>BNJV01002443.1_pt1 | contig 89527 bp, 79 predicted proteins | sample 8540591 | NCBI WGS metagenome assembly BNJV01 (sample SAMD00202457, study PRJDB9452) | human saliva metagenome | host: Homo sapiens
CTCACTCTGCGCTGGCTCAGACTTCGGTGGCTCTACTGCGCTTTGTGCTGGCTTTGTTTTATTTTTAAACATGAGCGCTCTTACGTTTTCATTTGAGATGAGTACGAGCTTCGATTGTTAGCAAGTCCCAGTCGCATTTACCTTTATCGTCTTTGCCTTGTCGAAAGATGATCCTGACGGTGTTTTGTCGTACTGCGAGATGTGGATGTAGTCTGATATGAGTACTATAAGTTGGTGGGTTGCCCATTTGGCCTGCCATCGATGTCCGCTGATATTTTGGGCGTTTTGCTGTTTAGCAAACGATGTTTTAACGCGTTATCTAGCTTTGTGTTAAATTGGCACCAGGTGTCATTTGCCGCGTGGCGCGAAGTAGCGTTAAAGCTGGCGAAAACCGCTGGCGCTTTAACTGCCCCACGCCGTTTATCGCGATGGGTCTCTTATATGCGCTTGGTCAAAGCCAAGCGCCTTTGAGCTTGTTATTAGCCTAGTAAGTGCCTGCTTTTTTTGGTGTTTTGTCGTTTTAATGATCGCATCAACGTGATATTTTTATATCATTGAGCTTGATCTTAGCGCTTCTGTTTTAGAGCCAAAATTTTCTATCCGGTGGCAAAAGTGCTCGGGTATCGCTGCAAAAGAAAACTAAAGCGAAAAGTTATCGCCCGTTTCATTCACCACATGCCAGCTTGTGCGTTAGCTCTTTTACGGCTTATTAGCTCTTTTGGATTTGTAGCCGTTAGCTCACGGCGGAAAAATAGTCCGCTCTCTTTTGCCACTATATGCGTCAAATAGCCTATCCACCGATGCAATACCCCACCTGCTTTGCCTCTTTGCCTCTTTGGCAGAGCTCACGCAATTCTTATACCCACTGGATCTGGACCCATTCTTTTATCATCGGTATCAAATTGTTCTTATCCCGCGAAGCTGGACCGCCAACTGGAAGCTTTATAAGCTCGATGTCTTTCTCTTCAGCCGCTAGCAAAACCTCTTTAAAGCCGATATCTGCGTCACTCGTGAGTGCCGATGATAACATCTGAACGCCGTCTGCGCCTAGCGATATCGCCTTTTCGATGTCGTTTTTATCCCCAATTCCACCAGCTGCGATGAGCGGAAGGTCACCCTCTTGATCTCAACTTACTTGTGGGATGAGTTAAATAGCGAAAACTCAGGGTCTAAGCTTTCACTCGTATGTAAAACCTTGATGTCCGCCATGGCGGTCCTTCAAGTACCACAGCGTCCTTGGCTCATCTTCGAAAACCAGCGTTTGCAGATGATTTTAGTGCTTTTGCGCTTGAGACGATCGGCACAAGTGCTATCTCTTTCGTACTGGCCTTCGGTCAGGTAATTTGTGGTAACCTGCGCCAGGGGAACTATGATGTTTATACCAGCCTCATAAGCATCCTTAACCACTCTTGCGTAGTCGTTTGCAGCATACATTATATTTACGCCAGTGGCAGAGTCGCCACCGGTACACGTGCATTTTCTATGACTGACTCGGCCTCTTGTAGAGTGAAAATTACTACTTCAAAGGCTGCATTTAGCTCTTTATCTATAAATTTGAGGTTTTCATGGTAACTGTGCCTTCGACTAATTAATAGAACCGCCTTCTAAGCTCACATTGCCAGCTAGTTTGTCCCAGCTGATGCCAAGCCCATACCGCCTTGAAATATCCGTTATTTTATCTCGTATTTACCTATTTTTAACAGCTTTGCTCCATTTATTCAACTATCTTCCTGCCGTTACATGCAACCTGCAAGATACTCTGCTCTAATTTTAACTACTCATCACTAATTTTTTCTTGATTGACGCTTCTTCGTTGCTTTTATATCTCGCCTTGCTTGAGTTTGACTCACTTAGCCCGCACTGCGTAAGGCTTCAACTATCCAAATCGGTGTACCCAATAAATTCTTTCGCATATCGGTTGGGGCCAGTTTTGAGGAGTGCGCTGTTAAAAACTCAGCCATAGCAACCGCTTGCCTGCTCCTCTTCGTGATACCTCACTGTTATCTCATAAACAAGATCCTCTTTCTCGCCTTTTTTTGGATGATATTTGCCACTATTTACGTCATTCATCAGCTCTTCTATCTCGCCAAGTGTTTTTGCTTAGTGGCTGTACCAGCGCCACATAATAAATCACTTATGCTAAGCGTTTTGCAAACATATCATTTGCATTTTCGGTTACGCCGATATGATTGCCAAAGGCTCTTGCTCATCTTATTTTACGCCATCAAGCCTCAAGTGGCATCATGATGACAGCTTGCTCTTTGCCGATATTATATGTTCGCTGCCAGGTTCTGCCCATTAGAGGTTAAGTACAGTCGTACCGCCCATTTCGATGTCACACTTCATAGCAACGCTATCGTATCATGAAGCGGATACATAAACTCAGAAGTTGATATAGGATTGCCACTTTTATCCTCTTTTTCGAGTCATCTCGCTCTAGCATTTCTAGCTACGAAAATGTGCTAGTTAGCTCAATCAGCCAGCAGCTCCTAGCTCATTTGACCATTTTAAGTTAAACATGATCACCGTTTTTTGGATCTAAGTACAAAACTTGTTCTTCGTAAGTTTGGCATTTTTAAAACAGTCTCTTAGTCTAGCTTTTTCTGGTAGTGACTTGCATTGGATCCTTCTATTTGGCGGTAAAATCACCCTATCAAAAACTGCACGGTAGCGCCATGTTTTGAGCAAAGCCATCTTGTTTAAAACGACCGTGTGACCTGGGTGAAGGTCTGGGCCTGTTGGATCAAGGCCTGCTTTTACGTAAATTTTCACTTTTTTTCATAATTTTTTAACCATTTTCAACTCTCAGCATCGATCATCTCGGCAACGCCACCGGTTTTATCTACTGTAAAAATATCGTCTATATCTTGAATACATTTTCTCTCTAATTATGATATGGGTCGCTTTTGCGAAACAAAATCAATAATCTTATATATCTATCAGTCTTCTCTTTGATCTCGTTTGCATCGATGTTTCTGCTATTTTAAGCGCTTATTTCAAACATTATCTCCGCTAAGATCATTTGCTTCGTTTAGCGAGATTGTAGCTTCGTATATCAAGTCTAGCAAGATATGTTAGAATTAGCCAACGCACCTTTTCTGTTTTCGATTATGGGTATACCTATGTGGGGCATTTCTCGTCCATTTGACAAAGATGATCTCATCGCCTTTATCCATAAACACAGCGCGCTCGCAAAGCTTGTGATGCACACTGTCACGGTGTGACCATTTTAAACCAACTATGCTATCGCCCTTTTGGATTGCAACAATAATCGGAAACTCGACGTTTTGAGTACAGTTTGAATGGATTGCTGCATTTCCAATTCTGCTTTTGATCTGGTATTTGTCGCCGAGATCATAAAGGGTGCTCTTCTGATGTATTTTTAAGCATTTGCCACTTCTTTGATACTCGCTATCAGTTGCCCGCGCGAAAGACCTTTTTTGCCTAAATTACTGGATACTCTACCCACTCTAAATTCTATCTTTTTGAGACATTAAATACTGATTTTAAGATATCTATCGCCATTTTGTGGTTATATCTTTGATCTTTTGCTTACAAAATGACCTTATGTAACCCTTACACTGTTCCATACGCTGTTTATCCACGAACAACGAATTAGCCTCTTCGCCAGTTACTATCCTAACGATGTCACCATTTTTTAGCTCTGTTAGAGTAGCATCTAACTCGGTTTATATAAAGCTTCTTTGCGTAAAGTCCGATCTCTGAGTGAATCTCGCAAGCATAATCAAGCGCCGTAGCACCACGTGGCAACGTAAAGACCTCGCCCTTTGGAGAATAAACTGCGATATCTTTGATATAAGGCTATCTTTGCGTATTCATAGCTCTTCAACGTTGCTCTCGTTCTCGTTATTTTGCATACTGATGTCATTTAGCCAGTCAAAGCTTTGGATTTAAAGACTGCCCTCGCCGTTTTATATTTCCGGTGAGCGGCAACGCCGTGTTCAGCGGTTTTATGCATATCATAAAGTGCGAACTTGTGCCTCAAATATGCTTTTGTTATCAAAGATGGTTGTGTGTATAGTTTTGATAGCCATTTTGCTTTGGAAGCGCGATATAGTCTTTAAAACCTTGAGATGAGAGGTTCAGAATAGCATGCAGACTTCCAGGGTCTACGAGGGGCATGATCAAGCGGCTTTGCACGATGATCCTAACAGCCATGAGTCAACACCTCTTCGATGAAATGCCCTTTCTTGCCGTCTTTAGATAGATCGGTGGTAGTGTTTTGCTGCGTTTTTGTATCTCCAAAGTGCCCTCGATAAAAGCCATTTTCAAAGTAGAGTGACTTACTTTCGTGAAAAGCTTGTAGCTTCGCTAAGCTGCTGCTTATTTTGTTTAAGTAACTATCGATCTTTGCGTATTCTTCTGGCATCGCATGCTTAAAAAGCTTAGATCTTCAAGCATGTTTTGATCGATAGAAATTACCTAGCCTGAGCGATCGGGCATAGACCATAAAAGCTGTCTCTTCGGCTATGCGTGCTTTCGGGCCTTAGCGCTTTCAAGAGTTAGCATATGTTTGTGAGTCTGTCGCAAAGCTTTACGACAAGGACTCTGACGTCTTCTATGGAGATGGAAGCGATCTTTTCTAGAAGTTGGCGCCGAGGCTTGCGAGTTTTCGTTGCTATCTGAGGCTTTTGAGCTTGTTGTTTTCTCTAATGGCAACTATCTTTGTAAGCCCTTCAGCCAGCTTTGCAACCTCATCGCCAGATTCGGCCTGAAGCTCACCTAGCGTGACGTCGGTGTCTTCGACCACGTCATGAAGAAGTGCAGCATGACCATGCTACCATCGCCGCCCATATTTGCTACGATAGAGGCTACTAAGATGGTGAATGGCGTATGGTTCGCCACTTTGCGGTATTGTCCAGCGTGAGATGTGACGCAGCTATCTGCGGCTTTGTCTCATTTCACTTACCTCTCACAAAGAGAAAGAGCAGTTTTATCGCTTCTGAAACGTTTTGCAAAGCTAAATTTGCTCTATTAACTGCTCTAAAAAGACTATTTTCCTTCAACTATTTGCCTCTAAGCCTATTTTGCCCTCAGCCACTGAGGGCGGGTGCTATGTCCGGCTTCATTCATCTTTGAGTATCCAGCATCAACTAAAGCTATGGCGCCATTTGCTAGCGCTTCTGCACGCTTTGCGGCGATAAGAGTGAAAGCCCCATATCTGTCATCGCCTGCCACGTTTCGCGCTCTTGCTGATGATTTGTTTCTGTTCTCCATTTTTATCCTTTTGAGGTATTTTACAACTGAGTATAGGACTGCTTCTTCCTTCCATTTATTATTTTTAATAAATTTCCAGCGTAAACATGTACAAACTAAGATCGGCGGTGCGTTATCTTTTGCTAAAAGCTATGGCGGTATCGTCCTTAACCTTGATATCATCGCATCATCGCCTTTTCCGTAGTTTAGTGATTTTAGAAGTTTTGCATCTTTGAATGGGATCTTTTGTCATAAACGCCATCAACTTTTTGTCGCTTTTATGAGTCATATCTGAGACCGATCTCGATAGCTCTTCGGCGTAGCTGCTGTATCTGTTGGCGAAGAATGGATTGCCCGTGCCTGCAGCAAAGGTACGACAACTCTGCCCTTTTCTAAATGGCGCGCTGCACGTCCCACGATGAGTCTCGCAGATCGCGCTTCCATCTTGATCGCACTTTGCACTCTTGCGCTCGAGCCCGCTTCGCTCCAAAGCTTCACGCATCGCGATCGAGGTTGATGACGGTTGCTGGCATGCCCATGTGATCGCCGCTTGTTCGCTTGATGATACCGTGCTTTTGCAGCGCTCACACCGCGCACTATGTTGCCACCGCCACTATTACGAGTGCCAGCTTCGATGTCATTTTTCTACATAGCTCTTTTATCTCGCTTGCTATAAATTGAGCACAGCTGTGTCTATACCAAAACCATTTTCTCCAGCAAGGCTCGCCTGAGAAATTGACCAATACGCACGTTTCTCTTGCTCATTGTCATGCTCAGCATGAATGCGCATTTTAGCCAAAAGGCTTTTCGTTAGCTAATAACGCTTACAAATGACTATTTTGAGATCATTTCAAGAGGGTCGATGTGGTAGTTTCTTTGCGTTACTTCAAAGGTTGAGATCGTTTCTGGCACTCGACCTATGACGTGGCCTGTCTTTGCACGACTGAGCCGCACTTTTACGGTTGGCGCGATCTGGCTTAGGTGAGCATGTAGATCGTGTGGATTGCCGTTTTCGTTTTCGATGATTAACGACATTTTCAAGCATCGGAGTTGCTTTGCCGAGACGACCTTGCCACATTTTAAGCACGCTTTTAACCTTCGCATCTGGCGTGCTTGAGCGAGGCAAGTATGTCGACTCGTTAAAAGTACACGATGTTATATATCGGATCTACGTAATTGCCAAATTCGCTTTGCAGAGTAGCTATCAAGCGGAGCGATCGTCTTTTGCGCCTGTGAATATCTCTTAACTGAGCTTGTCCTGATAGCCTCCGCCCATTAGCTGGCTCTTTGACCCTGTCACCTTTGCTAGCCGCTCTGCTTGCTTTCTCTGGCTGCACGTGCGGCTGCATCCTCTTGCTTTTGCATGATAGCAAAGCTGCTCAAATGTCTTTCTTAACTCGTCTTGTTGGGCTTGAGAAGCTTGCTACTTTTACTGCATAAATTCTTTGTCACCTTTTGAGGCCGCTTATTGTGTTTTCTGCGTGCTCTCTAGACTTTGTGGGTCACTTTGCTTGCGTCTATAGTGTCTTGAGTTTATCTCATTTGTCTTTGCTTGATTTGTGATCTTTTCTATCGTATCTTCGTAGTTCTGGCTAAGCCTTTTAAAGTCCTCTTTTGCTATAGCTGTTGACTTGGTTAGACCCGCGCGATGAGATGATGCTCTCTTCGACTGTTTCTCGCATCGCTGACATCATAAGATCAAATGAGAGATCTTCTGCGATGATCTTATCATATTTTGCTCTAGCTCTTGCGTGCGCTCTAGCTCTTTGTTTTGCTTTTGTTAGAATCATCAAGCTCAAGAAGCGCTTTTGAAGCATTTGTCTCAGAACTGAGAATTTGACCTTTTTAAATTTCGCGATATCGCCACTTATGCCACGGAGTCACCAGTTACGATATCACCAGCCAAGTCATCAGCTTTTTACTAGCTGCTCACTCATAGCTCGGCTCGATCTTAGCGAGTTTTTGGAGTCTTTTTATCTTCTCTTTAGTATTTGATGCAAAAGCTAGGCCAAATGCTAGCAAAGTGTAAAAATTCCCTTTCATATCGTGCTTTTGTCTAGCCTTACTCATCACTAAACTAACAGCAAAAATGCTTAAAACAACAGCCACGCCAAATAAGATAAAAGATATCTCTTGAAGATCAAGGCCAGGCAAAACTACATCGATACTTGCGGCATTTTCTCTAGTTGCACAGGGCAGTGAAAAGAGCACCAACAACAATGGTCGCAACTATGCTATCAACCGTGGCTGATTTATATAGCATGGCTGATTTTAACCAAAATGGCGAAAAAGCGTCATTATTTCAATGCGCTCTCTATGCTCAAATAGCCAGTATCTGGTCTGTAAGCACAAGCATAAGCCCAACAACACAAAAGTATCGCCATAAATGCGCAAGATATACTTTTTAGCTCAGTTGGTATCTTAAGGAGCCTTATCATGGGTCTTGAAAATGTCTCAACCTTGTTTTATACCATCAAATTTCAAAAGCTTTTGCTTTACTCCTCCATATACTCTGGCGATGGAGGTCACTTAGTCTTAGCGAGTAGAATGGGCAAAGGGCATTTTGCAGGATAGATAATACAGCCGAGATGTCGTTTTGATGAGCGGTCGGCTGATCTTTTGTGGGCTTTAGTGGCTCGACGCCGCCAGCGCTAATCACTGGCTTTAGCACTGGCTCGCTTAGCTCTTTTGTTTGAAAACCACCACGATGTTGAAATCATTTTCCCATAAGCCTCTCATATCTCTTACGATCTTGTCCGCTGTAAGGCTAAACTGCACTGAAAAGTAAAAAGCGCGATTAACGGCAATATAAATCCAAAGGTGGTTTTAAGCGATCTCATGCACACCTCCATTTTCTATGACAAAGTGGCGGTATGGGATGCGAAGCGTGATGGATGATGCGTCACCGACTACGCTTTGTGCCTGAAAGATTCTCTGGCTGATTTTAAAAGCGACCAGATGACGTCAGCTTGAGTATTCGTCGGTACTGTTTGGCTCTGTCGCGGGATATGAGCATTGGATTGTGCGCGAGAGGCTCTTGCCATGGCGACCCTTTGCTGCTCGCCGCGGCGCTCAGCTCGCGGGGGTATTTATCGGCCTTGTGAAACATGTTTACGTGCTTTAAAAGTTTAGCCACCCTGCTGCTCACATTTTGATTGGCGCCTTGTGATGATGAGGGGTGCATGACGTTTTCGTTGGTTGCACTCATTTTATCAAAGCACGTAGTTTTGAAATGTAATGTCGCGACTCGCTGTCTACAGCTCGCATAAGTCTTTTGTCATCGATATCGTCCCATTTGCGTCGTGCGTAGGAACATTTAGCTCGCCAGCTGAGGCGAAACCCGCTATCCGTAAAAATGACTTTAAAAGCGTGCTTTTCCGCTTCCCGCTCTTGCTGTGATAAAGACAAAGTCTTTTGCGTAGATGTCTTCATTACGCTGTATTGATCACAACCTCGTTGCGCTCATAAGCTGAGACTGATCCCTGCGCGCTAATTATCTCTTGCATCAGCCAAATACTCCTTCAAAAGCTCGTGTGCCTGCTACAGTCACTCGTATTAAGATCGGTTTTATAAAATATTCAGCTCTTTCATCGCTTATTTTGATGAAACATTGCTCTGGTTTGTTAAACGCTCCAAAGGCGACTTTTGGCAAAATTTCACGTTTATGGTGTAAATTTCTTCAAAATGTAGTGAGTCCTCTTTTATGATGAGAGTACTAGAATACTGCAATGATATTTTTACGCTTGTCTTCTTTAAAGCTAAAATCCCAGCCAAAACAACTCTCACTTAGCTTTTTGCCTCTGACAAGTATAAATAACGTCGTGAGATATCCTTATCTTGGCGTCTCCAGCGGTGCTCTCGTACTTGCCTGGTTACTTCTAAATTTCTGTACAAAAGCCTCTATCTTTGAGTTGCCAGGCTCTAGAAAATACTCAAACTAAAGATCGCAATACTCCTTGCTATCCTCCTTAGCTCAAATTACCACCAACCTTTATCCTCTGGCACTCAGCGCAAACGCCGATGAGACCGCGTCTATGCTCGGCACCTCACGGCACTGGAAAGACTCTATCAACTAGGTGATCCAACAAGCGAGGTAAGAGCCGTCGGTATTTATGGACACACACACGTTTTCTAGGGCATTTGCTAATAGCTTGCTACTTGCTCGATGCTTGGTTTATAGACCTCTATGCGAAATAACTAGGGCATTTGGATTGTTTTTTTAGCCTGATAGAGCAGGTACCTGCCAGAGCCAAAGCCTATCTCTATAAGAAATCTCTTCGAGTACCTTTTAGCTCATAGTGCTGGCGCAAACTCTTCAAGGCTTAAATTCGCTCACTTTTTGGTCCATTGTCTTTACAGCAAATGCTTGGCTGATGATACCGTTACAACTTTGCTCTTTAAAAGCTCCAACACCTCTTAAGGCCAACTTGCTTGAGCTTTGTAGTTTTTTCTCCACTTTACGACGGTGCCAGTTTTTACCGGGCACGACTGGGAAAAAGCCTTCATCTTCATTTTTGTGTGAATGGGCCTCTCGTTCGACCGCGCGCAAAGGTGATCTTGTCGTTACCGTGGAAATGAAACTCTTTTAAGGACGAAGCGATGGTGGCGACTGTTTTATACTAACTTCTGCTTTTGATGTTATCAGAGCGATACCATACTCGTCGACTGCTACGACATCATGAGTAGCTAGCTCCTTTTTGGACATGTCATCTCTAAGCCAGTATCACTTATGCTAGACTTTCTCATGGCACCGCTTGCTCTCGTGTATGAGCTAGCTCTATCAACCTCAACCCATTTACACCGCTTTGCCATCGGCGCTTCGCGCTTATGCTTGGAATTTTGGTGCGCCAAGTGTTACCAACGATAGGCTCATCTTGCTTTAAGCTCCTCAAGACCGCTTTATCGACTGCTGTGACTCTATAATACCTTGTCGCTGCGTTTGTGTTTATAAGATCCTCGCAGGTGTTGCTAGTCGTTTTTGCTAAGTATGTATAAGGTAAATTTTACTTGTCGTTCTATAAACCTTAAGTATAGAAAATCCTCCAGCCGGCGTAATCCCACGTTAAGATGATCTTTTTGGTGCATTTTTGGTCGCCCGGACGTTAGTTACTGATTTAAGTAACTCCTTTGTTGTGGCGCTATGTTTGCAGCAGTTTGAGACGCCAAGAGAAGTTTTAACTGAATCCCTATACTCTTAAGACCTACAGGTTTTACCTCGGTATCGATATACTCGGCATTTAGTCTGCCATTTACCTCTGCGATCTGGCTAAATTGTTAGCTCCTGCATCGCTTCTTTGAATGATGTAGCTTGCTACTGTGCTATCAGGATGTAGTGTCAGATCGCACACGGCACGGAAGCCACCGTGATAACGCGCAAATGGCACAAGAGTCAATGGTGTGTAGTTATCGCAGTTAAATTTTCACAGTTGAGAGGGTATTGTAGTGGGTTCTCATCTGATATGAGTAAGTTGTCTCTGGAGCTAGGTCGCGATCCACATAGTGCGTAAAAGCGGTCCTTTATGTTTGCAACGCTAATTGCATTTTGAGTTTGCATCGTTTGGATTTGAACGGTAAAGGTGATAGCCAACGCTCTCGTCCTCACTGGGTTCCTCAAGCCTTCTGTCATGTCTGAAATAGTTTTTTAAGCTTGTAATAGTTGGTAGTGTGCTGCTGAGTCGGTGCTAGAGCCACATCCACTAAGAAAGCTACTAAAATGGTGTCAACATCGTAGGGCCATTTTTCGTAAAAAATGTCACTTGGGGCACATGGTGTTGGTTAAAGTCATCATACGTTTTTGTAGTAAAATTCTTTGCCAGTTCGAGGATGGATGACAGAGCATATATGGCGTGAGCCTTAACCTGCTTATTTTATCGCCTTGGCTCAAATCCGTATAAATCATCGCCTAAATGTAACGATTTATGCTATGCAAGATGCACTCTCATCTGGTGCGTCCTCACTGGTAAAAGCTTTGCCGCTATCAAATTTACTCCGCCCTCGCTTAGTGAGTACGAAAGGCGCTTTTGTACCGAGGTGGCGTCCGCGACGATCGCTTTTAGGCGGTTGTTTGGATCTCGCCGATTGAAACTCATCGTTATGACGTCCTCTTTTAGGGCAGGCAAGTCGAGTGACGCTAGATGCCCGTCCCATGCGTCGTATGCTTTCAGCTGCTCGCCCAGTTTTGCGTGGGCGAAGTAGCTCAGTAAACGAGACGATAGCGCCGCTTGGTGCCCTTTATCTAGGCGGTGCTGATGCCAGCTCTTCCACGTCGCCGTTTCGGTGTGAGCATAAAGCCCTTTTTGTTTAGCCCACTCAACTAACGTCGCTCTGCTGACGCTTGGGGCTTGGTGAACGACGATTTGCGGGGCTTGTTAGCACCATGGAGATCGTCGTCTTCGTCGGATGATAGTTAGGGATGTCCGTATCGCACTTTCCTGTACTCGTTTTCAGCTCTTTTGGAGGCCAAGAGTACGCACCTTTCATCGTTTTCTCACTTAAAACAAAGCTTGGTTTTGAGTGACCGGTTTCAATTTACGCTTACAAGGGAGTCTTTTATCAAATTTAAAGCTTGATTGCGTGAGTGAAGCTCATGCTGCCACTGCAACGTCGAGGTCTTTGAGCTATTTAAAACATTACCGTTAACAAAATCAAAGCCTTGTTTGTGATATATAATCTAGCCTGCACAAGGTTTTGCTTGTCAATAAAACTAGATCGGCGTATTTTAACACATTTTGATTTTATTCTGCCGTGTTTTAATAATTCCAATCATAGCCATCTCCATACATCCCGTAGTCCTCAGAAGCAAACGACATTTTTGGCAGAACAAACAGCTTGATATTTTGGCTGCAGGATTTGTCTCATTTTTCATAGCATTTTGCCGCCTATTAGGCGCATAGACTGGATCATTCCGATGTTTTACTGGGTCTGCACCGTGCCACGCTAGCGGTCGATCTCTTTGGTGTTAGCAAGCTGGAGCGAGCGGTGGCCCGGAGTCCCGTCGTCGTCCACTTCACGCTTCCAGCCTCAGAGCCCATGAAGCCCGCTGTTTTGCTGATGCGCCTATCCCGTCAAGCAGCGCCCGCCAGAAAAGCCGATGGATACGGGCTACAGACTTTTTAAGGCTTAGTTTTATTACTTTTGCCATTTGCGCCCATCGCTGCAAAGAGCCTGGATCTTGGCACCGCACTCCATACTTTTGATAGTTGGCTACACCATCCTGTAATCGGCGATAAGACAGTATCTCGGATATGTATCATCCTTGCCATAGGCTTTCGGCGCCGGTTTTGTATGGCACGGTGGGCTGATTATCAGAGGATCTGCGACTTCATCGCCGAAGAGCCAAGCTATCACGTAAAAGCAGCAGCATCATCGCCATAGGTAAAGCGAGCGGGCCAGTAGGCGTCAAAGGACGAGGCTGACGCAGACACTACTTCTAGTGCTACAATCGCCACAAGTGACTTCATCTTTCGCCTGTTAATATCGAGCGTCGGATGGTATGGCGCGCTGCTTTTTGCTGGGGCTTTATGGAGCGCTTATAACGCACCTTCTTAGCCTCAAACTACGAGCTAGCATGATTATTTCACGCAGGTGACCGCCACTGGCATAGCTGCGCTCATCTTTGTTTATGTGGGAGTCGATGTCTTGATGACGATCGGTTTCGAGTGCGCCGGTTGTGGGGGTGCCGCTGCCATTTTAGCTACGGCGGAAAGCAGCTGCGTCACCTTCATGGTACTTTGTGATGCTGCAAAATCTGCTAACTTTTTAGGTTTGATCAGACCTACCGCCTCGGTGAAAATTGATACATGGTATTGTGTACAGAACTAAAAGATATTTAATTCTTTTACAAAATATTCACAAAACGAATTTTAAAATTAGATTGCTTGCATATCACGCTCGAATTGAGTAGCCTGCTAAGGCGAGTGAGTAAGATTTGCAATGTGCTGTACCGGATTTTGGTCAAATCAGCAGACAAGCGTCAGGCAAATTTTTAAATTCCTCACTGAACGTGAGCATCTCGGCCTCTAGTAGTGAGTCTCAAGCGGTAAGCTGCAGCCTGGAATTTAGATAGTCAATTCTCGTGAGTAGATAAGGCCATTGCATTGTGTGATAATATTCTATTTTTGAAATCCAGATTTTAAATGTGAGTAAACTCTTTTATTTAAAAGGGAGATCAAAGAGACTTTGAACTTTACTATCGCAGGTCTCGCAACTGCGGGACAGACACGAAAGCCGTCCTTTATCCCCCTTTTAAATCCACTAAACCCCTCGCATCGTTCAAGGTGCGCAGCGATAGCACTATTATGCCGCATGCGGTTAAAGATACTCTGATGTAAATTTTAAAATTAGAGCTGGTACATGTCACGTCGTGTCATTTGAGTGCTAAACGAAGTGCAGCCCGCTAAATTAATCAAAGTTAACATAGGCGGGTGAATAAAGGTTTTGTAAATGGTGCAAAGCAGAAATACAAAATCAATCCTATTCCTCACTTAAATAAAGAAGCAAAATACTCATCGATATTAACGCCATCTTTTTCATATCTTTTAGTCTTAGCTTTTACGTCGGCGTCTTTGCCAAAGAAGTGGTGGCGTAGCGCAAACATCACCTTATCAAGGCTAGTATTTCTCACGTCTCGCGCCAGCCATCCCAGCGGTAAAGCTCGTGAGATTGAGATATATCGCCGCATAGCGCCCAGTATAAAAACTGCGAGTAGCCAAGCTGCGTATCTTCCCATTTGCCGCTATCTGGGTGCGTAGTAAAGAGTCGTTGCCAGCTTTGCTACCAAAGGCGCCGCCGTTTACCGCGAAAATCCCGCCCAAACATCATCCGCCACTGAGCAAAATAGCCAGGCATCTGCCCTGCTTCGCTAAAAGCTTTTGCCAAGGTTAGCTGTAAATCCCCGCGCTTCATCTGCTCGCATCCTGAGCCAAGCAGGCGCAGCCAACCGCCATCTATCACCATGCCGCCGCACCCATAAACAAGCGCTCCCATCGGCGAGCGAGTGGTGACCTGAAGCCCCTAAAAGCTCGCTTTGCGCCCTGCTCTCATCACGAGCGTAAATCTCATAGTCGTTTTTGGCCTCCTTTTAGCCACTCTTCGATCAGCGCCCAGCCTGGCTCATTTGTGTCTATAAGCTCGTCTATTGCTCTCATCTTCTGTCCTTGCGATAAACTTTGGTGAATTTAAAGAAGAATTTTCGGCGAGTCGCCCCGCCAAATCTATATCTAGATTGATTTTGCGTCCCAAGCTAGGATCGTGTTGCCCTCGGCGTCGGTAGCCACGTCGCCCATGCCCATGATGTTGTAGCCGCAGTCGACGTAGTGAACTGCCCTGTTACGCCGCTAGCTAGGGTCGCTAAGCAGGTACATAGCGCTGTTGCCGACGTCTTCGAGTGGTGACGTTGCGTTTTAGCGGGCTATTTACTTGCTGTAGCGCAAAATCATCCCTAAAAAGTCGCCTATTCCGCTTGCGCAAGCGTTTTAATTGGGCCTGCGCTGATCGCATTTACGCGGATGTTTTAGCGCCAAGGTCGTGAGCTAGGTAGCGAACCGAGCTCTCGGTGTTGCTTTTGCAACGCCCATGACGTTGTAGTGTGGCGTCAATTTCTGGTCCGCCAAGATATGTAGAGTTAGCACTGCAGCCGCCCTCTTTTAGCACCGGCAGACCGCGCGAGTGAGCTCAGCAGCGAATAAACGCTAGTGCCCATCGCTATGTCAAATGCCTCTTTGTCGTATTTACAAACTCGCCCTCTAGCGCTTCTTTTGGCGCAGTAGCCACAGCGTCGCACGACAAAATCGATCTGCCAAGGTCTTTTTTTGATTTGATCAGCAAGGCCGTCTAAATGTGAGCTTGGTTATTTACGTCAAGCTCGTAGACAATTTGCTACCAAACTCCTCAGCGATCGGCTCTACGCGCTTTTTAAGAGCGTCGTTTAGGTAGGTAACGCCATCTGCGCACCCTTGATCGTGACTAAGCTTTTTGCGATGCCGTAAGCTATTGATTTTAGCGTTGGCAACGCCGACGATCAGACCTTTTTACCCTTTTAGAAATCATTATTTCTCCTTTATTTTGCATTTGACTTTTAATGCGCATATTTAAATTTTTAAACGCAAACTTGATCCAGCGTGACATATCGTGAGATGAATCTTAATATTGTGCAGAAGTTATGTCAAGATTCAGGCAAAATAGCCTGTCGCAGACGTGAAAATTCGAACTCGTTTAAAGGCACTCACGAGACAGATGCCGCATCAAAATAGAAAATTATCTCGCATCCCAGCTGGCTGTCGCCTACTGGCACCCCATCGCAGCTTTTTGATACCCTGCGATATCAGCCGATATTTGCTGCATTGACGCTTCCGCCGTAAAGTAGCGGCACATTTGCCTTTGTCTTCAAAACTTAGCACCTCATCTATCTGCTCCATGCTGGCGCTCTTGCCAGTTCCTATCGCCCAGATCGGCTCATAGGCGATGACTAGATTTCATAGCCAAGGTCGATATTTTTCAAGCTGGCGCGCCAGAATTCTTTGGTCGCTCCGCTTCAGTTTTGACGCTTGTACTCGCCGATGCAGTAGATCACATTCCAGCCATTTTTACGGCGAAAGTCAACTCGCTCGCAAAAACCTCGCTCCTCTTTAAAATTTCACGCCTCTAGAGTGGCTGATCAGCACGTCTTTTGATCTCAAACTCATCAAGCATCGCCTTGCTGATCTCGCCGGTAAATGCCCCACTCTGCAAGGGTGAGAAATTTCTGCGCCCCAAGCCTCAAAAATATGCTCATCAAAGCGCTAGCTAGAACAAATACGCTACATCGTCGTTTGCGCTCATTTGCTCAGTCTGTACTCGCGTACTTCTAAAGCTGCTCTTGTGTGGTTGCACTTTAAATCTGCTAAATTTCAAGACCTACTCCTCTTTTCTAAGCGGCTTTATGCCGGGCAGCTCTTTGCCTTCTATGAGCTCCAAGCTCGCACCGCCGCCAGTCGAGATAAATGTCATCTCGTCGGCATCCCCGCGCGCTCGACTACGTCAGCCGTGTATCGCCACCGCCAACGACGGTTGTCGCGTGAGTGTCGATGATAGCGTGGCTCATTTTGATGCTGCCTTTGCTAAATTTATCCATCTCAAAAACGCCCATAGGTCCGTTCCACCAGATGGTTTGCGCATCGGCGATGACCTCTTTAAATAGCCTAATAGACGCTGGTCCGATGTCAAGCCCCATCCAGCCATTTTGGGATCTCTTGAGCTGGGACGTATTTTTACGGCAGCTTTCAGCTGAAAAATGTCTGAGCTAGCGACGACATCCACTGGCAGGTAAATTTTTCACTCCCAGCTCTTTGCCTTTTTGTGAAATTGCGTTTCTGCATCTTCGATGAGTTCTTCTTCAAGGAGCGACGTTCCGATGTTTTCGCCAAGTGATTTTAAAATGTAAATGCCATGCCACCGCCAATTATGAGCTTATCGACGCGTGGTAGAAGGTTATGCAAGGCTTGAAGCTTGCCGCTTACCTTTGAGCCCACCCGACGACTGCGACAAATGGACGAGATGGATGTTTTATCAATTTGAGCGAAAATTATCTCTTTTGTAGTAAAAATCCCGCTGCTTTGTGCTTTCTCATCGTAGTAATCGAGTGATCGCCTCAGACTGATGCGTGAGCTCTGCGGCAAACGCCAAATGCGTCATTTATGTAAATTCGCCAAATCCTGAAAGCTCTTTTGCCAAAGCCTCGTCATTTTTGGTCTCGCCCTTTTTCAAAGCGTAAATTTTCTATCATCGTACTTTCGCGGCTTTAGAGCCGCAGCCTTTGTTTTGCGTCATTTCCGATCACATCTTCAGCAAATATCACCCTCTATCAAGCAGTCTTGATAGCCTCTTTGCCACGCCTTGAAGTGAAAATTTCTCTTCATAGCCATTTTTGGACGCCCTAGTGACTGGCCAAAACCACGCTGCAGCCAGTTATCTAGCAGTAGCGGATAGTTGGTATCGCCGAGCGGATCCTGCGGTCGTCGGTGATGTTTAGAAATCCCGTCCATAGGCACGTTAAAATCGCACCTTATAAAGACTTTGCACCATTAAGCTCAAGGTCGTTGATCGATAAAATATCACTCATTTTTCACCCTTTACGCATTTCTGTAGCCTACGATCTTAGCAAGATCAACAAGCCTTTGTTGAGTAGCCCCACTCGTTGTCGTACCACGCAAAGACCTTTCACCATATCATCAGCGATAACCTGCGTAGTGTCGCTTGCCACGATGCTGCTAAAGGTGCTTGTGCAAAAAGTCGCTGCTAACTCTGTAGTCGTCATCGACGAATAAAAATCCCTTTAATTTGACTCCTGCAGCCGCTCTAAATGCCTCGTTTATCTCATCTTTGCTAGCTGGTCTTTTTAAAACCGCCGTTAGATCGACCATCGAGACGTTTGCCACTGGTACGCGCACTGCTTGACCGTGCAGCTTGCCACTTTAGCTCCGGAAGCACTTTAGCGATCGCTTTTGCAGCTCCGGTGGTCGTAGGTCCGATATTTAGCGCTGCAGCGCGTGAGCGGCGGAAATCTTTAGCCTTTTACATCAACCAGGCTCTGACCATTTTGTATATGCGTGGATCGTAGTCATTAGCCCTTTTACGATGCCAAATTTATCATTGAGCACCTTTGCCACTGGAGCTAGGCCGTTTGTGGTGCAGCTTGCGTTTGAGACGATCGCTTCGCCCGCGTATTTATCGTCATTTACGCCAACTACAAATGTAGCCGTGTCGTCTTTTGCTGGAGCGCTCATGACGACTTTTTTTAACGCCGCGAGCAAGATATGGCTCACATTTTTCGGTGGTTAAAAACTTGCCAGTGCACTCTAAAACCACGTCTACGCCGTAGTCTGCATAGCTAAGCTCGTTTAGATCTCTTGTAGAAAAACTCTTATCTTTTTGCCATTTACTTCTATAAAATCGTCGCTTATCACCTTAACGTCTTGCTTAAATTCGCCATGTACGCTGTCGTATTTGAGCAAATACCTCGTCATATCCCCTTGTTGCGGTGTCGTTAATAGCGACAAGCTCAACATCATCACGCTCTAAAATAATACGAGCAGCACACCTACCGATACGCCCAAAGCCGTTTATTGCTACTTTAACTGACATCTTAGCTCCTTTTGATATAATTACGCCTAATTCTACAAAAAGAACTTTTAAAACAAATATAAACAAGGCACTTTAATAGATGAAGTTAGCACTTTTTGGCGGGAGCTTTGATCCGGTTCATTTAGGGACACGATAGCATTGTGAAAATGGCACTAAGCGGCCTTGATATCGACAAGCTCATCATCATGCCAACTTTTATAAGTCCTTTTTAAGAGCGACTCAGCTCCGCCAGAGCTTCGCCCTAAAGTGGATAAGAGAATGAGGGGCGGCCTAGAGAAGGTCGAGATCTCAGACTATGAGATAATCTCAGCTCGCCCAGTGCCTACCATAGAGACGGTTAAGTATTTGTATGAGAAATTCAAGATAGAGAAATTTTATCTCATAATAGGCGCGGACCACCCAGCCACGCTTGATAAGTGGCATGGCTACGAGGAGCTAGAGTGAGTGTAGTTTGTGATCGCTAAGCGCAATCACATAGAAAGTCCACAGTAATTTACAAAAATGGACGTGCACGTAGATGTTAGCTCGTCGCAGATCAGGCATCAAAAGGGGCTTGATGAGCTGCCTAGCGAGATAAAAGATGAGATTATAACTTACCAAGGATTAAAGATGCAAGAGAGATCGATGCAAGAGCGCACCGAAAGTATAGTTAAGGTTTTAGACGCAAAAAGGCTGAAGAGATACAAGTGTTTGATATGAGCGGGGATGATTATTTCGTAAAGGCCGTAGTTATCGCTACTACGCTTGGCGAGAGGCACGCTTACTCGCTGGCTGAGGATCTAAAAGAGGAGCTTAAGCCTCTTGGAGAAGGATGAGTAGGCACGGAGAGCTCGCCCTGATTGGATCGTGATGGACCTTGGCGACATTTTTGATACACCTTTTTGAGCCCAGCTTACAGGGCAAAAATAACATCGAAGAGTTTTTGCAAAAGCTAAAAACTAGCAAAGAGTCTTAACAAAGACAAGCGATGAGCAAATAAGCCATAAAAATATAAAAATGCTAGCAAAAATGGCTTTTTGCCCGTCGCTTTAAATATACTCCTATCTATCCCAAACCCCTAAAGCACACATCGCGACGCAAAGGCAGATACTGGCTGCTAGCTTTAAAATTCGCACCAATTTCTCAGGGGAAAAATGGCAAAGATCTAATACAGATCGCCACTAAGAAAAAAATAGTGCAAAACCATGGTATGCTCTTTTAGCTTTCGAGCCACCGCTATTTTTGGCTGTAATGAAGAAATTTAGCAAAAAAACAAAAATAGGCACTAGCATGATGACGCGAAGCATTTTTATGATGACGGCGGTGCTGCTTGCTGTGCCATCAAATGCTGCTGAGGCTGCGACTACATGGGCTACCTCGTGAAGTGAGCCGCCGATAAAAAGCCAGTTTGGTGCGGCGTTAGAGCCAGAAATTTAGCGATAAATGGATAGATAAACATACCAATCGTCCCAAAGAGCACCACCGTGCAAATGGCGATAGCAAGCTTGTTTGCGTCTGCTTTTATCTCATTTTGAGTAGCTATAACAGCAGCTGCGCCGCATATACTTGCCCCTGAGCCAATGAGCACAGCACTATCCTTGCTAAGTCCCCAAAGCTTTAGCTACAAAAAGCGCAAAGCAAAAGGTCGCAAATACCATAAAAGCTGCGTATATCACGCCAAGAGTGCCAACACTTACGATCTCACTAAGGCTTATGTTAAAGCCAAAAAGTATGATGCCCTAGCCTTAAAATCGCTTGCCAGCGATCGCTACGACGCCACCTAGATTTTTAAATGTGAGTCTGTTTGGTAAAAGATTTGCAAAAATGGCACCTAAAATGATAGAGATGATGAGCGGGCTGTGTGAATGAGCCAAGACCGTGTTTGAGAGCGCAAAAAGAAACGCCACAAATCAGCGCTAAAACAAGCACAGCAAGAAAATTTATGAGACATATTTTAACCTTAACTCTTTTTTAAAAATGCAATTAGCACGTTTGGGTATAATTAGACGAATTTTTCATAATGCAAATTTAAAAATAAAGATAAAGGGATAGGCCTATGATCATCCTTGGCGAAAAATATACTTTCACCAAACTCGAGCTAGAGAAGCTTAGGAAGAATTGGCGGGTGAAATTTTTATCCCCTGAAAATAGCGACGCAAAAGCCTTGCGAAGTGCGCTAGAAAATCTCATAAAATCAGGCAATCAGAGGGCTAATAGTGCTAAATACCCAAAAGCCCGTTGATAGCAAACTGGTGAGATTTCACGCTTTTGCAGTTTAAGACGAAGTATAAAAAGATCAAATTTCTAAATGTAGAGCTTTTTAGAAATTTACTTTGCAAAAAGTGCTACATCCCAGAAAATGGCGAGGTGTTAAACTTTTTAAACGATATTAAGCCTTATAATGCCTTTGAATACGCCTTTAAAACGCGCAATCGACTACGTAAGCTGCCTCACCGTTTCTTTGTGATACTTTTTGTGCTTTACACGTCATGTAAGATAGACGAGCAGTCCACGGCAGTCTTTACTTCTTGCAAAACGAGGGTTGGCTCGGATACTAAAATATTTAAGTGCTATAAAGTAGAACAATGCATGAAAACTCAGAACACAACCCATACGCAAAAACGACACAGAGTATTTAATCGGCGAGTGTATGCGCAAGACTAGAATGGATGAAATACCTCAATGTATTAATGTATTTCGCGGCGATATGCACCTCTAATAGGACCACGTACAGAATGGGATATATTAGTTCATGACTATGAAAAAGATCCTCTACTACAATGAACGCCACATCGTCCGTCCGTGGATTACCGGCTGGGCAGGTAAAACTACCCTTATGGCGCAAACACACACGATGCCAAGCAGAAACTCATGTATGATCTTTACTACATCAAGCACTGGTCACTTTGGCTGGAGATAAAGATCATAGTAAAAACTATTGCGATTATATTTGAAAAAGGGGCACTTTAGTCAAACCCGCATATCCTTTTTGATAAATTGTCTGGTGGATATAAAGCTACATCCTATCTTTTAGCTGTGATTCCCATTATATTAAATGCTGTTTTTATCGAGATAGCAACGACCGCAAAGACTTTTAGCAAGCTATCTTCATTTTCATTTCCAACCACGCGGTTTTCATTATAGAAATTTATGAAAAACTAGCAGCTAGCGACTTTAGATAGTCTGGTATCTTTTGAAGCTGCCTTGAGACAAAAGCATCCTCTAGTACTTCAGGCAATATAAGCGCTTCAAAAAGTACTTAGCATTTTCATCTAGGCACTCAAAGTCCGCATTTATCACGTCACTAACGCTTTTTCCAGCCTTTTGCAAAAATTTGATTTATCCTGGCGTGAGCGTAATTTATATAAAAATAGGGTTTGAGCTATCCTCTTTTTAAGCTCATCCACGTCAAATCTCAAACTACTCGTGTTTGCCTTGCTTATAAAGATAAATCTAAGCTGCCTCAGCACCGATCCTCGCTCGCGATATCGCTCATCAGCACCGCATTGCCAGCGCGCTTGCTCATTTTTGTATGGCTTACCCTCTTTTAGCAGGCTAACCATCTGCATAAGTATCACTTCAAGCTTGTTTTCGTCGTAACCATGGACTTTATCGCAGCCTTTAGCCTTGCGATATATCCGTGGTGGTCCGCACCCCAAATGTTTATATAGTGATCGTACTCTTCTCTCAATTTGGCGTTATGGTAGATGATATCGCCAGCTAAATATGTCGGTCTGCCGTCATTTCTAACCACAACCCCTATCGTTATCGTCGCCAAGCGTGGTTGAAGCGATATAGATAGCGCCCATCTTTTTTTCAGTACATTTGATTTGAGCGTTTTTAGCTTTGTTTATAGTTGGCTCCAGACGGTCGTAAAGAGCTTTTTCACTAGCCCAGCTCTCTATAAATATCCCAACATCAGCCAAGTCTTTTTGATGATCTCAGCACGATATCCTTGCCAAACTCGGCAAGCTCAAGGTTTCTGCTCTCGTCATGACTTTCCTTGCCACCTTTCTCATTTTGCTAAGCTTAGCGATATCTAAAATATAATCCCCGCGGTAATATTTTCTCTGGATAGACGACGCTTTCGTTAAAAAGCTGCTCTTTGCTGCGAAGTGATATCGATGTGCCAAGCAGATCTATTTGATTGCCCAGCATCGTTTATGTAGTATTCTGTCGAGATAGCGCAGCCAAGTCTTTTGCCAAGTCTTGCCAAAGTATCGCCATAAACTGCGCCTCTAACGTGTCCGATGTGAAGCGGTCCAGTTGGATTTGCGCTTATATATTCTATTAAATAGCTGTCTTTTTTGCATCTTCTTTTGCAGATTTTACCACTATCTAGCAAAATTCTGCTTTTGAAATTTTCATCTAAAAATCGCTCTTAAGCTTGTAAATGTGCAGCCATTTTACCGCGCTAGCTTCCACTATCTTACTGTCACTCAACTTTATCAGCAAACCTCGCTAGCTATCATAGCTGGAGACTTTCTTAGCTCTTTTGCGAGGCTAAAAAGTGGCGTCGCATAGTGGGCCAATCTTTATCCTTTGGCTTTTCAAGTACAAATTCGCTCTAAAACCTTTGAAAATTTCAGCTTTTACTTTTATCTTTTCAACTCTAAAACCTACGCGTTTTTAGTTGTTTCTTCTATCTTTTGACTAGCTGCACTCTCTTCTTTATGCTCGACTTTTTCGCTCTTTTCAGGGGTTGTGTCCTCCATCTCAGCTTTAAAAGTCTTTATGCCTTTGCCTAGTCCTTTTGCAAGTTCTGGGATCTTCTTTGCTCCAAAAGTAAAACAATAATCGCCAAAACAACTAGCCAGTGGCCAATACTAAAAGAACCCATCTTTTTCTCCTCGTTATAAATTTTTTCAAAATATTATCATAATTCCCTGAATTTCTAGCAATCTATCCACTCGTCTATAACGCATCTCAAGTTTATCTTGGCGCTTTTTAGCCTCATCGCTCGAAGGATTGATTTTAGCCCTTTATAGCTCTTTTCTATATCATCATTTACTAAAAAAATAATCATACTCTAAAAATATGCTCCATCTCTCCAACTGCGTTCATTAGGCGATTTTTCTATCGTCTCGTCACTATCTGTTCCGCGGTTTTTAAGCGCCTTTTTTAGCTCTTTTTTTATTCGCAGTTGTGATAAAGACTGAAGTGATATAGCTTTTACCTTTCTCAAGTGCGATATGAAAGCCCTTGCACGTCGATGTCGAATATAACTATCTTGCCCAGCCTCAAGTGCCTCTAAAACTGGTTTTTAGGCTCGTGCCATAATAGTTTTTATGCACCTGTGCCCACTCTAAAAACTCACCCTTTTCTATGCCGCTTTTTAAAATTCATCCTCTCAATAAAATAGTAATCCACCCCATCAACTTCGCCATCCCTTTTTTTGCTCTAGTCGTGCTTTGAGATAGAAAAAAATATAGGTCTTTCTCTTCCTTTAAAGAGACGGCTAAGTAACGTGCTTTTACCGCTTCCACTAGGCCCTGAAACTACTAAAAATTTGTCCTTGCAACTCACTTTTTCCTCAAAACTTATATTTATCTTAATGTTCATATCTTTTAGCACATCCCTTAGCGAGCTCTCATTTAGCGACTCATGGACGTGTTTTGTGATCTTTTAGTTAACTCTTCTTTGTAGTCCTCTTTTGCATCATTTTTTTGAGCTTGTTTGAGGCATATCTTTTAGTCCAAATGCCGCTAACATCGTGTTTTTCATCTATATCATCTATCGATGCCGCGTCGAAATTTAACTCACTTGATGCCGCGTCTTTGCTCTCTTCTTGCACGTCTTCTTCTTGAGCATTTTCTTCTTCGAAAAGTTTCATCCACAGGCCTAGATCTTCTTTAGCTCTGGCTCGCTCACATCTTCTAACTCTTCTACTGGCATCTTGCTAGAAGCGTTTTCGCTTTCGCTAGACTCTCAATTTTTCTAGCTCCTCACTTGAAATTTCATCCAAAGCCTCTTCTTCATATCTTCTTCTGCTTTTTCATCATCTACTTGAATTTGCTCTTCATCAGCCTCAGAGCTCTCATCTAAATTCTCATCATTTTAGGCTCATCTTCAATTTATCTCATTTTTCAAGTCTATCTTCATCATCACTGAGCCAGCTCGTCTATATTTAGCTCTTCTTGCTCCCAAACTTTTCAGTATCAGTCTCGTCAGCATCATCTAAATTTTATTTTCATCATCAGCCTCTTCACTATTTAGCTCTTCATCAAGCGAATCAATCTCACTAAGCTCACTTTTACTCTGATCTATCTCATCAAGCTCCTCACCAGCGTTCTCTGTCATCAACCAAGCCTGCAACGTCATTTTGGCTAATAATATCATCTAAAGTTCTATTTAGCCTCTTCATCTGCTTCAGACTCTTCTGGCATATTTTCTATCTCATCGACGAGCGCGCTAAGCTCTGCTAGATCGACTATCTTTGCTCTCTTCGCTCTCATTTGCATCACTTATCGCTTCGCTAGTCTGCTTCATCCACGCTCTCATCAGCAAGGTCTTCGCTAGCAAGCTCTTGCAGGTCCTCAAGCTCTTCTAAAGACTCCACATCGCTAGTTTCGATTTCTCCTCTTGTAAGTCACTCTGGCTCATCTCCCTCGCTTGGGCCATCTATGCCACTTTCTAAAAAGCTCTTTTGTCAAGGTCTGCGAAATTTATCAATTTGTATCTATATCAGGCAGCTTAAACCCTGACATCTCATCAAAACTTATAGCCTCGTCGCTAAAATCACCAAGTCGCTTTCGCCCTGCTCGCTAGCATTTTGCTGGTCATCTGGCTCATCTTTTGGGATATTTTTGCTCAAAAACACTTATAAATTCAGTCGGTAAAAATGGTTTTTCAAGCATCAAAGTAGCAAAATTCTGGTTTGCTCTCGCACGACTTGCTAGATACATCACCTTTTTGTCAGTAGCTAGCTCGCTACTATCCACGTCACTGTCGATTATGATAAAGTCAAACTGAGCATCGTCAAATCCATTTAGATCCTCCAAATTCGCTATATTCAGTGCCGATTTTATTCAGACTTAGAGTTATCAGACGTGAAACTGCTGGATTTTTTTATTTATTAGAGCAACTTTCATCATCCCTCCTTGTAATAGTAAAAGCCTATTCTATGATAAATTTCATTGCTATTTTCTTAAAAAAACAGAGCCGGCAGATCATTTATCACTTTTAAAAGTAGGTCGCTCATGATCTTCATAATGCCTGCTAAAATGGCTATCAAAACGGAAAATCCGATCGTCACTTTGATAGGATAGCCGATGACCAGTAGGTTAAACTGCGGCATCGTCTTCATGAGCATGCCAAAGATAGAGTCTGAGAGCAAAGAGGGCGATGATAGGAAATGACATAATAAAGCCAAACATAAACAGATTTGTACAATATTATCGCATAGCTCATGATGCCAGGGTCGTGGATAAAAATCGCCAAGAGGCACAACAGCAAGCGAGCTAGCGTAAAACTGAAGGAGCAAATGGTGACCATCAAATGCCAAAAATGTTAGTAGCGCGATAAAATTTATAAGGTTTGCAATGACTGGAGAGTTTGTGCCAGTTTGTGGGTCAAGCACAGAGGCCATAGAAAAGCCCATGACCATCGAGATTTGCTCGCCTGCCATTTGAAGCGTGGCAAAGATGATGGTTAGCATAAGTCCGGCACAAAGACCCAGCATAACCTCGCCTAGATCTCGCTGATTAAGAAATCTATAGAGTTTGCATGAGCTTTTTGAGATGGGAAATAGCACGACGCAAAGGACAAAAACTAAAAGCGTTTTTACGCTAAGAGGGAATTTGATTGTGTGAATAAAATGGAAAAGACGATGAGACCGCTTAGGCGTGCAAACAAAAAGCATAAAAACTATTGCTTTATCGGCTCCAAAAATTCTACTAATTCCATTTTGCTCTTTTAAATTTTTGCTAATTTACATGTATCTTACTTTGTTTTTAAACTTTAAGCGGTAGTTTTTAGAAATTGAAGCCAATTTACAGAAAATGTACAAGCTCTTTGTTCTCAAGCTTGTATGAGTTGTCGCATTTTGCGGCTAGGTCGTTGTCGTGAGTGACTAGAACAAGGGCAGCGTTATTTTCATTTATATAGTCAAACAAAACTTGCATCACTTCATTTGCCGTTTGCTTATCAAGGTTGCCCGTTGGCTCGTCTGCAAAGATGATCTTTGGCTTTTTGGTAAGCACTCTAGCGATACTGACGCGTTGCTGCTGGCCGCCGCTTAGCTCGCCAACTTTTTGATTTATCACACTTGAAATTTTAAGCGCTTCAAGATCATTTTTCTATATTTTTCGCCAGATAAGATGCTTTGCAAGCTCGATATTTTCGTAAGCGCTAAAACCTTTTAAAAAGGTAGTGCGACTGGAAAATAATGCCAAAATGAAGCCTTCTAATGGTCAAAAGCTCATTTTGAGAAAGCTCGTAGATCGATCTATCTTGATAGATGACCCTCGCCGAAAATTTGGTTTTTAAAAAGTGTTGAAAGTATGTGAAAAGAGTTGATTTTGCCACAACCGCTAACGCCGGTTATAGCGATGCTTTGTTTTTTGATTGAGAGTTAACGAGATTGTTAAAGAGCGTATAATCATACGCAAAGCCTAGATTAGACGCTCTGTAAACTTTCCATTAGCCCTATTTGAGCAGCAACTTCTGCAGCAAAGTCATCTACTTTTTTCTCTAAGCCTTCGCCAAGCTCGAAACGAACGTATTTTACGATCTCGATCTTGCCGCCAAGCTCTTTGCTCTTCTCTTCGATAACTTGTTCGATAGTCTTTTTATCGTCCATTACATAAAACTGACCCTAAAAAGCGTAAGGCGTTGGTCAAGCACCGTGTTATCAGCGTAAAACCTCTCGATTTTTACCGAGGATGATCTTGTCCCAAATTTTTTCTCAGGTTTGCCCTCAGCTTTTTAACTCTTCTTCGATCGCTTTTTGTAGCCTTTTGTAAGCTCTGCGTCACCTATCTGGCAGCGGCTAGCATACTCAGGGATGTGGTGAAGTGGCTTGCCTAGGCGTTTTAGCTCTTCATTATCTTTTTCAAGCTCAGCGCGAAGTGCAATAAATTCTTTCTCAACAAAATCTTTATCAAGATCTTTGTAGCTTATAACGCTTGGCTTCATTGCAGCTGCATGCATACATACCTTCTTTATAAATTCAGTTGCTTTGTTTGCAACTTCAGCACTTTCGCAAGCTGCACCGATAAGTACGCCAACACGGCCATTTGAGTGAACATAGCCATTTACAACGCCCTTATCATCAGCGATAATAGTCTCAAAGCGGCGAACTACAAGGTTTTCACCAATAGTTGCGATCTGAGTTTTGAAGTATTCTTCAAATTTAACACCATTTAAAGTGCTTGTATTTAGCTCTTCAACTGTTTTTATGCCACTTGATTGGATGTGAGCTGTTGTGTCTTTTGCAAGTGCTTGAAACTGTGGGTTTCTAGCAACAAAGTCAGTCTCAGAGTTGATCTCGCTAATAGTTGCTTTTTGCATTTTTGAGCAAACTTCAACACTTACTAAGCCCTCGCTTGCAAGGCGATCAGCCTTTTTAGCAGCTTGACCTAGGCCTTTTTCACGAAGGATATCAACAGCTTTTTCCATGTCGCCATTTGCTTCGCCAAGTGCCTTTTTGCAGTCCATCATGCCAGCTCCGGTTGATTCGCGGAGCTCTTTTACCATTTGTGCAGTTATTTCCATTACTCTTCGTCCTCGCCAAAGTCTTCTTCGCTCATAGCCTCAGCTACAACTGCGTCTTTCTCATCTTGGCTTACTTCTTCGCCAGCAGCTTGCTCGCCACCATCTTGCTCAAGAAGTGATTTGCCTTCGTTGATCGCCCTCAGCCATCTCTTGGCAGAAAAAGCTGAACAGAGCGGATCGCGTCGTCGTTTCCTCGGGATAGGATAGTCAACAACGTCAGGATCGCAGTTTGTATCGATAGGTGCTACAACTGGGATCTTTAGGCGATTTTGCCTCTTGAACGGCGATCTTTTCTTTAACTGTATCAACAACAAATATCATATCAGGTAGGCTTTTCATATTGCGGATACCACCAAGAGTTGCGATAAGCTTCTCTTTTGCGGCGAAGCATCAAAGCCTCTTTTTAGTTAGTAAATTTATCGAACCATCTTCTTCCATAGTCTCGATAACTTCTAGTTTGCGGATAGACTGGCGGATAGTACCGAAGTTTGTCATCATACCACCCTAGCCAGCGGTGATTTACATAAGGCATTCCGCATTTTTCAGCGTACTCTTTTATAGCGTCGATAGCTTGTTTTTTTAGTACCGACAAAATAGCACTGACTTACCTTCAGCAGCTGCGCGTCACGAACGATGTTGTAAGTGTAGCGGAAGTAGCGGATAGTCTTTTGTAGATCTATAATATAGATACCTTTTTCTCTCACCAAAGATAAATTTTTTCATCTTTTGGGTTCCAGCGGCGTGTTTGGTGACCAAAATGTACGCCACACTCTAATAAATCTCTCATAGTTACCATGAGTTTCTCCTTGTTTTTAGGCATTTTGCCTTGAATTTTAGTTTTTATCCTCCACGACCATTAATGCTTTCTGCACAACCAAATTTAGGGATTGTCGTGTGAAATAAAGCTTGGATTATATTGAAACTTGGCTTTTATTGAAGCTAAACTTTAAAGATTTCTTTAGCTACAAATAAAGCGCAAATTCTTTTAAATTTACTCGAAAAAGCCTTTTTAACGACCTTTTTCATCTTTAACACAAAACTCACCTTTTGCGATCACATCATATACTTTAGCTCCTCGTCAAAGACACAAAGATCAGCGTCATTGCCAACTTTTATCTCGCCTTTTTGGCTTAAATTTAGATATCTCGCCACGTTTTTTTGCTCATCAAAGCCAAAGTATCTTCTATCTTTAAAATTTTATTTCTACCAAAGCTTGCAATACCTCTAAATTTGATGCACATGAGGCGCAGCCATATCCCACTAGCTCGCCATTTTCGTTAATTTAGGGCACGCTGCCGTTGCCATCAGAGCTCATCGTTAGGTGCTCTAAATCTAGCCCATTTTCAAGGCCATAAGCCACCACCTCGTGAAGCGGGGCAATTTACTTCCACCGCTTGTGATATCGACGTTTCCGCCCATTTTTGAAATTTCAAAGCCTCGTTAAACAAGTCTTTCGTCCTAGCGCAGTGCGTCGGCGAGAAGTAATGAACTGGGAATTCGTAGTCTTTTATCACCTTAAAGACGTTGTCACATTCTCGCTTAGTCCGCCCATGTGCATGTGAAGCACGCCACCTTTTTAGAGACCATGCCGCCTATGCGTATCTTGCTTAGAATTTTGATAAGCTCCTCTTTTGAGACGTAGCTGCCGCGGTTGTCGGTCAGTGCGATCTTTACGCCGATCACTTTGTCGATTAGTATGAGGTCTTTTGCGATGTCGCCGGTAAATGTCACACTGGGGGCTTGCGTATGAGCCGGTGTGGATGAAGGTCGAGATGCCCTCAAACTCGAGCGCTTTTTGCTTTGGAGTAGAGATTTTTCTAGGCTTCTAGTGACACCATCAGTCCCCAAAACGCCAACAAGCGTCGTAGTGCCGTATTTTACGATCTGGCTAAGCGTGATCTCAGGCGTTCTTGAGTGATATCCAGCCTCGCCACCACCACCCGTGATATGCACGTGCTGATCAATGAGGCCTGGAGCTAAAGTACTTGCCCTTTTAGGTCGTAAACGCTAAGCCCTTCTACGCTAAAGCTTAGCCCCTCGCCGATGGCTGTACTCTACCCGCCCACCTACCAAAACATCGCGCTTGCCAAGAAATTTTTGGCGTGTATAGATTAGCATTTTTAAGTAAAAGCATATTTTTCTCCTTTATTTGCTAAGTTGTACTTTCTCTTCTATCTCCATCAGTTTTATAGAAAATTTGCTCGATATTTTTCCTATCCACGGCACTTAGCTCCATCTTTTTTTGAGCTAAGTAGCATCTGCACAAACTCTTCATTCATAAGCTGCTCAAAGCCCAAATTTTCTAGCGTTTTGAGCTATTTTTTTGCCGCTAGTGGATTTTTAAAGCTCTCATATCCCATTTTTATCCTTACTTACTGCAAATCCGCAAAATCTACCGCACACGCCGTCTCTTCGGTACGAAAAATATCTCTCGTCGCAGTGCGTGCAGACCTCGCTAAAGTTTAAATTTCTAACCCCAAGTGCCATAATTCATCTCTCAAGGCCGCGTTCATATCGAAATTTCTACCCTATCTTATATGCGTTAAATTCCCCAAGGTCAAGCTCCTCCCACCTCGTAGCAGCCGCCTTTTTATATTTGCTCCGACAAAGACGCTCATCTCGCCCGCTCTTGAGCCACATTTCTCTCCCATAAGCATAACGGCTTTTGTGCACTTTAGCATCACGCCGGCTCTGCCCGCATGAGCCACGCCGATAGCGCCCCGCCTCTCATCTATCATCACAACAGGCGAGCAGTCCGCCACCAAGACGCAGATGCCCAACATCACTTAAACTTTGTGATTACAGCGTCGCACTCTGGTAGCTCGTCGTCCTCGTTTTCAAGGACAAAAACCTTGTCCGAGTGGATCTGCTTCATACACGTTTAAGCTGCCTAACACCCAAACTTTCTCAGCCGTACTTTCTATTTTTGATGACATCTTTTGGCTCATCGCCCACGTGATCACCCAATGTAGCGAGCTAATTTTGAGCTTTCACTCACGCCACCAAGCCTCGTTTTGTAAAGCCAGCTATGATGCCATTTTTATCAAAAACATATCTCACTACTCACGCATCTTCGCTCGCTTAGTAGAGGCTTGAAAATTCTGCTCGACCTCGTCCCAGCTAAGGCCGCCATTTTGCTTTAGCTTCAAGCATCTCTAGCCACGTAGCGAGCTCAGCAGGTCGCTCTCGATATTTACGCGTCTGCCGATCTTGAAAGTGCCAAAAAGTGCTATCTCTAAACGTGATCGGTATGATCGTTAGTCTTATGCCATTTGGCAAAATTTCATTTATCGTAAGGCTCACGACCTCGACGCCCACCGAGCCCTTGTTTGCCATCAGCGCCATCGCCTCACGTGGCAGGTCGATGTAAAAATCAACGCCGTTTTTCATGCTTTTTTTATAGCTGAGATCACGCCGATAAAGTCGATGTGTCCTTGCATCAAATGCCCATCCACGCGCTCTCAAGCTTCATCGCTGGCTCGATATGCACCAAGCCACTTAAATTTTCAACCGCGACATTTGCCCTGCTCTCTGCGCTTAGCTCCACACTAAAGCCATCATCGTATAGTTTTATGACACTTAAGCAAGCGCCATTTACTGCGATGCTGTCGCCCTACACTGAGCGAAATTTAGCCTTTAGTCGTAAAACATTTTTGCGAGTAGCTAATAACCCTCGGCAAGCTCCCTGATTAAGCCATTAAACATATTTTGCCTTTTCAAATTTTTAAGGATTTTACTACTTGCCTCAAATTGCGCATGGATAGACTTGCTAGTTTTTCGTGAATTTTTAAAAGATATAAAGGCTAAATATAATGGATAAGACAACATTAAGATGAGCTTTTTGAGCGGTCACGCAAAAACAAAAACGCGAGTGCAACCTAGAAAAAAGAAATAAAAAGCTAGCAAATTAGCGATGAGCCACTAGTTTGGTAGCAAAAAGTCACTTGCAAAGGTAATGAACTGGCGGCAAATTGCAAAAGGTTTTAAACTTGATCTAGCTAGCATACATTTCACATGCCATTTGCCTTCAAATTTTATACACTCTAATCGCGTAAATTTAGATAGCGTGCCAAAAACAGCAATAATAATTTTACTACCAGATGCATATCAAAAGCTTTTTGGCTAAATTCGCCCCTAGCTCGTCTGCAAAATTAGCCACGTCTTGCTAAAGTCGCGTGCCACTAGGTCGTCCCTCTTTATCCATAGATAAACTCTGCCCTCTCCATCCCAGTCCATGTCGCTATCCCAGTCGCTATCTATCTGCAAAAGCAGCTGCCACTGGGCGGCATTTTTCTCAAACTCCGCGATATTTGGGTGGTGATAAGCGCTACCATCGCCGCAGTCAAGGCCGTTTGCCACGAGCTCACACTCTAGCTCCATACCGTCTTGGATATTGTCAGAGTGACCAAGTAGCTTGTTTTCTTTTGGCCTGCCAGCTTGGCTCAATGACCTCGTGATATGCCTCCCACTCCTCCTCGCTAAATTTTGCCAAATGGTACGAGCGAGCTTTTGCAAACCTGGCAAATTTAGCTCTGTTTTTAAAGCTAAGAGAGCGTGCGCCAAATGTGAAATTTCCGCTATCCATGTTTTTGGCGAGCAAGCTGGTCTTGAGCTGCCTCACCAAAGATCACAGCAAAGCCCTTTTTATCAGCAGGGTCGTAACCCCCAAACACGCAAATTTATATCATAAAAAAAGATAGAGCATGCCACTTTTTGGTAGTAACCCGTCGGTGTCAATCGGCTGACTTCAGTAAAATTTATCTGCGCCACAAAGCTAAGCGCGCCGTTTTTCATTTGAGGGCCAAGACACGCTAGCTGGCAGATCTGGCTGCCCGCCAAATCTAGACGCTCCAACAGCGATATCACCGTCATCTCTAGCCTGCGCATCTATCTTTATAGCATTTTTAGCCATTGGCTTTAAAACTCAAAAAGCTCATCCAAGCCGCGCTCTTTTGCAGCCTTTTGCAATTTCATTTAGATCCATATTTTTCCTTTCTAGCAAGCATCAATGTAGATGTGATACTTTTTGCAGTGTAAGCAGCGAAACAAATACCCAGCAAAAGTTGCCGCCCGCCACGAGCATCTCGCGCGCCATTTTCACGTCATACTTATCCCTTTTTGTGTAGTCATCAAAAAACCTCGTCTGCGATGCCGAGCTCCTCAAGCTCCTTCGTGCCCACATCGCCCAAAAATGCGCAATAATCATCACAGCACACCACCCAGTGTTCGCCCTGCCAGCTCTCATAGCCCGTGTTCTTCTAAAAAGCTCATCATCTTTTTGGCGTCATCCGTGGCAAGCTTTGTCGGCGCCCCTGCACAAAGGTAGCGTCACATCTTTAGCAGCTTCGCCATTTGCGATGCAGGTTGGGCAAAGATAGGTGACATCTTGCTCGCTATAGACGCCATTGTTGTAATACTTTCTGTATTTTTTTGCCGCAGCACTCGCAGATGACGCTCATATCATCTTTAAAATGCGCCAGTTTTTAATGGCTCTGGGTGGTAGCGAAATTTTGGCAAGGTGGCAGCCTTTTGCCTTTTGAGCTGTAAATCTGTCTTTTGCTCTTTGGCCTTGGCACCGCCCATTTATCGCCCCTCATCCACAAACTGCGCAAGATAACCAAGCGTTTTTAGCTGCTTTTTGTCGTTTTTATCGTGTATCTTTAAAAGTAGCTCATAAGCGCTCTTTTGCATAGACAAAAGCTGATAAATATCGACTAAAACGCTCTTTGCCTGCATATCCTCGCTTGCCTCAAGCTCTTCTTTGAACTGATACAAAGCCTCCACGCTTGCAGCATTACCGTTATTTTTGTAGTAATCTTTTTGAAAGTTTTATATTTTTTTCTTGAAATTTATCCACAAATAGCCTTTTTATGAAATTGTATAAAATTTTAGCCTTAAACACTTAAAAAGTTGCATAGATGAGTTGTTAAAATTTAAAAGAGTGGGATAAAAAAATATAAAATTGTTTAATTTTTAAAATTTGAAAGAAAGGCATATCAATTTAGCGTAAAGGAGGGCCGCAAGCGAATTTACTATACTCAACTCACTTGCGACTATAATTTTACTCTTCATAAGCCCCGATAGAGAGGATTTTGTCTATTCTTTTGCGACAAGCTCGTTTATATCAAGCTTCTCAAGCTCGGCTAGCTCTGAGATGAAGTAGTTTGCAAGTGCTTTTGCGGCACCATCTTTATCTCTATGAGCTCCATTTATCGGCTCGTTTATCACGTCATCTATAAGTGATAATTTTTAAGTCATCAGCCGTTATCTTCATAGATTTTGTGGCTTTGCTCTTGTTTGGCTGGGTCGTTCCAAAGTATCGCTGCACAACCCTCTGGCGAGATGACTGAAAAAGACAGAGTTTTTTTCATCATGGCAAGTCTATCAGCCACACCAATAGCTAAAGCACCGCCACTTCCGCCTTCGCCGATAACGACAGCTATTATTGGAGTTTTTAAACTGGCGAAATTCAAATAAATTTCTAGCTATGGCCCTCGCTTTGACCCTCGCTCTTCAGCGCCAACACCGTGATATGCGCCCGGAGTGTCTATCAAAAATAAGATAGGTAGGTTAAATTTTTCAGCCAATTTTGCTACGCGTAAAGCCTTTTCGGTAACCCTCCGGATGAGGCATACCGTATCTTTCTTTTTAGTTTATTTTTAGTGCCACGACTTTTTGCTCGCCCTATAACGACAGTCTTTTTGCCTCCGATATAGCCGATGTAGCAGACTATTGCTGGGTCATCGCGAAATGCCCTATCGCCATGGATCTCATAGCCATCAACCAAAAATGACTTATATAATCAATAGCATATGGTCTATCTGGGTGACGAGCAGTTGCAAACGTTGATATTCGTTTGAAATTTCTATATACTTTTGATATCTCTTTAGATAGGTTCTTATTTAGTATCTCAACAGCATGTTCATCGCCTCTGATCTTAGCATTTGCTATATCTTCATCAATTTGCTTTATGCTCTTTTTCAAAAATCTAAATAATTTGACATCTTAATCCAACTTTTTTTAAATATCACGACGCCGTTTGTTCCACCAAAAACCAAATGAGTTGCTCATAACAGCTTTTTATATCAGCTTTTTCTGGCTTTATTTGGAACGTAGTCTAGATCAGCAATCTGGATCTGGCGTTTCGTAGTTTATCGTTGGAGGATGATGCCATCTCTCATTGCCATTATAGATATGACAGCTTCGATCGCACCAGCACCGCCTAAACAGTGTCCAGTCTGACCTTTAGTTGAACTAACTGGTGGGCACTTATCGCCAAAAACAGCCTTTAGTGCAGCTGTCTCGTTTTTTATCATTTACTGGCGTTGAAGTACCATGTGCATTAACATAGTCTATCTTTACGCCTTTTTGCCATATCAAGTGCTTGTTTCATCGCGCTTAATGGGCCTTCAAGTGTTGGTGATGTGATGTGGTGTGCATCTCCGCTCTCGCCAAATCCAACTACTTCAGCGTAATTTTAGCACCTCTTGCAACAGCCGACTCTGTACTCTTCAAGCACAAGTGCGCCAGCGCCCTCGCCCATTACAAAGCCATCGCGGTTTGCATCAAATGGTCTTGAAGCTTTGCTTGGCTCTTCATTTCTTGTTGAGAGTGCTTTCATCGCTGCAAAACCGCTCTATACCAACGCCGCAAATAGTTGACTCCAGCACCGATAACTAGCATATTTGTTGCTTGACCGATCATTATGCATTTTGCAGCTTCAGATATCGCATGAGTGCTTGCTGCACAAGCTGTTACGCTTGATAAATTTGGACCTTTTAGTCCGTGATTTATTGAAACTATGCCACCCAGCATATTTACAAGTGCCGATGGGATGAAAAATGGCGAAATTCTCTTTACGCCTTTTTCAAAATATGTGATTGAGTTTTTCTCAATATTTGGCAAACCACCCTATACCAGCTGCTGAGCTAACGCCAACTTTATGAGCATCAAACTCCTTAAAATTCGCATCAGCCATAGCTTCGTTAGATGCTTTTATGCCAAGCTGTATGAAACGATCTACTTTTTCACCTCTTTGCCGTCTAAAAATGCTATTTGGATCAAAAATCAGTTATCTCGGCAGCAATTTTAACAGGGAATTCGCTTACATCAAAGCTCGTGATCTCTTTCACCTGTTTTACCCTCGCAAATAGCCTTAAAAGAGCTCTCTTTATCAAGACCAAGTGCGTTTATCATGCCAATACCAGTTACAACGACTCGTTTCAATACATCTCTTAAATCAAACTATGCAAATTTAAAATTATTTACCTAGTTTTTCTATATAATTTACAACGTCTTGAATGCTTACTAATTTCTCTGCTTCGCTATCAGGAATTTCTACTTCACTTTATCTTCTAAAAGCCATAACTAGCTCTACAACGTCAAGTGAATCAGCGCCTAAATCTTCGATGATTTTTAGACTCTAGTTTTACCGCTTGTGGATCTACGCTTAGTTGCTCTACAACTACGTCTCTTACGTCTTCAAATACTGCCATTTAAGGTCTCCTTATAAAAATGTCTGTTATCTTATAATATTTACGCTTTTATTTATTTTAAACTTTCAAAACTTGTTGAAATTTTCATTACATATAAAGTCCGCCGTTTATTTTTAGCGTCTCGCCAGTCACGTAGCTCGCGTGATCACTTAGTAAAAATGCCACAGCCTCGGCCACCTCACTAGCGCTGCCAAAGCGTTTTAGCGGGATATTGTCGCTATAAGTTTTTTTCACCTCATCACTTAGCCCATGCGTCATATCAGTCTCGATAAAGCCCGGAGTTACGCTATTAAAGCGGATATTTTCTACTTGCGCCCTCTTTTTGCAAAGCTCTTACTCATAGCGATTAGTCCGCCCTTGCTGGCTGAATAATTCACCTGTCCTGCATTTCCCATCTCACCAACGATAGATGCGACGTTTACGACTGCTCCAAAGCGCTTTTTGCTCATCACTTTTAAAGCCTCTCTACATCCTATGAAAGCTGAAGTTAATGTGCATTTATCACATCTGTAATTCGCTAGTTTTTCATGCGAAGCGCTAGCTTGTCATTTGTGATGCCAGCGTTATTTACAAGGTAGCTTAGCTCGCCGTCGCTATCAACTATCACTGATACCTTTTATAAACTCATCTTCGTCTGTTGCGTCAAATTTTATCACCGCAGCCTTGCCCCCATTTTGCTCGATCTCAGCCTGCAAAGCGTCTGCTATCTCAGGCTTTGAGCGGTAGTTTATCCACACTTTTAAGCCCATATTTGCAAGCGTCTTTGCGATCTGTGCGCCGATACCTCTACTTGCACTCGTTATTAGCACGTTTTTCCGCCAATTTCATATATCTCTTATAAACTTTTGCTTATATTATCACATTTGAAATAACGTCTCGTCCATTTCAGCTGGGATCTCAAGCCCCATGAGCTTTTAAAACGCTAGGCGCGATGTTGTTTAGGCCGCCATTTTTAGCTCTTTTACACCATCAGCCATCACAAAGCAAAAAGACATCGTAGATTGTATGATTTGTCGGTAGCTCGCCGCTGCTATCACGCATCTCTTCACAGTTTCCGTGGTCACTCGTGATGATCATCGCGTAGTCTCTTGCTTTTGCGTAAACTTTCTCCAAGAGCCGCATCCACTGCTTCAACCGCCTTTATAGCTGCCTCGCAGTTGCCAGTGTGTCCCCACCATATCGCCATTTGCGAAATTTACCACGATAAAGTCTTGCTCGTCATCCATGCCCTTTAGCACGGCTTTGCAAACCTCAGCAGCGCTCATCTCTGGCTTTTCGTCGTAGGTTTTTACTTTTTGGACTAGGGGATAAGCACCCTCGTTTCGTTGCTGGCTAGCTCCTCGACGCCACCATTAAAGAAAAATGTTACGTGGGCGTATTTTTCAGTCTCTGCTGTGTGAAGCTGCCTTAGACCAGCGGCTGCTATGACCTCGCTTAGGGTGTTTTTTATCTTTTCATTTTTAAATAGCACTTCAAATCTAAATTTGCGTCGTATTCGGTCATGGTGATTAGATTTTTGATAGCAAAAGGTCGCTCAAACTCGCCAAATTTCTCCTCGCCCAGAGCCCGGCAAATCTCTCTTGCTCTATCATTTCTAAAAATTTATTACGATCACGCCGTCATCTTTGCCCTATGCCCTTAAAAGCCATTAAAGCTTGCTGGCTTTACAAACTCATCTGTCACGCCCTCATTGTAGCTTTTTGTAGATACTCGCTTGGCGATAAGCTGCTTAAATTTGTCCCTTTACCAGCTATCATAGGGCCTCTTTTACGCGCTCCCAGCGTTTATCTCTATCCATCGCGTAAAATCTCCCGCAAACGGTCGCTACACTTTAGCCTCCAAGCTTTTTGTAAAATTTAGACCGCTATTTGGGCTAACGTCGCGTCCGTCGGTGATAGCGTGGGCAAAAACTTCGCAGCCACTTTTTGCTAGCAAGCTCGCACATGCCATCAAAATGCTCCATGAGAGTGCACGCCGCCGTCGCTATAAAGCCCCTATGACGTGGATCTTTTTGCACTTTTTTAAAAAGAGCTTTTAACGCTTCATTTTTCTGCTATAGAGCCATCATTAAAAGCTGCGTGAGTTTGACTCAATTTCGATACAAAACTCGTCCGCTTCCCTATGCACATGTGCCCTACTTCGCTATTTCCCATCTGCCCCTCAGGTAGTCCCACAGCGTTTCCAGAGGTTTTTATGAGTGAGTTTGGAATTTCTGAGAAATTTATCGTAGTTTGGCTTTTTTGCCGCCTCAAATGCGTTAATTTGCCATTTTTATTTGATCCAATGCCATCAGTTATTATAAGTATAGTTTTTTGAGCCATTTTTAAATTTTATCCTTCAATTTAGATAATTTTAAAGGCCATTATACTAAAATTGCTTTTTTTAAAAATAAAAGGCCCCTATGTTTTACTATATCTATGAAATTTTAAATTACAATATCTTTCAGTATATCACCGTTCGCGCTGGCATCGCGTTTTTCATAGCATTTATCTTGACAGCTTATCTGATGCCCTAAAGTTTATCGCTTGGGCAAAAGGCAAAAACGCCGCTCAGCCTATCTACGAGCTTGCCCCACAAACTCACCAAAAAAAGGCTAAAACGCCAACCATGGGCGGACTTGTCTTTGTCTTTACAGCCGTGATCGCCACGATCATCTGCGCTAGGCTTGATAACGCCTTTTGTGCTAGCATCGCTCTTTGCCTAGTTTGCTTTTACTTTGCTTGGCTACAGGATGACTACATGTAATTTCAGGTGCGAAAAAACCACGCCGGCCTAAGCCCAAAAGGCAAAGCTCTTTTTCAGTTTCTCATCGCCTTTTTGCTCGCAGCCTTTTTATACATCAGCAAAGAGTTAAACACCGAGTTTTACCTGCCATTTTACAAGCAGCCGGTCTTAGACATGAAAATTTTTGCCATTTTCTTTTGGACGCTAGTCATCGTCGCAGCCTCAAATGCAGTAAATTTGACAGACGGACTTGACGGACTAGCTGCCGTGCCATCGATATTTTCGCTTCTAACTCTTGGCGTTTTTTTGCCTACATCTGCGGCCACGCTATCTTTAGCTCGTACCTACTTTTTACCAAAGATTACGGGCGTTGGCGAGAGCGTCGTCGTAGCCTCTGCGCCAATTGGCTCGCTCATGGGCTTTTTGTGGTTTAACTGCCACCCAGCTGAAGTCTTTATGGGTGACAGCGGCAGCCTAAGCGTTGGCGCATATATCGGCTTTTATGGGCGTTGCGACCAAAAACGAAATTTTGCTCATTATCATCGGCCTCATCTTTGTCGTTGAGACCCTAAGCGTCATCTTGCAGGTGGGTAGTTTTGAAATTTCTAAACGCAGAATTTTCTTAATGGCGCCTATACATCACCATTTTGAGATAAAGGGCTGGGCGGAAAAATAAGATCATCGTGCGCTTTTTGGATCATCGCGCTTTTGGCAATTTGATCGCACTGACCGCGCTAAAGATCAGGTAGATCTGCGAGCGCAGATAGAGCCTGACTTTGAGAGTGCTAGAAAAAAATATGATGAAATTCTGGAGCAATTTAGCCTACACCGACTATTGCGATGAATTTGGCGATGAGGACGGCGAAGAGTACCGCAAGGTAGAGCAGCGTCTAGCCAAGATCAGCGGCAAAGATATGAGTAAATTTAGCCTGCATGAGTGGTGGGAGGCTGAAGGCGCTGAAAATCTCGCCTTTGACATCGCCTTGCCAGAGCCAAAAGTGGTGCCTGATATAACAAAAGACGAGCTTTAGGCAGATCGTGGAGCGCATGTTGGCACCGTGCCTGGATTTGATGATGATTTTTTTAGAGGCATTTTTATGTAAGAGTGACATTTGCCTGCAAAGGCGCTTATTTTGCAGAGTTTTTGAAAGCTAAATTTTAGCAAAACATTTAGCTTTGAACTCTTTCGATCGCCGCAAGATAGAGGGCGTGATGCGTGAGCTAGTGCTAACGAGATAGTGAAATTCTATGGGGCAAAAAGAGGATAAAAGCATGAGAAAATCACTGTTTGGCTATGGTGGCACGACAAAGGCGATCGCTAAAAACTTCGTAAATGACGGACTTTGGGATATCTACGATGATAAATTGGAGAAAGTTTCTAAGGATGAGTTTGGCAACGCTCTTTTGCCAGTTAGCGAATTTCGACCCAGCAAAAAGCGGCCTAGAGATACCAAGCCCGCATCCCACCTCACCACGAGCTTGTCAAAAAGCTAAGCTGATCAGCGAATATGACTATTTTTCATGAAAGTACAAGGCGCATCTGCCATTTAACGTCTGGATAAGCGGCACAAACGGCAAGACGACGACTACAAAGATGATGCAGCACCTGCTAGAGAGCAAAGGCTCAGTTATGGGAGGCAACGTCGGCATCGCGCTAGCAAATTTGAGACCCGCACGCTGAAAAGTCGGATATTAGAGACCAGCTCATTTACCCCTGCACTACACAAACCGCGCCACACCGTGGATTTACGTGCTTTTTGCCGATCACTCCAGATCATCTAAGCTGGCATGGCAACATGAGCGAGTACGAAAAGGCAAAAGCTAGCCGCTTGCTAGTATGAGTGAAACGAGCGTGGCGATCGTGCCTGAAAGTACGCTAAAACGCCTACAAAATGCCAAAGTGATCGCCTATAAAGATGAGAGCGATTTGGCTAGAATTTTGCGGCGTAAAATCTAGGACGATATAGCCTTTAAAACGCCGTTTTTTACTTGACGCACTGCTAGCACTTGCAGTTGAGAAAATTTATTTGATCGCTGCGATGTGGGGCTTTAAACACTTTTTGTCATCGAGGCAAACAAGCTTGAAGAGATTTCACTGATAAGATGGGTAGAACCTGGGTAAATGACACAAAAGCGACCAACATTGATGCGAGCATTCAAGCCGTAAAAACGCTACAAAGATCACTTCATGCACCCTAATCGTAGGCGGCGACGACAAGGGTGTTAGCATGGATGAGCTCTTTGAGATTTTAAAGGGTCTTAAAGTCAAAATTTACGCCATCGGCTCAAACAGCGACAAACTTATGGATTTAGCCGATGAAATTTAACGTGCCTGCCCTAAAATGCGACTTTTTTACAAAAACGCTGTAAATGAGATAAGTAAAGAGCTCAAAAAGGCGAGATAGCGCTTCTAAGCCCAGCGGCTGCGAGCCTTGATCAGTTTAAGAGCTACGCCGAGCGAGGAGATCAATTTAAAGAGTTTATAAGGACTCTTTGATTTTTAAGCTATTTTTAGATCTTGAGCGTTTTATCTAAGATACTGCTACCAAGTTAAAAAGAAAAAGATGTACTCTCTATAAGAGTTTTTATTGAATACTTTTTAAGTTTATGCTAATATTTGGCGAAAAATTAAGGAAGATTACATGCCAATTACCCTAGAAAATGATGCACATTTTAAAGAAAACTTAATAGATATCATCAAAACTATCATATAGCGCCGACATCAATAAGCCTTTCATCTCTGGCGACAAGCTACTTATGGGATATAGCTTTAGTCTAAAAGACGATTTAGAGGCGATATGCGCTCAAAGTATGGTGATAACAAAGCAAAAAGTGATCGAGGCTGTTAGAAAAGCCATAACCGACACTACAAAGTAAAACCGTGGTTTCAAAGATAGATACAGAAAAAGCTTTTTAACGATATAAATAATGCTGCAAGGGTTGCTTACGCAAAGGCATCTGGCAGCGCTGGCGCAGGAGTTGTCTGAGTTCTACGGTAGCCAAGATGAGCAGTTAAATGCCATTTTAGAGTCAAAGCCAAAGCCACTGGCGGCTGATATAAAAGAGAAGCTAAGAGGCTCGTCGCTTTGCAATTTAGAGGAGGTTAAGCTCACTATCTGGGACGTCTAATGTCTCAAAAAGAGCATGTGGCATTTTTAGCATTGCTTTATATAAGTGAAACAAAAACATCTTGATCCAGCTCTTGTAGGATACATTAAGAGTAAAAATCGCTTTAAAGCTTGGTTTTGGTTGGCGTATGAAAGTTTAAAAACAGAGACAAGTGACGAAATTTCTCTTTTAAGGGAGAAAATTTCAAATGAGTTTGGACTTTATGAAAACGACGCACAAAAATGTTAGTTTTGCTGAGTGTATAGATGTATTTAACACTTAAACATATCTAAAGCAAAAATACGAAATAAAAGATCAAAAATAATAAAGAAATAATCCGGGGATGTCACTCATTTGAGTGTATAAAACTCTACGAAAGTGACTCAGATCAAATAAATAATTCAAAAAGTCGATCTTTTGTTTGATCCATTTGTTAATAAAATAAATTCGCTTTTTAAGTACTGAAAGTAGCAAGACTTTTAATATGAAAAATGTCTATTGCGTAAATCTCATAAAACTCAAATTCTCAAAATACTTCAAGGATAAATAAAATCTTAAGAAAAAAAGAGAAGAAGAATTTTTATAAAACAAGAAAATATACTTCTACTTTGCCCAAGAAAATGACTAACTCCTATTAGAGTATTTCAACCTAAAAAGCGAATTACAGTTGTGCTTGACAAGCCAAACTCCATTTGATTGTAGTGAGTTAAACCCAAAGAGCTAAACTCTAGCAGACCAAATTATGGCAAGAGTAATTATGCGAGTTAATACTCACTGACTTTAAAATTTGACTCTTATGAAAAAGACAAAAATGAAGAAATAAATTTAAAACACAAAAAAGCAAATATACATCAATACTCTACCAAGAAAACAAAAAAATGAAGAAGATAAAGCAAATGGTTCTACTTTTACTAGCATAAAAGCAAAATAGTGAAGAGATAGAGTATAAGCTAAAAATGGCGTTATAAGCATGAAGTATTTTAAAGACTCGTCTTCTAAAGACAAATACTTACAATTTCAGCCTTCTAAATTTATGACGAAAACAACTTTACTCTAAGAGACGATAAAGACTCGCTATGTTTGATACAAAAAGATTCGTCTGGCTCATGGCAACAACATAGAACCGACATCATCATCAAGTTCTGGTCTTACACTAATTATAAAAATCTTCTTATAGAAAACGAAAATGGCGAAGAAAGTAATGACATAGATAAGATATATCTTCATAACTGCTTTGATAAAGCGTCTATGAGTACATCTTTAGTAAAAATAAAGACTCTGATATAAAAACTCATATACAGCTACATTTAATATCCCTATAGATAGAAATGATAAGAAAGATACTAAAGCTTATAGTATATTCAAGTGATCTAAGCAAAGTATATAACACTAAAGACATACATTCTCCACTGATACGGCAGTAATATCTTTAGGATATAAGGATAAAAAGTAGTTCTAACTTTGTTATAGCAATAAAGTATCATTAAGAGATATAACAGACAATATAACAAATATCATCTCAGATAGCGAGTATCCATTTTAAAACAAATGAAGAGATATCTTTAAAAGCCATCTATAAACAAGAAAAAGGCGATAAAAGATACAAAGAGGTACTTTTAGGGGATATAAAGTAATAAAAAGCACAGAATATAGTGAGCTATCAAAAGCATGACCCTAAAGGTGTCATCCTTTGCAAACGATAAAAAGGCAAAGAGACAAACTTTAAAATAGTAGATGTCACTAGATGATAATAATTTAGAGCTCTTAAAACAAGGTGGTCATACTGTAGTATTTTTGGTATCTTGAAGGCGATAAAAATAATTAAATTTATACAAGATATGGCAAGAGCCATATAAGAATGGACATAAAAATACCTTTGTATATTACATTAAAGATGGCAATCTAATTATATATGAATCGAACATGCCATAAAAGAAGACATTTAAAAGCTAGTCTAAAGCAGTGATGATGTATTAGAAAATAAAAGTGGCTACTCTATATAAATAAAGATATATCTTCTCAGGATATAAATATCTATGAAGATGACAAGCTAAGTAAAGAGCTAAAAAGTGATGAGAAGACAAATAAGAGCTATCAAATTGCAAAGAAGAAAACAAGGATCAAGCAAATGTAAGTAAAGATGATAAGTATGGTATCAACCTACTAAGCAAAGATAATATGAATAGCTTTATAAAGCTCTTTTAATCAGTCAAAAGCATAACCAGAATGAGATAAGGGTATATGGAAAGATGGAGATAAAGAGGTTGGAATAAAGATGAGAGAGAAGCTGTATTTGCAATAGAAATATATCAAAAGAAGAATTAATTAAATTTGGGGTAAAAGAAGATAAAGCAAATATAAACTATATTAATGCTACTATGAAGGAATATAATATTAACACTTGTAAAAGAAAAACTACACTTTTGGCACAAATAAGAGTTGAGTCTGGAAATTTGCATACTTAAAGGAAATCGCAGACGGTTCAGCGTATGAGGGTAGAAAGGATTTGGGAAATACTCAGCAGGAGATAGCAAGCGCTTTAAAGGTAGAGGTTTAATTCAAATTACTGGAAGAAAAATTATACAGCATATGGTTCATATAAGGGTATTAATTTCACAGAGGGCAGCAATAATACTAAGTTAGACAATAGCTGTAGATTCAGCTGGATGGTATTGGTCAAAACACCTAAATGTCGATTTTGAATAATATGGCCCAGACAATGATGATTTAATTTATATTACATATAGAATAAATGGAGGTTTTAATGGCTTTTAACGATGGAGAAAAAAATCAGATTAATATGATTTCAAAAATAGATTGTTTAAAAGATCGTTTTAATAATTCAAAAGACAATAACTATTCAATTAGCAAAGCATGGAATATTAATGATGCTGTCTATAAATATGCCAGCTCTAAATACTCATGAGTCAAACGAGATGCTATTTAAGATATCTTGAATTAACAAGAGACTATTCTAAATTACCAAACGGAGAAAAGAAAGATAATATTATAAAAAGAAGAAGAAAAAGCTAGTACAATTTTAGGAGTAAAAATGAATAAAATAAGATTTTTCAGTAATACTGTTATTTATAACATGCAGCACCTATGCAAAAGATATAATTAACTGGGATTTACAAGAATGAGCCTTGTAATATTTCAATAGAAATAGCGAAAAATACTAATAAAGGCAAAAAGTATTTTTTACAAGATAGTGGATAATAATCAGACAAAAATCACAAGGCTATATATCAAGCATAAAAAGTAACGGCGAAGATGGAGTTTTATATAAAATTAAAAAGATTGACGGGATGTATGAAAACGGTAGTAGTCATACAAAACTATGGAAACTCTATGAACGAGTATAATCATTTTTGAAGATTGCGATAGTAAATACTTAGAAATTGATAAATAAATATAGTGCCTTATTTTTGTTCTAAATAAATTTCTGGTGAAAATGATATAAAAACGATATTTCTTATTGTAACTATTTGTAGTACCTTATTTGCTCATGTTTTTACATATAAAACAGATATTGAGCAGTCATTTGAGCATAAAACAGATGTCTAAAAGATAAGATCAATTTGAGCCTAATCTATAAGAATAAAGCAAATAACGATGCCATAAAAATATCTGGAGTAGCCAATAATAAAAATATTGATCTTGACCCAGAGACAGACGATGACGAATATGACGAGAAACTAAGCCTATTTTGCAAATGAGTATATATATGAGAGTAATGGATGCTACCGGCGCTGCGAATAGATGCTGATGAAAAATAAGAGAGCTGTAGTAAAATTTCAAGCGTGTAAAGCGATAAACAGAAATGGGTGCCAAAAACATGCTTATATCAAAAGAGTATTTTAAAAGAATTACAGCAGTCAAAAATAAATACAAAAATAGAAACCATCAATAAAATAATTCTTTTTATCTAGTACTATCTATGTCACCAGCTCTTTTGCAGAGCAAGCACCAAGCAGTGCTTTTAGTGGGTATTTAGATAGAAGACTTATTTTATCAACGATGACAAATTTGATAAATTTGATTTTTCTAGCATTATAGCTGACACTCGTACAAAATGCTAGGCTATATCGTGCTGATTATCAAAGACTTCATATAAATTTTAACAGCGTCAAAAAGGCCTCAAAAACAAAATATATCGTATCTGGTGAGTACAAAATAACCGCAGAGGCTCGCCCATTTAACGGAGAAATTCAAATAACCAAGATAAAAAGTATATAAATTTAAACTACGGCGTTGATGACTTATGAAAGACAAGATCAATGCCCAAGGCATAGCCTTAGCGAGCTATATCTTAAAAGGCGATGGAGGTTTTCAGCCAAAGGTCAAATGCTCGTAAAATGGTACGTAATAGCGATCAAAGACTAGAGTATGACGATATATCAGAGGATGAGGATATGTACGCAAATGATCTATTTTGCGGAGAGTGCAGCAGTGGGCAAGGCGCAAGCAAAACCATGCGCGTGGGGGCATTACTGGGGATACCAAACAGCGGCGATCTTGATGTGGGAGCTGAGAATTTAGCTCAATACAAAATATCTTAACAACGGCTGAGCGACCTTAATAAGGATGAGTAGATTTCTCTATAAAAAGCTTTTTAATACTATCTCTAGTTTTTAGGCTTTCAATCAATTGCTAGCGAAAATTACCACGCATAACAAGCGTAGATGATATCAAGATTGGTAAAAACTAGCTTTTACAAAAACGTCAAATACTTCTTAGACGGCGAAAAAGGCAAGCTTTGTAAACGTAGACAAAACGCAAAATAATGACGCTTGATTTTTGCTGTGGCGGTAACGGAGAAATTCAAAGGATAAACGTCAAATTTGATGATAATTTAACCAAAGACTATATACATTCAGCAAGCTCAAGGAATTTACTACAAATCTGGGCATCAAACTTGGCGATAAACAAGAGCAAGATTTCACTTGGCAGCTAAAACTACCTACTAGAGGAAAAATGACACAACTACTGTTACCTATACCACTGAACAAAAATGAAAGCAAACTCTTGCAAGAATCTCGATATGCCACTTTACTACGAAAAAAATTTGTCTTTCTGGTGAGATTTCAAAAGAATATGAATTTGGCTTTGAGTATCCGTGATTTATATAGTTTTTAAAAACCAAAATAACCTACAAATAGTATAAATACTCACCAAACAAGGATGAGTTTAAAGGTATTATTTTGACATAAAACAATGATAATATCTAGCGTATCTTGCTACAATCCCAAAATAATACTTTAGCTATATATGTTTTAAAAATTTGTCCGATATGGCTTAGAATACAACGAGGAAAACTATGAAAGAAAAAAGCTGATTATAAAAAGACATTCAGAGTGAAATTTACGTCATAAGCCAAGATGGAAGCATAAAAATGCTAAAAGATGGCGATGAAATTTACACTGGTGAGAAAAATTTTACTAAAAAATTTAGATGCCAAGATCACTTTAGAAGATGGCGAGCAAGTAAATTTAAGCGCTCATCAAAGCATAAATTTAGATGAGATTTTAAAAATTTCAGCAAAAAGGAGCTGAGGAGCAAAGCGATCACTCTAACGGCTTTGGCGCTAGCGAGGCATATCTTTGAGTGCGGCGAGCTTTTGTCACAAGCGGACATAGCGCAAATATCCATCAAATTTACAACCAACACAGATCTTTAGAGCCAAACATAAGTAGCGCCCAGCCAACTCAGCTAAAAGGTGCATCAGGGGCATCAAGCCTAGCCTCTAGCACGCAGGCAGAAAAAGGTAGCGCCACAGCAGGTCCAAAAGAAGAGCCATTTAGACACGATAAATAAGATGACTATCTCAAATCGTGGCTTAGATGCAAACATTTGGCTTTATAACTCAGCTAGAAATGGTGGACGTTTGCTTGATCATTATAGGCTAGAGCCTAGCAAAAGCATTTTCAAAGAATGGATAGAGGATCATCACGTAAAGTGCGACAAAGTACGTACGATGACTTACGTTATAGAGTGGGGAGTAAGTGTGGTTTTTCAGGAAAAAAATGCAAACGAGTATCGATATTACAAGACCGCAATATAAGACCTGAAGAGCTTGCTAGGATGGGTCAAGACAAAAACATAGAGTCGATCAACAAAACCGATAGACTAAACCAACCAATTGGCAGCTATGGCAGACCAGAAAAGCCAAATGGCCACTATAGGCTAAATGAGTCCAAAATAGTATCAGATGGGGTAATAAATATTATGGATGGCTGGATATATATCAAAAACAACGTAATTCATGAGCATTTTCATCTTTTTGAAAAGATAAAAAGATCAGAGGTTAGATCAGATTAATGGCAAAACCATCCTTAAAAATCATTTTCACCAGATGTTTTATTAGAAAGAGGTGGTGAAAATCACATACCAACGAAGCTTTAAATTTAACTCATGATGGTGGATTTTTACAAATTTCATATCAAGTAATAGATGAGAGATATAACTATGTGTTTAACCTTATAGCAAGGTCATGGACATACCTTGCGGATGTAGCAGGCGTAAAACTAGTCAGCAACGCCTACATGGAGCTCTTGCCCAAAAAGGTCTTGTGACAAAGAGAGTGATACCTTCTATGAGCCAAAAAGAAATAAATGGTACTGAAATTGGCGATAGTGCGAGTGACTTTGATAAGCCCTATGAGCTAGAGGTGAAAAGGTACAAAAGACATTGGTAGCAACCTTGATGATAAAGTATCTTTAACTCACACGATATCGACGCAAAGGTGGTATAGACACGCTACTTTTTACCCAAAACGTGGATCTAACAAGGATAAGTGAGCTGAATAAGCGCCTTGAGGCTTTGAGCGCATCGAGCTTGACAGCACAAAAGCTGTGAAGCTAAAGCTAAATGGGCAAAACATAATCGATATGATGAGACTCCAACCCACCAAAGAGCCCGATGAGCTAGAGAGCCTAAATACTATCGACATTCAGGGTGACAGCGACGATGTGGTGCAGCTAGTTGGAGCTAATCAAAAGGCCACAAGCGGCGAAGTAGCCGCGCTAAATGCTATAGCGTAATCGGAGCTGGTTATAACAAACTCGATGAGGTTGAGGGGCGAAGCAGTCAATCAAGTCTATAAAGGCGAAAACAACGCTGGGCAGACATTTTTCGTAGAGATAGATAAAAACGTGCATGTCGAGGTGATGTAGTAAATTTACAAGAGCTAAAGACCTCATCCCAAAAAGCCACAAAACTATATAAATTTTAAGAGATTTTCCGATATTACAATACACACATTTTACTGAGGGATGAAGAAATGCCAAATTACGACGCCATAAGGATCGGCGTTATCAAAAGATCAAGGGTGAAGCCATCGCCATAAGCAGGGACGGCACTATGAGAGTGCTGCACAAAGGCGATGAAATGTACCTTGGTGACGATATAAAAACGAGCGAAAACTCGAACCTTACCATTGTTTTTGATGACGGCAAAAAGGCTTATGTCGGCTTTAGCTCGGTATTTCACACGGTAAATGTCTTTGCTGAGCATAAAGGCGAGCTAGTCATCCCAAAAATGCAAACATCCTTGAAAATCATAAAGAACACGCAAATGACGATGATCAAATCTCCCATCAAGAGCCATCTCCTCACGGCTCATCATCGCAATACTCTGCCTCTGCTGGTGGTGGTGCATCAAATTTGAACTAGGCGGCTCACTACTCAAATATCTACGACTTCTACACTGGTTTGCGCGCTCTTGAAGCTAGGCATGACGAGGTCAAATGGCCAGTTGGCGAGGCAAAAATCGGCGGGGTCTCTTACGCTGGATTTGGCGCGCAAAACCTATTTACACACCAGAGCCAAACATCGTGCTAAATTTCAACCTTACAAGCGATACTGGCGAGAAAAAGGGCTTTTTAGGGAGGCGCAGCTAAACTCACTACAAAAAAACTCCTGATGGCAAGAAGATCATCACAAGCATGAGGCATTGATATCCCAGACGTTGCTAAAAATGGCGACATCATCGATAAAGACAAACATGAAGGTGGTGGCAAAACTAGCAACTACAAAGTGAATACGATAACAAACGAGCTAATCCCAGTTGATAGCACCGGCATGCCCACTGGAGCGCCTCCTATACCTATCGTAAATGGCAAAACAGAGATCACTGGGGTTGAGTACATTTGCAAACCATGGCAAAACGACCGTGACAAGCTCATACACCACTGGAGGCAGAACATTTACAGCGCCGCCAACTGCCTATGAGCTAAACGACACGCCAGCCATCTCAAAAGTGACAGCCACGCTTGATCTTGATAAAAATGGCGACGGCGTGATGAGACGCGACCGAGCTAGGATATGGCAGCGGCACGCAAACTAGCGGTATGAATGTGTAGTGCCTGACGAGCTTAGCACTGGAGATAAGATCACGTTTAAGCTAAATGAACCGGGCAAACCACTAGTAGAGAAAGGTACACTAGATAAAGAAAAATGGCAGCAGCTACTGACGAGGACGGCAACACCTATACATTTTACGACCGATGAGAAATGGCGCGGTTGGCTTTAGCGTGCCAAATATCGCAAATATCACAGCGGAAGCAGCATAGAAACTGGCGTGGTTGATAAAGTGGAAACGTCTCAGCCACAAGCACTACGCCAAGCAGCAGCGTAAGCGACACTGTAAAAGTAACGCTAACAGCTGATAAAAACGGCGATGGTCTGATAAGTAGCGACGAGATGAGAGACAACACTTCAAAGGTTGAGATAAATTTACCTCGCACCATAAAGCCAAAAGAGAGCGTCACTATAAACACCGGTGGCTCGCCAAAAAGAATTTGTCGTAAGCGACGATGGTACAAGCGTCTGTGATAAAAATAACCCCAGCGTAGTCGTGCCGATGGTTAATAGTAGAGTCGAGTGCCGGGGCGTAAGCGTGCCAGTGGCACGGCTCAAGTGTATCTATAAGCACAACGGTTAATGACGAGCATGGCACGCCAAAACCAAATGGCACAAGCAGCCAAACCACCCCAAGCGTCGTAGTAGCTCCTCCTGTAAAATCAGCCAAGATAAGCTTTGATAGTGACTTGGGCTCTAGCAATAGAACACCAGATGGCAAGATAGATACCTCAGAAAAACGAGATACAATGACGGCGATCCAACAAAAAACTGAGGCATCTATAAAAATCCCAAGCGTGATAAAGAGAGGCGATAAGATAGCCATAGATGTCACAAATCCAGACGAGCAGTAAAATGCACAAGGTCTATACATACACTAATGGCGAGATAATCGCCCCTGATCACAATGAAGTGCCACTAAATGACAGCTAAAGTAAGATCACAGTGCCAATAGAGCATGGCAAAACCACAAGCATAACGACGACCATGATGGACAAGGGCTGGCAACAAAGGCGAGAGCGACACAAATGAGATAGAGTGGCGACAGCCCAGTGGCTAGGCATGTCCAAAGACGCTGACGGAGATGGGCTCATAGATGACACCACTGGAGCTATAACGACCTCTGATGTGAGTCTATCTCCCAAGTAGCGCAGTGCCAAAGATGAGCTAAAGATAAGCATCCTAAACCCACTTACAAACAAACAATCAACCGTGAGCTACATCCTGAACGATGATGGCGTGCATATGATAAACAAAAAGATCCAAGCGATATAAAAAGTGATAAGTGACGGCGCTATCACCATACCAGACGTGACGGTAAGTAGCAGCGCCCGACCTTAGTCGATGCGACCCTTATAAAAGATGACGGGGTGCAATCTCTGGCACTTCAAGTGGTGAGCTATTTGCCTTTTAGGGTGCTTGACTATATAGACGATGTAAAAGCTTGTTACAAAGATAGATAATGCCGATATCCACTCCGCAAAATACCTAAACGAAGAGGACTACGAGCACATCATCTCGACAAGCCAGTATGAGTCAAATTCGACCCAGAAGATAAACTATAACATCGCTCTTACAAATGACGAACAGCCATACATTCATTTGGTATAAATAAGCCTGACACTACAAGTGACGGCAAAGGCTACGTGCTAATCGAGATAAAAGATGAAAACGGAAATATAAGTGATAGCTTTATAGCCAAGATCGAGAATAACACCGTCATAGCAGACTTTGAAAAAGCTGGCAAAAAGCTAGATAGGACTCACCACATCATAGACGCTACCTATGTAGGGAACTGACGGCGTGCCTCAAAGAGATGATAACCTAACTATCACAGTCGATCTCGACTCAAAGCCTGACAAGCTAATAGAATCCGACTTTGATAATATAAAAAAACAGCTCTGGCAGCTACGCTATAAATAGCGAGCAAAGGCGAAGCTGCAAACAATCCACACGATGAAAAATCAAAAGATGTAGAGGGTCATAGACGCTGAGACATCTGAGAAGACGACACTGACACTTGATAGAAAATTTTAAGCTACTCTGGAAGCTTTAACGTAGCGCAAAACACTGGCAGCAAAAACTACATAGTAGAAAAGACTAGATGATGCGGGAAAGTAGCCGTTCAAACCGTGACTATGGTGGCAAACAAAGGCCTTGATGTTGATATGTGGTTTTTGACTGCACTAATAAAAAGGTATAAATAGATGGTATGTATCTGGACCATTTTGCCAACAGATGGCTGCAGATTATTTTATGTAAAACATCACTATAAAGAGTGGATGGAGTGGGCAGGCGCTAGCGCTACTACTACATTTGATGAAGTCTCTTTTAGAGGAGGCAAAGACTATAAATTAAGCTGGACTAGACCATCAGCAGGAGAGTTAAACACAAACGATATGGCAAGAGTAGGACACTCTCCTATGGCAAGCGATCCCAGACCACACTGGCACTCACTACAATGTAAATCACTCAGGTAACTACACCTTGCTAGAAGCTGAGACGGTAGGAACAGACCTTATCATGCATATGAGCGGATGGATATATATAGAAAGAAGATGGCGAGTATCACGTACGAGCAGACCACTTTCAAGATCATGTATATATGGAACTTGGTGACTATAAAAATAGTTGCGTCATATTGGAACGCTGATCAACAGCCAACTCCGTTAAATCCAAACACTTGGTCTACAAGAGAGGTTAATAGAGTGGGCGATAGTTTTTTTAGGATACCCAAACGTAATAAAATTAAAAAGGCTTTTACAAACTAAATATAGAATATATAGATCAAAGAACGGATGTGGATCTTGATATACAGATAAGAAAACATAAAAATCCATATATATACAGATGCTGACTTTAAAAAAATATTGGCTCGCAAGGTAGTGGTACACATCTTTTTAGTAATAGCTATAAAAAGCTTTGGAAGATAAAGGATACGTTAGTAGTGCTGACGCAAATGGCTATAGAAAAGCACTAAATGGTTATGGAAATGACCCAGATGATTTTTAATAGAGTAATGCACTTAAAACACAATACAAATACTCTTGAAGGGAAGTAATCTAAATGATGTCTTTATCTATAATGGCAAGAGTATAGATGCAAAAAGGTGGTGTAGATAAGCTGATATTTGTTGAAGATACAAAACTAGAAGAAGTAAGTAATTTAAATGATACTTTAAAAAGTTTTGAACGTTTGCAACTAGGTACTGAGACCCAAGCTGTCTCAATATCACTAAATACTAAAAAACGTTCTTGATATCATAGACTCAAAAGAGACCACCATCAACCATTGGCTCAGGAAGTGGCAGAAAAAGATACAAGATACACAAAGTATGAATACTGTCTTAAAAATCTCAGGCGATGATGAAGATGGCGTTAAGCTAATAAGTGATGGAAATAATAAATTTGAACTAGCTACTGATAAAGAAGTGACTATGCTAACTGGAAACATAGTCAAGCCCATGAGGAGATAGATTTAACAAAGTAGAAGTCACAGCTGATAGCAGCAGTAAAACATATCATGATCATAAAAACGTAATAAATGATGCCAGCGGAAATACTACGATACTTAAAATAGACCATGCGGTAAATCAAGTCTATAAAGGCACATACACTAATGGAGCTAACACAAAGACATTTTTCGTTGAGATAGATAAAAATATCAAGATCACTCACGAGGGAGATAGTCAAAACAATACATTTACCTACGAAAACAACAAGATAGACGCAAAAGGTGGCGTTGATACGCTCATCTTTACTGAAAAATATCGATCTTAGCAGGGTGGCTGACCTAAACGATAAACTAAAAGAGCTTTGATGTACAGCTTGGTAGCAAGAGCACTCAGGCGGTCTCGATAGGGACTAGATGCCAAAAGCGTGCTTGATATCATAGACGCTGCAAGTAACAGATGGTGGTCTAAAAAGTGTAAATACCGTGCTAAAGATCAAAGGCGATAATAATGACAAAAGTAGCACTAGAGGGCAAAGGCACTATCTTTACACAAGCTACAGATGGCGAAGTGGCAGCACTAAATGTAAAAGCATAGCGCTTTGGGCGATATACACAACCAAGTAGCAGTTGATGGTAGCGGACATGCGCTAAATCAAGTCTATAAAGGCATATATGGCAGCGGAGCTGGTGCACAAACATTTTTTTATCGAGATAGATAAAAGATGTAAGTGTAGTAGATTTGGTGCATTAAATTTAACTCTGTCAGGCTAAATTATAGTTTTATATTCTAAATTTCTTAAAAACAAAAAGCTTCTTGTAGATTTTTAAACTTAGTTTAAATATTTAAAATGTATAATCCAATTTCTTTTATCAAGGTGGTTGGATAGCTCAGTCGGTAGAGCAGCAGACTGAAAATCTGCGTGTCGGCAGTTCGATTCTGCCTCTAACCACCATTTCTTTTTAATAAAAATTTTTCATGAACGTGGACAGATGGGTGAGCGGCTGAAACCACACCCCTGCTAAGGTGCAGCTCTTAATCGGGGCTCGAGGGTTCAAATCCCTCTCTGTCCGCCACCAATCCCAAAAATACGGCATTTAACAACAAATTTATAAAATAAAAATCCCTATGCCGACCCGATTAATAAATCGAAAATATCTCGTTTAAAAATCTTTTTAAGTTTGAATTAAGATAATTTACATAGACATCATAAAACCATCTTGGGCGTAGAATGCCCTCAAAAGCTTTGATAATTCTGCTGGAGTAACATAATTACCATAAAGCATAGAAGTGGCATAAGTATGTCGCATGTTATAAAAGTCGCCTATATGGCCATTTAATTCATATAATATGGGCTTCAAAAATCAGAAGTAAAAACATCAGTATCTCAGTAAGGTTCGTTATATTGAGTTTGTAAAAAGATAAATATTATCCCGGTAATTCTCAACATATTTTTAAAGCTTATTATATAAATTATCCAAAAATAGGTATGAGTTCTAATTGAATAAATGGTTTTTGGTGTATTCTCATCAAACCTAGACCTAGTAAATTAATATTTATAACCCTATTTTTCTAAATCAACATCTTTCATCTTTAAAGATAATATCTCGCCAGTTCGCATACCAGTAAAAGAAACCAACATATAAAAATTGAGAATTTATCGTTATATCTAGTAGATAATCTTAGAATATCATTAACCTGCTCACTAGTAAAGGCTCTATTCTTGGTGTTTTATGAACTATGCTTTTAATATGAATAATAGGGATTTTTATCAATAATTTCCATCTTCAAGAGAGCAAGCTTTTAAGATCATAGATAGATCCAAATAATGTTTTTACTTTTGTTAGAAACGTCTTGAATTAGATTAACCTGAAACGAATAACGCTAGGCTTTATTTCGTAAATATCCAAATCAAAAGAAAACATTTAGCCTATTTTTACAATGCCCTTATTCTTGCAATACGTCGATAATTTCCATTCAGACTTACCGAGCTTAAGATATAAATCGGCAGTAGTATTCAATTTAACGTTTTTGCATAGTTAAAACTCATTGCAAATCATTAAATTAGCTTAAAACAATCATAATCAAATTACTTTAGCAAAAGCATCAAGAAGATCATCAAAACTAGAAAAATCACATAACCCATATTCAGAAAAAGAGTAATAAGTTTCAAAAAAATTATCAAAATCTTCATAATCATATAACTCCAAATTCTTCAACATTAATGCCTAAGTCTAATTGTGGGAAAAACAAAACGGATAATGAGAAAGATCAACTAATAAATTACTTTCATAATATACTCCTAAAATTCATTACAAATTAAACATCTATCTACAAAACTATCAATATCAGGCGCATTAAGATAATGTTTCTCGTGATAGCGTGTAAAATTATCTAAGTTACGATCTAACATTAAAATTTTTCAACATCAGCCAAAATGTTGAACATTGAGCATCTACCATAGAAACTTTGATAATAATTAACTAGCTCGTAATCTTTTCATCTGCTTACTGGTTTGGGTTTTTCATCGCTTTTAAAAACTCATCATAAAAGCTTTCAAATTGCCTTTGTTTTAAGTATTGCAAAAGTCACTTTATCTCGCTACTTACGTTTTGATGTCTTGTGAGTAGTCTCATCTCTTTTGAGACCTTTATTTCTATGCTTAAAGATCATAAATTCATCAAATATTTGTAAAGGCTTTTTAGTTTCAGGATCAAGTGAAAACAGTAACCAAGCCTTTATTGTAGTTTTTATGAGATATTAAATCAACCCTGCCGTTTAGTTTTCTCATAAATTTCAAGACTTATAAAAAGTTTTTGACATTGTAAAACGTCTGATTTTATGCTTTAAATACCATGCTAATATCGGTCAAACCGTCTAAATCAGGATTTTGGCGTAAATCATCAGAGTTTTAAGATATACTTCATAACATAAGCAGTAGCATTTTTAATATCGGTTTCAACTCTGCTATGAGTATCCAAAAACGATTTTTAATAGCGAAGCGCACTTATCCATTACTCTTTAGGGACAAAAACAAGCAAATTAATGACAAGTTCCATCTAAATGCGGTTCTTTAGTGGTTATATAACATCTTTGATTTTGTGATAAGCTCCTAAAAATGCAATGATTCATAATGCTTCTAACTCAAAAGATTGAGCTTGCTAGCTCCTGCACCTAACTTCTTATCGTCGTCAATATACTTTTTTATTATAAACAAGCTTTTTCTTACCGCTCTTAAGCGTTATAGCTTTTGTTTATGATACTCACTAAACAAGGTAAAAACTACGAGATAGGACAAAGACCTTGACTTTGAGCATAATCGTTAAGACTAGCAACACGGTTATTAAGCTCAGCAATATATCTATTTGAATTGTGCCAGCTAGAAAAATAAAATTGAGTAAGAACATACTCAGCCATTTTATAAAAAGAAATTACTATCGAAATCTGCTGAGTTTTCTAACGGTTTTTAAAAAGATTTTATCAGTTTTACTAATCATTGCATCTTATTCCTTTAGGTTACACTTATATTATATATAGCCAGAGCACGCTCATTCCCACTTCGTGGGGCCCTTTTGCGTTGCGCGCTGCGCTCGTCAAATACGCTCAAGAGCAAGGTGCTTATCTGCTGGATCATAATAAAACTCTGATATCTTTCTCAGATGGTAGCATAGTGATAAATATACTAAAGCTATAATCGCTAGTCTTTTTCGCTTTTATACGTCGTTATATCGCCAAGAATAGGAATATTTTCAATAAATGGAATAGTCTTTGTTGATTTAATTGTTTCTTTGCTATATAATACCGCCGATAAAGATGAATTGTATCAGTAAGATAAACATTTGTCTTTAGATGCCTACTTGAAAATTCTAGGGTTAATGCTGTCATCAACCAAATTACAATATATAGATTCCAAAGTAAAACTAACACTATCATTAGTAATCAAGACACTTGAAATATAAAGCTTTTAAGCCAACATCTTGATATTCAACTTGGTTGGTAGGCTGATACTTTGACTATTTTTGAATATCGATTGATGATTTTTTGAATAGGGGTTTTTATAACGCTTTCCAATTACGCTATCTTTTATTATCAATAACAGTAACTCTGGGATTATAGATCAGATCAGAAACGCCCTTTTCTTTTTAGTGCGGTATAAGACTGGTGACAGAATCTTTATTAACTTTGGTGCTATCGACCGTAGAACGTTGGTAATAATCTTAAAATAAAAATGATCTGAGTGGGTTTAAAAGAGATTCTACCGTGGAGCCAATTTCTTTTAAGCTTTGTGTTATCTGTGGAAATGATGAGTAAAAGCCTAAGCTGACGTAATTGGTAACAGTATCAAGCCGTGATGGGATTATCAATAATCTTATACTGGCTTTCAGTGGTAAAGCAATATCCTATCACTATAAACAGTGTATTTTATATTTTCATTAAATAAAGATGGGGCCGGATACAACATCTTCTTTTAGAAATATGTTAGAGCGACATTATGTAGTCTTTTTAAAACTGACGTCTTCAACGGTTGGATTATATATCAACAAAACGCTATCTTGAATCAAATAATCAAGACCATTCACATTTAAAATATCTTTAAGCAACTTAGAAAAAGTATGTATTGCAAATCAAGCGTGAGTAAAAACACACGTCAAGTTGGTATCAACATTGCCACTAATGACAATATTTTATGATTATAGAACTAATCTCGCCCAAGAAATCGTTAAGTAATATTTCGATATTTAAGGCAGATAAACTACTTGAGTAGGAAGCATAGGACTAGAATCAGTCTTTGGAGATTTTTCATTTATGCAAACCCTTGTGATGAATTACTACAGCTTTTTAAAAACCCTTTCCAAAAATCTGCATGGCAGAAAAGCAAGTAGTCAATGTGAGTTGCCTGACTTCTTATCTTGTAGAATATAGCAGCGGTTGAGAAAGAGGGTTCTAGAAGCTATCTAAAGAATAAATCATATGGCGTAATTTCTAAATTTACAACCGCTTGGAAATGCAAGTTATCCTTAGATAGATTCATGTTATTAAAAATAGTGGTGTTTATATCTGGATTGTCACTATTTGAAAATTGTTTTAGGCTCTTTAGAATCAGAAGTATTTAAATCAACAAACCTAGTATCTTGAATAGTTGATTGAGCTGGCTCATATTTAGGCTCTGAGGTATATATAGCGTAAGAAGCTACAATAAAATTATTAAAAATAAAATCTTTTGTTAGCTGCATAGCTTTTATAAATTTCTTTTGAACCACTACTATATAAATCTGAGACTTTTTGATTCATTTTAGATTTTTCAGAACGAATAAAGATTGTAATTAAAATTAGATGAAGTGCTATAGACTTTTATATTTAAAAAGACTACTAAAGAGCCTTTTTGCCGCTAGAGCTGAGCCATATACATTAATTCGCAGTATGAACGAGATACTCTCTATTTGTCTGACGTTTTAGACTGGAAAAAGAAAGATATCGAATCCCAAAATGTCGTGATAGCTTAAAAATCTCAAAGCTCTCATTAAAACGTTTTTCGTAGAAGGTGTTATGAAAAGCTACATCAGACTATTAAACAATGGTGATAATTTTCATCATGCATTTTTAAAGGGCATATTTCATCATAATTATCTACATTCTCTAAAAGCCATTTCGTATTGAGAACTAAGCGTATATTCTTGACTAACCGCAGTAAGAAAATCATTTTTATCATATTTGCTTTACAAAGCCATCAAAATGATCAAATTCAAACCATTGATATTGAGTGTGAAAATAAATCTATGCTTTGATTCGCCTCAAATGCAATTCATGTTCATCATTTATTAGATGAACTGCTTTTATATGTTTTTCAGATCGTGGCGGACCAATAGTGACTAAAGCATTTTATCTACTCATTAAAAGTTAATAAGTCGGTAATTATCTTTGTCATTTAGCCTAACATATGGATAACCCTATAAGCTGGAGGCAAAGAAAAAGGCTAGAAAGTAGATATAAACAAAAGGTCATTACAGTAGAAAAAGCAGAAGCTAAACCGCTTTTGTATGCAAAAACTCCATGTGAGTTTAAAACAGTCTGATTAGACAAGCCACCAAAGAGAACCGCTAACACTAGAGCCATAATCAAAACATTTTTGAGGATATACTCCTAAAGTAAAATTCAAATTCTATAATAAATAAAATGGCATAGCCAGCAAAAGCTATAAGAAAAGCTACAAAGAAGCATAAATAGGCACAACAAAGGCTAAAAATTGTATTTCTTATGCCAATTTTTCTTTACAAAGGAATTCAATAAAATTAACTATAAACCCACCAACAGCACCGATTAACCATTTCATGATTCACCTACCCTAAAGAGATATTTCAAAGAAAACATAATAATTTCAAAGCTAAAACCAAATCGTGAAAAATAGAAGTAGAATAGACCTATAAGGAGTAACAATACGGCAAGGATCAATATTAAATAAATTATTCTTGTTACTACCGAGACGTTGGACCACTAATGAAAAAGGACAAGTTCCCTTTAGGAATATCAGGGGCATCAATGCCTTTTATTAACTAATATCAAGCGACTCGTTAAAGTTATTCATCAAATTATCAATATCACCTTTAAAAATTGTTTAGAAAATTAAAAGAAACATCATTAACGACACATCAGTTTAGTAAAGCTCGCTTTGTAGTGCCGAAAAAGATAGCGCAGTATTAACATTAGGCTCATATTCAGTATGCTCTAGCTGTTGATTTTTGATAGAAGTTAAAAGTATCGTTAATAGAATCGAGTTTAGCACCGTTTCTGTTTTATAGCTTGCTCCAAAGAACTAGATCAATAGACTGGGTAGAGCTGGCTGGGGGTAGTTGTAGATGATGAACCGCCACTACACTGAGTTAGACGAGCTACCAGATGAACTTTGTGATGTGCTATCTTTTGGAATGGGAATTAGTTACGTATTACGTGAATCAATAGTATTAACATAACCAGTTGAGTACTACTACCGCTTGGAGTCCTATAAACATAAAGAATAAGTTACATTTGAACCCTTGAACCAGTTGGATTAGTAGTTTCTACAACATCAACATCAATAACGCTATTATCAGGAGTAACAATATGTACCTTTGTAAGTTGCTTTATTGCCTGCATTTGCTAGTTTGCTTTATCGTCATGGTCAGTGAGATGGGTTTATCGAAGCTTTAAACACAGTATTTAGATCAAAAATCAAAGATTTATGTTTTTAACTTCGTTTTGGTGCAGTTATATCTTTTTGTGAATAGGTTTAGATATATCCTTAAAGCTTTGCAGTAACTATTGTGTTATTTTTCAAGTTTTTGAAATGGAAGCATCTTTTGGCAAGTCCAGTACTGTCAAATTTGGCGAAACATCAGTTGCTGGGGGTGATTTAGCATATTCGATGAAGCTGAAGCAGTGGCATCAAAGCTTGCCAGTTTTCTTTAAAACGCTGCTAAAAACAATTGCATTATCATCAACTGGATTAAGGTTAAAAACTGGCTCAGGACCAGCCTTAGTAGCTTTAATATCAACTATTTGGGGCGATATTCTAATAAGTTAAGATTAGTGGGTTTGGCACCGCCGAAAGAAAGACCTTTAAAAGAGCGAAAGAATTAAGACCATTTTTAATAGCATTAATAGCAAAGGGATCATAAGTCCGCCCATAATAAAAGATCATTATCGAGCTGTTTTTCAGCCTTAAAACGCTCAATAGTTTCAGGGGCATAACAACCGCTAGGAATACTCATACAGAGTTGCGAGTTCATAGCCACTAACACTATCATCACCAACCATGAAATTTCATATTTCTACAATCACTTTCAGATATACTAGGATCAGGAGACTTGCTCTTCAACAATTTTATCCATAAAAGAAGCTCTACCTTTCTTTCATTGTAGATCATAGGCTTGGGACACCAATCAGGGCGCTTATATCTGGCTCACACTTTTCCAGTTTCTTGATTAAAAATGATCAGCAGGACAAACCAGAAACACATTCGCAAAGTTTTTGTATTGAACTCTTCACCAAGATTGCAAGCAGTAATAAAAACGATAATGAAAAGTCATGAATTGAAACATAAGTAAGAAAATCAGCACTGCTATTATAGGTGCCAGAATATTCATACCTACAGGTAAAATTCCCCAACGACCACGATCAAGAAAATAATTGAGTCTTTACGTCATTGTCAATATAATAAACCTCACCAGTCTGATTATTCCAAAAATAACCACGCAAAAAGAGCCAGAATAAAAATAAGTAATCAGAGCCATATGCTTCACTAACATATAAATGCCGGGATCATCAGGACGATCAAACATAACATACTTATTATTAGCTAGGTAACATTACTAAATAATTATCTGCATCTTTTAGTTGAGAAAAAGAGATACAACATCAGCAGAAAAAGCCAAAAGAGAGTTAACAAGCTAAGCAGACAAAAAGTTTTATAAAGAGTTTAACCATGATATTTAGCTCCTATTAATACCTGACGCCCTGCAGGTTGTCGCTTCTTTTTGTCCTACGGAGAGTTAAAATTAATATCAGCACGTCGATTAAAACCTATTTGACAAAAGAGAGCTATAACGTATATAAAAATAGGCTGCAAAAGAGAAAACATTTAAAAATAATTAAATACATCATTGTTAAATACTTCAATCATCGTGTAGCTCCGACTATTATCAAACCAATAAGAAAAAGAAAAATGCTATAAGTATCATGAAAGACCCATTAGAAAGTTAAATTGATATTCATATATACCTAGAAATTTGGAAGTAAATCATGAATGTAGCAAATATTAGTTTCAGTGTTAAAAAGATAGTTTGTTTGAAAATTAGAAAAAGAGTAGTCAGAAGTAGAAACACGCTATCATCAAAATTACTAAAAATACTTTTTATCTTTTTATGTGAAATCTTTGACACAGATATTTAAGTTAGGGATATATATAGCATTTTCTTTCATTATTTAAACCTGCAAGGGGAGTTAAAGCCCTAATACTTACTTAATGAAGCCCTTAACTCTACGAGCAATCATAAAGATGAAAGCGACAGCTATAACACCAACAAATACGTAGTCGAACAAAGCATAATCTGCTTTAAGTGGATCGCTTGGAACAGTTGGAGCGTCTGCCGCAAAAAGAGCTGGAGCAGTTAGCAACATAGAGCTAGCAACAGCAACTTTACCCTGTAGTAGATTCTAGAAAAATTTTTCAACTTTTTCCCATATCTAACTCCTTTTTGAGAAATTTTACGAGATCAATCTCTACAAAATTCAAAAGATAAACTTTAATAGAAATTGAGAAAGGCGGGAGGTGGTTTGCTACTCAAATTAAGGCATAGCCCCTGCTTTTAATTATTTAGACGACTTTGATGTTTTCTTTCAAAAAGGATTTTTCATTGAAAAACTTGGAAACTCAAACTTTCATCAGGAACATATATGCACCATTACGAGTATTTAAAAACGATATGGAACAGCGATATATTTGCCTTTAACAGAATCAAATTACTGGCTTTAATGAAAAGTCATAATTGATAGTTTCGGTTGATTTGACAAGATAGCCGTGTTGATCGCGACTTTCAAAAGTGATAGTCACATCAATCGATGAAGCAACTTCACCAGTTTTCTTGTCGATACGAGAAATCGGACGAACTTCGTCACAAAGGCCTAAAAGGTAAGTGTACATGTGTAGCTCCTTAAAAAATATTTTTGTAGCTTAGTATTTTTAGGGGCAGAGCTACACCACCCCCAACAGTTTTACAACATATTAAGGTTGTAACAAACAAGCCCCTAAAACATCTCTACTCTGTTGCGGGCGGTAAGTTAAGTTATAAATTCATAAGATATTGCTAAAATCCTCTTGCTTAATTAGAATTATTGCAATTTCTTAAAAAGGAATTGTGCATAATAATTATAAAACAAATCTTAAATATTGGAATAATTTCAAAAATGAACAAAAGAGAAGTAGCCAGATTCATCGGAAAAGATATAAAAACTATCTATAACTGGGATAACCCAAACCTATACAAAATACTAGAATTTTATTTTCAAAAAGAAAGTGAAATAAATCAACGCATAAAGAGCTAATAGAGCTATTTGATAAGTTAAGTGAAATGGAACAACAATTTTATTTATCAGACATAAAGAGCAAGAATACTAAAAAGAAATAGGCTAATAGAGTGAGAATACTAAAAACTTTATTATTGCTTTGCATTTTTAATTGCTGATCCCATAGAAATACACATAGAGAAAAACAAAAAAACTACAACAAATACATAAAAGATTTAAATTGGTAGAGCAACTGGAACATCAAACGGAGAGATAGCTTTTATAGATTTTTATACTCACAGCAGGCAGTAACTGGGATATAGTTTTGATCACGAAATACATGATAATAAACCAAGAGAAATGTTTTTGGAAATACGACAACGAAAAAGGGAAAAATAAGCATCTACAACAAAAAGAAATAACCATATACGGCGGAGATAAAATAATTTTAAAAAAGAATACATAGAAATAAATGCTTTAAGCAGAACTAAACAAAAACCACCAAATAAAAATGTGTAAAACAAAAGGCAAAATAGTAAATAACGTAAAAAGAATTGATAAAAATAGAAATGAAATAAATATATAGTATTCAAAATCCCTCTCTGTCCGCCACCAATACAATATTTTTCTTTCCAACTTCCCTAAATTTCGGTGTTTTTAACTGCATTTATTAGCAGATATTTTTGTCCCTACATTCAGACAAATCAGCTTTGTTACAGAAAAATTGCACTTTTGTTACAGAAAACTAGGATCATTCTATGAGCTCTAGATTGATCTACAAGGTTCCCCAAACAGACCAAATTCTACTTTTTTTGATACTGCTCTTAAAGATGGCAAAAAGCTAACTGTTAAATTTTGCCTTTTCACAAAAGATCTAGATGAGGCGGTAAGACTAGCAGATTCTATAAAAGCTGCAGCGAACAAAGCTCTTGCTAAAAAGATAACCACGACACATGCGAACTCCTAAAAGTCTAAGAGCCTTGATAAACATTAAAAGGCAAAATGAGCGGTGCATTAAACAAAAATGGCATATTTTTAGATGTTAGCGAATATAAAGAGCTCTCACAAGAGGTGATAGCTAAATTTTATAATCTAGTAGCTCCAGAAGAAAAGCTTGAAAAAGAGCTCAAAACATTATTGGATGTATCTTTAAGTCCAAAAAGAAGCCACACCGCTATCTTTTTGAAGCGGTAGCTAAAAAGATATGTGCAAACAGAGTGTTTTAAAGCTAAAATCTAGCGATAAGACCAAGGGCTATTATGTTAAAACTGGCAAGCTCTTGGATGAGTTTTTTAAAGATCATCAAGGTAAAGACTTTAGCTACGGCGACGCTGAAAATTTTCAAACAACTCTAGCAAGCAAAAAGCTCAATCAAAAAGACCATCAATAACTACATCTTACTCAAAAAGGCTCTTTGACTATGCCATAAAGATGGGCAAGCTTACGACCAATCCTTTTCAGAATGCTTACATCTTTTAAAATTTCAGCTGACGAGAAGTCGCCGAAAGATAACTTTAGTCTAGATGAATTAAAGAATAGTTTTTGCTACAAAAAGGCTTGATCTACGAAACTATATGATGTTTGCTCTTCATACTGGGCTAAGACTTAATGAAATGTGGCAACTTGATAGCGACAATGTTGGTGAGCAGGATGGAATAAAATTTATAAATGTTAGAACTGCAAAACAAAGAGGGGAGTGAAAAAGTATAGAACAGATACCTTTGCATGAAAATATTGAGTGTTAAGCGATCTAAAGTGGCTAGAAAATATTAAGAGCAGTAAGGTTAATAGCGATTACTTTAGTAAAGCGATTAAATAGACACATCCATAAATGTATCCCACTAGCAAACGTTACATTTCATAGGCTTGAGAAATTTTTGCTAAGGCTATAAAAGGATTACTGTTTGGAGAATTCCTTGACCGATCTAACATCTGTTTTTGCTGGGACATAGTGCCGATCTTGCAACTGATACGTACGCGAGGAAAATATCTTTTAAAAAGCTAAGCAAAATTCTATGATTGGACTAAGAATTACTAGAAATTTTCTACATAACCAGTGATTTTTGAAAAGCAATCGGTATAATTAATAATAAACATAAAAAGGATTTTCGATGGAAAACAATAAAAATCTATGGATGTGACAATGCAAAAAGCTGCTTTGTGTGAAAAAAATATGAGGGATGTTCATCATGGGCGGGTAAGGGCGTATTATGATACTGATATAAAGTTATTGATGCAAGATGCAATATATTGCCTCAATAAGGGATATTCTAGGTCTAGTGGCGAGAAAAAGACAATATTGAAAAGCTTAATATATTTTTAAACCTAGCAAGTTTGTATCCGTGTATTTTATCACTAGATAAAAAGGCATAGTTAGTAGTACGATTACTAATTTTTAACAACTTAGCCGAAAAAAAGTCTCGATTATTAATCAAAGATCAAGTCGTAAGTCAAAAATAAACTACCGCTAAAACTTCATATAGATCAAAAGTGGGATAATTTTTCTTCAACTGTATTGTGGGCAGATAGACTTTAATAATTGTTACAACACTCCAGTGAGTAAAAATATCTGATGGAGTGTATAAAGTAAGAGATAGCTTTTCTCGTAAAGGGGTCAATTTATACCGAGTTATATTTAGAAATTAGAGGTGTGTTATAAAACAAGAAAAGACAAAAATAGTACACCGTAAAAGCATCAATATGGTGTTAAACTAGAAAACTTTGAAGATATGAAAAAGATTTTTATGGAGCATGTTTGCAAGGAAGCGAGTACAGTGATAGTACAAAAAGTACCATCATGCATAAGCTGCTTAGAGAGATCTTAATGATAGAGACATCAGCATAAGCGATATAAATGTAAAAAGTAGCTGAGGGACTTTCATGAAGGTCTTATTAAAGAAAAAGAGTGTGAGCAAGAAACGAAAAGAGAGCAAATAATATAGTAGGCTTTTTATCAAATGTGTTTTAATAGACTTGCGCATTTAGGAGTAGTTGGTGATAACTTTTTTAAAAAGAAGCGATAGAGCGATTTGGTATTAAAAAGAAAACGACAAAGAAAATTTCTCTATGAGCGAGTTAATGCTGTTATTTTCTGGAGAACATAATATAGAAAAAGAGATACTAGACTATTTTCGCTTTAAACTACATGTTGGACTTCGTATGGAAGAATTCTTTAGATTAAATGAAAATAGTTTCATAACAGAGACAATAGATGGGCAAACATATAATTGTGTCATTATAGATACAACAAAAAGGCAAATGCAGTAGCGAATCAAAAAAGTGATTGTCCTACATGAAAATATCAAAGACTTACATAATTATAAATGGGTTGAAAAGCCATACAATACCCTACAATAAAGTCTTTTAATAAAAAGCCAATGGCTGCATAAGAAAAAGTTATAAGTGATAAAAAGTTAGTGATCATCAGCTTGAGAGCAACTTTGCTAAGAAATTAGTAGAATACGATCATATAAACAACATAAGTGACTCCATTGTAAATGTTGCAGATGAATTAGAGCCACAATACAAATAAAAAAACAATAGAAAGAATCTTGAAGAATATAATGACCTAGTTAGGGGAATGATGGGTTATAATCTCTCGACGCTCTTGACATATACGCCCTAATCTCAACTTTTTGAAACCTAAACTAAGAGACATAAAAAGCATTTGATGAATATTCAGGTATTTTTCAAATACTTAGATATACCAAGTAATAAAATACCACACATTAAATCAAATAAAAATAATAAAAATAATAAAAAAAGGACAAAAATGATAATAATTCATAACAATGAACTTTTGTTCAGACTCTTACTCAGACGAACTTTATATATTTGATGATCCGTTTGAGACTGTTAATGATTGACTTGATGCGATGATCATGGGCTTAAAACAAGAATGCCCTTTTGTTTTAAGCGGTTCATCTCTTGATTGAGATTTACTATAGAAACAGGTGATTTCATATGGGTGGCGAACAAGGCGAGGCATTGACTTACCAAAATGTATTAGATTTTTGTAAAGAGCTATACGATGAAGTCTTTAAGATCGAGGGGCAAGCTAGTTGGGCTCTTTTTGTCAGTCCATAGGCTGCACAGACAAAGAGGAATTGACGAGGTATCAAAAATTCAATAAAAACTTAATGAGTTTAAAAATTACTGACAAGTTTAAAATACCACAAAGGCTTAGATATGCAATATGGCTTCAAAGCAGTCCATGCCTTCTTATATTTACTAAAACTATGCAACAATAACAACAAAGAAGCTTGCAAGGCTTTGGCTGGCAATCTACTAAAGGTAATCCCTCTGAAAAAATATAAAAAGTAGCTTATGAGATATATAAAAAGTTGATGCCTCTAAAGCAAATACAGTTTTTAACGGCGAACATGGATGCCTTCTAAACAATAGTCTTGCTTGCTTTTGAAATGGGATTAGAATATAACAGCAATGGTGATTATAAGAAGGCAAATGAATATTTTGAGATGGGGTGTAATTTAGAGGATGGCGGATCTTGCTCTTATTTGAGCGTTAATTACCAAATGGGAAATGGGGTCTTGGCAGATATAGAAAAAAAGCAAAAGAGTTTTACAAAAAGCTTGCGATCTTAAAGATGGTTTTACTTGCAAAAAGCCTGGCTAATCTATATAGGCTTGATATAGATAGTGCTGCCATAAATTATGAAAAAAGCTTGTAATCTTGGTATGGCTAAATCATGTGGGTATGCAAGCGAACTTTTTAAGGATGACGCAAAACTCTTTTAAGGATCTAAAAAGCTATCGAATTTGCTAAAAAAGGGTGCGATCTAAAAGATGGCAGAGCTGCTTTATCCTTGGTGCTGGATACGAGGGAAGGTGATGGTATAAAAAGGATCTTAAAGAAGCCAATAAATACTATCAAAAAGCTTGCGATCTAAATAACAATGCTGATGGATGTGCAAGTCTTGGCTATAACTATAAATATGGCTGTGGGATAACTAAAGATCTAACTTTGGCTAATAAATATAATCAAAAAGCTTGTGATGCAGTAAGTGGTAGAGGTTGTAACTATCTTGGCGTAAATTATAGAGATGGCGCTGGCTTTGAAAAATATACAAAACGCATACTCTTACTTCAAAAATCTTGTTATAACTACAACTATGCTGGGGGATGCTAGAGTGGGCGAAATATTATGCAAATATGGCAATTATACCAATGCAAAACAAGAAGCACAAGACGCGCTAAATAAAGCATACTATAAACTAGGCGACAAAAAGCACTAGATATACTTAATCAATATTTTTAGCAACTAAACACTCATGGGAAATTCTCCCATGAGTAAATTTACATCTTATAAAAATCTCCCAGAGCTCTTTATCTTCGTCACTTGCTTCGTTTGCTTCTTGAACTAAAACGTTTGAGTCTTTTAAGCAGCGCATCAAGTTTTTGATTTAACACTGGCACTTCAGACTTCTTTTTGTCACTATGTCTTGTTTTTATGAGCAAGAGCGCCTTTTTAAATAGCTGCTCGTTATATACTAAATTTCATTATCCCCAAGATCTACATTAGTAAAACTACTACAGATGCAAGCTCTTTTTGATAGCTAGCTCAGCCTTTAAAAGGTCATTTTCATCTATAAATATAGGCGAAGCTTTATAAATCTCCCACCATCGTGGTAATACTCAAATTTTTAACTTGCTAAAGTCTTTATCCTCTCCGCTGGCGTATTGTCTGACCGAGTTTTTAAAGAAATATTGATTGGTTAAATTTTCCCACCAGCTCTTTATATCTTGAGTCACTACCAAGGCTGCTTTTTAGCACATCTTCATTTTGAAAGGCAAGTATTAGCTCAACCCTAGCTCTCTTAGTACGTCAGCGTGTAGGTCCGTTGATGGATTTAGCACACTGCGCTTCATCTATAAAAGATACTAACTGGCACCTTCTCTTCGTTTTGCTATGCGTTGCGCCATATTTGAAAGGGTGGGGATTTAGCATAAGCTCTACCGCACTATCCTTTAGCCTGCGAATTTACAACGACTATCTTTCCTTCATTTAGTAGCTTGCTTATGCTGTTGCCATGATAGTTTAGCATCATCATCGGCTATGCTTTGCAAGGCAAAAAGCATAAATGTGTAGTTTTAAAAAGTCTTGCTTTTTGTGACTCTTCATCATTTCTTACACCTTCATACTCCTTGAAAGCTTGTATAAGTACCAGATTTTTTTCATTAAACTCGCCTAATGCCCCAAATTTCTACTCATTTAAAGAGCTAACCAAAGATTTTTACTTATAACTCTTGCAAATGCCGTGTCGCTTTTTACATGATCATCTACCAACTAACTAAGGCATAGAAATTTTCTAAAGTCGCCTAGTTGCTGGGTTGATTTGCATAAATTTGCAAAGCTTGGCTTTATATCTTTTGCTCTATTTTCTATATATGGGGTGCAAAAACCTTGCTCCGTAAGGTCGCATATCGCCTTCATCGTTGAAAAGAGACTTTGTGGCGATATTTTGCCGCTAAATTCTCCCAAAAATGGATCACGCTTTGTGCCAAATGTCTTTTGAAAGAATTCATCAATAAGCTCTCACTTGCATCATCCATTATATTTATTTTGTTCCCCATGGCACATTTATCATTACGACATCTTTTAGTCTGCCATGCTTCTTGGCTAGAAAATTTAACCTTTTTATGCTCAACTCCTTTGTGAGTCAAGACAAGCATCCCATGCCCTACTTTTTATACGCTCATCCATCGCTGGTAGGATCGCTGAAGTGGTCTTACCACAACTGTTGCCTATTATCATCGCATGCGTAAAAGCTTATAGGTATGCTAAGAGCGTTTGAAGTAGCGACTTGAGCTAGCTCTTTTTGTTGTTGATTAGTGAAAAACTGACATATTATTCTCCTTTATTAGTTGGTATTATTTCATTAGCTAGAGCCATAAGCAATGGCTGATGATGCGTCTATATAGCAGTCTCTATCGGTGAGTTGCTCTATCTTTGCTATTTTTAGATTGCTGTTAGCCTTTATCATCTCATTGACTTTTTGATTTGATTTTTAAGTTGATTTGCGATTAGTTCGATGTCGCTTGCCTGACCTGATGCACCACCAAAGAGGCTGATGAAGCATGAGGCTTGAGTTTGGCAGCATATGGCGCTTATCTCCATTTAAAAATATGAGTGCAGACATGGAGGCAGCTAGCCCCACGCAAAATGTATTGATTGGTGATTTTATGGTTTTCATAAAGTCGATTAGTCCAAAGCCATCATATATAGAGCCTCCAGGGCCACTTATATATATGTTTATGTCGCTTTGATCTACGCTGTCAAGATACAAAAAAGTGTTTTTTTGTGTAGTTAGGCAGTTCTTGATCGATCTGCCCATATAAAAAGATATTTCTATCAGCCAGCAAGCTCATGTGAATGTCGGCGAAATTTAGCTTGTCAAACTCTGCCATCTTCTCTCCTTGTTTTTGGTTTTTGTGAGAGAAGTTTAAGATAGTAGATGAGCCTTTAAATTCACCTATTGCTTCTAGAGCCGGTGGCTTGGTCGTTTATAAAAGCTCTAGATCGTTTATGTGATGTCCTAAAAGCAGGTTCTTTTTCATCAATGAATAAATTTGAGCTCTTACCAAGGAGATCTTCAAAGTAAGTTTTCAGCTAGCTCTTTAGAGTTTTTGTATCTAAAAGGAGCGTGCGTGGCAGAGATATAGTCCGTGAGATATCATCTATAAGCCACTGCCTTGCGTATCTATCTTTGTTTATTTCAAAATTTTTTGTAAGAAAGGTCATTTTTAGATTATCTAGCTCCTTTTTAAATTGCTTAACACAAAAATATTTTTCATCTTTAAGGGATTGATATATAAGCTCATGATCTAAAGAGGCTGTCATCTAAAGATCTTAAGCTCTTTTTAGTAGGGGTAGTTTTTATTTTTATCACATTTTGCTTTATCTTTCCAAATTCATCATCAGGTGATCAAAGTTACCAAAAATGCGGGTGAAAATATAATCAAAAGCGTCATCTTCTCTAAAGCTTATATATCTATCTTTAAAAATTTCAAGCTCAAAAATTTTCTGATCCCATATTGCTAAAAACTAGCGCTTGATTGTCCCTATCTAGCCCCATCACAAAGCCCTCTTTTTTTATGATCAAAACATTCATGGATTTTAAAAATCTCTGAACTTTTGCCTCGTCATAAACATAGCTTAAAGATAAAGCGTCATATCATCTGGCTGACTACTTGAAAAGTCTTTGTATTCGCCCTTCCAAAAAGTACTCCCCTGAGTTTAAACACATCATTATAAAAAGCAGCGTCTTGCATATACGCAAATACTTTATCATCAACTATTGACCTACTTTTTAGAGATTTTTATATGCTTTTCTAGGTATTCATTTGGAGCTAGGATGTAACTATTTTTATCATTTATATGCTGTTTTTGGCTCGGTACTAAATTTGCAGTCTAGCTTTTATAAGTGCAAAAACTCTTCACATACTTCTTTTTAGCTTTTTATTTATCTGCTTTCTTTTGCTGTCTATTTTTTCATCAGTATTTGCTAATGTAACCACGAAGTCTTGGCACATTTACTATTAGGTCTTCGTCTTTACCACAAACTTTGCAAACTTCATCCATACAATTTTTTTCAGTCTACTTATCTCTTTTCTTTATCAACCAACCTTTTTAAGTATAGGGTAGATCATTTTCGTTATCAAACTCATAAAAATTACTAGCAAAAGAGATGAGTGCGTATGTATTTCAAGGGAGTTTAAAATTGGCTTTTGTGTAATTTTGGCATCTTTCATTATCTCCTTTTTCTTTCTATTGCTAGAGTACATATTCAAGCAGCAGCGACATATATTTTTCCTTACCGATACTTTTGAGTGCTTTTTACTGATTGCTATTACTAAAAATAAGTTTATACTTGTCTAAATTAAGCTTAAGCTTAAGCGGATTTTTATCTTATCAATTTTAGTAGAATTTGATAGAGATCTTTCATATTTCTGCCATTATTATATCTAAATTCATATTCCTTAAGATAAAGTAAGAAAATCTCTTTCTTTATCCCTTTAAATTTAGATAATCCATGTTACAGTAGCAAACAAAGTGCAACTAATACAAGATTGATTGTTTTTGTGAGATACTAGTAAAAATCAGCTATTTTTATAGCTTAGAAAAATACTATAGAATTTTTCCTAAATATTTTTCTGAAATTTGGGAATGGACTATATATTTATTTTTCATTGCATTCAACAACACTGGTTACTCCCTATGTTTGCATTATTATGTTCCGTTGAGTCCAAAGAAAAGCTCTAGACACAACGTCAATTAAACGATTTGTCACATAGGCAAGCAAGCTAGAGTCAAGCTAAAGTGGTACGGGATATTTTACATGAAGGATATGGCAAAATGCTCCTTTTTAACCTGTTTGAGGGAATGTTTGGTATCTTTGCATACATCGCACTAGATCACGCTAACGGCATAGAACTAACGACTATAGCCGATATCAAAAGCCCATAAACTATCTACCAAATCCTACTCTAGCTCTGAAAATAATTACCTAGAGACTACGAGAGGTTAGAAGTTCTTATAGGCTTCTAAAGATGATAAACGAGAAAGTAAGGGCTAGTAAATATCAATTCGCCGATAAAAACGAACCTAGGCAAAAGCCACGGTAAAGTTTAAAACACCTAATAATATCGCTAGCGTAGCCATGGATGTAGTGCAGGAGTTATATCTAAAAAGATAACAACCTTCATAAAGCCAGACGCCCTTAGTTCAAGTCTCCCTGCGACACCATAAATGCTCTACTTATCGATACTTAAACTGGCCTTTTTGCAGTTTTTCTTTTCTTTAAATTTTCTAAAAAGTATGGTACACTTTTTAAGCATTGCTTTGTTTTTACACAATATGGGTAGGGATGACTAGCGATGAGCTAGATGGGCTAACTGATAGGAGTAATGAGAAGGTAACTCATATCTTTAGAACAGCCCAAGACGCAGACCCTAATGAATAATCTAAAAGATATAAATATAAGGGTCAATGGAAATTTCCTTGACTTTTTCTCCAGAAGTGATGACAACTGAGCACACTATCCCTTATATGTGGGTTAGCAGTGCTGGATATGACTTCAAGCCTGATATGTCTGTACATGACAATGAACAAGGCTATACAAAGAGCAAATCTTTGTTGCATTTTTAAAAACAGTAAGGTCTTGCACTGCAAGGTGGCGCAACAAGGATAACCGACGAAGCTCTTAATGTATACAGACACACTTATACTTACAAAACAAGATAGAAGCGAGATAGGCATACCAAAGGCTTATTATAATGAGATACTATCTGGCAAGAAAGATCTAAAAGATATACTAGCTAGGATTTTAAAAGCTTAGAAAGGTAGAGCTTAAAAAGATCACACGCTTGAGGGACTAGCAAATAAAATAATGGATGTTTTAAAAAGGTGATGAGAGGATGAAGACAAGAGAGCTTTAAAAATATAACATAGAAGGCATTCGCTCTAAGCCCTTTTAGCTCCAATACCACTAAACATTTTTATATTTGCCGATATAAGCTATATATTGTGTTTTGTACTAAAAATATTGCTAAAATCGTATCGTCGAGGCCTTTAACATTATTATTCATAATGCCATTTGCAAGAGATGATGTAAATTGTATCGTCTTTGATGGTATAAACTAGCCTATGTTTGTTATTTATACGTCTACTATACAAATTCGCTTAGATTTTCTTTTAGAGCTTCTGGTTTTCCTATGTCATCAAATGGGCTTCTGCATATATCTTTGACTAACTAATTTCTTTGGTTTGTCAAGATAAGTATTCTTGCCACGCATCATCATTCCATAAAATTTGTAAAAGCTACTCTCCTATTGGCTCGTAGTTATTAAACTGTAACTTACCAGCTTTAACATTAGTCATCTTTTGCTCTCAATACTAAATGCTGTTTTTATAGAACGGATCATTTATGCCGATATCAAATGGGACCCTCTCTTCATTGCCTAGTCTTTTTAAAAATATATTAATTGCCGTAGATCGAGGCATTCTTATATCGGCACGTACGAGTTAGGCATGTTTCTTGACATCCTCTTCCACTCTTATACTAATTTGTGCTGTTATCTATCCTTTTTAATTATTTTACAATACATTGCACCATAAGAGTATAATATTGTGTTGTATTTAAGTTTTCTTAAATATCAAAAAGAAGTCTTGTATTACTTAAACATAAAGCGTACACACTTATAGTTTTGAGCTATTTTTGCCATGCTTTATTTACTGCTTAAAAACGTACTTTCTTTTGAAAAATAGCTTGTTTGAGTGCTTGAAATTTACCATGGGTTAATAAATATTTTTCTGTGGAATAGTAGAAAGTTACGACTAGAATTATAGTTTCATCTTAAAACCAATGGTTAGATTCTGTATAATTAATTGGGCGAGTTATAAAATCAGGCCTTAAAAATTAAACATACTTAGTTTGCCTTTAATGCCTATTTTATATGCCAGTGTTTCCTTACTTTGATGCAACCGATTTTAAAAAGCCTTTAAGGCAGTAATAATATCATTTGCTAATTTGGTGTCTTGCGTAATTAAGACTAGATTATGCCTTGTAAAGTGGTATGTAAAAAGTGATAGAAAAAGTCTGATCAGCAAAATCACCGTCACTTTTATTATCTCTAATCTCAATAAGACCACATTGTTTTCCATTATTTATGGTTTTTATAGCAATGTTTTGCAGCTTTTGAAAGCTTTTGGATTATGCTGAAGCTTTTGCAATTCTCTACAAACAGCACCTAAAACATAAATTTTATTATTATACTTTTGTAAAAACAGTTGTATATTTTTCCAAAAATTCCTCAAAATTATTACAAAGAAGCGAACATGTGTCTATAAAGAAATTTTATAATTTGCTGTTATTTTTTTCAAATTCATATTTCATTTATTCCACCATCGCATAATACAAATTATCTTTTCTTTGCACAAAACGAAAATCAATCAATAAATTCAAGTATTTTTATAAATTTCTTTTTTATATGCATAATTTTCTCAATTTGAGATATATTTTTGGAGTTTGAAGATATTTTAAAATACTAGTGATTTTTTTGTAGTTTTTATTATTAAAATTAAAAATTTTTAAGCTTTTTGATCATCAGCAATATCTGAAAAATCTGTACTTATCATTAAAAACTACAATCATCACTTGTTTTATTTAAAACAGAATTACCCAAAAAGATTTATAAGTTTTTCATTAAGCGCTGTATTTGGCAAAATAGAGTTTAAAATAAAAAGCTTTTTCTAAAACCTTCGCAAGAGAATTAGATCTTTTGTCATAAAAAGCTTTGTTCGCTTCCATCGCTCATTAGAACAAAACCGTCTATATCAATCATCTTACGCTTGACAATTTTATATTTTTGCAATGCATTTGATGAAGTAGTGAAAATCGTAACGTTTACAAAGTCGCCATTTGTCGGCTTGGAGACTACCTCAATTTTGCCATTTCTTAAACACCCTATTACGCCATCGCGACATGAGTATAAAATTATCATCTTTGATGGCAACAAAAAGCAAAGATAGTATGTGCGAAGGCTGAAATCTCACAATCATATTCTTTGCTAAGGTGAAGCATATTCTTGTTTATACTATCTATAATTTTTGATTTTACGACAATTCCATCTACCTGATTAAAATATAAATCAAATTACTGAGCAAACTCATTACATATAAAATTACAATTTTCCGCTCCAAAATGAGACAATTTTGCAGATCCAGCTCCATCACTTAGAGCAACTATACTTTAAGTTTTTATCATTAAAATAGCATATTTTATCTTGACAAGGAATGTCATTTTTGAGATGCCCGCTCCCTCGTAATGCAAAACCACAAATTTTCATATTTCACAGCTCGCTCAGCCCTTTATACCCTCAAATCAGTTTTACACTTTTCGCGAGGAGTTGATTGTGACGTCCTTGATACACTTTGACTAAGCCAAGCAAAAACTCTCTAAATTTTTAGCCCTATGAAGCTTTAGTGGTGGATCTTTTGGAGAAAAAGTAGCCAAAACCCCCATATCTGCATCATCGCCTATTCCTATTGGGAAGATAGTAAGTTTTCTAGTGTTTATAAGCATGGTTTGTTTAGCAATTGGCTCATCAAGGCTCTCAAACTATCAGGTTGACCATCAGTCATCAAAACCAACCATGGCTGATAATGATCTACGCCCTTATTTCTATATTCATCTTTTTCTTTTTCATTCAAGTGCTAGATTTTACAGCCTCTGCGTAGGCGATCCCACCACTTGCATTTAAAATTGCGAGCTATCATCTGTGCTTAATCCCGTAAAATCTCGTACAACCCGAACACCACCGTACCAAAAGTACTATGGCAATATCAGCTGAAAAGTGCTATTTCATCTTCTTTTATTGCCTCATAAAAGAGCTTGATGCCTTCATTTAGTTCTGTAATCGGACTTCTAACATGGAACGCTTGTATCAAAGGCATGACTAAACTGGGAACCCTGCGTGAGGTTATCAATTGATCTTTGACTTCAGCTGATTTCTGTTCCATATTCTCTCTCTCCTGAGTGATTAAAGTACTGTTTTGTACTTTTTGAGATCTTGTGGATGAGCCAAATAGCAATACTCATACTATCTCGTTCTTGCAGGTTGCCATGACGAAATAGTAAGTAATATTTAGCTATCGAGCCACTCGCTGGAACTTAGACGTTTGTCTGGCCGAGAGCAGCTTCCATCAGGCGATAAGGTATTCTCAGTCTCTTTGCCTGATGATGGCCACTGAGACCAGTATCTGCCCGCTGTCAGGAACCTCATTTGTTACGTTGCCTTCAAAACGATGATCGCATCTCTTTGATATTTTAGTGTGCTGGATCAGGACTCACCTTGGTGAGAATCGATTGTCTGCTGTCATCGTGTCGTGAAAGCAAGTGTTGCAACTGCACCGTTTCATGCTCCATTGGTCTCAAAAGTCACCATAATGAACACCTTGAGATTTTACGCGCTGTAAAATTGAGCTGTTCCAACTGGACAGGGAATGGACCAACTTGGTAGCTATCAGTATCCACAAAATATATCTCCCTTGGCGAAACAAATACAAGATGTTTGCAGGATTGATATCGCCAATTATGATGTTTTAAGAATGCAAATAGACAATTTATGTAAAATATTAACCAGAAGTTCTACTAAATCAAGTCTGTTGAGCTCTTGTCTCTCTCTCAAATAGTGGTTTATAAATACACTCTGTGAGTGCTTCGCCGCTTGCTTTTGGCATTAGACCAACGACTCACGGTCGCTTTTGAGTTGGTATTATATATTAGAGCTAGTCGGGTGAGCAGACACTCGGCGCAATCAGGTGAAGTACTAACATAAGTTTAGTGGTACAGTATGTGTGCTCTTTCTTGCAGATTTTGGCTGCATATTCGGTGTTCGTTGGTGTATAATTCCTTCACCGCCTGCTGAAATTTCGCTTAGAATTGAAAGTATTTCCATTGTCATCGTATGCTGGGATAGAACCAACTGCAGGGATGCTGATTTTGTGACTTGCGTCATCGCTACTTATTATCGCTTTTGCCGCGCCCTTGAAAGCTTGATTGATGAAGTCGTAAAACGCTTGGATCGATTTTGGAAAATATCATCGTGTCTAAATTTGCTCATATCACTACTTTGCACTGACACGAGAAAGGTCATGTCGCAGTCAATGCGCCGACATACATCAGAGTCGTTTTGTTATTGGTAGAGCAATTTTGATCTATCCTTCGAAAATCGGTCAAAATACTTGCACTTGTTTTCCAATATCAGACCGTTCCGATTAATAAGATTTTTATTTTTCTAAATCTCAGCCTTTGTACTACATTTTTGTTACACTGGCTAGATTCAAATCATCATTTTGATTTAATTTAAGCTCATCATATACTTTTGGTAGAATAATTCAGTAATTGTTCTGTTGCTTTAAAAGCAGTGCAAATATCTATCTGACCACCGCTCGAGTGCTGAGTTAAGCAAACTACTTTGTGTCTATATAAATTTTGCAATTATTGATTAGTTTTTCCGTTATCTGTGAATTATTCAATTCATTTTATATACATTATCTTGAAACTGTAGTACTACTCTGATTGACCTTGACCCATTTATGTAAAATCTATCTTTTATAGTTACATCCTCGTTTGCGCATATAAATTAGCACATATAGTCGTATTCACTATATGTGCTGAGGCTACATAGCCTGCTATGAAGCCTACTTTGTGCGTAGTCTAGTCGCCAAATCGCCTGAAGTTTTGCAATTGCAAATAAACGTGCATATTGACGACCAAGTATATTACTTCTGAAGAAAAATTGTATGTAACTTTTCATTTCTTATTTTAATATCTATAATATTCAAACATGGTCATTGCATCTGTTATCCTTCAACAGTGATATTGCATAATGTGTGTGCTTTTCTTTCTAATCTACCAACCCCAGGTATTCAAATTGATCAATGCCATTTTATTATCATCTGATCCACCTATGTAAAAGGACGATGGCATAATAATGCCTTTCTTAAACTTATCTAACGTATGAGATACGATATTTTATCCTAAATTTATCCACTATTTCATCTTGTAATTTCGGACTTAAGTATCTATACTTAGTCCTAATACTTCATTATTTCTACATCTTCATCAAAATGTTGCTTTCCATTTCGCATTACTTCAGATATGCTTTTTGCCAACATTCACCAGTGGTATTTGCTACTATATCACTCATATACACACCTTTTTGACCTATGTAGTTTATATTTCTTGATATTTGCTAAAGTAGACTACTTTGACCAAATCTATCATTTTTCTATTTTTGTAATACATAATATAGATGACTCTTCAATAAAACATTTGAGTCTTTAGTAAAGATTCTCTATAATAGTTGCATTTGTATTATTTGCTTGCGCTATTTGCATAAATGCTTATATTTTCGCTGATACCGAATATATAAACTGCCAATCTCCGCTTGCAAGACATAATGAAAAGTCATCCATATTAAGTTCTTTGGCTACTGCCTGGCTTCATCTTTCATGGGTACTGTGTCTTTATATATAACTGCGCCTGGGTCATTTCTATCGCATATCGTATAGATAGAACTAAATAAACCATCTCATATCTAAACCAGCATTTTACGATTTTGGCTTGTGAAATTTGATTGGCTATTTTATATGGAGGATTTTGATATATTAAGGCTTGATAAAACAATTCTTTTGCTTGTGATGAAATTTTTACAAGATTATTTTTAGCTGCAGAGATATCCGCTAATCAGTACCAAAATATCCAGTAGCAACTATAAAATCTCTCTTCTTTTTGCGCCTTTTACGACTTATAATATGATCTACATTTGGCTAATAGCCGTAACTACCATGGCAAATTTAGGATTCTTTTTGTGCCCAGATGCTATAAAGGCTACCATATTTCTTTGAGCAGCTTCTTGCGCTCCCAGCATAACTTCTTTTGCGACGCCAAACTCCATCGTCCGATAAAAGCAAAGCGATGATAGCAACAATTGGCAAACCTCCGAAACCAATATATCACTAGCATGATACAGCAAAATCCCCAACACTTAGCATCACTTAAGTTTAAACTATATGCTAGGGTTAGCCCACGCTATCCGTGTTCAAAAAGCAATACTTCATCATCGTTTGTGTCTATATCTAAAAAGCACTATCTGCGGCCAAAACCGCCAACTGGTCTACTATCGGCATAAGTATGTTGTTGTTCAGGACTAATAATTTTTCCCCAAGTTTGTAAATTGTTTCTGTGTAGCATTTCGCCTATCTTACTCTAAAATTATGAGCTATTATCGATATATATATATATATGAATTTTCTAAAAACCAAAGTAGTCAAAAAATAGCCTCAAGACAGATTAAATTACTCAAAAGATGTTTTAAGTGGTAAAGTGGTGGAATAAAAATACAGTGTTTCCTACTTTCCTGCACTCACGTGGCTACAAGCAAATAGAGTTAAAAGAGCAGAAGCAAGAGAGGGGGCAATTGAAAAGCGGTGGTATTTGGTATGTCAAGGAGTGTGATAATGAGATACGCTGCTCAAATAGTTAAAACTGTTCTGAAAATGAATTGATAACAATATTATCGGCGTTAGCTAAATTAGATGAGAGTGTAAAAGCCAGATTCTGGAAAGCTGCTGATGGATTGAGCAAGTTATGGAACGAAGGGATCATTACCGGCAAAGCATTCAAAATGAATTCACTAATGTAAAAACCATATCAATGTCATAGAAAACTTTTGGGTTGAGTTAAACATGGATTATCTAAAGAATGAATTAAATACAACAACAGTAAGAATATGAAAGAGGCTTTATCCTTATTCTATTAAAAATGACCAAGAGAATCCTTGGTCTTTCTTGAGCCATAAAATTGTAAAAGCCTCGCAAATCAAAGGTTTAGAGCTATCTAAACCAATTTGAGCAATAAAATGGTTTAGACGAATGATTTTTGCCCAAACACATATAATTACTATAAATAGATATTAAATTAAAAGAGGCAATATGTTTAAAGACCAACAAGCAAACATAACATTTGAGCTAGCTAGTGACCGAACAAATATCATCAAATAGTAGAGAAGAAAAACACGGCTACCTAATGCCAGGATACTATCTAAACGAAAAATATGGGATCTTGAAAAGCCCGTGAGGTACATAAGATTAAATAAGCTTAGCTTCGATGACTTTATGGCAAAAAGAGAGAGATGAGATGAAGCATGAAGTATCACATCTTGCAAGATCAAAGCTGATAGATGGCAAAGGGCAAAAACCACTAAAACAAAACTGTCCTATGAATGCGTCCATGGGACTAAACGAGCATCACGCAACTATCAAACACTAAAATCCATAAAAGCTGTAAGCAAATGTACAAACATTGAACCCATAAATTTAGCCATTCATAGTGATGAGGGACACCTTTTGAGAAAGAGCGATATGAGGAGATATTTCCACTATTTCATGATGAAAATGGCAAACTAGGTGGCACATACATTACGAGATAAGGATGGCAGGGGCTTATTACATACATATAAAGAGAGTGTAAATGGTAAAGCAATACTATGAAAAAGGGGCTGAACTCGAATATGAGAGAGAGTGAACCAATATTTCAAAAAGCATGCTCATGTAGAGATGGAACAGCTTAGTAAATGGTAGAAATCAAATGCAAAGATTCAAAAAGAATACAACTGAGTCCAAATTGGACTACTAAAACCGTTTTTAAAACTGTATATAACACAAATGCTGAAAATTCTGGGAATGATAAAAGGAGATGGTGGCAGTAAGCATAAGAAAGCTAAAGAGCTTTTAGGGTAGCTAGTGAAAATGATAAACTTATGAAAAACTAGAAGAGCTAGAGGCTGTCATTGAAAAGATGAGACATATATAGAGATCATTACTGGATATAGCGAAGATCAAAAAGTAAAGGTAGAAGAGCTAGAGCATGAAAATCAAACACTAAGAACAAGGCTTGTGATCAAGAAAAGCTTATATAAAGCTCAGAGACGAGAGCTACAAACTGCTAAAAATAGAGCTTTTACAGGGCTAATCAAGAGCTTATCAAAAAAATAGTGAAATAGATGCTTGCAAAGAGAAGAGATAAGGCAAGTAAAAGAAGAAAATTTATAATCTAGTCATAGCTCATCAAATACAAATATCAAGCTAAAAAGAGAGCTTGAACACTTTGGTATAGCCTTTCCTATGGAGATTAAGATGCAAGAGCTAAATAGTAATTTAGAGCTACAGCATTTATAAATTAAGCTAATAGTGCATTTCTATGAGTAAGGAGTAAGATTGTGCTTATATATTGCAAGTATTTTTATGTGATCTTGTTTCTATACGAAAGACCACCACATATCCCTTTAAAGATAAGGTCTCTCGTGTCTTCTCTATTGATTGTTTATTTTTCTAAATCTATAAGGCATATAAGAGATGCTTTTAGTCTTTCTAATAGCTCACAATAAAAAGTCAAGCAATTTCAACGCTATCCTTAGAGTAAAAATCTAAAAATCGCATCAAGTTGAGCTAGAAATTCGCCTTAAATAATAGAGTTGCTGCATTTAGGCACCGTATTTTTTAAAGAAGAGTACATGAGCATTCATTTCGTCCATTGAGACATACTCTAGCTCTCCTTTATCATCCATATCAAGAAATCCTCTTTAGGTGCTCTCTTCGTCCTCTTTACTAAGATAGTTTTGCTGCTCACCATAGGTTTCAAAAATAGCAGCTGGATCTGACTTTAAAAAGTAGAGCCTTTATCGCTTCAAGAGTGGTATTATCTGCAGTTGTTTGAATGTTTATCATGGTAGTCATAAAAAGTCCTTTTACATTGGGATAGATTATAGCACTTTAGAGTCTTTGATTTTATTAAAACAAAAATTTCTATAGCTAAGAAATTTCTAGAAAAAGTTGTCCTGATAATCGGACAGTTTTTATTAAAAATACCCTAAAAAGCCTCCTTAAAATCATCAGAATACTTGTTACAGAGAAAGTTTGAGACTTTGTTACAGAAAAATCAGCAAAAATAAAGCTTTTAAAATATATAATCTCCATATCAATAAAAAGTCGCATATATCGGGCTTTTGAAAGGTTAAAAAGTGATAAAGTCATAAAAATTGGCGGAGTGTCCCTCTCTGTCCGCCACTACTTATAAACAATCACTAGATTTTACTCAACTTTTTGCAAACATCAATGCGCAATTTTGACGTGTTTAAAGACCTTTATTCATAAAATTACAAACCATTAGCAAACAATAGCAAACTATTGTCATAGCTTTTAGCCAAGACTATTTGGCTGACTGGCTCAGTAGCCAAAATATTCTGTCTTAGTCCAGTCAAAAAGATACAAATGCCTATACTCACGCCAACTATGCAGTCACACATTTTAAAAATTAAAGCCAGATAAAGTCTTGTTAGCACGATAAACGATGACGCATACAAGCTCTGAAAGCATAAAAGTGTAATAAATGTAAAAGAGAAAACTAGAGGATAGCACTTCTAGTAATTTTATAAAACATAGCCCTTTCTTACTGTGAATTTCATCTAGAAACAACAGAAATTTAGTCATGAAAGTTGATTTGCTATGAAATTTGCGAAAATTCATGGGCATTGCGCCCTTGAAATTATGATCTAACAGAGTGAAAGATAGGTTTTTCAGAGTGCATAGACATCTCGTTTTGTTGTCTAAATGCTATCTCTTCTTCAGCTTAACTATGTTAGCTAGATCTTAAGAGGTGTGATACCCTGAGGTAGGGTCGTGGTCTTGTGCGTTTTGCAAGCTCGTTGCCATCAGCCTCACTATAGTGGGAAAGTCGTAAATATCGTGCTTTCTCTAAGGTCAGGATTTACGCGAAGTTTAGCTGCGATCCTACCACGTTTGTTCTCTACCATTGCGTAGCAACCATCTTCTAGCTCTCTTTCTCTCTTGCGATATCAGCTTTGCTTCGATTAGCGGACCTTCGATGCCAGCACCATACTCTGGCGGTGGGCACTCTCTTGTCATCGTACCGGTGTGGTAGTGATGAAAGCTTTTCTACCTGTTGTAAATAAGCAGGATAGACCTCGTCTGGTGCTTCGCTCGATCGCACCTGAGCCTACTGGATAGCCATCGGGTATATGCATTTTTGGCTTTGTCAGCCTCCATGCTCGCACGCTTATCTTTATCGTCAGCGTAAAGTACTGGAGCTAGGCGAGATTACCATCAGGTAGCATTGATTTGTGATCGGTATAAAGATCAGGTGTGCACTGGGTGATCTTCATCAGGGCGATGGCCAGCTGATGCCACCTGGTTTTTCAAGTCTATGAGTGAGCTGATACCGCAAAAGGTACGCACATTGGTTTTCTAAGCTCGTCCCAAAACCTCTTCTGCACTTAGAAGTCAAAATCCCTCAAGTCCATAGCCTTTTGCGATGTTGCAAACTACTTTCAGTCAGGCTCTGCGCCACCTACTGGTTCGCTTGCTTTTCTGGTCTTTGAACGCGGCGAGATGTGTTGATAAATGTTCCATCTTTCTCACCCCAACCAGCTGCTGGTAAGACGACATCGGCGCTTTTTGAGGCACTTTCAGTGAAGAATAGATCTTGCACGATAAAGCAATCTAGGTGGTGTGCAGCATGCACAAAGTGCTCCGTCCAAAGGTCACTCATAACAGGGTTTTCGCCATAAACGTAAAACGCACCCGGCTCGCCGCTATCCATCTTATCAGGTGCGTATGTTGGTTTAAAGCGGGGCACTGGATTAAGCTCAAAGTGCCAGAAACTTTGCGAGCTTGCTCTTGTGCGTAGCGCTATTTACTGCACCTGCTGGGATGACGTTGGGTAGTGCGCCCCATCTCGCATGAGCCTGACGTTGTTTTGTCCACGAAGTGGATTTTACTCAGCGCCTACCCTGGTACCACTGTTAGGGATCGCTATCGGAAAGCGAGAATACATTTGATGTGCCGTCGCTCAAACTGAGTGATACCCATAGTGTAGCAAAACTGGCAGCTGCGGCTTTGCGCATCCTGTAACCTCAGTTACAGGCTCTTTTCGACACCAGTCTACGCTCAAATCTCTCAGGGTAGAGTCTTTTACGGCTTCTTTTAGATACTCAAAACCCTCTGCATATTTCTTTTCGATACAGTCTGCTATCTTGTACAGTACTTTCAGAGATGATGACGTTCATCATTGTGTTTAGTGTTTTGATGTTTGAGCCAGCTAGGATTTGCAAGAATATATCGGCTTTTTAGCCATATCGGTTGCGTTTTGGATCCACAACGATCATTTTGCACCACGCTCTAAGCCTCTTTGCATCTGCATAGCGATGATAGGGGTGGCATTCGCTTGTGTTTGTGCCTATTGGTAAAAATACATCTGATCGGTCGCAAATTCAACAAGATCGTTTGTCATCGTTCCGTTTCCAGGGTGTTTGCAAGACCTGCCACTGTTGGGCGTGTCAAAGACGAGCGCAGTGATCTACGTTGTTACTTCCCTAAAGCACGAAAGATTCTGAAATACATAGTTGTCTTCGTTGTTTTGAACGAGGCTGAACTAAAGCCCGATGATAGAGCTTGGACCATATTTTCAACGCTGTTTTAAAAGTCTTTCTAAGAAGTTAAACCTCTTTCAAAGCTAACCTCTTCGAGTTTGCCCTCTTGTTAAACTCTCCGTTTAGTCTCATCATTGGTTTAGTTAAACGTTTTGGAGAAGTTTGCAAATTCCCCAACCAAACATACCTTTTAAGCACAACTCATAAATCATTTACATGGTGGTTGTCAGTGACACTGCATCGACTATCCTACCGTTTTCTACGATCAGGTCTGTGCTGCAAACCAGTTCCACAATACGGACGGTGTTGTTTGAACAATCTTTTCGCATAGATTTGCTTTCAAGTAATATCTCTAATAACTCGTTGACATTATATACCTTAGAATATCAAAGTTATTTTTGACTAATATAATTTTCTTTTGGGTGACTATGTAAGTACGCTATATTTCTTTGACGCTGATTACGGGCTTTTTGCCGTTTTGTCTTATTTTGAATGGTTTTTGGCTTTAAGTGATTAAAAATAAATTGCATATGAAATGTATAAAAAGGTAAATGGGCGATTGCTCGCCCTTTGAATTAGTGCGTGTGTTTGCGTCTGGTGTGAAAAGTGGCTTATCAAGAAGTTTGAAGTCGCCTATAAATTTGCTGACCCTCTTCGCTTGTCGCCCATTTTATAAAATTCTCCTGCATTCTCGATGTCAGTTTTGGGCGAGTGTTTTGGTTTACTGCGATTAGCGAGAAGTTTTGGCGTTTGTCGCCCTCGTTGATGATGACATCTCAGGATGACCTTGCGGTTGCTTCACATTTACTGTGAGCACCGCGATCAGTAAATGTAACGCCTGCTCAGCAGCAGCATTTATCGTAGCTAACGTACCTTGACCTGTTTGCATATACCAGCTATCTTTTTCAGGGACTTCGCCAGCGATCTTTCAGATGCTTTTTCTTTTATTGTCTGTGCCTGAGTTTGTCGCCACGTGAGAAGTGATACCATCTTTTTGATGAGCTCAAAGCTGTTTGATATCTTTGCTTTAAGATTATCAGCGATTGATTTATCAGCGATAACGACAAAATCATTGCACATTACAGCGTTTCTTTCTAAGCCAAAAGCCTTTTTCTACAATTCTACCAACTTTTGGTGAGTGAACGAAAAATATGTCAGCGTTGCAGTCTTCGCAGCTTTGAGTGCACACACTGCGGCAACAGCTGTCCATTTTATATCAACACCTGTTTTTGCCTTATCAAGCTGGATAGATTGCGTCAAACAAGCCAGTGATTATCTGTGTTGTAGTCGCTATGATTTAGTTCATTGTCAGCGCAAAAACGCCAAACTGCGGCTACTAGGTGAGCCTAAAATAATCTTTTCATTTTTCTCGCTTTATTGTGATATTATAGCACATTTAAAATATGTGTAAATAATGCTAGGAAGAATAATTGGATTTTTAGCTTAATGGCTTTGCGGAAACCTTTTAATCTACTTTTAAACGGCAACCTTGAAACATACTTTCAGCCATCAGAGGCTACTCTTTACACATCAAGCGTGTCGATACTTCGCTGCTGTTCATGTTTGACTTTCCCACTTGGTTTTCATGCTTGGCTTTTATGACTTTAGAAAAGGGCGATACTTTACGCCTTTCTGATGACACGGCTCTTGCTATGCCAACAGTTGCGATCGTCTTATCTTTATACGTGCATTTATCACGACAGCCCGCTTGGCACTTCACTTACTCTTTACGCTAAAAAGCGGGTCATGCTAGGCAGTTTGTGCTTGCCCTTCCTATCATCATCTCGCTTACCGCAAGCGTGGTTGAAATACATGGAGAGAGAGCACCATCTAACTATCCTCTAAATTTACGCCTATGCGCCGGCAAAGCTAGTTTTGTTGCGCGCTTCTATGAGCTAGCGCTACGCCCTCATGGTAGTCATCGCCGCCGCATGACGGCAGTTCGTCGGCTGAAGTGGGCGTTGCGATGATGATAAGCGGCAACATCAAGTACTACTCAGAACGATCACCACAGACCGTTTCGCTAGAGACAACAAGAGGCAGACCGCCATGGGTATAGCGCATGCCATGGTTTTTGATATTTATCGCGTTTAGTAGTAGCGATCTTTGCGCTCAAAAACTAGACAAATAGACAAATTTTCGATAAAGATGAAAAATTACACTAAGCTATGGCAAAAGCGAGATCCTAAATATCCCAAAGCCTTGATATAAATACTAAAAGATAACCGCCCTAATGGGCAGCAACGGCGATGGCAAAAAGCACCGCTAATAAGAATGCTCGCGCTGCCAAAGCCCAGATAGCGGCGGAAATTTCACTTTGGGGGTGAAAAATAGACTGTCTTGAAATGCTACGTGGGTACGTTTTGCTGCAGAGCCCTGCCCTTAAAAGAAGCGTTAGAGAAAAATTTCAAAAGTCATCTTAAAAAGTAGAGATTTACTAAGCGAATTTGAGGAGCGAACCAGCAGAAGCACTCGCTCTTGTGGGGACTTGATGAAAGGTACCCAGACAAGCGCCACTGAGCTAAGCTCTGGTCAGACGCAGCGCATGCGCATTTGCACTTGCACTTTCTTTGAGGTGCCATTTTATCTGTGATGAGCCGACAAATGGCGTTGATATCGCCACTTCAAAGCTCTTTAGCAGGCTACTCGGGTAAAGTGATGCGAGAGATATGGCTGCGGCTTGTCATCGCAAGTCACGGCGAGTAGCTGTATGCTAGCAAACGAGGTGCGTCTTCTTACACAAAGGCAGGGTCTGCGCGAGGTTTGAATACAAAATATCTTTGAGATAGAAGGTACGGCGTGCTAAGTTTCGACGCTGATGCGAAGCTAAAGTTGGCTTCAAATTACCCAAAAGAGGTAAAAGCAGATCACGATCAACCCAAAGCAAGATAAGTACAAGCGTGGTGAGGGTCATTCGGGGTTTTACACTCGGCCTCGCTTTATATGGGCGATGAAAAGCTTTTGAAGGTCAAAGTTGGCGACTCGATTAGATGCAGCCATGATGATGAAATTACAAAGATCGGTTGAACCCAGGCGATTTTTAGGAAAGGGTGAAGGGGCTCGATGCTAGCTTTGGAGTAAATTACTCCACTGCTAAATTGAGCTCAAATTGGTTAAAATGGATATCAAAAATAGCTAAATTGCAATAATTCTGACTATCATATCTTACATAACTCTAAAAGTAGTTTTGAAATATACATTGACATATTTAACTTTTAACTTTCTAACATTTATTTTATTTTAAAGCCACATTAATAAGGCAATTAATTGTAAGCAATACGTAACTTCGAT
>BNJV01001955.1_pt1 | contig 89520 bp, 74 predicted proteins | sample 8540591 | NCBI WGS metagenome assembly BNJV01 (sample SAMD00202457, study PRJDB9452) | human saliva metagenome | host: Homo sapiens
GCACACCAGCAACCACCATCCGGAAACAGGCAGATTGTTTAGATGATCAGTCTCTGTCAAAGAAGAAAACAAGATTTATTTTTATAATAATACAGGAAAAGAATATTTTAGATGATTAACTGTTAAATGGAACCATTTTAAGAAAAAAACATATTGAATGAACTCGACAAACCAAAAAAAAACATAAAACATAAAAATATTAATTATTTTTACCTGTCATATATAGAGTTCTTATCACAATATTTTGTTATAATACGATATGGTAGTAATAACAATACTATTCTTTCACAATATGTTATTTTACCTATAAAAACGACTCATACTGGGGACATAGGTGTATTCTTTTGGGTGTATTATTCAGTTTTTCCTCTATGTTATTTATGCACTTTTGAAAGATTCTTTACTCGAGAAAGAGGTGAAATATCATTGTTAGATAAAATGCCTCAATAAGTATAGGAGAGCCCATTTTGTTAGGATTGTATCTTTTCCTAATCTATGGAGCTATATATGATATAATAATAGCAAAGAAAAACAAATAAAACAATTTTGCTGGTGCTTTTCTTGTAGCTCGTGCCTACCAAGAAAAGAGTTTGTATCTCATTGGCAAAAATCGATAAATTGACAAATCAGAAAAATGAATAATATTACCCAGCAATTGGAGCTAGCTGTACTAAAATACTTCCTGAAAAGTATTATAATGTGGGTACTTATACTTCTATTGTGGTTAGTACAAGAAGAAAAAGAGAAAAATAAAACCTTTATACTATGATTTACATTGAACAATTTCAAACCCTTACTTCTATTCCTGAAAAACTCAACAGTGGGGATAAACTTATGACTCTTTACCGATGAAGGACTCTCGGTAAAGAACACAAAAACAGGTAAAGAATACTTATCAAGGGATGTGCTCCATTACGAAGAATTCTAAATCACACCTACCTATGGTGCTATACAATGAGAATGAGACTTTTACTCTTATGGCTATTGATGAAATGGCAAAACTCATAGCCTCATTGGAGATGGAAGACCTTTTGGTGCAGCGAGTTTATGGCTTTACCCATCTGCCCAAAGAAAAATGAAGTAACTATTTCTATTAGATGGTTGCAGGTTGGTCAGAAAGTTACTATATTGCTTTTAGAAGGTAATGAACTGAAAATCTATCAAAACTGCCTGATAGCTACATATATATGTTTACTCTTGGCAATCGTTCCTTCTTACTAACTTTGAGTGACAGACTGATGTTAGCTTCCTATCCTGATTTTCGAGATACTAAAAGAAAACTACCTCTGATACTGACGGTGAAGGTATCTAATATATGGCAAGTAGACGACCATTTTGGTATTTTCTCCAGTACACAAGGAATATGGTATGCCTTTAGTTTAGATACCTTTTGAGATTATTAGTGAATGCGTGATAAAAGGTTATGAGCCTATTACTGAGGAGAATACTATTACTCACACATTGCAGCTCTTATTCCAACACCTGATAAGTTCCTTTTCGAGCATTGGAGTTACCGAGATAAAGAAGAAGAAAGCCAATGGTTTGCTGTGGATAAAGCTATTTATCTACCCTTATCCAAAATACCTAAACTAATTGCTGGCGCAAGCCTGTGGCTCGTGACACCATGGCAAACCTACACGAACACAATGTCGTATCGTATATGGCAACAAAAAGTAGTAACTTATAAGTCCTTGAACTGATGAATACCACAAAAACAAACACCCTGAAAAGACTTAAAAGACCAAGGGATATCCCCTGAAAAATTACTGAAAAATAGCGCTGGTAGTGCTAATGATAGTACCACTTGGCTATTTTTGTATATCACATTGAGGAGTTTCCCCTATTTTTAGTAGGATACAGAGGAAATGATCCACTTCTTCTTCCCTATGATAGAGCTGTGATGGTGCTATTTTGCACTATTTTTACAATCAGATCTCAAAAATCGTACCCTTTTACAATCCGTATACAGAAGGAGAGTTACCTGCTGTCATTAGGATCAAAGTAAACAATAAAGTTTTTCAGTGTGTGTCTTTTTGTATTTAGTTATGTGTGCTTTAATGTGGATACTGGCGAGATTACCATGGGGAAACCTTTTGTTAATTGCTATTTTAATAATTGTATAGTTCTTTTCGCTTATAGTGTTTATAAAGAATTACCCAAATACACTCTATACTTTAGAGATACGAAACGAGTCAATTTACTATAGGAGAACACTCAAGCAGACAATCCCTTTAAAAGGCATTCATCATATATATTTTTCTTTCGTCAACGAAGGAATAGCTACGAGGGTATACCCTCAAATAAAGGTGTACACCTCCAAGAAAGAGTGTGTTTTTACATATGAAATTGAGTCGTGACAATATTATTTACTAAAGACTTTCTTTTCTCAGAAGCATATCAAACTTATAGACGATATATCCTTGAAAAATGACAAGTAACCACATACATAATCTCAGCAAGTCCTACGGCGATACTCACGCTGTGCAACACCTTTCCTTAGAGTGAGGCGAGCTCTTTTGGGCTCATCGTCCTGATGGGCGGGCAAACCACCGTCTTTCGTATGCTCACCACCCTCCTCCTGCCTGATGAGGGCACTGCAACATCGAGGGCTGATATCGTCAAAGATTATGACGGAACCGCAAGCACGTGGGCTATATGCCTGCGTTTCTCTCTGTACCAAGATCTCACTGTCGGGAGAACCTCATCTTTCGCTACCGTTTTTGGTACGACTATTTTCTGAGAATTACGACCTTATCAAGGATATTTACGAGCAAATAAAGCCGTTCAGCAACAGCTCGCGGGCAAGCTCTCAGGGGTATGCTAGTAGAAGTTAGCTCTTTGTTGCGCTCTCATTCACAAGCCAAAAGTTCTTTTGTTGACGAGCCCACCAGGGTAGATGTGGTTTCGCGCAAAGAGTTCTGGGAGATGCTGAAGAAACTGAGGAGCAGGCATCAGCATACTGGTTTCCACCCTTATATGGACGAAGCCAGCCTGCGACGACCGCATAGCCACATATAATGCAAGGTGCTTTCCACCAGCACCCCCGAGCAAATCATCGCCCAGTACCCCACCGCTTTCTCATGCTATCAAGGTCCTGACCTATACGCACTGCTCCAGCACCTGCGCAAGCACCCCAACATTGATAGCTGTTACCCCTTTGGCGAGTACCACACCTTACCCTCAAAGAAGACACTAATATAACCTTATTCCAGCAACAGCTGAAAACCACCTTTCCCCACCTCGATTGGCAGCCCATCACCCCACCATCGAGGATAGTTTTATACGATTAATGGAGGGTGATGTGAAGGAATTCGCCATTCGCCCTCACCTAATATCGACAATTGACAAATTGATAAATCGGCAAAATCAACAAATGAACGCAATCCACTGTCATAACCTAACAAAGCAATTCGACGATTTCAAAGCCGTGAACAACATTTCCTAACCAGTTGAAAAAGGCGAAATCTTCGGTTTCTGCGCCAATGGCGGGAAAACCACCGCTATACGCATCTTCTGTGGACTCTCCCACCCCTACCTCGGCGAGGCTACTGTGGCAGGCCTCGATGTCTATCGAGACAAGAGCAGATTAAAAAGCACATACTGGCTATATGAGTCAGAAGTTTTTCGCTCACGCAACCTCACCGTGCAGGAAAACATCACCTTCTACGGAGGTGTCTATGGCTTGAGTCGCAAGGAAATCAAAACCTGCAGTACCCAGCTTATCACCAAGTCGGTTTGGAGGATGAAGCCAACAAACTCGTAGGGTTGCTACCTCTGCTGGAAGCAGAAACCTGCCTTCTCGGTAGCTATCTTCCACCATCCCGAAATTGTCTTCCTCGATGAGCCTACTGGTGGTGTAGACCCGATAACGCGCCGACAGTTTTGGGATATGATATACGAAGCCTCCGCGCAGGGCATGTACCGTATTCGTCACCACCCACTCATATGGACGAAGCCGAGTACTGCCACCGCATCAGTATCATGGTAGACGGCAAAGTGGAAGCAATGGATACGCCCACCAACCTTAAAACCAATTTCACACTGATTCGACGGACGAGGTATTCACCAACTCGCCCGTAAAAAGCAAAACGTAATGAATAACCCCCGTAGAGGTGAATGGGCACCGCCCACCTATTAATATGAAACAGCTCATCGCCTTTATACGCAAGTGAATTTATCACGTATTCCGCGACCGTCGCACGCCACTCGTACTCTTTGGTATCCCCATAGCGCAGATTATCCTTTTTCGGTCAAGCCTCAGCAGCGAGGTCAAGAATATCGGTATCGCTGTATTAGATGGCAAATAATACCTGTAGCCAAGAAATCACACACCGCTTGCAGGCAAGTCCGTATTTTAAGCTCAAAAGACCTCTGTACCATTACAATCAAGTAGAAGACCAATTCAAGCGTGGAGAGATAAAAAGTTGCGCTCATCTTTCCTCCTGATTTCGGTAGACCTCTACACCCCTAGTGGTACCCCCACAACTCATCACCGATGGCAGCGACCCACACACGGCTAAAACGGTGCAAAACTACTTCTCGGCTATGGTAGCCAGCCATCAGCAAGAGCTGAACCCGCAGTGAAACTCACCCTACCAGATAACCGTTGAAAACCGAATGTTGTACAACGACGAGCAAATGGTTCTATGAACTTCGTCCCTGGGGTGATTGCGCTCGTCTCTATGATAGTGAGCACTGCCCTCACCTCGGTAGCGGTGGTGCGTGAAAAAGAGTTGGGTACTATGGAAATCCTTTTGCACGCTTCTTCAAACCTATATATGACCACTACAGCTAAAGCCGTGCTCACCTTATTTCTCTCGCTCATCAACTTCACCGTGATACTCCTGCTATCGGTCTATATGCTCGATGTCCCGATACTTGGCAATCTGCTGTTGCTTACGCCGATGCTACTTTGTTTATCATCATCTGTTTGTCGTTGGGCTACCATATCCACCGTTACCGCTCACAGCAAACGGCTGGCATCTCATCGCTCATGATGGGAATGATGCTCACGGCATTCTTTACCGGCTTTTATGTTCCCACATGAGAATATGCCCCTTATTTTTCAAGGAATATCCAAAGTCTTCCCCTCTGACTATTAGTATTGTGAAGAAAGTAATGCTCAAAGGGTTGATTTTACTTTATGTATGGAAAGAACGCTCATTCTCATCGCAATGGCAGTAGTTTTCTAAGCCTTGCAATGAAGAAGTTTAAAGTTCGTTTAGAGTAGAATCAGATGGAAGTGAATGGGCACTCGCCCACAACAGATTATTGACAAATTAATACAATGAAAACCTTATCATTTATACTACAAAAAGAATTTAAGCAGATATTCCGAGATAAAAACCATCTTGGCAAAATGATGCTTGTAGCGTCTATGATGCAGCTGATTATACTGCCTTTGGTCTGCTAATTTCGACGTGAAGAATATCAACCTTTGTATATCGACCACGACCAGAGTCCGTACTCGCACGAGTTCATACAGAAGATTACTGCGTCAGGGTACTTTAAGCTTGTAGATGCTCCTTCTCTATAAGGAAGGTATCGCTCTGATAGAAGACGGCAAAGCTGATGAGTTTTGGAAGTCCCCGAAGGCTTTTGAGCGCAACCTCGTACGCGAAGGAAAGCAACCTCTTCGGTGTCTCTATCGATGCAATTAACGGGAGAAGTCGTCGTTAGGAGGGGCGTATTTGCTTTCGGTGACACGCGACTTCAAACACTCAGCTTTGATGTAAATGTAAAACACTCAGCGCATAGGTAATGTAGCCAAAATCGGGGTGGAGAGTACCCATTGGTACAATCCTCATATGCAACACACGCGCTATATTGTTCCAGTCATTTTAGCTATATTACTCACCATTATCGAGGGGCTTCTCAGCTCTCAATGTAGTTAAAGAAAAGGAAATAGGCACTTATCGAGCAGATAAATGTAACGCCTATCAAGAAGTGGCAGTTTATCTTAGGCAAGCTAACTCCTTTTTGGTAGTAGGGTTAATCCTCTTTACCTTGGGGCTTGTGGTGATGTATGTAGTCTATGGCATCTTCCCCTGTAGGAATCTCACTCATTTTATACGCCTTTAGTGATAATGTACTCACTCGCAATTCTCGGCTTCGACTGCTGGTCTCCACTTATGCTAATTCGCAGTTGCAAGCTATGTTTACTGCTATTTCTTTATAATGATCTTCCTACTGATGAGCGGTTTCCTCACCGTGTGAGACAGTATGCCGGAGTGAGCAGACAGGTGAGTAATGCCATTCCGGTAACCCACTTTTGTCAATGCAATGCGCCTTATTGTGCTCAAAGGGAGTAGTTTTGCACAACTCAGTACTGAGTTCTTGTATTTAGTATATTTGCTGCTGCTGAGCAGCTACAATTTGGAACTATAACGAAAACGAGCTAGCAGGAGAGAAAAGCGAAAGAGTGAAAAAGGACAAATATCACTCGAACTATTAGTCACCAATCTTGATTCCTCTAATGCCATATCTTACTCCCAAGCTTAGATCAAATTTCTAAAACTCCTCTCTGAGTCTCGTAGCCACCACTGAAGCTCACCCTCAAAGATCAAAGAATCCATCTCCTGCGCCTTCCACCGTACGAAGTCTCACCCAGATACGTCCTTGGAAGTACCACCTGTAGTCTTGGACAATTTTTGCTTTTGTTATTCTGTGGAATACTAAGATAAATGGGCTTTCCATAAGTGGGTGAGTGTACCATCGTCTCTATCTTAAGAATTTGCAAACGTAGCACAAGGTTAGGGCATGGTATTCTTTCAAGACGGCAACCCCAAACCTGGCCAAATAAGTATGCTTTAGGGTTAAGATATTACCAATTCTTCTTTATTAAGCACATCTTCCCTCCATAATATACCTGCCCCAGGTAGGTACCCATTCCCCTTAATCGTCTGTAGTTTGAGGCTTCTTTTGGCTTACCGTAAAGGACGGCAATTCAAAGACATGTTCTACAAGGATAACTTTTCGGATCTCGCCAAAGTCTTTGACAGTAAAGGCTCTTCGGTAATAATTCAGATGAGGAAAAGTAGATACTATCTTTAGGGCAACTCCTAAGATCCATTTGGTATTGTCCTTTGCTATCACTGACAGTACCTTTCCTTGCCCTCACCCCTATATTTACATAAAGGAACACTTAGCTCAAGCTATCTGTTATATGTCCAGAGTACCTCCTGAGCTCAGCGACTATAGGAAACATAAAGAAAAATAAATTTTTCATATAAAATCGGTTTTGAAAAACAATAGTGAGATAGTAAAAACGTTATCCATACTGACTTTTATTTCATTTTCATGTTTTGTGTATCAAAAATATTTTATACCTTTTGTATTCATAAATTATGAGAATCATAGCAGTAAAAGCATTGGTTGATTTCTACTCTTTATCCTGATGCGAAACTATCTTTGGAGGACTGGTATAGGAAAACAATAGATGCTCAATGGACATGTTTCGCAGATATAAAAGAGCTTTAACAGCGTAGATGCTGTAGGAACAAACGTTTTGTTTTCAATATTAAGGTAATCATTTTCATGAATAGTGGCTCTATACTATTTACACCTAAAAATTCTGTTATATTCGATTTGTAGGTACTCATAAGGAATATGATGATATAGAAAATATAGATAAAATATAAGATTATGATAAAAATGAAACACAATACAACGCTATTATGAAGCGTATAGACCAACTTTTTAGAAGTGGTTGATGATAATACCCCTGAGGATAATCCAGATTATGTAGAATTAATGCTTCTTACAGACCTTAGTGAAAGCTATGAAGATGAGCATTATCCATAGAAAAACCTCCTTTGGATGAAGTTGTTGCGTCTCATCTTGCACGAGTTTAGAAGTCTATGAACCTAAAACTCATAACCCATAACTTAAAACGCGATGATGCCGCCATTGTTTGGGAGTTGCAGCTCATTGTCTTGGGGTTCTTCTTTTATGTTTGGTGAGTCTGTGGCTGGATCCTTTATCTGGTCTCTGACCAAAATAGAACCTTTACTGCTCCAAGGCAGTGAACCCCGCCTGCTTTCCTTCTGGATGCGCTATAGCTCCAGGTGGCCTTTCACTATTCTGTTATTGCGGCTTTTCTTAGTAGTGTTGCTGCCAGGATAAGTATGCTCATAGGGCGCGGTAGTGACGGGATTTAAGATCGCCAGCTGCTAAAGAAAGAGCGCCACTCTGACTGAGTGGATGAAGGATATCGCTTCTTTTTGAGGGAATCTTCCTTGGGGTCTTGGCTGTGAGCGCTCTTCTGGACACCTTTCTTCACCTCTTTCTGATCGATGCCCAAGATAGGACAATTTCAGCTATATTCTTGCCCTGTTACCCATGGGTCAACAGCCGTATTGTTTCTCTCAGGGCGCTACTCAATGAAAAAGGGTATCGCTCATGGGGATGAGCACTCTTAGGACTCTTTGGTGTGAGGCTCATTTTATGGACTGAGGTGGTGTCTGTCATCTCTTTTCGGGGAGAACTCGGCTACCGATGACGATTGTTTTGGTCTGCTGCGTCGTCCTCCGCCCATAGTGCGGGTTTGATGAGAAAGCGGTATGAGCGGTAGCTATATGGAGACAAGAGCGCTTAAGACCTCTAGCGAGACAGATACTGAAGATGCCGGTGCACCAAAGAGAGAAGAAGTAAAAGCCTCCTGAATGGGATTTTGTGGCATTCAATAAGGGTCCTACAAAAGCTCCTAAATAATGAAACCTATAAAAGAGGTATACGATCTTAAATGAAGTTTTTCATCAAAGAAGAAGGGTGTCTCTATCCTATGATGCATCCATGCTGAGGGAGATACCCTATCCTGAAAGCTTTGAGCCTACACTCTATCATCTCCAGCACTATATAGACAGAGATAACAAGCTACGCTCGCCTTGGGCTACTATTTTGGCGATAGTGTCGTGGAGGGGCGATGATATCAAAGCGGGCGAGTTAGAAAATACCCATATGCACCGTGTACACTCAATGGACAAATAGCAGACCTATTGAATGTCTGTGAGTTACAAGGAGAGGCATGGCCAACTTCTATAAGGACATTCTTGATGTGTGTGAATAGGTCGTACATATAGAAGACCATGAAAAGGGCTTAAAAGGTATTCAAGGAGTACGATATCCCCGAGTTTGAAAAGAGGCTTAATCGGATAGTGGCGGCTCCAGTGAAAGATTGCGATCCGCTGGGCCTCTACCTTTTGAGCACGACAGCTTGACGAAGGCAATACCGAAGCTGTCATCGCCTGATACAGATTCATGTGCAGAGCAGTGAACGGTTGTCAGTGAGCAGTGAAGCAGTTGTCGGTGAACGATGAACGGTGAACAGAGAGCGGTGAACAGATGAGTGGTCGAAACTAATCACTTGCGAGGTAAAAACTCAAGTACTAAAACTTAAAATTAAAAACTCAAAAACTGGCGGAAGCTTGATCTTACTTGGTCAGTCCTTATCTTTTTGGCTGTGCCTAAGCAGCCAGCCTCTTTGGCGCTGGCACAGCGATGCCGCTGGTGGTCTCTATTGACTCTCAGTCACTCTACCAAAAAGCGGATATTGCTTCCACTGAGGACTCCAGCGGAGTTCAACGGTGGATGAGATGGTCTTTCCCTAACAGACAAAGCGTCGGGATTTCCTTCGAGAGCTGCTCACGGCAAACCCAAGATATCGGGGATACGCTTTCGAGGATCCTGTCTGTTATTCCGGTAGCCGGACAACAAGGGGAACGTGGTGTGGAGGAACTTATATCAGGATGGCGTGTGCCCGCTTTCAGGATAAGGAAAAAGTTTGACACCCTGAATCAACTTTTGCCTTGGCTAAAGAGGAGAACCTTACCGAGGAAGGCGGCTACTGAGTTGCCGAACCCTATCTGAGGTGGCGTCATTGAGTTGGGATGATGACAAGGGTGCTCTTTCTGGGGACAGAGACGACAAGGAGGGGTGCTTCCTCAGGCTTGCAAACCTTCTCTGAAGGCCAAGCAACTCCGTTCCTTGGAGGCTAAAAGCAAATCACAGCGCGTAGTGGTTTTGGAGAACTTCCTTCACGATCAGAAGGACATCAGTATGTATGGTCAATGTGGCATCTGCTTACGCAACCCGCCAGATGAGAAGCTTCACCTCCACTGCCGCCACTTTCCCTCGCTATTCAACCTACAACAAGGTACTTATCTCTATGCTACTTTGGATTTCCAAAAGAGGCAATAGCCCTTTCAAGCCTGCAAATTTATACAACGAAAAATACCCAAAAACTCTTAGGCCAAACACCACATGGGAGTAGCTCTCTTTAACAAAAAGCTCTTCAAGCTTGCTTCCCAGAGAAAATGCCTATGGCAGTGCAGGCGCTCAATGTGAAGGCACGTACTATGAGTTCCTCGAGGAAGCAGAACCCGAACTCGTCAAAAGAAGCCGATATCAAGGAGTGGCTTTGCTAAGAAAGACAACTTTCAGCTGGTTAACCTCTTGAACTCTCTGAGGTGTGTTTCGTCATAATAGCAACGGAGGACTTTCGAGACGTGGTATGAGCCAGCATCATATCCCAGTAATAGGCGCTTTGTTTTGAGGTCGGCGATATCGCTGGACAAATGGTCGCTGAAGAGGGATCCTTTACCAAAAGACGGTGACCGCTATAGCCCTCACTTTCTTCTTTTGTAAACGTATATTTCGCCTACAGCGACAAGGCCTCATAAGCAACTCTCCGATGAGGTGAGATGCCTTCCTCGCTGGGAAACAGCAAAATAACGCCTATAGTGGTTCCTTTGGCCTCACAGGCAAGTAGAGCTGCATACTATGGGCGGATAACTTGACATGGATGACTATCCCTCCGTGTTCAAGAGGGCAATGAAGGCCGACGAACGTTCCCGCAACGAGAGGCTATCTCTTCGGTGGATGATAGACCATCTCAGAACTTGGAAATCAAAGCTGATGCTAAGAAGAACACCGCCATCCTTATCTATCATGATGAGATGTGACGCGCAACAGCGTAGCTTTCTCCGGTTTGCCAAGCAGGTCGATACAACTAAAAAGCCAACAAAGAGGATAAGGCCACCGAAGACGACACAGCACATACGAAGACGATGGAGAGTATGTGAAGAGGATTCCGCAACGGACGAAGATATCATAATCGCGAAAAAGATGAGAGAGAGCAATAATGGAACTCGTCTACGCCATCTCAAGCCTACGCCCATGGAAGAAGCGAGCTACATCCCTCGGACATCTCATCTGAGGGAGAGGTCGTCTTGCTCCAGCTAAGCGCTTATCTTATTCGCGCTCGGTCGGAGTGGGGAAAGACCTCTCTTTTGGGTTTTGTCTATGATCGAGACACCATACGAGTGGTACTGTACCTACGATGGTGGCTTGCCCAAAAACGACCTCTTTCGTACCGGAGCAACAAGCTGGATTACCTCTTCGAGACCTGCGTCTCTTCCCTCGCTAACAGCCAAGGAGAATATACAGCTCAAGAAACCGAGTTGACGGGCTACTTTTCCTCTGAGCAAGTTAGCCAACTGCTCGGCGGGTGGGGCTTGCTTATCAAGGTGGATACCCCTTTGGCAGCTCTTTCCTTGGGACAGCGCCAGCGTGTGGCCTTTCCTGCGTGCTCAGCCCAGCCCTTCGAGGTGCTCGCTTTTGGACGAACCTTTTCAGCCATTTGGACGAGGCGAATAGCCCATCTGCTCTGTGAGCTCTTACAGAAGAGATGACTCCCAGAGAGTTGCTACCTTACTAATGACTTCCTTGAGTCATGACTTACTAATTATGACCAAGTATTACAGCTCTAAACCCCTAAAGTATGCTCCATAAGCTCCAACGAAAGACCCTCCCCAAGGGACAGCTCTTGGGCTATGCTTTCGCTGATGGTTGCTGTGGTATTGCTCGGAGGCATCTGGCAGCTCTATAGGGATGTAAAGCCCTTGCTGGAGGAGCAGACGGATATTTTCTCAACAACTATGCCGTGGTGACTAAGCCTATCTCCGCCATAGGCTCCCTCGAAGGAGATGATTTACTTTTACCCCCAGCTGAGCAGGAATCCTTACGACAAGAACCTTTGTCAAGAGTATGGCACCCTTCTCAGTGGCTACCTTCAAGATCATGGCCTACACTCGTGAGAGTGAGGAAGAGTTCCCTCTCTTCGCTACAGACCTGAGAGTATCCCCGATAAGTATATCGATGTCAAGGTGACCAATGGGAGTGGAGCCCTTCCGTTCTTTTTGTACTATTATCATCCCTGAATTACTATCCCTTTATAACTGGCTTTGCTCAGAGCCAGAAGAGCTTACCCGATACTCTAAGGGCTTGATGGAACAAGTTCACCTTCGGATTGCGCCTCTCAGGCAATGGCAAAGGAAGCGACCTTCTCAGCCGTATTGTGGCTTTTCCGCCAAGATCAATTCTATTCTTGTTCCTGAGGACTTTCTCTTGAGCAAACGCTTTACCTATGGGTCGCCTACCTCACGGGTATCACGCCTTGGTAGAGTTCCATGATCCTTCCAAAAAGGAAATCTTAGCTTATTTCAAGGCTCATAACTACACTATAGATGGACGAGCTGGAGCTAAGTAAGATGCGTTTCTTTTTCTCCCTCTGCTCTTCTGGGTAGTGGTGAGGATGCCCTTCTGATCCTTATCCTCCTCGGTAGGAGTCGTGGTACTGAGCCTGCATTTGGTCTTGCGGCGCAACAGGAACAGATCGCACTCCTGCTTTCCATAGGTTATAGCGCCCATGAATCGCCCGCAGTTACAAAGGGCGGTCCGTCTCTTCACCATCGGGGCGATAATTGCTGCCTTGTCTCTCTGCTATGGGTTGCGCAACTCTATATGGCCAAAAGCTCTCCCAGCTCTTTCCCTTCACTCCCACAGGTTTTCACCTTGCCCTCAGCCGCTTTCGCTTTGGCTATGAGTGCTATGTGTGCTAATTATGAGTGAGTACTTGTTAGGGGAGTCAGAGGGGTGAAGGAGAAGCGTAGAGAAGAAGTGGCCAAAGTGAATGAACTTGAGGTATATGGGTGAGAAGGTAGGAGGCTCTCCGAAAGTCTTATTCATGAAGGGGCGATTTGAAATCGCTAATAACATCTATGATTTTCAATAGAATAAAATTTGAAAAACACATATTTTGAGACTTTTGGACAACCTCATTTCATTCCTGTTTATCCTCTAACCTCAAAAGAGGAACTGACTACTAACCACTGACTTCGACCACTGACCACTGAGTACTACTCGCTGATATTATCAAAAATCAGTCCAGAAGTTAGGGTAGGATACTCCACCACTGCTCCCTTTTCGATCGTAAGAGGACTTTTCAGGCAGAGGCAAAGGCCATAGCCATACGATGATCTCCGTGAGTAGCTATGGAGACATTGCGGGCTATCTTGCGAGAACCCCTATCCATATTTCCCCTTGAGAGAGTGTGCCTCTCGCCAAGCTTAATAATCTCATCTCGGAGCGCTTCTAATCGGTTGGTTTCCTTGATATTGAGGTGCTTAGCCACTAAAACACTCTACCCCCAAGCCAAAGCAAGTGACAGCTATGGTCTGGGCTATATCTGGACAATCCATCAGGTTATAGGAAAAATAGTAGAAAGTCGTCCCGTTCCTTGATCAGCTGTATCTTATCCCTCAGAAGATGGTCTTTACCCCCAAAGCTCTAGTAGATGTCGACCAGATACGATCTCCTGTAGGCTTTCCTTCTTATAATGATTTAGGAATAGGGAAGTACCTACCTCACTCGAGAAACTATCATGCATAAGTATGAAGCAAATCCAGTCAGGGCTCCACTACATAGTTTGTGCCTCTACCTCAGGGTGTGGTACGAGTGATGATATTATCCCCAGTACTGCTTCTATCCCCAATTGGTTCAAGAGAGCGAGGGTCATCCTCAGGTAGGGTGGGAGTGATCTCTCCCCAAGTGTAGGGTGAGTCCTTTGGGGAAGGTGCTCCCTACTAAGAGCAGGGCGAGAGGAGGCTGCTGACATTGGCTTGATGGTCAGCTTCCACCTTCATATGTTTTCCTATTATGGATAGGGAGGGAAGCCCTCTGTAGAAAGGTAGTCGATAGAAGCTCTAACTGACGTGGTGCCTCCACCAGAATGCCTATAGGACGCTGTTGCATACTGCCCGAGCCTGTCAGGTACCACCTTGCGGTCAGTGCAGCTGAGCATAGTAAGCTGTAAGGAAGCGCATGGTCGTACCGGCGTCTCTACATTGATTTCTCTCCCAGAAGGTGCATCCTCGCGACATCATGTCTGTATCCTTCGAGGGAGATATTTTCTATTTCTAAGGAAGGAAAAGAGTTGTGAGTAGTAGTAGACGGTTGCTCTCACTCTTGAGCCTCCCCATATTCAGGGTGAGTTGGTTGCTGTTTTCAGCGTCTTTAGACGAATATCCATGTTATATCTTAGGGGGCGCAAAATTACAAAACATTCTAAAAAGGGCGTTACAGTTTTTATCTATAAATTAACTTTTTAACGTGCGTGGCGTTCCCTGCGTAAGAGGGTGTTTTTGAGCTGCCATTCAGACACAATTTTGTGTAGATCGTAAGGCAATACCCTGACCTGATGGCATATTAGAGAGATTAAAAAGATTCGAGAGGAAGGAGTCATAAAGGGCGAAAAATAAAAATAAAAGCATAAAACATTTCTTTTCTTTCTATTATTTTCTTACTCTTTACCCCCTCATTTGAGTGAGGGATGAAAAAGTGAAAATGTGCTATGCTCACACAACTTTTACCTAAAGCACAAGCAATACTATAAAATGCACCAACTATAGGTAAATGACCATTCAACAATAAATCATTAATTATTGATCATTAATCATTAAAAGTAGATGAAATGGCTTTGAAAAATTATTCAAAGGAGCTTTTTCGAAGCACCTTCTGAAGTATACGAAAGGAAAAGAGTAACGATCTCCCTATTGACGAGCGTTTGTAAACAACTTCAAGAATAAAGGAGGTATCTTTATCTACATAGAGAATCCAATAGAGCTCCCCTAATATATTACGTTAAACGATACTCTTGGACAAGGCGCTGACAGCCTTGTCTTTTCGCACAATGAGCAGGTGAAAGCCTTGTTTTTCGGCTGTACCTCATACTTTTTACCGATGATGACCGAAAAGCTACCCACTTTCTCACCGATTGTGGTACTTAGTGGCCGAGGAAGGTCTCTGTTATTTTCTCAGCTGGGGCAGAACATCCTGGACGAACTTCCTCAGAACCTTGTGGTAGTGGCCAAAATAAAGCCAGATTGTCGCCACGCTCTTCGATGCTATGGGAGGACTCACATGAGCAGACACTGGCAGAAACCGCCCTCAATAATATCCGTACTCTTAGGGCTTTTGCCTCCTAAGAGAAAAAGATTCCATTCTCTATGAGAGTGTTATCGAACCACTACTTACTTCTCTTAGAAGATCTAAATACCAACGAATGAACGAACTATTAAAGCGTAGTATCACAGGAATCTTTGTATGTATTCCTTCTTCTTACTGCCATTATGCTCCAATGCTGAGGCTTTTGGCTTTCTCTTCCTTGTCTTGGACTTATTTGTCTTTACGAATTCAAGAGGTTGGTACGCCTCTCCAGTAGTGCCAGTCTACTTGCTTTTCTGTGCTTGTGGTGGTGCTTCAATTATCTGATCAATGGAGGGTTTCAGTAATAATTTTGTCGTCATACCTACTACTTTTGGCAGTGATTTCCACCGATGTATGCCAGGCTTCTACCTCTACAGGCATGAGACAGTGAGCTATACCCAATGGCGAAATTCCTCTAGCCCTGCTCTATGTAGGGAGAGGATGTCTTTTTATCTCACTGCTCTATAAGGTGAGAGATATACAAGAGCGGAACAAGAGATTACAGCCACGTCTTTTTGCTTTTTGGGAGTTTTCCCAATGGCAGTTCTCTGAGGCTTTTTCAGAGGCGCAACATACTATGAGATAGCCCTTTTTGGCGAATTATCTGGGCGAGTGATAGCTTCGCCTATGTATCAGGGAGGTTTTGGGGCGCATGCTTCCCTCTGTCCCGCTCTAAGAAGACCATAGAGGGACTTCGTAGGAGGCTTTGTGGAGGGCGCTGTTGGTGGCAGCATGGCTTTCCCTTTATAGCAACAAAGAGCTGTGGAAGGTGGTTGGTGTGCGGCAGTACTGGTGCGGCAGGCACTGGGTGACTTAGTCGAATCCAAGTTCAAGCGTGTAGCTGGCAAGAAGGACAGTGGCACCATCCTCCCCCAGTCACGGAGGGTTGCTCGACAGGCTTGACAGTCTGATCTATGCCTCTCCTTTTGCATTTTGTTACTGTTTTGATACTCTCTTGTTCTACGAGTCCTCTTTGAGAAAGACAAAAAGCAGGGTCTCACACTCTTTCTATGTCACAACCTTGCAGGAATAAAGGGAAAGTGAAAATAGTTGTCTTTTCTGTGTCTATTCTCATAAAAATACGTACCTTTGCTTGTCGGTTGTCGAGTGAACAGTGAACAGGGTCAGTGAACAGAGGGTTGCCCTAATAACTAGACGACTAACCTAAGCTATTTAAATAAAAATAATAATGGACGTACAAAAGATTATGAGCCTCATTGGAGGCAAAGCACCCAGGAGAAAAAGTACTTACAAGCAGTACATGAAGTGTTGGAATCGGTACACGATGTGTACAACTAGCACCAGAATTTTGCTAAGGCAAAAATTATCGAACGTATTGTAGAACCTGATCGCATCCATACCTTCCGTGTGGATTGGGTAGATGACAAGGGAGAGGTACAATCCAACCTTGGCTACCGTGTGCAGTTCAATGCTGCCATAGGTCGCCATAAAAGGAGTATCCGCTTCCACAAAGCAGTGAATCCTTCTATGCTTAAGTTCTTGGGCTTTCGAACAAACCTTCAAGAATGCGCTTACTACCCTACCTATGGGAGGTGCTAAGGGAGGATCAGACTTCGATCCTACAGGCAAGTCCGATGCGGAAATCATGCGCTTCTGCCCGAGCCTTTCATGCTCGAATTGTGGAAATACATAGGTCCTGATACCGACGTAGCCTGCAGGTGACGTGAGGGTAGGAGGCCGTGAGATAGGCTATATGTACGGTATGTACAAGAAATTGCACAGAATACAATACAGGGGTACTCACAGGAAGGGTATCAACTGGGTGGCTCCCTTATCCGTCCCGAAGCGACTAGGGTATGGGCTCTTTATTTTGTAGATCATATGCTCAAAAACTCGGTCGCGATATCAAGGGACAGCGTGGTAGTTTCTGGTTTTGAAATGTGGCTTGGGGAGCTTCAGAAAAAGCAACCCAACTAGGGGCTAAAGTAATTGGTCTCTCTGGACCTGACGGTTGTGTAGAAGTACTGGAGGTATGACTCAAGAGATGATCGACTACCTACTTGAGCTTCGCGCTTCTAACCGCAATATCGTAGCACCTTTCGCTGAAAAATTTGCGAAAGAAAGTAAGTTTCACTGCAGGTAAAAAGCATGGGTGATCCCTTGTGATATTGCCTTGCCTTGTGCTTTCCAAAACGAATTGGATGGAGACGATGCCAAGACGCTTATCGCTAATGGAGTAAAACTCGTAGCGAAGTGTCCAACATGGGTTGTACTCCTGAGGCTATCAAAGCCTTCAAGATGCTAAGTTGCCTTTTGCTCCCAGGGTAAGGCTGTCAATGCCGGTGGGTGTAGCTACTTCTGGTTTTGGAAATGACTCAGAACGCCGCTCACCTTTCTTGGACTTCCGAAGAGGTAGATGCTAGCTACACCAGATCGTGAGTCTATCCACAACGCTTGCCTCAAGTATGGACAAGAAGAAGGATATATCAACTATGTAAAAAGGAGCTAATATCGCTGGATTCATGAGTAGCCCGTGCGATGCTCGACCAAGGGTCAGTATAATTGTTTTTGTTAAATAAGCAGAGGCTGTCTCGACTATGAGGCAGCCTCTTTTCTGTTCTGACTATCGGAAAAGCGCCTACCATTCTTTCTGACTATATGAGATGGATTGAATGAGTGATTTAGTACACCACAAAGATAATGTTTTATTCCCATCTCACAAGAAGTATTTTACTACCCTTTTCGTTTCCAAATCCTTTGAGATAAGTTTACAATACGTTTAACAGCTTTTGAGCTTTCTTTCTTGGAAAATAGTTGTACTTTTTGCCCCAAATCATAAAAACACTGATATTTAATCGTTAAAGTAAAATAAATTGATGGAAAGATTCTAATGAATGTGGAATATTACTGTGAATTGTTTCAAATCAATAGTTTATTCTAAAAATATTATACACCTTGGTTTTATCCTCTCGTGCCTATGTGCGTATAATATTCTTTTCTATCAAAAAGCACTTCAAGCGACTGCAAGACCCAGCGAGAGTAGCCTATCTCCGCCGAGTATTTTTGAGAGAATCAAGAAATTCTCCTTACCGAGCAGGTCTTCGGCAGTAGTGATTTTCATAACTATCTGGAGTTAGCTCTTATGACAATGGATTCAAGCGGGAGCTGACCAACCTTATACTGGAATCATCGACACATATCCCCAGGTGAACAAGAAGAACTATGAACTACTCATGGAGGAGCTCAAGCTCAAAAATTCTGGGAAGAGGACTCCTCAAAGGCTCTACGTAAAGAAGAGCTGCGCAAGATAAAGGGTCTGGAACCTGGTGCCTAGCCGAGTCGGTGATTATTCCTATGACTACCATCAAGAACTCTATCCTGAGAAGGAAAAGCCGTAGCTTGTACATATATCAGTAAGAATAACCCCTTCAAGTTGCTTCGACAATGATTTCGATGACCAATTTTCCGAAAATGGGACAATATCGAGATCCATGAGATCCTGAGCAAGAAACCACAGAAACGATCCCTAATTTCATCCATTGGTGCACAGAACCACTCGGCAGGCGAGGCACTCAGTCGTTCTTGGTCTACGAGATGAGGGTTGTTATGGTCAGAACGAGGCTTCGCCTTACTTGCTCAAGATGATCGAAAGCGGTGGTATGAAGCTCCGCCAACAGATTATCAGAACCTTAGGGTCTTACAGTACAAAAGCTGGCTACTTTCTGTAGGGGATATACCCAGTACAGCCCTCTTTTCATTCAGGAGGAAATCCTCAAGACCTTGGAGAGTTTGCCCAAGAGGATTCCCTACCTTTTGTGGAGAATGCTGTAGTGACCACCCAATGTGGAGACAAAAATGCAGGGCTCTATACCCTATTGTGCTTCGGGGAGTCTGGAAAGGCTATCTTCGAGCGACTAAAAGCACAGGCCAAGCCTCAGGAACTCTTGACTTTCGAGCATGTGGAAAACCCTCTAAACCAAAGAACGCTATAGAAAATGGAACTACTCTATGATATTTTTCAGGTATCGGTACTGATCTATTCGATTATGATTCTTCTGTGCATCGGTGCACAGGTGCTCATGCGCGCCAGAGCTTGCGGAATAACAAGTGAAATATGCAGTTTAGACCTCACTACGCTAAAAGAACTCACCCTTGGCGCTGGGGTTTCTATTGTGGCACCAGCCTATAACGAACAGACAACTATTATTTCGAATGTGAACTCTCTCCTCTCCTGGACTATCCTAAGCTATGAGGTGGTTATCGTCAATGATGGAGCAGGACAGGACACTGGAGCTACTGATAGAAGAATATGAGCTGGAAGAAACGCCCTTTTATGTATATAGAGCGTATCAAAGCCTCGCCCGTAAAAGCGTATTTTCAAGTCCACCCCAAATATGCCAAGCTTACCGTAGTGGACAAGGTCAATGGAGGTACCAAAACTGATAACTTCCAATGCAGGAGTCAATGCTTAGCAGGTACCTATATGCTCAATACGGATGTGGGTGTGTATGACGGGGATGCCCTGTTGCGGATGATTATGCCTTTCCTCAAATCATCGGTGACGAGTGATAGGGGTGGAGCTACCCTGCGTATGAGCAATGGTTGCGAGATGGAGGACGAGCTCGTGAGGTGTAACCCTCCTAAGTCTTTCTTTCCCGCTTTCCAAGAAATCGAGTATTTGCGTTCCTACTGGTAGGGAAAAATGGGTTGGTCGGTGATCAATGGGTGCCCAATATATCTGGCTTAGGTCTCTTTGACAAGGAAATACTTATCAATGCGGGGGTAGTGATCCGGCATCCTTTGCTGAGGATATGGATATGGTCACTCGTATGATTGATCTATATGAGGGATTTCAATACGATTATCGTATCGTGGAGATTCCCGATACATGTTGCTGGACGGAGGGGCCACCGAACTATTCGGTTATGTATAAAGCAGCGTACCCGCTGGGCTCGTGGGCGTTCAATTCTTTATGATCTGCAAGTACTTGTGGAACTACAAGTACGGACGCTTGGGACTGGTGACCATGCCCTATGTTCCTCTTCGAATTCTTAGCACCACTTATTGAAATAGTCGGCTGGGAACGCTTATCTCACCTGCTTATCATAGGAAAATGACTATGAATGCCCTTCTGATTTCGGAACTATTTACCTTTTTGGGCTGATGGTCCTCTCAGCTATTGTCTTTGACTATGTCAGCAAGCAGCATTACAAGAGGCTCAGGAGTATGGACTGTTTGCCATCACCCTGATAGAACGCTTTACCTATCACCAACTGATTGTCTATTTTCGAGTAGAGGGTATATCATGTTTTTATCAGCTTCGAATGGGGAGAAATGACCCGCAAAGGGATTGATAAGAAGAAGCAGCAACCCATGTGGGTTCAAAAACTATACCAAAAGATGAAAATGACAAAACATATAGTGTACTGCTGCTCCTGGCTTCCATGTATCTCGGTTGTAGCACCGCGACGATAAGAGGAGCTCAAGCTGATTGATAGTTACTTCAAAGAGGACAGTACGAAGGCTAAGAGCTGTTGGACAAGAATATAAACAGTATCCTAAGAATGGGGATATTCAGTTCTACATGGGGAAATGCTACTACCAAAAGCAAGACAATGACAAGGCACGCTACCACGCGCTAAGGGCGCTGGATGAGCTTCCTAACCATGTGGCAGCCAAGGGAGATCTTGGCCAGTATCGAGACCACACAGAAGCATTATTCCAGTGCGATAGTGCTGCGTGAATGAGCTGTTGAGACCCGCCCTACGACGCTGAACTCTGGCAAGAAGATTGCTCTTTATCGCTTACAAGGCAATGATATAGAGGCAAAATCGCTTGTCAAGCGCATCGAGTGATCTACCCTCAGGATGAGCAGTTCAAAAAGGATTACCTCTACTCCTTCAGGTGCAGTCTTCCCAAGAGAAAAAGAAAGGAAATATAGAGGAAGCCATCAAGATGGAGCAAGAGACCCTCCGCCTGAATCCTAGGGATGAAGAGGCATATCTCACCCTGACCAATACATACCTCCTCTCGGGGGACAAGGATAAGGCACTGACGTATGTGAATCGAGGCTTGCAGAACTTGCCTAATAACCAAGAGCTTATCAATCGAAAAATAGGTATTCTCTCCGAGATGAATCGTCCGGTGGAGGCGGTAGAGTTTATCCAACAAGAAATGAGGGCAATAAGTCCCCTCAGATGCTCAAGAATTACAATGACTTGCTTGCTCAGGCGGCTCTACCAAAACCAGTCCGACCCCTATGTGCTCTATGGCAAGCTCTATGAGAACAACCCCTCCAATGCGGAGGCACTGGACTACCTTATCAATAATTCCCTGACCAAGGGGCTACTATACCGATGCTGCTGTATATATAGAAAAGGGTATCAAAAGCCGTGGACGCACCAAGGATCTGTTGTCTAAGAAATACACCTACCTTATGCTCTCTGGGCAGGATAAGGAGGCATATAAGGTGCTGGAGGAGCTTTTCTCGCAGTATCCCAACGATGCAGATATACGAAATAACTACCTACAATACCGCTATAACCGAGGGCAGCAGTTGGCACAACAAGGAAGGTATACTGAGGCCATCCCCGATTTGCAATAGGGTGGCAGCACAGCCGTCCTTCGAGTGGCGAGAGGATGCCATCGCTGCCCTATATGGTGCCTATCTCAATAATCATCAGTATGACGAAGGCTTTTAGAACAGGCAGAGCTCCTTACCCAGCAATATCCTCAGAGCAAGGGAGGTTTCCTAGTAGCCACCGCATTGGCGGCACTTGGGCAGTATCCACAGGCATTGGATATTTAGAGAAAACTCATAAGAGAAAGCGATGCCAGGATAACGACCCCTATATCAGTGAATATGAGGAAACGGCTTTTGGCTTATATCAGGTACCTCAATGAAAAGGGAGATGCTACCACGCCCTATGAGCAAACGAAAAACTGATGACGCTCAAGGAAAATAGCAATCTAAGGACTTAGGTATATTGTATGACTTCTTCCCTGCTGAAAAAGGAAGATAGAAGTACTGAGCTATGCCCAGAAGGGAAAGGCTCTCTATCCAGATGATTTTTACTTTTAGTAGAACAAGAGGCCTCATGCCTACACCCGCACCGATAGACCTCTGGGAAGGGATAAATGCTTTGAAACCTTACCTTGAGAAATACGCTTATAACAAAGACCTTTCCAAGGCCTACGCTGAAGCGGCTGAAAAACAGGCGCAAAAGGAGTATAAGCAAAGGGATTATGACCAAGCACAGCATACCTTGCTCAAGGCAGCTACAGTATGACCCCCTGAACAAGGACTTGCAGTATGAGCGAGGACGTACCTATTCGAGGGGCAAAAAGCAGTACGATAGCGCCTACTATTACCAGCGACAGTTCAATCCGTCCTTGGTGGAGCTTGCTGAGTTCAAAAAGGCATCTGAACTACCTCCAAGTACAAGACTTTATAAGAATGAGATACAATTCTCCTACCAGCAGAACCAGCTGAAGGATACCAAGTTGCCAGGATATTTACCGCTCTGCACCATAGGTATCAGCCTAAGAATACCTATACTTTGGGACTTTTCCTCATCGGGAGGGCAGACAAGCAGAGCCTTCCAAGGACAAGTAGGATGGACACATGACTGAGCTACAAGTGGTGTTTCGATATAGATGCAGCACTCTCAATCATTATTTTCCAGAGTATGTGGGGAATGTTACTATATACAGAGCCTTGCGCAATGAGTGGAAGCCCAAGTGGGGGTAGGGTATAAGAAGTCTCGCAGTGAGGATACACCACAGCTTATCCAAGCACACTTAGGTGCGACTAAGTCGCTGGAAGACTTCTCTTTCTTGGTCAAGCTCACAGGAGTGTCTCTTTTAACAACAGTCTGTATTACAACACTTTTGGGAGAATACAGTATGACCTCTTGGACAAGCGTAGCTTCTTGGCAATCTTTTGGAGGGTAGGCTCTGCTCCAGTTGATGAGATTCTCAATTACCAACTCTATGGGCAGTTCTCCACCACCAATGCCAACTTCGGAGGAATGGCGCAGTATATGCTCGTGGACAAGGTGGCACTGTCCCTCCCTCTGGGGTATGGTACAACTACTACAATGGGGTAGATTATAGCGATTTGTATAACCTAATCTTTGGAATAAATGTTTCGTTTTTAGTATAGTAACCTTTTATTTTCTCCTGTTGGGCACCTGTCAGAGCAATGCCGAGAGTACGGCCGCAGCTGCTGAGGTACCTATCTCTCTCAGGGCGAAGGCTATGCCATCTCCACGCAACCCCATGCCTCCGCCATAGATGATGGGCTGAGTACTTCATGATCATCTCAGAAACAGAGTAACCGATCTCCAGCGGGTGCTCTTGGGAGTTCACGAAGGATTATCTCACCCTGAAGGTGAAGATGGACTGCCCTTCCACAGACTATTGTCTGAAAAATGATGGACAACAGTGGCTGCTTACCGCCCGGACGGAGCGAGGGCCTCCAGTGGCTGATATACCAAATGATAAAGCGCATCAGCGAAGACGATCCTTCAGTAGAGGCGTCCGACCTGAACCCATCTATCATCAATCTCGGTAAAGGGATGTGCTTCTTTTGCCTTTTACTTACCGTGAACCACATTTCCTCCCTAATCTAAACCAAGAATATAACCAAATCTATAACACCCACAATGTAGAAATAGATTAGGGTCTATGGGGCACAACCTCTAAAAGTGATAGACAAGAACAACAAGGATCTCTATGCTACGGTAGAGGGCAAGCGCAATGAATCCCAGCTGACTTTGCCTCCGATGCCCTTTTTACCAAGAAGTAGAGCACTACATCATAGAACAACTTCGGTGCAGAACCCCCTATGAAGTTTGTCATCATGCCCAATGATAACCCTATAGTGAGTGATACCCCTAAGAATAAATCATTGGGAGTACCCCCACCAATGCCACCCCCTTCGGTGAGTTATCTGTCAATAAGCTTGCCAAGCGCTTTCCTAAGCATACTTTCATGCCCGGCTATCGCACCACCCGCACCCTCCCACAGAGATTGGCTCTGATAATACAGGAGTGATTATAAGCACTATCGACCTTCCCAAAGGATAGTCTTTCGCCCAGCGGCAAAGCTACAGAAACCTTCTATCAAGCTCTTGCTCAGTGGAAAAGCAAAGACCCCTGAGGTATACCTGTGGGACTATGCTTGTGATTTCGATGATTACTTTACCCCTCACCCTATCCTAAAGGGGGTTCCCAAAAAGCAATGAAGGTATTCAAGCAGAAAGGCGTCAATGGAGTATTTGTCAATGGCAGTGGTTATGATTAGTAGCACCTTCGCCGATGTGCAGACCTTTGTCATCACTCTTTTGCTCATAGATGAGACCCTCTCGGTGGACGAGCTGGTTACCTGATTCTTCCGACAATACTATCCTGTATCAGGGCAGAACTAACCGCCTATTATCTTCCCTTGGAGAATGCCCAACAGCAGCAAAGCAAACCCCTACAGTCCTATGGGAATTTCTGCCCATGCTCAGGAGACTTATCTCGATCCGGCACAGTTTCTAGAACTTCTATGATAAGCTATCTCACGCTACGCTTCGAGGCACAAGGGAGGAAAGCAAAGCCTTAGAGAAGCTCATGCAGCACTTAGCTTTACCCGCCTCACAGCTCGCCCATAGGCAGGGATATAGTAGCTATGGCTTTTCCCAGCGTATAGCCACACCCTACAGCCACGCCCTGAGATGCAACAGTGGCTCGCTGCCTTAGCCACTAGCGAAAAATACAAAGGAAATGGCACGCTATCAGGAAGAAGAGAAAGGCTCCGTCAGCTATATAGAGCAATGGAATAGCTTGCTTGCACGGGCTGATTTCCAAAACTTGCTCTTAGGGACAGATGCTGGAGGCACAATGTACCTTGATGAAGACTACCAAGACCTATCCCCCTTACCGATGGGGTAGAGGGCTTTCCTTTGGATTATCATATCGGTTGGGTGATTAATTCCGTAGATGACCTGAAGGTACAGCTTCCCCCGAGGCTAAAAGCAAAAGATAGCCCTTACTTCTCCTGCAGGATGAGAAAGAGCCGCTTCTATATGCCGACAAAAATAGAGATTTACAAAAATAGTAAGCTCTACAAGACATGCTCCACCCCGCAAGCAGGGGTACTCGCTCGTACTTACGACAGATATAGACCTGAGCGATAGTGATGTAACCCAAGTACGGATCTATAGGAATAGGACTCAACCAACGTAACTTGTTAGCCACTTCTGAGATTCGCCTAATTCCTTAATTTCTAAAACCCTTTAATCCTAAAACAATGAGATTCTTACTGATATACCTATCTTTTTGCAAGTCTTTTCTTAGCGAGCTGTCGTGATGCTTCAGAGCTATATCCACCTACCTCCATAGAGATTATGGACCCTGTCAGCGTCATTATTACCCTGTAGTACAAGGCGAGAAGTTTGAGATTAATATCAATATCAAGAATACAGGAAAAACATTTTCTGAAAATTACCGATGTACAAACTTCCTGTGGATGTATGGCAGTAGATAAAAATGCTATAGGCCTTATCCGAGCAGGGAGATAGGGACAATTAGGATTGTTAATGATAGCAAGAAAAATATAGGCTATGTCAAGCACTTTATTAAGATCTGTGGCAATATCCCCGATGGAGAAGCAGAGGTATTTTTGACTACAATGTAGTCCCCTGATGCGCTCTATACTCCTGATTATGAAGAGATTTATAGCAAGGATAACAAATCTGAGAGAAACACGTCGACAAAAAAATACTATACCGACTTATAATTGATTTTTGTGCCATTATAGGCTTAAAAAAACGCTTATCTCTATGGTGTATAAAAGGAAAATAGTAGGACATTTTTGTATTGTGTTGATTATTGTTGTTGTAATTTTTAACTACACAGTCAGAAACATTACCTACTACCAATGTATATTATTCTTAGATAGAAAAATTCTTAAATAATGAATGAGGGACGGGTTGTAACTCAAAAATAATTCTTCTTATGATTTGTTTCTAAATCAAAAACATCTTCATTCACAATATAGTATTTTGCTTGCAAATTCTCTATCTATAATCGTTTTTATATCGATCACCTAGAAAAGTAAAAGTTATAGTATAATCTCCGAATCTTCTATTTCTACATTATTAATGATACATTCTGCAATTTTAGGAGATACAGCTAAATCTTTTCTATAAAAAAAGTATGCCATACCTAATTCTTTAAATATTTTCATTTGCTCCTAAAGGGGATTTAGGGAATATTTACCCCTTCTTCTCTTAATACTTCAGAGATGGGATCAATTTTACATCATATGTTCCTAAATTCTTTCCTATTGATGATTTTTGATAATCTATTGCTGATATAGCATTAGGTATATCTCATAGATATGAGATTTAGAGGAATCATATCATCTTACGAGTTTAGCTGTTGGTACAAAGCGGAAGGTAGAGCTCATATAGCGTTTCTCTGAACACCTGCCAAAGGCATCGTTTCTAAACCTATAAGTGATACTATCTAAGTTGGTAACAAAGCTACAAGCTCTTGGGATGATAGGAATGAGCTACAAGAAATGTGCCAGCGAAGGTAATAGATCTCCTACTATCTCTTTAAGAATATTCCCATTTTAGCATATTTAGCTTCTAACACTTCCATTAACAAACTTAAGATCTCCTTTACAGCTATATCCTCAGTTTTTCTGATACTTTTGTCTCATATACTTATAAGTTGTTTCAGTACCTTCATATTCCATTACTATATGATCTGACAATTCATCTGCAGGGAAGGTCTGGATGTTTTATACAAATATTCACCATGATAACCAAAGCTAACTCCCAAGAATGTTTGGAAAGTTTATGGTTAGCGTATTCAAATATGGTATTTATATCGGAATAGTCTAATTCTTCACATTGCTTTTACAAGTTCGTGATATTTTTCTTCTATCATCATTTTTGTTTAGGTTTTTGGGGAGATTGTAAACCTCTATACACTGACGATTGTTCCTGCCGCCTCAAAAAGAGCAAAGATAATGAAAAATAGCTGGGCTATCAAAGGAAAGTACCTTTTTATTTACCTTATGCACAAGATGCTAAAGTTGCCTTTCGCCCCGGGTAAGGCTGTCAATGCCGGTGGGGTAGCTACTTCTGGTCTGAAATGACTCGAGAACGCCACTCACCTTTCTTGGACTTCCGAAGAGGTAGATGCTAAGCTTCACCAGATCATGGAGTCTCATCCACAACGCTTGCCTCAAGTACGGACAAGAAGGAGGATATATCAACTATGTAAAAAGGAGCCATATCGCTGGATTCATGAAAAGTAGCCCATGCGATGCTCGACCAAGGAGTGATTTAATAATTGAATATAGTTGTCTTCAAAAGAGGCTGTCCCGCGAAAGCAGGACAGCCTTTTTCTTATAGCTTGAGCTTAATACCTCCGTTGAACACAAAACCGTCCAAGGGAGCATAGATATCTTTTGAATACGGGAGCACGCTCACTACCTGTATAGATACTTCCAAAAACGGGTCTGACGTACATCCAAGAAGTTTTCAAAATTGATATAAACAGAACAATGTTTCCATAATTTCTCTACTATAAAAACCTGTCATCCAGTAAGGATGCCCACGCTCTCCATCACTCAGCAGCTGTGAACTGAAATAATAGGCTTCTAACCCGATTTTTCCACTTATCTTCCACTTCGTAAAAACAAAATAGAGTTGGTACGGTGCTTAGCAGTAAGCAGATTGTCCGTAAAGACATCTCCCTCATGTAATTGAGTGTTGGTTAGGGTGTAACCCAAGAAAAGTTTGAAGTCTTTGTAACCTATTTTTTTACATTGGTTTCAATCCTTTGGTGTGGATATGCCCTTCTATATTGGTTAGGTGATACTTCTTAGGGTGATAGGTTTTCCAGCAATAGCGGATGGTCTAAGTAGGTATAGAAAAAGAGTTGATTGATACTCAGAGTCCATTCCTCTCCTAAAAGGGTCTGGTAATTAATATCAAAGTTGGCGCCATAACTCTTCTCCAACCGATTCTTTTGGCTACTCACAGGCAAGATGTTTTGATAATGAAATCGTTCGCTTTCCTCTGTGAATAAGGTAGGTGTTTTTATACCCCAATCCGCCTGATATGCGGGAAGTGAGTTTCTCTGATAGGTGAAAGAGGCTGGCTAGCCTAGGAAGTACTACCCATCCATAGTCTTTGACAAAATCGGTGCGCAAACCACTTTCTATCTCCAACCATGGGGCGGTTTTCCAAGTATTTTGGGCAAATCCTCCTACAATCATCTCCTGCTCATCTCTCAAAGGGAAGGTAGTAAGAGGCTGTTCCTTAAAACGATGATCTCAAAAAGGGTTACTCCTATAATCCAGTCTGTTTTTCTCTTTCCAAACCATAGAACCCTTCTGTAAGCTGCTTAGCTGTGTTCCTGAAAAACGATAATCAGGCAGGACAATTTCTCTTTGGAAGTAGTTAATACTACTCTTTAGCTGGAATCGGGAATCCTCACTTATATGGTGGTCAAATGTTAGCTGGCTACCATAGCGATGGGTATTGTTTTCCTCAAAATAGTGATAGGCAGGGTCGGTATTGCCCCTCAAGTACTCTATATGTCCTCCCTAAACCGCTGCTCCACCATGGCATTTATCCCTATGTTCAGCGAGGTGTCTTCGTCAAAATAGAGGAATAGCTTGGGATTCACTACCCAGCGTTCAAAGCGAGGAATGGCAGAAAAGGGAGTGTCACTTGGTGCATAGGCTTGGTTTCTGCTATGAGAAGCAAAAAGAGTGGTACCTACATGATTGAATTTTTGTCCATAGAATGCATTCAAGTTTAATCCCTTAGCCGATGTGCCGTCTATATGAAAAAGTAGCTCTCTCTGCTGGGGTAGGGTCTTAGAGATCAGATTGACCAATCCTGCTATGGCACCTCCTCCATAGAGGGTGGAGCTGGTACCCTTGATGACTTCCACCTGCTTGAGGTCCAAGGGGCGTTTGCAGCAAACCCAAGCCACTGGCAGTCTCCAGAGTAAGCAGGAATCCGTCCCTGAGTATCTGGGTATAGCGCCCATCCAATCCTTGGATACGAATACCTGCATTGGCACTGATTGGAGAGGTTGTCTGTACTTGTATACCAGTGCTTTCACCAGTAGCATCCGCAAATCACTGGGGCGCATGTTGCCTCATCTAGCTCTTCAGCTGTAATAAGCTCAATACGAGTAGGCACTCTCTATGGTAGGTACACACGTGTGGAGGTGAGTAGTCAGCCCCTCCAGCTCGGTCTCTTCTTCCTCTAATTCAAGGATAAGGGAATATTAGTCTGGGTAATAGTGTATTCAAGGCTTCTAAACCAATAAAGGAGAATACTAGTACCTCTCCAGAGGCTGCTTTCGATAGAGAAATCTCCTTGTTCATTGGTAGTAGTGCCTCTTGGAGTGTCTTTGATGCGTATGGAAACGCCCCAAAAAGAGGTGTTTTATCCGTTGCGGAGGTAATATGTCCGCTTTATGCTCCTGCCCATAGAGGATACTACCGCCAAAGAGAACAAAGAGCAGTATAATGATATTTTTCATGGAATTTTGTATGTAATAAATAGATAATGTTGGCACGAATTACAAAAACGCACCAGTCAGTAAAAGTAGGGGACGAATGGCAATTCACCCTTATGTTGAAGAATTAAGCTATTTTAGGAGGAACCCAGATATTTCGCAAGTAGGAGGAATCTATAATAATATGAGGGTAGGAAATCAAGTGTTTGGTTTCTATAATAGAGAAAGTGTTTCCAAGGGCGTCTCTTCAGAGACAGGAAGAGAAAGTACCATTTGGCAGCAATTGCAGATACATAGCGGGTTGCATAGGTCTATATCACCAGAAGAATGAGAGTGAGATGCACCTATCTCAGTTGCATCATTGCCCCTACATATAGGGCATATCACCACATGGCAATACCAACAATGCCAGAAGATAAAGACCTAATATGAATGCAATACTTTTCAAGTTCTGAGTTTTTATTTTTTGAGTTACTAATGCCAATCAAGAGTTGAATTTGTAGTTCTACTCTTGAAACCACTAACCACTATTTCTTCAGATAGTGGCTTACTATTCCCCAAGTGATAGCCGCCAATATGAGCTGTTACTCCAGAGATAAAAGAGCGCCCATAGCTGAGTAGCCATTGACAAACTTAAGGACTAAAAAGAGCAAAGCAAATAGTCCTAAACCAAAGATAACCGCTTGTGTTACAGTTTGTTTCTTTTGCAGTTGCATTGGATAATGAATGTCCCATAGTACAAAGGATTTTATAGATAATTCTCTAGCTGCAAATTTACATATTTATCTTTAGGGGAACAAGATATTTTTGTATTTTTGCACTTTATCAGAAATCAGTGGTCAGTCACTAATCCCTAACCCCTAAAAAGAAATGGATTCTATTTTTACAACAAATCGAAGCGCTCCACAAGGAGCTCAATGAGCATAACTACAACTATTATGTGCTCGACACCCCTTCTATTTCCGACTATGAGTTCGACCAAAAAGCTCAAGGCTTTACAGGATTTGGAAGCACAATACTCCCCAGTACAAAGACCCCAAATTCGCCTACTGTGAGAGGTAGGGGAGATTACCAAGAATTTTCCCTACCGTAACCCACGAGTTCCGTATGTACTCCTTTGACAACTCCTATCCCAAAGAAGAGGTGGAGGAGTGGGAGAAGCGTGTTCTTAAGGGCTTAGGGCACGGACAAGGTCTCTTTCGTTTGTGAGCTGAAATACGACGGGGCTTCGATAGATCTCACCTATGACCATGGGCAGCTGGTACAGGCTACCACTCGTGGCGATGGGGTGCAGGGTGATGAGATTACCGCCAATGTACGTACCATCCGTAGTGTGCCCTGACACTCAAGGGGGACTACCCTGACCATTTCCATATTCGTGGGGAGATTATCATCCTCAAGGAAGGGTTCAAGAAGATGAACGAACAGCGTATCGCCGAGGGCGAAGACCCCTATATGAACCCGCGTAATACCGCCAGCGGAAGCTTGAAACTACAAGATACCGCCGAGGTCGCCAAGCGCCCTCTGACTGCTTGCTTTACTATGTAGTGGGCGACAATCTCCCTGTGGACAACCAGTTCGACAGTCTCCAGAAAGCACGTGACTGGGGTTCAAGGTACCTTCTCAGTCCAAGCTATGCCACTCCACCGATGAGGTGATGGAGTTCATCAACTATTGGGATACCCGCCGCCATGACCTCCCCTATGAAACCGATGGGGTGGTGATCAAGGTCAATGACTATCAAGCACAACAGGAACTCAGCTATACTTCCAAGTCTCCTCAGCTGGGCGACAGCTATAAGTTCAAGGCCGAAGAGGTAACCACCTCTGGAGAGTATCTCCTATCAGGTAGGGCGTACAGGCGCTATTACCCCCTGTAGCCAATCTCTCCGGTGCTCTTGGCGGGGACTATTGTAAAGCGCGCTTCCCTGCACAATGCAGACCAGATAGCCAAGCTCGACTCCATATCGGCGATCAAGTATTTGTCGAAAAAGGGAGAGAGATCATCCCTAAGATTACAGGGAGTAAGCTCGAAGCACGCCACGAGCAAGCTACTCCTGTGACGCTTTATCACCCATTGTCCTGAGTGTGGCAGTGAACTGGTACGCAATGAGGGCGAGGCACAACACTATTGCCCCAATGCCTATGGCTGCCCTCCACAGATCACAGGGCGTATCCAGCACTTCATCTCCCGCAAAGGCGATGAATATAGAGGGCTTGGGTTCCGAGACGGTAGAGCTGATGTTCCGTGCAGGACTCATACACAACTATGCCGACCTCTATGAGCTCAAAGCCGAGCAGATACAAAACCTCGAGCGTATGGGCACCTGCAGTGCACAGAATATAATTACAGGAATAGAAAAATCCAAGGAAGTGCCCTTCGAGAGAGTGCTCTTTGCCTTGGGGATCCGTATGGTAGGGGAGAGTGTCGCCAAGAAGTTTGCCCGTACTCTATAAGACCCTCGATGCCTTCCGCACAGCTCCTTATGAGCAGCTTATCCAGGTAGATGAAATCGGAGATCGTATCGCACAGAGTGTCATTGAGTTCTTTGCCGATGACAGAAATAAGGAAAATCTCGAACGCTTTGACAGGGCTATGGCCTGCTAGTTCGCCCTTAAGTGAAACAGCACAAACGTCTCTTTCCGAGGCGCTGAAGGGAAAAACACTGTAGTCTCAGGAGTCTTTTGCACGCCATTCGCGTGATGAAATCAAGGCACTGATAGAGAGTCACGGAGGCAGGTAGGCTCTTCCATCTCTTCCAAGACAAACTATGTAGTAGCTGGAGAGAATATGGGGCCTGAGTAAGCTCTGAAAAAGCGACCCAATTGGGCATCCCTATCTTATCGGAAGAAGAGTTTGAAAAATGATTCAGTGAGTAATGTAGAGACGCAACTGATTGTTTCTAAATAAAAAGCTGTCCTCAAAACGGACAGCTTTTTAATAATTTTATACTTTTTAAAAGGCAGCTGAGTATGCTGCTAAAAAGCCAAGTACAATACCAGGAAGGTTGGCAAATACAATAGGATAATCTCTGTCTCTCTTTAGAAACCATAAGCTACCCATAAGCTACAGTTGATTCCTGCTACAAAGGTTGTATCCAAGGACCCTGTGGCATCCCCCATGTTTTTGAATTTGGTCAATGTAAGCTACATACATGGCTACAGCCATAACAGCAGCTAAAATACTGAGAATGCGAACGAATTTGCTTTCTCCACTGGGGTTTTTCTTCAAAATTGTCCATAATATAATTTAATTTTGATGTTTCAAAATGTGAGGCAAATGTATAATTTAATAAATGTCAAGAAAAATAATAAAAATTTTCATTTAACAAATTAATTAACTTTATAAGAGATGTGAGTAGTTTTTAATTTCGATTTAGGTATTGATTCTTTTTCATATCAATAATACCTTTCAGTGAGTTAATGGAGGGCTTTTTCAAAAGGAGAATAGTTTTTGCCGCTTGACTTGTAACCTCATAATAAGAGTTAGCAGTTTGTTGATATAGAGTCACAATCCTATGGCGAGTGTTCTTATCCATTTGGAGATGAGGTATACCCCATAAGGCAGGTGACCATTACAAGGAAATAAAAAGAAGCTGTTTGAAAAGTCTTATTCATGAAGGGCGATTTGCAAATCGCCCCCTACAACAGGATCTAAAACAACTGATTATATAGAATAAAAAGTTTAAAATATTCATTTTAAACTTTGAAAAACAATATTTTTAGACTTTTCGGACAGCCTCTTTGATATTTTCTCCTTATGATCTGTTTTGTTTTAGGAGATTCTTTAGCATTAAAGAAATGAGGAATTATTCTACTTTAGGGTTAGCAGGGAGATTCACTGAGCTGGTTTTCCTCTAAGGTATAAATATTATACCCATGTTTAGGGTCTTTCTCAGGAACCCACTCCTTGCCATTGAGAAGCACTTTATTAATTTGTGGAGTATTGCAGCAGTTAGGTATGCTTTTTGAATTGTCCTGTAATGGTGAAATCTTTTGCAGTTTGAGGTCTGTAGTTTTTAAGGTCATAGGTTTCACTTCTTTCTATCAATGACCTCTCAAGATCGTAAATTACAGCGAACTCGAAAAATGACTGCGCTATCAAGCCTCTTAAAGTCCCTAAGTTCTACTTTTTTCATTTCCAACATTAGTTTTTGTGAGAGAGAACTTTGTAAAACCTCATTTACAAGATTTTTATTCACTTTGAGATAGAAATATTTGAAGGGTGCACCACAACATTCATTGATTTCTTTCTCTTTATTATCCTTATGGCAACTTAAGAGAGTTGCTATAGCCAGTAAAAGTATAAATATTTTTCATGATCAAATAGAATTAATTAAACTCTCCTCAAGTTGGCAGGGCAAGAAGCCCTAAAGTCAACACAAAGAGTAAAAATCGGTTCATAGTATTAATGATTAAAATTTATCTTGGTTATTTTTCTGCCTCAAAGGTATAATAAAAAAGATAAAAACAACATTTTGAAAAATAACACAAAAATCTGTATATAAATATATTTTTGGTAAAAATCTTTTTGGAGTGTTTTTATAGCATATAATGAAGATAGAAGGTTAAAAATAAGGTTATGTGAACTATCGTAAAAACGAGTGATTTTCTAAAAGTAGGCTTATCTGTGCTTCTTATGAGGATAATAGAAGAGGTAATCAAGGGAGGTAAAATGAGGCTACCCTTTTCGGGCAGCCCTCATAATTGGAAAAAGCAATGAGCCCATGTGATTTTTCTCAAAAAGAGACTACCATATTTTTACACGGTCTTCTGGCTTACGGTAGAGCTTATCGCCTTCTTTTTACATCAAAAGCTTTGTACCAAGCATCTACATTGGTCAGAGGAGCAAAGGCACGAAGGTAACTCAGGGGAGTGAGGGTCTACCTTTACTTGGTTGGTTATATATTGATCGGTGGAGAGGGTGCGCCATACAGAAGCCCAAGCGAGGAAGAAGCGTTGTTCCTGAGTAAAGCCACTAATTTTGCCTACAGATCCATGGTCTTTTAGATACATCTGTAGTGCATCAAAGGCAATATTTACCCCCACCCAGATCAGCGATATTCTCTACATTGGTCATGGTACCATTGACAAAGATTCCCTTTACAGGTTCGTATTGGTCATATTGTTTAGCGAGAGCTTCGGTTGCTTTTTGAAGTTTTCCTTATCGGCAGGTTCCCACCAGTTTTTGTAAGTTACCATTGGCATCGAACTCAGCTCCACTGACATCAAAGCCATGGGTCATCTCATGACCGATTACCCCACCAATTCCTCCAAAGTTCACAGCAGGATCTGCCTCAAAGCTGAAGAAAGGAGGTTGAAGAATTCCTGCGGGAAAAACAATCTCATTGCTCTGTAGGGTCATAATAAGCATTGACAGTCTGAGGAGGAAGCACCCACTTGGTTTTATCGACTTCTTTTCTACTTTGTCCAAGGCTTTTTGAAAAGCCCATTCTCCTACCTGTGTGGATATTCTCAAATAGAGATACTAGGGTTCATAGTGAGTTTAGAATAATCCTCCCACTTGTCAGGATAGCCTACCTTTACAGAGAATTTGTGGAGCTTCTCCATCGCTTTTTCCTTAGTAGTATCCCCCATCCAAGTTACATTCTTGATATGCTGGGCAAAACTTTTCTTTAGATAATCTATCAGGGTAAGCATCTGATCCTTAGCTTTTTCAGGGAAGTATTTTCCACATAGAGCTTACCGAAAGCCTCCCCAAGAATTCCGTTGATCAGTTCCCAGAGCGCGCTTGTTCATAGGGCGTTGCTCCTGCTGTCCCATCAGGTATTTGTTATAGAAATTGAAAGTAAGGTCATTGAGCTCTTGGGTGAGGGAAGTTACTGTTGAGAGTAAACTAATTTGTACCTGAGATAATCTCTTAATCAGAGGTAGATTTTTCTCATTAATAAAAGTATCGTAATGCTTTATAGAGACCCTATTTCAGTGAGGATAACCCCATCGGTATGAACTCCCACTTTTTCAAGCAACTCAGGTAAGTTAAGATTCTTCACTAAGGTGCTTAATTCCTTTGTTGTCACAGGGTTATAGCTGAGATTTGGATTGTTCTCTTCTTCACTTGTAAGCTATGTATTTGGCAATATTCTTTTCTCAAAGGCTACGATTTGCTTTTGCTTTTTCCTGAGGAAGGGATCCTTTAGGACTTTGAAGATATCAGCTACATAGTCTTGGTACTTGGCTAAGGCTTCGGTATTGCTTGGATTCTCCTTTTTGATAGTAATCCTTACCCAACCCCAAAGCAAAATTTCCTAAATATACAGCATCTCATTTTGGAGTTCTTCATATCGGCATATATACACCTATAGGGCAGATATGATTTGCCTTTTAGAGGTCATCTCTTGCAAATAGTTTTGCAAATCATTTAAGGAGTGTATTGCATCAATCTTTTGAAAAATACAATTCTAAAGGCTTCAATCCGTCAGCATTACGCTTATCCCAAGAGATATATTCTTTTGTAGAGGGTTTGTATTTTTCCCTTCACTCCTTTTGGGATATTCCTTTTGAGAAGGTCGTCAAGGATAGAAAGACACTGCTCATCGGTTTTCTCCATAAGCATATAGAAGGAACCCCAAGCAGGTTTGTCGGCAGGAATTTTAGCAGTTTTCATCCAGCTGCCACTAACATAGTTATAGAAGTCGTCCAGGGGCGTACGGAAGTATCCATAGCGGAGAGTTCAAGTCCTTTTTCAGTAAATACTTTAGGGGTCTTTGTTGGAATTACCGCAAGCCACCACCAAGGAAAGGCATGCGAACCAACCCATTTTTGAAGTTTATTTTTCATGATAGAAAAATGAAAATTGAATTACCCCGCAAAAGGTGCAATTATAACAGTACTATGCAAGACAAAGTATTATATCACTACTTTATAAATCCATTTGGGGAATAAGGTATATTCCTATAAGGCAGGTGACCATTACAGGTGAATAGGAATGGGTAAAGTAGCTTATCAAGATATGCCATACTAAGAAAAACTAAGACCTGCAAGGTATCCCCCGAGGGCTATTCTGGTAGCTTTTTTCGCTCTTGCGGCATGAGGAAAGCCACTAAAACGACTAAGACGAGGTTGCCCTATAGAAGCTCCTACAAAATATTCGGGGTGGTCATGTGCCAAATGGGCATTCGTGAGATTCTTGGAAGTTGTAACCAAGAAGGTATTTTTATCAACAAAATCAATATACCATTGCCAAAAAGATATACTCTCTTCTACTTGGTGCAAGGCACTGAAGTCCCATAGTTGGAACCCATAGTGATAGATACTTATTTGTTTGCATATACTTTTTACTTTTTAATGCTTTAATATAGTTCTGTTGTATACGTTTCAAATTCCAAAAAGAGGAGCCATAAGCCCTCAAAAAGAAATTCTTGATATGTATCTTCTCTGAAAACAGATTTTAGTACCTCCCTTATAAGATTCAAACTTCCTTCCCATTCTCCAATAAACAACCTATGCTGCATTGTAAAGGCATAATACTCGTTTTCTATCTTTCGAATATTACTAAAGAGTGTATGCCTCCTGCTTTATAATATTCAATAAACCTTCTTCCAACAGCCTCTATATCCTTGACTTCCTCTCGCCACTGAAAAATTACTATTATCTGTAACAATACTATATACCAATGCAATAGGCGCATCAATAAAATCAGTTACCGTTGAGATCAGATAGGATTTCATAAATTATTTGAAAGGTATTATATTATATTCATTTATAAATAAAAAGTAAAAGGTAAAACATTATTACCTTTACTTTTTATCTTTTTCTCTCAGAGACTACCATATTTTTACACGATCTTCTGGTTTGCGGTAGAGCTTATCTCCTTCTTTACATCGAAAGCTTTATACCAGCTATCTACGTTGGTCAGAGGAGCAAAGGCGCGGAAGTATCCTGGGGTATGGGGGTCAGTCTTCACCTGATTGGTCATATACTGGTCGGTGGAGAGGGTACGCCATACAGTTGCCCAAGAGAGGAAGAAGCGTTGGTCTTGGTTGAATCCACTGATATCGGCAACTGCTCCATGGTCTTTGAGGTACATTTGGAGCGCATCGAAGGCGATATTTTACCCCACCAAGGTCAGCGATATTTTCTCCATTGGTAAAGGTACCATTCACGAAGACACCTTTTACAGGTTCATATTTGTCGAACTGAGCCGCCAACGCTTTCGTTACCTTTTCAAAATTTTCTTTGTCGGCAGGAGTCCACCAGTTTTGTAGGTTACCATCGGCATCGAATTGGGCACCACTATCATCAAATCCGTGAGTAATCTCGTGACCAATTACCGCCCCTATTCCTCCGAAGTTCACAGCAGGATCCGCTTCAAAGCTAAAGAAAGGTGCTTGCAAAATAGCCACAGGAATACGATTTCGTTATAAAGCGGATTGTGTAAGCATTCACTGTCTGTGAGTCATCCCCATCTCGGTTTTATCTACAGGCTTTACCTACCTTATCCAACTCTTTCTTGGTAAGCCCACTGGAGCAACTTTGAGCAAGTTATCAAAGAGTGAAGCATCGGCAGAGAGAGACATCTTAGAATAGTCCTTCCACTTGTCTGGATAACCTACTTTTTACCTTGAAAGTACTGAGCTTATGGAGTGCTTTTTCTTTGGTAGCATCGCTCATCCAAGTAACATTCTTGATATATGCTCTGCAGAAACTTTTCTTAAGGTAATCCACCAAAGTAACCATTTCTTCTTTGGCTTTAGCAGGGAAATATTTCTGCTACATAGAGTTTTCCGAAAGCCTCCCTACTACCCCATTGATAAGAGAAAGCGCACGCTTGTTCATAGGGCGTTGTTCCTGCTGTCCATTGAGGTATTTGCTATAGAAGTTGAATGAAAGTTCGTCCAAAGCCCCGCATTGAGATATCCTGCATTGCTTGCTACTAGTTATAACGGAGGTAATCCTTAAGTAGGGGTAAGTTCTTCTCATTGACAAACTTATCGTATTCTTTGTACAAGCGTATTTCCTCACGATTACCTTATCGGTATTTACCCCTACTTTCTTGGAGTAAGGCAGGGATATTGAGGTTCTCTACCAGCTTGGAGAGTTCCTCCATGGTTTGAGGATTGTAGCTAAGGTTCGGTCGCGGTCTTTCCTCATTGGTAAGCATAAGTTTGGCCAAGTCTTTCCTCGAAAGCTACTTGTTTTTGAGCCTTTTCATCAGCGGCAGCATCGCCAAGGAGCTTGAAGATATCGGCAACAAAGATCTGATATTTGCTTATGGCTTCCGTATTGCTTTGGCTTTGTTTTTGGTAGTAGTCACGACCAAGACCTAAGCCAAAGTTGCTTTAGATATACCGCATTCTGGTTGGAATCCTTCATGTCGGCATAGACTCCCCCAGCCACACAGGGTTCTTCCTCAGCGGGTAGCTCTCTTCGAGGTAAGCCTGCAAGTCAGCAAGGGTTTTGATGGCCTCTATCTTCTTTAGATAAGGTTGGAGAGGCCCAAACCCGCCTTGTTACGGGCATCCATGTCCATATAGGTTTTGTAAATAGCTTGGATTTTTGCCCGCTCAGAGCCGTCGGGGTAGGAGGTTTTCGTGTGAGGTTGTCCAAGAGGGAAAGGCACTGTTGGTCAGTTTCCTCGCGGAGCATAGTAGAAGGTACCCCAAGAAGGTTTGTCCGCAGGGATTTTCGGCAGTTTTCATCCACCCTCCATTGACATAGTTGTAGAAATCATCTTGCGGACGTATGGAAGTATCCATAGCCGAGAGGTCAAGACCTTTGTCAGTTGGTTTCTTCTCTTCTGTTGTCTTTTTAGCAGGATTGCCACAAGCCACCATTAGAAGCGAGGCAAGAATACAAGTGAATTTTGTTCATGTGCTATTAAGTTTTGAGTTGTTAGTTTTTGAATTTTGAGTTTTCTATTAACTGAAAAGTTCTGAATGTGAACCCTAATCGTTCCAATACAATTACCATTTCTTGATCATCTTGTTGCCATATTAAGGAGTAAATCTCCTCATATGACACTCAAGCATCCCTGATATTGTCCTATTAACCTGTGTGGTTTCATCTTTTTAGAATCTGAGAGACCTCCCTTTTCTAATAGTTTTACAACGGCTAATATCTTCTGAATTTTATCAGGTTGTTTTTAAACTCTTGAGTTCTTTTTAAATATTGTATAATATAATTCATATAAAAAGCTCTTCTTGTTCTTCTATATCATTCATCTTCTGATAAGATTTCATTGAACAATTCTTCAGCACTTTTATGCCCTTCTATAAGCCCCCTTTTTGTGCTTTTCAATCAATCCTCTTCTATAGCCTCTATAGTCTCTTTTATTGGGTATAGCTTTTCTATGGGATAAGTTTTGGGGATCCACTACAATCATTTTAACCCTAAACTTCTCAAAAGGGCTTGAAATAGTGGAATATCCACATTGTTAATCGTTGCTTGTATTGTTGTTGCGCTGTAATTTTGTTTTAAAGAGCAAAAAGGTACGAAGAAATAATTAACATAAAGAAGTTAAAATACAATTATAATCTTTTTATCCAATCGTTGAAATGTTTCTTATTTCTCTTCCTGACCATCGACGATCAATTATTTCATCAAATGTTTCTTCACCAAAATACTCAAAGAAACCTCTCCAAAGTCCTTGGTGGTAAGCTGTACTCCCTTAAAGGGATTTTCCTTTCATACCGAGGTTACATGCAAACCAAGCCGATGTATGGAAATTATTCGCATATTTGTTGTACTTGAAAGTAATATATTCCTCAACAACAAATTTGTCTTTTGAACCTCAAAAGGTAAAATACACCTCCTTTGCAGACTATCTGGTGAGTGGATAAACCATACGAGAGAAATATCTACCTCCCGAAGACAGGGTCCAAATGTGTGGGTATATCTGCTACATTACTATAGAAAAACTCCTAAACCGGGGTATTCGTTGGAAGTGAGTAGGGTACTCTCTGAGGAGTTCCTATAAAGCTTTACCTCATCTCTAGGCTCATAGGCTGCTCCCGTGATAGGAGGAGGGCTTGCTTGCAGGCAAAGCCACAAGGCTAAGAGGATAAGTGGATAATCTTTTCATAGGGTCTGTGTAGGGATAAGGTCAGCGAACCGGCAAAGCTGATTATGTGTGACTGTTCGCCTTTTTATTAATCATCACTCTTCCATCTTTGAAAATCTGTCATCAATGAGGTAATCGAGCTGTTCTGCATAAAAAGTCCTCAAAGAAGATTTCTCCAAAGTCCTTGGTGGTAAGTTGTACTTCCCTTTTTGGGTTCTTGTGTGCCTCCACTGAGGTCTATATATCCGCAGCGATGGAGTAGGAAATTATTGGTATGTTTATCGTACTTGAAGGTGATATATGCTCATGCGACAAATTTGTCATCCTTGAACTCTATGGTAAAGTAATTGCCTTTGCACACTATTTGGTGGAGCGACACCCTTGTCGCAAAAATCGGGTGCTATCAAGAGCCTATGACTTATACGTTCCCTCCGCTGAGCAGGATTACCACTCTTTGGTGTGCATTAGGATCGTTTCTCTTTTTCGAGAAGACAAAGAGGTAATCCCCCTGTCCATCCTCATTAAGTTGTCACAGCTTGAGAGCTGTTGCTCTAAGTCATATTTCCCCATACGGACAATGCTTTCAGATAGGTCAGTAGGTTTCTCACTTGGCATATGTCCTGTAGAGGGCGATGATCCCCCGCCAATAGCTTATTTGGTTATCCTCAAGAGTGCTGATTTCTCTCTGGTAGAGGCGGAGAAAGAAGCCCTTTGCTCCATACGCCATCCTTTGAGCAGATAGGTTACCTGCTTGAAAGGAACATAGATAGCCCCTTGCTCATCACTTGTCTCTATTCTCTCTCTCCTGAAAAATATTGGTTGTCGATAGCTGAGATATATACATCAAAATAGCGAGCGATCTCCTTGGGGGAGAGCTTATGTATGGCTTGGGTAAGGTTCTCACTTAGTAGCAGATCATCGGAAAAATTTTCCAAAATGTAGGGGTTGAACGCTGTTTTGGGAGCAGAGAAATATCTATCTTTCCAAAGACAGATCTAAATGAGAGGGTATATCTGCGACATTGGTATAGAAAATTCATAATCGGGGTGCTCATGAGGTATAGGGCACCTCTTGAGTAGCTCATAGAGCTTAGCCTCATCTCTGGGCTCATAGGCTGCTCAGTGATAGGGGAGCTTGCTTGCAGGCAAAAAGCCACAAGGCTAAGAGGATAAGGGATAATCTTTTCATAAGGGTTCTACGTAAAAGTGAATAGCCTCTTAAAGAGAGGGCGAATTGCCTTTTAAAGAGAGGGCGAATTTCGTTATTCGCCCCTACTTTATAGGGTTGGGGCGATAACCCTTCATCGAAGGAGTCGTTCTCCATGATAAAAGGGAAATTGCATTGGTGTCTCATCTCTACATCGTAGCGGTTCATCAGGTAATCGCCAGCTCGGTGCGGTTGGCAAAAGAGGATAGCTTGGTAAGGCTCTTGGAAGGCGAGCTTTGACGATAGAAGTTTCCCTTCGAAGGAGGAGTACTCCCACATGACCTACAAAGACTGGCATATTCTCCTCAGGGTGAGCTGAGTGGAAAACAACAGAGATAAGGGAGGCTTTTGTAGGATCATTGGCTAGCGGAAGGCAATACCACGCGCTTTCCATGCCTTTTGCATCGCTTGCAAATGGAGGTTTATATCCTGTATTAGTGGTAGGCACTTCGGTGAAGAGCGCAAGAAGTCGTTTTTCCCGGCTGGGGTAAAGAGCTTTTTAGGGCGTTGCGTACAACTCACGATCTATAAAGAGTACTTCGTCTTCTGCTTTGCTGTCGAATTTTTTCCAGTAGGGAAGGAGATCAAGTCACGCAAAAGGGTAAAGGAGGTCAAGGACAGTTATACCTCTGAAAGGCTGGGTATTTTGCTCATCCAGTCACTTTTGCATAGCGACCTCGTCATACTTAGCAGTAGGCTCAATAGTGACAAAACCCTCTGGGACAAGGTTTGCCTTTTGCCTGGCTGTCTGGTTGAAGAGGGCAACACTCTCTAAGAAAGCAGCTGCGTGAGCCTGAGATATCCCTGCGGCGATAAGGGCTTGCTGCACTTTTTCTGAGTAGGTGTATCTACTAAGTTAGAGTAGGTCAGCTGTTGGTGCGGCTTTTCTTGAGTTTCTTGTGGCGTTTCTGCTGCTGCAGTGGGGGCTTTCTCCCAGCAGGCTATAGTAGCCAAAGAAAGTAATGACATGAGTAAAAAGTCTTTCATGAGAACATTCCTTGATTCGTTGTAAAAATATGTAAAGTATGGATAATGTAAATGATTAATAACTGCCTGTCATATCCCTCATCTACCACTAAAATAAAGTCGGCTTGTCCGTAAGCCTCTGAGGGTAGTTTTTAGATTAGATTGTGATAGAGTGCTGATAGTGAGTATCTTGAGATTAGGGTTTCGCCTACGCAGATGCCAATAAATACCCTGGAAAGAAGTCGGAATGATAGCTCCCATTTAGGGTGTAGGAACAGACTCCCTTTCTTGTAGTGTGTCTCTATGGATTCGGCCATAGTGCATCCTTAATAGCCTGTGCCATAGGAAGATTCTCGGGGTTGTGCGAGCCATCTTTTTCATCTTCTCGTACTGGGAAAGGTTGCCATCATAGGGAAAGGGAGTGATACTATCCATTTTCGCTCTGCCGAAGGAAGGATATCAAGAGCTTGTAATCCTTTCTTATACACGAGATTGGCATATTTCCGAGGGATATTTGTCGCTACAATAGGGAGTTTTTTCTCTTTTTGCCAAATCCACCCAGGCTTGTAATCGGTCTTATAGTTCTTCCATAGGCGTGCCAAGGAGTCCAATCCTTTTTGGTCAATAGTTCCTTCCAAGGTAGCCATCGAGGGGCATCTTGGTTGTCTCGCTCGAACATTTCCGCTCCTAATATCAGCGAACGCTTGCCTAAAGAGGTCTTTGGTGAGTTTTTACCTCTAACCAATGAGCAATAGGATTGTTGTGATATTCTCCAAAGAGCACAATGTCCTTTCTTACTCTCAGTAGCTTCCTGTAGGAGGTTCGCTTGCCATTTTGAGTAAAAGCAAAAAGGCTCTTTGAGAGAACCCCTCCGCACAGAGGAATATAGATAGGATAAATAAAATGTTTTTCATGCTTGACCATTTACTGTTCACCACTCACCGTTTACTTTATTTGGTTCCATTCTTGGGCGCGTGTAGGAGCGAGCTTGAGCAATACAGCACGTACTCTTCCTTCTTGTCCAAGGGTTTCCCGCCTGAGAGTAGTTGTGAGATTTCATCGGCTTTGGCATCGAAAAAGAGTTGGGAGACAAAGCGGTTGATACGGCTATTGTTGATCTGGCTTAGCTCCAAGAGGGCAGCACCGATTTGGTTTTTTCCCTTTTGTATATCCTGAGCCATGAGGTCTAATCCCTGTCGGTGATAGGTGTACAAAGCCTTGCAGCAAGGCAAAGTCCCTCAGCCAAGAGGTCAGTGACCATTTGCCAGCGATTGTTGGAACCATTCTGTTGCCAAGCACTATCGGAACTGCTTTTGGGCATTGAGCACCACCGCAAGAGCTTGTTCAAAGTAGGGGTTTCCTCCGTTAGGAGCAAAGTATCAGCATCCAAGCCTATGATAATCAAGGCATAATAGGCGATGATAGAGAGAGATTGGAAGTGAAAGTATTAGGGTTGAAGTAGATCGGTTCGTTTTCCAAATAGGGAAAAAGTGATATCTTTCTCTTGGTAGTTGATCAGCGGGTGGGGTAGGTGCTGCCATATACGGGGCGGGAAGCCTGTACCTGTAGGTCGGCCTCTGAAGTTGTTATTCTCATAGGAGGAGAGGTCAGCACAAAAGAGCAGTTGATACGCTCATTCTCTCTGGCTTTGATATCCGTCCATTGGGTTTTATTGACAAATTCCTGTAGGGCACGCTGTAGTGTTACAAAAGCCCGCTGGTTGGTTTGGTTGATACGCTTGGGTATTGACAGTCACACGACAGGAAAGCTCTTGTGCATTTGCCGTCATTGTGAATATAAGCAAGCAGAGTAAGATAAGTTTTCTCATAAGGATAAAATTCTAAAAATTATTTCTTGGTCTCTCTCAAGAGCTGCTCATGGATAGCCTTGAGGATTTCTCAGCGATAGAGGTCTTGGACCGTAGAGGGAAGGATTTCTTTGCCTTGTGCGGTGATAAAGGTCACCTGCTAGTATCACCAGAGAATCCAGCACCCCTTGTCTCTAAGCGAATTAAGCTACTGATAGCATCTAAGTTCTTACGAACGAGCTTACCTCGGGCATTCTCCAGCTCATTCTCTGTCTCTCATGCTGAATCCCACCAAGAGCTGTTGCTGCTTACCTTGCCTAAGGAAGCCAAGATATCTTGTGTCTTGACCAGAGTTAGGGTCAGTGTATCGGTTTTTCTTGATCTCTCGGGGGCCTGCTCTTGAGGGCTTATAGTCAGCCACAGCCGCCGCCAATATGGCGATATCGGTATGGGTAAAGGCAGTAGTGGTAGCCCTCATACATCTGAGCAGCACTCACTACGAGACCACCCTTACACGAGGATCTATCTCATGGGGAGGGTAGGGAAACTGAGACCAAGGTAACTTCGGCACCCATACTGGTGGCGACATCTCGCCAAAAGCTACTCCCATCTTGCCTGAAGAAAAATTGCCTCATAAAGCGCACGGGGTCTATCATTTCGTAGGTAGGTCCGGCGGGTAATAAGGATCCTTGGAAAAGGTGCTTTTCTTTCCAGAAAAACCTCAGATAGGGCTCTTGCTATCGTCTCTGGCTCTGCCATGCGCCCCTTGCCCACCAGACCGCTGGCTAACTCTCCATGTTCACTGGGTATCAGATGATTGCCATAAGAGGTCAAGAGGTCGATATTGTGCAGGGTGGTGGGGTGCTCATACATATCCAAGTCCATCGCAGGAGCAAGAAGACAGGACACTTGGCCGAGAGGTAGGTGGCTAAAAGCAAGTTGTCACAGCCTCCTGTAGCCATCTCGCTAAGGTATTGGCAGTGGCTGGAGCGATGAGCATTACATCTGCCCACTGGGCAAGCTCCACATGGTTGTTCCACTGTGCGTCACTTGTCTTGAAATCGGTGTATACCTTCTCTTTGAGACTCACCGAAAGTGTCAGCGGTGTCACAAAATCATGGGCAGCTTGAGTCATATGACCTTAACGCTTGCCTGTTCTTTGACAAGCAAGCGTAGTGAGGTGCAGGAGCTTATATGAAAGCAATACCGCCACAGACTCCTATAAGTATTTTCCCCTTAAGCGAGGAAGAATATTCATGATTGTTTTTCTCATCTGTATAACGATAATGACATCTCCCCATCGAGCCATTCCTTTACAGCAATAGCCAGTGGCTTAGGAAGTTTTCGTAGAACTTGGAGACTTCTATCTGTTCCTTGTTCTCAAAAACTTCTTCTAAACTATCATTATTAATGTAGCGAATTCCTCCAATTTTTCTTCAATTCGTGCTAATTTCTGCATTGATCTGTGAAGCACGCTTGGCTATGATGGAAATAGCTCATAAGATGTTCCCCTGTCTGAGCATCTATCTTGTTTTTGTCATAGGTAACAGTGCTTTGTGGTGCATCTATGCGTTTCAAATTTATCATAATTCACTATTTTTCTTTAAAATATCTTGATACATTCTGTTTGCCTTTGTCATAAAGTTGGACCCAGGGTAGGTACGTGAGAATAGTTCGTAATAGCTTTTGGCTTCCTCAAAGCGTTGTTTTTCCTTACCTTGATACTGTTTTTGGCCAGTTCATAGGCGGAGTGTAGAGCGGTGGTACATCGCTTCTTCGCGGAAGAGATAGAAACCAGGGTTCTCTACCAAGAAGTTGTCAAAGGACTTGATTGCGGCCTGATAGTCGCGAATCTGGTCAGTATCCTCTTGGCAACTTCAAAACCTCTCTAGTCGAAGCTTGTTCAGTAGTTCCAAGACCATGTTGTTCGCTTCTCTGAGATAGGCACCGATGTAGTCTATCTATATACTCTTGTAGCTGGTCGAGAGCTTTGTAGGTAGCATCCTGATCTAAGCTGTACTTAGGAGACTCCAAAAATTACACTTCCCCGCAGGAACAAGACTTCTTCAGCCTTTTCTACCAGGGATGAATTCTTTAGAAACTCGCTCATACTGATACCCTGCCAATAGACTGTCGCTTATAGAAACTATCGGCATACATGTACAAAGCGTCTTCTCCTTGGGGACGACCTGATATAGTAGACCCCACCACTCTTCTCCCAAAGTCGCATACTACGATTGTAGTCTCCTTATCGTAGAGCTGCCAACAGCTTTATTTTAGTTCGTAATCATCTGATTTTAAAGCCTTTTGGTATTCACCACAGCTCGAAAAAGCAAACGAGAAGAACCACTATAAAAGCAAGTACTTTTTCCTTTCATATTCATTGGGCAAAAGATACGCATGTAATTGTCAATGATTAATTGTTAATTGTTAATCGGCAAAATTGTTAATAATCAATGATCAATTTTCAATGATTAATGATCAATATTTTTCCTAATTAATAGGGTGCAATAATAAAACGCAATAAATTGCGTCTCTACAGAAAACTCACGCCAATCAAGGGGTTGTCTTAGCTAGCGTCAGATGAGAGACGCAACTTATTACGTCTGAATCCATTAACATTAATCGTTAATCATTAACCATTAATCATCGATTATTGATTATTTGTTGGGAGGTATTTTAGATTTCCAACAGATATCCAGAATTTCTGCTACAGAGGAGACATACTCTTTCGATAGGAGAGTGTACCTGAGGATGGTAGGTCCGAAGCGATCATATCGATATGAGAAATGCTCTCCTAGAAGACCACATTCCAATCCAGCGTGGATCGCAGCTACTTTTGTTTTTCTTGGAATAAGCGTTCTATATATCTGTGAGCACGTGCAAGATAGGAGAATCGGCATTAGGCTCCATGCAGGATAAGTGAGCCAGAGAATTCTACCGGTGATCCAGCCAATTCGAAAGCGGCTTGTAAGCTAGTAGCTAAACTCATGTTTGCTGCTGTCCACAGAAGAACGAGTCATACACAAGATAGCGATTTTACCGTTTTCTACTTTTTACATTCGCAATGTTGTTGCTCGCTTCTACCAAGCCCTCTACGCTGCGGCTCATAGCATATACACCAGAGTGAGCGGTAGCCACAGGTACAGAACAAAGGCGAGTTGTGACTTCACATCCCATTACTTTGTTAGGAGCAGCTACTTCCCTTGAAGGTGATGAAAGATCTGCTTCTACTGGGTGTAGTTCTTTCTCGATAAGAGCAGCATTTCAGTAGAATTCTTTTCAAAAGCAGCTTTCTGTGCAGTAGGACTACCACAGAGCTTCACTCTCACGAGGAATAGCATTGCGCAAACCTCCACCATGCAATTGGCTGATACGTAGCCATATTTTCATATTGACCGAGCAATAGGCGGTTCATCACTTTTGTTAGCATTACCGCGTCCCATATGGATATTCTGTCCACTGTGACCTCCCATCAGACCGGTTACGCTAAGCTGATAAGCTACCACTCCACTAGGAGTAGCTTCTTCTGTATAGTCGTGGTAAGCGGAAACATCCACAGCACCAGCACAGCCTATTATGATTTCGTCATCTTCTTCTGTGATCTAGGTTTGGGAGGATTTCCCTGTGAAAGGGCTTTAGGGCTGAGTCTTTAGCCCCTGTCAGTACCTGTCTCTTCGTCGGTGGTGAAGAGGGCTTCTATGGCAGGGGTGTGCGATAGTCTTGCTTTCAAGGATAGCCATGATGGCAGCTACACCAGACCATTGTCTGCCCTAGAGTAGTACCTTTGGCACATACCCAGTCGCCATCTATATAGGTTTCTATTCCTTGGGTATCGAAGTCGAAATACAGTGTCATTGTTCTTCTGACATACCATATCCAAGTGTGACTGCAGAATGATTGTTTTTGTTTTCCAAACCAGCGGTAGCAGGTTTTCGGATAATCACATTTCCTATAGCATCGGAAGTAGTCTCTAGACCTAATTTCTTACCGAAATCCACCATGAAGGCAGTGATTTTTGTTCTTTTTGGAGGGACGTGGCACCACGTTAATGTCCGCAAAGCGATTCCATACCTCTTTGGGTTCTAATTCTCTACATGCTTGTACTCATTATAAAATAGTTGATAGTTAATACTTAACAATTTTTACCCCCTCTTAAAAGAAGAGGCACGCAAAGTTACGAATTTTTATTCAAATAGCGTACAATAAAAGAGTCTTTTTATCTCTTCCTGAATGCGTTCAGAAAGATGTTCAGGAGAGACAACTTTTTACATGCGAGCCATAGGGAAAGGATTTCCTTGACAAAGTCAGGGGTGATCTTGATCTGAGGGAGAGAATAATCTCCTCAGGGGTATCTTTGAGAGAAAGACTTGGGAGCGGTGTAGGCATGGCTCTAGAGGTATTCGGCAGGATTAGTGTGAAGAATGAATCACTTTCGTTTCTCTTGAACGAGAGGACGACCTTCTCGAGCTTTTAGTTGTCCATCTCCTACCCATGAACTGAAGCTATCATCAAAGAATGTTTGTGCTTGCTTTGCCTTTTCCCTAGTATGTGCTCCATGTCCTCTTTCTTCGAGGTCTTCCATACAGTCAAGAGCAAAAATCCGCCATTGTTCCTTTTTGGACATCCATTCCTAACAGATACCACCTGCGCTGGGACTCTTTAAGCAGATAGGGTCTATAGTACGAGTCAATACCTCCTTAGGGGGATAACGCTTTTTGGTAACGGAACTCAATTCGTTTCTGTTGTATAATGGCTTTGATAAGGAAACTAAGATATTGAGTTCCTGATGATTGTCGTGTATCAAACACTACATACCGAGAACTGTCTTCATGTTCTTGAAAAGCTTGAAATACATCAAAGGCTTCTAGCAAATCCTCTATATAAGTATCTCCTTCTTCTACAATTCTATAGACTTTATCAGATTTGGAATATTTGATTTTTATCTTATAGATACACTCAATGTCCTTGATATCTCGTCTGCAATGTACGTAGTTCAAAAGGTATCACCAAATCTATCTTTGTAATTACTATATATTTCATCATAAGTTAAAGCCCTTGATCTGTAATTGTTGGATAATAAACTGGTGTCTAAGGAAAATAGCTACAGTAGTCATACACAAAGATACGATCAAAACGACAAGTAATGTCTATTCGAGTGTTACTTTTGCCCCGAAATCTATAAGGAACATAGGGAAATGAAAACTTTCAGAGTAGGCACTCACTACATACAACGATGAAATTAAAAGATGAAGGATTAAGATTCACTACAGCCTCAATACCTTACATACCTGTAATGAAACCTAACACCTCTTTTGCAGCTAAAAAGTAGCAACCTCTTACAAGGAATACGACATTGCAACAGATGAGAATGGCAATGTTTGTTTAGGTAAATTCTAATATTGTTCCTCTTGCCTTTTGGTCGGGCTTCGAGCTAAGCAAAACAGGATGCAGCATATTTATTTTAAAAATATTATCAAATGGAAGAAGTTATTTAGCAATATTATCTAATAGATTAGACTTTAAGAGAGACGAGGTCAATGTAATTTCTACAGGTTTTAGAGATCTTGATGCTCTAATTTTAGGATGGGAAAGAGGAAAAATTTGTGGTTGTTGGAGCACGTCCCGCTATGGGAAAGACTGCTTTTTGCATTGTCTATGCTACATTATATAGGTGTAGAAAGGAATATACCCAGTAGCTTTTATTTTTCTAGAAATGAGTTCGCTACAATTACTAACACGCTTTGTTTCTCAGCAAACATCTTTTAACAACAGATAAACTGCGTACAGACATATTAGATGATCAAGAAAGAAAAATATTCAATGCTTATATAGACAAACTTGAGCATGCTCCCATATATGTAGATGACACTCAACATCTCCTCTGTAGATAATATCTGTAAAAGCAGAAAAACTCTTTATTGAGCACGATATTAGATTAATTGTTATTGATTACTTGCAATTAATAGAAAACAAAAACAAACAGAGGTTGTTATTTTCCAGCAATTAAAAAGACTCGCCTCGAAAAATTAAATATTCCTATTGTTGCTTTTAGCTCAGGTTTCACGCAGATTGGAATATCCTACAAAACATAAACGTCCTCAGCTTTGTGATTTTAAAGATATTACCATTGAAGAAAACGCCGATGTTATTTTTGTTCCTCTACCGACCTGTCAATACTATAATATCTCTGTAATGGGACGAGCAGGGGCACCTATCTACAGCAGGAATGATGCAGAATTTGTTTTATCAAAGCACTATAACCAGAACACTTTGGGGAGTATGATTACGATGGGAAGCAGGAAAATTCTCAGATTTGGAAAAAGAAATTATAGCCAAACAAAAATGGTTTGCGGAAAATTAGTGTGAGCAGCTGTAGGGTCAAAGTCCACGAAAGCTGGGAGTATGTGAGGCAATTCTCCCTTGAGAGTAGGTGAAGAATAATCTCTCATTCTATTCATTCGTCTTCTAAATGCGATTGACTATAAAGTATGTAGTAAAAGGGCGTTGTATAAAAATAATTTCGTATCTTTGTCAGCAAATTAATAAAGAAATTTATACGAAAAACTGACGGTACAGAAATAGATAACATATAATAACGTTTCGCTTTTATTTTCTAGCCCGAAAATACGACCAATATTAAAAAGTGTAGGAAAGTAAAGTGGAAGCGTTATGTATTGCGGGCGTTCCTTTTTGCTTTTTACACTTGCCTTTGGTCGGGCTTTCGAGCTAAGCAAAACGGGATGCCCGCAGCTTTTTATCTAAAAGAAATAAATAGGGGAAGCCGAAAACCTTTCAGAGTAGGTGATATTTTAAACATAATACAAAATGATTTAAAAATTGTAAAAGGAAAGTTAGATCTTCTCAATGATTATGGAGGAAAATTGAGAACTATTGCAGATGTGGTAGATGCAGCTCTTAGTAATGATGAAAAACAAATACCAATTACCTATAGTAATGGGAAAACAGATCTTTGTAATGATTACGGAGGTTGCAAATCCACAATTGCTGAAAAGTAATGTAGTAAAGGCTATTTTTCATGGTACGATGTTCTTATAACACTTAAAGATGGTGATATGGAACTGAGAAACCAATATGGAGGAAAAGATAAGAAGTATTTAAGTCAAAACAGGCAGTAAAGCAAGGTAGTTAAAAACAACTGAGGAGGTTGCTCCTGAAGTAACCCTTTTCTTTGATAAGATAGCGTCGAAAAACTACTAAAAACAAAATTATATGTCAACAAACAAAGATGCTTCTATATAGAAAAAGATACCCAGTCAACAAATCTTTGCAGGTAAAACGGTTGAAATAAGTTAGCAAGGACCATAGCCATAAAGACAGAAGATAACACGGTTGAGGGTAGGGAAAATTCTTGAGTGCAGATGAGATTCATTTGCCTCACTATCTCAGGGAAACAATAGAATATATGATGGAGGTAGTTACGTATGGTTCCTATTCTCCATCTCTTCAAAGGAAATATCTGAATGTCTCTTCGAAGGCTAACAATACCCTCTGTTTTACGAAAACAAGTATTACAATGAAAAAGGTCTTATAACATCGATTGTTTTAGATACTATTCTTCAAAAAGGTTCTTTTTACCTTTGAATATGATACAGAAGAAAAGATTAGTGCAGTGGAACTGTTCTATGTTTGATAAGATAGTACATAGCTGAAAGTTTGTTTATTATGAGGATGGTCTCTTCAACGCAGAGTAAGAGACCTCTATGGCAATATACTGAAGAATGGGAATATGATATGGAAAACTTTTTGCAATATATCCGAAATTGGGGAGGAAAAACCAAAATAGTAAAATGCCAACCTGATGATGATATAGAAGAGTTCCATTCAGAAGGACTTGTAGAATATGATGAAACAGGAGCAAAATAGTGTATTCTCATAATGGAGATATCATTCGTTATGATGAAGGGAGAATAATTGAGGTAAAGTTTTTAAGATTTTCTATAAAGATTTAGAACTCAGAGAAACAGTCTCTTATAAGTTTTTGAAGGGAAGGTAGAACGCACAACCCCTCAGTGCAGGAGATGTAAAAGAGTGGGTTCTTTACAAAGATATTGAGTACCAAGAAGAACCTGAAGGCTTTTTCAATGTTTGATGGATATGATGGAAATATTTTTCTTGTACCCGATATGATGTAGAAGGTAATGAAATAGAGAAATATATTCATACTTATTTTGAAAATGGCTTTGGAGACCGTTTATTATCAAGACGGATGCCAGAACGTATCCTTAGAAAAAGAATGTAATATTTTTAAAAGATTTAAATTATATGTCACAGAGAAATTCAAAAGCAAGTAGTACAATACTGCAAAAGAAAACAACCTTGCAGGGTGTGAAACCCTAACGGAGAAAGTATTGGGTAAAGAAGTCCTATATTGCAAAGAAGAGACTACCGAAAATTTAGAAAAGAAGAAAGAAGAGCTTTCTTCCAAAAGTAATGTATCTCAATGGGAGCAGATACTCTCTACCAATGAGCTGCCCTAACTATGATGGAGAGCGCCCCATCTCTCACGAAAATCCCTTTATATGCTTATAGCAATCAGTTTAACAAAAGGATATAAGGAAAGAAGGAAAACCTCACAATGGTGGTACAAGTAGCAACCTATTTAAACTACGAAAACCCCACGAACAGCTATATTTTTACAGGGAGAAAAACTCATCAATCTCAAGGAGTTTTTCATCAGTGAGTTCAGCGACTACCCTACTAAAGAAAGCAAAATGAGGATATAGAAGCCCTTAGAAAACAGTCTATAGAAGAACGTAAAGCTCTTTGCAGTTGCCTTTCTTTATGAGTCTATTGTGATTGGCAGCAGAGGATTATCCAAATCTTTGCACCATATTGACTTAGAAAGACTTTTTGATGTTATTTTCAAAAAGAGAATAAAAAGTAGGAAGAGACCGCTATTTCTTACATTTTAGTAAAGATACAATAAGCGTATTTCATCCATACCCGCCAACTAAGTAATAGTTTTAGTGGAGAGCTTATTGTTATATGCCAACGAAGCTGGGAAGTTTTTATAAGAAAGTAATTTTCCTCTCCCTTAAAATTCCCCTAACTCCTCTACGAAGTTAGGGGAATTTTCATTATCTTTGTACTCACTATTTGAAGACATAGCGAGGAATAGTAATCACTAATTAGTAAATCAGTATGAGAAGCATGTATCCTTAGTTCTTTTTCTCCTCTTGTGTTGCTTTTGGCAAGGTATCAGTAGTTACAGGCGAGTTCGAGCGAGGAACATCGCCTGCCCACCCTCTATAACAACATCCGAAAAGCACTCTTTATCTTAGAAAAGGGCAAATGTATATCTCCTGAGAATAGAGGAGCTTCATTTCCTCAAGCTTCAGCCCCTCGGATGCCGAGAGAATGGAGACGTCTCATATCTTGTTGCTTCCCGTTGATGGACGATAAAATTGTTTATGAGCACGATACGCCTGTCTCTTTTGAGATACCCCTGGACCTCACTGTCTCGATCTTAGTTTCTATACCAAAAGCCTTCTATACTGATAAGGGGTAAGAAAACTACCCTCCTTATCCCGCTGAAGAACTGCACTTTATCCCCCTATGGAGAAAATCAAAAAGGAAAGCCTGTCTAATCATGCGAGATTAAGAATAGTGATGACTTTCGGGATATTCCCAGTGGATGGGAAGAAGTTATCCTCCACGCAAAAAGGTTACTATCATGCAGCTGAGGATGTGTTACTGGGAGGGACAAACCAAGGAAACCCGGCAGGAGGAATCAAGAAGTTTGGAGGAACAAGAGCTAATGAGTACCTTAGCCAAAGAAAAATTTGAGCCTCACTAGCTATGAAGGTGTACCTCTGGCCTTTATTTCAGAGCCTACCCAAGAAGATTGGAGATAACATGGTGGCAAACAGTCCAAAACCTCCTTATCCCATACTTCCTCATGCCTGTAAAAACGTTTAGAAAATATGGATGGAGAGTAGGCTCTATGCTTTTAGACATAGGAGACGGCATGTAGTATATAGCATCTATAAAACTCTCGGTATGGACAAGAGCCCCATTGACCTTTGATCAAAATGACAGTAAACTGATGGACAACCTATCTCGAAAGAACAGCCTTGATGCTACTGACTTTGAGGCCACGTGTGCTCAGGGATATACTATACACGCTTAATTCCTGTTTTGTCTGGGCAAAATACGCTCCTAAAAAGAGAACGGATCCTTTTTACCAAATAGATGGCCCTGCGATGTAGTGCCTGGAGCCCAACAAACTTACCGTAAAGTCTCTGGTGAAGATCAAACTATGAGATGGTACAGACCCATACCACCCTGGAGTGTATGTGGTATGCTTATTCAAAAAGAGAGGCCAAATGAGTACTCGGGTGATGACCACACCCAAACAGGTAAGGTAGAGGGAAGCTAGCACCAAATCCCTTTACCTGGGAACTTCTAAGCAGCTAGAGTATCATAGATATATTGTCACAGGAGTTGACAGATAAGTTTGTATTTGATGAAAAGAGAAAAGCTCATTCCCTAAATGCAATGTTACCAAGCTCCTTGAAACCCTTTTAGGAGAGGACTTTATGGGCTACTACTCATCTCAAGCTGGAGATAAGCAGCATTATGCAGGATATGGATGCCAATGATACCCTTTGACTTCTACACCATAGCCTCTTCGCAAAGCATAGTGTCTCTTCTTTGGATAATATCTATGATAATCTGAATCATGGAGCAGGAAGAGGATAAACTCCTGGGCCTTCATGAGTATTACGATGGCTTTGCAGTGGACTGATGATGCAGCGCCTAGACAAAGATACACACGTGCACAGGAGTAGCACCCATATACCCTTTGTGTATATTTCCCTCGTGGAAGAGCTGCGGGAGAAAAATACTAAGGTGCTTAAAAGCCTTTTAAGCATCAAACTGTGACAACAGGATGCCTTTTGCTACAGATAGGGATAGTTTTGGGTCAAGGTTACGTAATGAGAATTGTACTTTGCATCGTTATGAACATAAAGAATCTTTTCAGCACAATACACAAACCTGACATAGATGTGAGCGATCCAGTTGCGCTTTACCAACAACGAAACTTTTGCAGTTGAGTTCTCTGTCTCTGCCTTACATGTAGCCTCGGCAAACCCGCATCATCACTTCTATGCCTGGATAAGGACTTCTGTATAAGGCTATGCATCTGTGGGATAGCAGGGCGGTAGCACAGGAAAGCAATGCCTTTCCGTGATTATGAGTTGAGCTACACAAGAAAGGGAACGTGGATATGGAAAAGATCCCATACATGCTAGTGTCGTTACCAGAGGAAAAATGCTTACAGTTTATGAGCTGACTCATCGCTGCCAGTCAGAGCTTGATGTATGTCCATGAGGTCTCTAAACCTAAGTTCGATGTATGAAGGATTTCTGTGAAACTATACCAAGCGTGACATAGGACCCTGAGGAGTATTACTTTGAAATCATTCCCGAGGTAAAGAAATGGTCGCGGACCTGCTGACTCCCTGCTTCTTTGGCCTTTGGTAGCACAGAACGTACTTGATGGAGGCAATGAGATCTATGCACAACTGATACCCTTTTGGGATGGAGAGAGCGATGACTTTGATATTGAACTCCTTTACGAAAGAGGATATCCGCCAGTCTCTCTCAACTCCCAAAGACGATGGATGGCACCGCCATTCTTGGCTGTCCGAGACGTACTTCCTGTAAAGTAGGTGGTGATACTGGCATGGCTAATTAGCCAACGAGCTAATAAACCGGCTGATAATTAATAATTAACAACTAACAAATTGATGCGTACACTTACGTTGGCGATATACATGGGGCTTACTACCCTCTGCTCTTCCAGGTGGATGGAGCGGGCGGGGTTAGCTCCTGACGACCAACTCTTCTTTCTTAAAGGACTCATGCCGATAGCATCCATACTCCTACAGGTACTGACCACCCTATCGCCCTCACAAGACACCCACCGCGATTCACCCTAGGGCACCACGATGCCTCGTGTTGTGATTTCCTGGGCAAAACCCATGTCCTCTCTCTGGCGCCCTCATGGGGCAAGGCCACTGAAGAGGCGTATAAGGGACTAAGTACCAAGGGACGACAAACAGCTGCATACTCGACCTCCTCCAGTCACTGAGGAACTACCTTTTGGATGCGCAAAATCGCCTTTTCCTGCATGCAGGCTTTGCAGATAGAGAGGTGTGCGTACGAGTCAGGAAAATTTCTATTGGGACAGAAACCCTATGGGAATTAGTCTCATACCCCTGAAGATATGCCTCTCTGATCCATATATTACCTTCCTGTTGACTTACCCCATACAAGGAAATCTATATAGGGCATACTCCTACCCTCAACTATGGGCTCTGGGCCCAGCCTATGTGTCGCCACCATATATGGAACCTCGATACAGGGGCGGGCTTCATACTATGTGTGGACCCTTGCGATATATTATAGGAGACCAGAGTATTGGCAGAGCGACCTGTAGTAGAGGATGCAAGAATTGCGTCTTAATTCGTAGATTTTAATTTATATTGTCTTAGAGTCAGCATAAACAGTGCAAGTGAGAAGCCATCATCTCTTGCCTGTTTTGTATTAGCTATGTAGCATCTCAGACTTAGTTCTTTTCTCTTGAAAGTGAGTAACCCCAGTACATACCTAGAATACGAAGCACGACAGAGGCAACAGTTGGTAGTGGCAACCCATAGCATGGCTCGGTCGTGTATTCATTTTGACAGCATAAGTCCTTATCACAGAATTGCCTCCAAGTGCACAATACCACCATTCCTATAGGAAAACCAAAGACCAAGCTCCAAACCCAAAGAGAGCACCAGCCATGATAAGCCCTAAGGAGAGAAACCGCTCTATGATAAGCACTACTCTAAGGAAAGTAAAAGTCCAAACGTGCTCATGAAAACCATACAGCAGTAAGCCCCTGCAAAAGCGAAAAGTAAGTGGATAACGCTGCTGCACAAAAGCACTCTGCACCCACGTAGGCCAACGCCATATAGACCAACGGAAGGGAAGACTGATTGACCTTAGCACATAGAACCCCAAGCCTAAGTACTGTATTCTTTATTGAGCGAATGAGACCATTTGGCAGCCATGTACAGATCCCAACCAGAATCCGCCTTCATGATCAAAAGCCAAATAAATCTTTCCAAGCCAAACATACGCCTCGATAAGTCTCCACAGGAAACCAAGTGCAACAAAGCCGTTTCCATCGAGGATAAACGCCAAATAGCCAAGGCCACGTGGTGGGTCCTGCGGTAGAATGCCGCCTCTCACTACTTGTAGAATAAGCAACTAATCGCATCATCCTCGATAATGACTCTATAGTTACCCCCGTTGTAAACCAGAATTATAACTTTGTATCCATAAATGATAAGGTTATAGCGCAAATATACAGTATTGATATCTTAATAATCAATGATTAATGATAAATAAATCAATGATTAATGACAACCACACTCATCTAGCTTTTCTAATAATTAATAATTAGCCTTTTGACAATTAATAAATTAAAAATTGCATATTTGCCCCTTGCTTTTTGGGTTTCAGGACAGAGGGCCCCTCGATAGCTTTGTAAACTCATTTATTAGCTTTCAGAACTCATGGGCCACCCCTACCTCCTGCAAACCCCTAAGAATCCCTAAAACTCCTTAAAAATGGGCTATCCCACATTAAACCTTCAGCACGTACAAGCGTTAACGTATCGATAAGGGCCTGTCGTAGCTGGGTCATGACCCTAAAGAGAAGGTGAGCCCTACTGAGCGACCAAGACGGTGGGGCCCCCGAAACGATATACAGCAGGTATTTGCTTGCTTTCGGCCATACACCCTTTCATCATGAAAATAAGGTGCAGGAACTCGAAGAAAATACATGAGGTGCTGGCAGACTCGCATACCAAACTCTACCTCACAGGACACCCACAGACCATCTCACAGATCAAGGGATATCCCTGAGCATGACGTTGGCTGTGCTGGAGTCTCTGGATCGCCATGACGAGCTGGAGAAACCCACCAAAAGCTCTCCCCAGGTAGGAAGAGAGATGGAGGGCTTTATACAAGTGAATACCTGGCGAAGAGAGTAGGTCTGGTGTGGCTCCTGAGAGGAGGCCTTTAGCACTACCCAGCAAGTGCGGCACAGCTGCCCACCTCCATCCGTGGGCTGATGACCATTACCTCTGCGGAAAGAGGAGCCAAGCAGTGCGTAAGTGCTTCCAGCTGTCAAGAGCATCCAAACAGATCTTTGCTCCTGGAACCTCCCCAATGTACACAGCCTTATGAACCCACGATGAGCGGCGACCTGGAAGTTGCCATTGCCGAGTGGAGCCACCATCGTAAGGGTGGAACCGCAATTTCAGCGAGCAGTATTCCATCTCGGATAGTCATTACTGGAAACGTGAGCAAAAGCCTAACCCCTGCCGCCTATGTACTACGCACCGATGTAGCTCCCTTCCGCTACCCCTACGCTAAGCTTCCTTTACTCTATGAGATCAATCCCGAACAAGCGGATTTCAGGGCAGGAATGCGCGTGGTGGTGCCTTTTGGCAAAGCCAACATATACAGGTGGCCATCCGTGTACATCAGCACAACCACCTGCATCCCACCAAGCCCATTGATGGTCTACTTTCGATGAGCAGCCCATGCCTCTTACAGACAGCTACAACCTTCTCGTGCGATAAGTACCTACCACCTTCCACCTTCGAAGTGAAGTGCTGCCCAAGATGGGCATGCTCTTCCTTGCTCTTGGAGATGAAACCATAGTGGAGAGAAGACCTCACGCCAATCACTGTCGCCACTCTCTCCGATGAGGAGTTCTGGTCTACGAGGCGCTGGGGCAGGCCTCTGCACTGACCACGAAGGAAGCGAGGGAAGGTGCCCAGAAGAAAACCCCATTGGGGTGCTTAAGTCATTACTGAGGTTGATGCCATTCTGCTCAAGTGAAAGATTTCTTGAGAAATACCAACCCAAGGTAGAGAACAATGCTTGTCCCCTCACCTATGAGGATAGGAAGGTGCTCAATACCCTTTGGAGGGCGATACCTCACCTAAGGCACAAGAAAAGCTCCTGGCTTGTGGCGCCAGTTTCAGCCAGACAAGCATCACCCCAGCAGCTCTTGGGGAAGGCTATGTAAGTGCTCTGTACTGAAAAAATAGTAAAAAGGAATCTTGAGGTATACGGAGGCTGCAGATAGGGCCTCTTTGCCTGAGAAGACACGGGAGCTCACTCCTGCCCAGCAAAAGGCCTTAGAAGAGGTACAGGAGCACCACCAAGAAAAATACAGACTACTACAAGGGTGATGGGTTTTGGGAAAAACCCTCCCTTATAGCCAGCTCATAGAGCAACACCTGCTCAGGGGAAAATGTCCTCTACTTGGTTCCGAAGTAGGCCTCAGTGTACAGCTGATGAACCGTTTGAACATTTCTTCGGGGACAAAATGAGTGTCGTCATGGCAAATACTCTTCCCATGAGCGGGTCGAGGTGTGGAACAATGTCTTGGGCTAATGCTTCCAAGGCACAGTTTGTGCCGGGGTAAGGGCGGTCTGCTTCTGCTCTTTCCAATGATTTGGGACTGATCATCGTCGATGAGGAACACGATCTTTCCTATACAGGAACAGACACCCCCACGATTTCAGGTGGGCGGATACCGCACTGATGCTGGCACTTACACGGGGCAAAGACTTTAGGCTCGGCTAATTCCGTGAGAGCGCTACATGCTCAAGTGGAAAGTACGGTTTTGTACAGCCCTTGAGCGCTATACGGGGATACAAGCCCCCACGATCGAGTTGGTAGGACCTCAAGGAGAAAACCAAGAAAAGGAGCCCAAGGACACTCTCCGATACCCTTCTGCAGCCATCGAGCAGACACGCTCATATAGACAAGGATTCTCCTACAAAATCGCCGCATGGCGTACGCCCTATCTACAATGCGACAATGTGATACGATTCCACAGTGTCCCAACCGTGATGTCTCCTCACCTATCACCAACGGTGAACCAATTGCCACTACTGTGGGTATAATTATTCCTACTCCTATGAGCGCCCTGTCAGGTGAGTATAGTTCCCAAGACAAAAGGACTGGGTACCGAGAAGGTAGAGGAAGAGCCAGTTTTTCCCTAAGGCACGTATAGAGCGTATGGATATGGATACCACCAAGGGAAATAAGGGTTCGAGAAGATTATCCACCATTTCGAGTGAGAAACGATATCCTTGTCGGCACACAGATGGTAGAGCAAGGGATTGACCTTCCAAGGTAGGATTGGTTAGCATGAATACGATTTGTTCCTTCATCAGCCGGACTTTCGTGCCAGCGAACGCGGCTTCAGCCGCGTTTATAGCAGGCTGCGCGGACGCAAGCAGCAAGGGCGGTACTATACAGACCTATAACCTTCCAAGAAACGCTAAAGGGTTCAGTGATGATTATACCGCCATGATAACTACACAACTGGCCGAAAGGCACATCACCTCCCAGCCATCGCCTGATACGCACCCTTCCGCCATAGGGAGCCTCGAGCGTATCAACCAGGCAGACAGTGGTTTGCCAACGGTCGCGTACAGGGCTTGCCGCTCATCCGGTGAAGTACTCGGGGCAGAGTTTTGTCTCGCGTATTCGCAATGAGTATATCAAGTATATCTTGTCAAGATAGCCCTAAAGTACCTTTCGCCCATGGTTAAGGACTATATCCTCCGCTTAAACAGCTTCTACTCCATACAGCACTCCCTTTTCCGCCCTGTAATGCTTTTCATAATGTAGATCCTTAGAAACAGGAAGAGGGTACGTTAATGTGGAATCAGGAAGTTTAATTTTTTTGTAGCATCTAATTCGTTAAGACAACAAAATGTACCCCACGGATGACTACTCTCTCTTGGCATGATTTTCCCAATAGTATTCTCCTCGGCCAAGATTGATCAGCAGGTTGTCCTGACTTAGGTACATTGGGGTCGGGGGTCACATTCATCTCTAAGCATCGGAACGCTACCGCAAGGATGTTGATCTCATACTTGTGTCGCAAGTTCAGCTCCATCAGTGACTTGCCTACATAGCTCTTGTGATCTCTTACCTCCGAGATAAAAATAACTCTCCAGAACTTAAAGTATCGGCAATAGAGGGGTGCGCAGCACTGAATATGCGATTTTCTCCCATCAGTCTCGGAAAGACTCACCTGTGTTTGCCCCTATCTTCCAAGGATCTCCTTGGGTGTGGCTTTACCGCCCATAGATAATATGGTCAATCCCTAACCCTTCAGGTGTAGGTGACAAGAATACTTGCTAGAGCATTGGTCCCGACACCGATACAATAAAGCCATGTCGAAATCGTCTCTTGACTACATTCTTCAGAGCAATCTCGTCCGTAGCGTTATCCAGAATCACCGTCGTCCAGATACTTTCGTTAAGCGCCTGCTTGATAAGTTCTGTCTGGAGTCTATCGCCACGGTAGTTTTGTTCTTATATAGGTCTTAAATGGGATCACAAACTCTCCCAACCCAACGCCAAAAAAATTTTTCTATGTTTATCCGATTAATATGTTTTCTCCTTAGGATATTTGTATTTGCCTACATTGCGTTCCGGAGAAACAAGACACGGTCAGAGGTCCCACCCTGCCTAAGAACATGGTAATGAGCAGGATCACTCATGAGGAGTACTAGCCACGAGGTAAGCCCCACTCGAAAGGCCATAGTCGAGAGCCAGACATCAGTTCGAAGAGTAATTGATAGGTTCCTTATCCCTATCAAAAATACATCATCAGGATTGCCAATATCATAATATAGAGAAGGCGATAAATACCAAGGTTGATGCCTTATTGAACAACTGCCAGGAGATACGCTCTTTAGAGTATTCATACTGGTTGTTCAGTAGGGAGGTGCGTACCCCAAGATAGAGAACTGAAGGTTGTTGTCTTGATACCACTCCCGTGGAGTTGGGCGAAGCATCAAGACTGTAGTATGCACAACAATGCTGTAGCCCCTGGAGATACCTGCTAGATACTGTACTGAACCTCAAGCCGTGCGTAGGGACGCTGATCGAAAACTACCAAAAAGACGTTGCTGAACACTCCCCATCCGTTAGCTCCCCTGTATAGCGGTATTTCAAATGAAAAATAAGAGTACCCACTCCCCAAGAGAAGTAAGGTGATTAGGTGGAAAACTTGGGAATTAACACTGATCTTCCGGCTCTGCCTATATGAGGTATTCATAGAGCTCACAATGGCCAAAACCGTTTCCGAAGATAAACCAATAGGGAGATACGATATTCATGCCCAAATGCATAGTATACCCTCCAAGCTATCACGAAACAGAGAGATACCGTATTGCAAATGTGATACTGAGGAAATATGCCACAATAAAGAGCTATAATACGGATATTGTCCCATAAAGACAAAAAAGAGCAGTGCCGCCCTATGGCCCTTCGATAAGCAACAACGAAGACAACCTTCGATGTTATGGCAACATAGGTTCATCTTGGCCTCGTGGTTGAGCCCTCCACTGGGGCGCTTGTATAAAGCGATTTTGGTGATGAGCAGTATAATCACTGAGAATAGGGGTGGAGATTCCTAACCGCCTAACGTGAGCAAGAGTACTATTACTTCATATAGAAAAGTGCTGTGTACATCACAGACAGTAAGTCCCAGACGGTCACCACAAGTCGCTGTAAAGAGAGCCCTGAAGTAGAAACCACCTCCACTACATGAGCAAATGGTAAGGACAACAGCAGGGTGCCCACCATGATTAGGGTGAGCAGGAAGGAGAGCATGATAAAGGTAGGCGAATGTCATGTAACATGCTCCTGGGCTTGTGAAGATATCGTCTCTATCTTAGGCTAGAAATTGTAATCTATTGATAATTAGAAATTAAAAACTCCAACACAAAGTGCAAAGTACTAATTAATTACTGTTATTCCAAAGTATTTTTTAGACAAACCAGTGTAAGTGATTTTTATTTATATACTTGTCAAAGGATTTATATAATAAAGAGGGAAATGATTGAGGGAAATTAGTGCAACAAATCTATGTACAACGCGACACAGCAACTAAGACACCTTACAGGAATAGAGGCTAACACCTTCAACTTCATGAAATAAAAAGATATTACATGAAAGCTGTATAAATGAACGTTTAAAAGGAATTAAAATAAGGATATAATAAAAGCCCCTTAATTGGGCTTTTTCTCATTTCTTATTGGTTATTTCTTCCTTTGTGTCTTATTTCATAGATTTCTGAAAATGTCAGCCAGACATTATGAGAGAATACACAGTGACGTTATTAAAGGAGATATATAAACAACTCTTCTATATACTTTCTTTTTTTGTCTATAAAAAGAAACAAAAACTCCTATGATTGTTCCTATAATAATTTAAGAACAACAATATATTAGCTATTCTCCTTATATTATCTATATTTCTTAAATATTTTTCCCATCTTTTAATTTTCCATTGATTAAACAAATCAATAGGCACCTTTTATATTGCTATACTTATTAATGATACTATTATATTCATTCAGTTTATTAATGTTGTTGATTTCGATTGCTGACTATCGTCAACGAGGTATGCAAAACGACGGTTTTAAGAAAATCATCTACTTTTATAAACATCTTTGTTGCCTTTAGATACCTCTAACGCTTTCAGTGTATTTTGTCCAAAATCACATTCCTTATTTTATTTAAAGAATTATTTAGGTCATCTCACAAAGCAAAATAAATCATAGCTTCTTTTTATTTTGTTCATCAGCTTGCTTTTGCTCTTGTTCGCTATGTTGTTCCTTATTAGTTTTTGAGGTTCATTTTTTATCCTCAATTTTTAGAGCACTGCCATGATTAGCCCCACAAGTAGCAATAGTACTTTTTTCATGTAAGTGTATTTAAGTTAGTAAATTTCAATTGTGTAACAGGCGTTCCTTTGTGGGTGTAACATCGTCCAAGCTGTCAAGGAGTACCTTTTCAGAGCTATCTTTCCTTGTCAAAGAACTCGATATTTCTTTTGCGAAGTGTAACTTACAATAGGCTTGGTGGTTGTTGTCGTCCAACAATATACCAAAGCAGAAATGGTATCTCTGTAGCAATACGTGAAGTGGGTACTTTCTCTCTTGATAATTGTTGACTATCTGAAAGCCTTCACCTCTTCTCTGTAGTGATAATCCTGCTTTCATCTCCTCGTCTATAGGCTCCATTTCTGGGGTTCGTCCTTTGGCTGTTGTGTTTTTCCCTTCCACACATATTGCTTTCAATCGTGTATTGATTTCAATCTGTGAACAGGAAATATTGCACTTTAGATACCACGGAATATTTCAAACGCCCAGAGGTGATTTGTTTTATCAAGAACGACGCGCCAACAGCTTGATAAAATTACCAGAAGGTTCCTGTATTTCCTTCGAACTCGTTTTTGAAAGACGTATATTACTCTGAGAGTCATGCCTCTAATATATTGTCAATGCTAAATGTAGCCTTGGTAAACTCACCAACTCTCACGGTGCCATCCTTAAGGTTACCAAATTACAGTAAGGAATGGATTGTTGTCCATGATGCTGGGCTTTCAAGGTCTGTGAAGAAGTCATAAACAATCCCATTGGTAATAATACTAAAGCGTGCATCAGTAACGATAGTATCGGTAATTGGGAGTTGCGAGTATTGATATTTTCTTCTCAATGCTTACACTCAATGATGATTACTACCTGCTCATCCTTCTTAACAGTCCACCTTTTCCCTTCTTTCTTAGTGCCGATGTCAGCCACATACCAGGAATAACCCCGTAGGGTTGAATACATCATAACCGGAGTATTTGCAAGAAAGGCATGATGTGCTGGGCATTTTGGTAGCTTTCCTGTCCAGTTAGCTTGTTCTTTTAGGCTCTCACACGATTGTAAAGCTGCTCCAATTTGCTGGAGTTCTGCTTTCTATTTCCATAGAATTTTGAACACAAAACTGCATGCCACAAAATTAAGAAATTATAAAGACAACAGAAATTTAACATATAAATTTTAGGTAGCATATCTCAGTGACGTTAGACTCGCAGCATCTCGTATTCTATCAATACTCGATATAGACCTTGAGGCAACGACAAACTTGCAGCATACTTATCGGCAGTTGTAGGTAATCGCCAATGATTCTAGGTCTCACGGCGCAAATGCACCTTGATATACCGCATACTAAGGGCTTTCACTGGCTTTTCAAGTCTATTAATAGCGCATTGTATATCGTACAGCTGCTTTATTATTTCGCATTTCTTCATTTCCACGCGCGCTTGAATGCCTGTCAATAAAAAGCAGGTCTGTGATACAGCCCTCATCTCTTAGAAACTCATGTATTTTTCAGTACCACAGGATTGTATCCATTATTGAATTGTTGAGGATACTTTTTAAGGTTAGTTAAAAGATATTAAAGCCTTTTCGTTCCTCTATTGTTTTAGCGTCTATTAGCCTTTTTGTCGATAGAAACTCTTTTAGGATATTTCTCATCAGCGAGGGTCACAAGAATATGCATTGATATACCAATCTTGTCCAAATCTTTTTATGGAAGCTTTTGCCAGCTGGCAGAGACACCTAAAGTTCGGTATAGCTACACCCTTGAATAGTTTACTTGTTATCATTTTTGTTTGTAATTTTTACCTTTGTCGTTTATCTTGCCGATTTAGTAGAATTACAAACGAGATTTTTACCTTTAAAAACAAAGGTAATATGTTGAGTGGAAGGTGTACACTTATAGTGACCGCAAGAGGATTCGGAACCCCACCCTCAGAGCCGAAATCTGATATTCTATCCAGTTGAACTATGCGGCCTTTTTAGTGAACATTTATATTTTTATGATAGACACGCTTCACTACAGTGGCGATGAGCTTGCCATCGGCCTTGCTGCGGCGAGCTTGTTCGCCCCACTCCATGACCTCGCCCATGTCTTCTGCGGACGAAGCTCCTAGGTGGGCCAATGGCACGTATGGCGGTCTCCACAGCTTCTTCCGGAGAGTTCGCTCAGAAGAAACTTAGCGATGATTTCCGCTTGTGCAGCTCTGAGCATAAGTCCTTCTGCCTTGTTTTGGTAGAGATCAGCACTCTCCTTGCGCTGCTTTACCAAGCGTTGTAAGAGTTTTATCTCCTCTTCTGCTGAGAGGGTATCCCGCAGAAGCCTCTGTTTTTGCTAAAAGGATAGCTGATTTTACTGCACGTAAGGACTCAAGGCAATAGTATCCTTTTGCCTCTACTGCCCCTTAAGCGCTTCCATTATCTTTTGATTCTAAACTGTTAAATTTCTAATTTAGGTAACAGGTTTTAGTGATTTGTCACTAACGATTGACCATGGCAAAGGTACATCTTTTTTAGACTATAAAATTTCGAGCCAAAAAAATTTTATTTTTCCTCTCCTTTCCAAGGATTCTAAGAAAGAAAATAGAGGCTGGTCACTTCTCATTCGACTACTTCCATATGGGAGATATTCCCCGGTAATCTCAGCGCAGCATAGTACGGCTCTTTGGCTTATATCACAATAGCCCCAGGGTTCAGGGTGTAGTAGTTCATATTTCTTTGTCATAGATGACCTTAGGATATGCGAAATGGCCATGATAAATATCTTTGGTTCTCCTGCACGAGTCATTGGGAATGCCTCATATAGTGGGTGGGTGGTTCTCATATGAGTCATGCCACCTGTACCTCACATTCGAAAAGCTGTCGCTCAGGAAAAGAGCGTATCTCGGTTCCACTTAATTGCTACAGACACCCCTGAGGGCTCTTTACTGCCTGTAGCTGCTCGGCTACTGCAAGAGCCAAAATCTCAGTATGCCATACCTCATCTGCCCATAGGGCATGCTGGAGGATGGCCTGATTCATATAGCTATGAGTATCGGACAAGAGTAGTATCTTCTGTAGTTATATTTCTATCTTCCAGTGTCATAGAGCGAGAGCCTTTGACAAGGAAAAGGGTGTCGGAAAAAGGATGAGCTGCTAAGAATATTGGCCTCTGCTGGGTAAACTTAAGAGTATTCAGTCCGCCTGGAAATTTTCCTATGAGTGGTACGGTCCATGGTAGGTGGCTAGATTTGCACCACTGTTGGTGCTCACTGTAAGCTCCCAATTCCTTCATATTCCCAGAATGAGCACTTTATGTGCAGAGGGGAGAGCTTGAAAGCCTCTATAGCAGCGTATGCTGCTGGGGTTGGCGTTGTAGGCAATTCATCAGGCACCTATTGCCCCGAGTCTTTCGATAAACCGGGGAGCGCTGTTGTGCATACTCCTCCACACCTCGGCGAATCGCCCCAGCACTGAGCTTAGCATGCCCCATACACACAGCTGCGGCTATATTGGTGGCATTGCACTGCCTATCAGAGCGCTGGAGAACTCCTGCCCTGCCCACTCAAGGGTGACGGTGGGGATACTCTTTAGGAGGCTTAGCTGAGGCTGGCGCCCTCTGCCCCTCGAGTGAAAACGAATAGGCGGGCCTGTAGCCTCCAGTAGCCTGCCGTAAAGAGTTGTCCCTAAAAGAAAATACACTGGCTGTCTTTCTTCAGGTATTGGTATAGCTCACTTTGGCACGAATGCCCTCGAAGGAACCGAACTCTCTCAAGAGCACGACTGAAGTTGGGTGATATAACCGAAATCTGATCGGCTATCTGGCACAGTCGGGCTATTTCCGTGGTGATTGGCGCCATCTCCACGATGGCAATATCTGTTTCCAGGTGTTAGGCGCAGTAGGGTAAGGGGTACACCTATGGTTGTTCAGGTTCCTCTGTCTTGAGAGCGTTAGAAAGATTGGCTGATAATACCGTAGATGAGAGCTCTTTTGTAGTAGTTTTTCCATTGCTTCCTGTCAGGGCAAGGCAATGATGGGCGCCCAATTCTTTGCGGGTGATAAGTCGCCAACTTGCCCAGGTGTCCTTCACCACGATAGCCTTAGGCTCTGAGTCTACTGGGGATCGCTGGTAACAACCCACTTAGCGCCTTTCCGAGGGTTTAAGGAACGAACATACAAAGTTTTCCTGAAGGCAGAAAAAAGAGTGTCCTCAGTTCCTTGCGGGTATCGGTAGTGACGCCCTTTACTTTCTTGAAATTTTTCAAGCAAACATTTTTTTCTATAAATCAAGGCTGTGAGATCTATGTAAATATTTTGACGGTTTTATCTCCTATGAACACCAATCTGTTCTCATGAGAAAGTTCCTGAGAAGTGATAGCCCTTTGAAGCCTCCTTTTGAGTTGCCTGAGAGTAGTCACTGCTCTTAATATATATGTACCATCAGCCCACGCGCTGGTGTATATACAGGACAAGGTTTTGAGTGTGTCGCCTTCCAGTTCTTAGAAGACAATATCTACTAGTAATGTAGTTTCAGGCTGGATCACCTTGTGTACTGGTCGCTGGCGAGGTTCACCACAGGTTCGTCCTTTTCAAGTTCGTCTGAGGGCTGGGTGAGCTTCTCTTCCCAGAACCTGCACAGTAGCCTTTTCCCGCTACCGAGAGCTTGGCACCATCTCGAGGCGGTAAGGGTGCACCAGGTCTAAGGGCCTTTACGATCCTATGTGGAGTCCAGAGAGAATGCGCAATCGATCTTGCAGCCAGCACCTCCTCGCTCGAGAGAGAGTACGCCAGCATCCAATCCGCTTCGTATACATCGCCCCTAGGCAAAGAGAGCCTTGGCGTTCTTTTCATTCAGGGGTAGAGACTCTTTGGTGGTATTGCCAGCCTGTCAGCTTACATGAGGGAAATGTCCATCAGGGAGCCAGCTCTCGTGGCGAGAGGGTTTCTTAGGGGTGCCAGAACCAGCTATCTCCTCTGGGAAAAAGCGCCGGGAACGCCTACCATGGAGTAAGAGGTGAAGAGGCAGCCATTGCTCATAGGTGGTAGAACTTCATTAGGATAAAGAGAGATAAGGTCTTGGATACTTGTCCCTTGTCTTGGTTGTACCACTTCTGGAGGTCTTGAACCAGGGAGAGCTTATGCTCTTTTGTGCTTCACCATGGCGTGGTAGCGGTTTCAAAGGAGGTCCCTCTACATGTGTAATACTTTCCGGTAGCCTGTCCGAGATGATAAGGATAGGAATAGCCTTGCCACCATTGCAGGTATTGTCTATCAGCTCGATTCTCATCGTGAGGACTATCGAAAGGTGAATATGGATTACCCCGCCACCTTGGCAATTACGGGTAGGATCTGTGCTGCATCTGCACACCAGCCTGGAGATAACCACCCAAGACGCCTCCCAGGTGTTGGCAAAAAGCAGTCTGCTCAGCCGTGAGCTCCAAGGTGTTGGCCCAAGCGCTTGATACGCTGACGTTGCTTTAGTGAGGGACACCATGAACCTGGATTGATCTTTCTCTCTCTCCTTGAGGTTTTTCCTTCTTTTGTTAGGATTGTCCGTCACGGCTCTTTTATAGCTTTCAGAGGTGTAGTCTCGCCATAATATATGCTTTATCGTTATCAGCGCACAAAGGTACAGTGGACAGTGAGCAGTGAACAGAGAACAGAACTCATAGGAGCGAGTTTGTAGCTTGAGTCTATTGTATGCTTTTTGCTCATACTTTATAGCTCTGAAACACTATTTTATAGACTAAAAATTGCTATAGATAAAAGTATTTTATACATTTTGGAATAGCGATCCACCATGTATAATATTTTAGGTGTAAATGTTTTCGACGACTATTTATCGGAAAAACAGTAATTTCAGTATAATATATATCTCTTCTATCATGCAAAAATTGTTTTAACAATTTTAATTCGTACCTTTGCAAAAAATGAGAGTTTAAATGCTCGTTCAGAGAAATATAAAATTAATTTTTAAATTTTTAAGCAGGCCAAAATAGCAAACACATTATTAGGCTTAGCAGCTGAAACAGCTGTAGGAGTAGGCTTGGGGACTTTTGCCCAGACAAAGGAAAACACACGCATTAAAGATTCTAGAGTAACTGATAAAGTCCGATGACTCGAAAGAACAAGTAGAAAGTCTTACTCAAAATTTGCGTGTAAGAAAACATCCGATCTCAAAAGAATCTTTAGAAGAGGTAGATAATCTTTAGCCGAATCGAAGGACAATCGGAAGATATAACCAGTCTATCTAGAGAAAAATAGCTTTCTATGAAAAGAGGCTACAATTAATTGGAGTAAACATTAATACAAACATTTTTAAATTTTATCAGACATGAAAAAGTTATCTGACTTTAGTTACTTTGATTTGTATATCACTAGTAGCATTTTCGTCTCATTTCTTGTAGCAAGAATGATGACCCTGCAGACAATGATCTTTTGTAGGAACCTACAAAGGTAAAATCTCTTTCTTAAAATGGTCAAGAGAAAAAGTCTGTTGACAATGGTTCAGTAACTGTTGTAAAAACAGGGAATGATTATTATTTCCGTTTTTCAGATGGTATTGAAGACCTAAAAGGTGTTAGTTTCAAAAAGAAGGCGATAACAGGTTGGTGAACATCGATTTCGAAGATGGTGTAAAATACATTAGAAATTGATGCCTCTTCATTGACCATGCTCTATACTACAGATGGAAAAGACCTGGGACAGCCAAATGCAAAAAGATAGTTCTAAAAGAAATATCTAAGAAAAACCCGAAACAATGAGATCTTTCTGTGAAAATGGATTTGTAACTAAGTTCCAATGACTCCATTTTTCCATTTTTAAATACTAGCTCTTCTTTTGTTTTATTACTTTTTAGATATCAGATTTATCAAGAATAAGATAACAATAGCTCCGATAGCTCCTGTCAAGATGGCACCAATCCATCCCTTCTCCAAGAGAGATATGGAGACACATTTGCCTAAAAGCCAATACCCAACGCCACTTCCAAGAATACCCACAATGACAAACCCTAATGAGGCTCGTAATCCACTACCTTTGCTTGGAATGGTGCACCTAACCATCCAGCGATGGCACTCCAATAATAAGTGTTGCAATAATACCCACAAATTTTAAAATTAAATTGTTGAGTGCAAAGATAGAATTATTTTCAAATAATCAATTAATCAAATAATCAAATAATCAAATAATCAAATAATCATTGTTCATTAATCAATTATGTTGTACTTTGCCACCCTAAAAACAAATTATGATAACTAATTTCTAAACTATTATTAACGACTTTGATTTATAATTAACTTTATTAGGAATAAAATATAAATTTTATAGATTTATTTGGATTTTTTTTCTAAAAAAAATTATCTTTGCGCCAGAGTAGCCCCTTGTCTACAGTTTATAGCCCCTAACTCCTAAAAAAGATGAAGAGATTATTTGTTCCTCTCTCTCCAAGCCTTCAAAATGGCTTGCTAAGCCTTGTGTCCCAAAGGCTCACTATGCCCTAATCATACTCACTCAAAGCATTTTACTCTCCTGAGAAGGAATGTTTCACTGCTTACTACTCTGCTTACGTTTCGTTCATGTGTCCTCTCAGTCACTTCCGCAGTGGGAATATGAGCAAGCGTGCCACACGCTAATATCAATAAGGACTTCTTCAGTATGAACCAGCCCCTACAGGCAGGGGCTTGTGAGGGAGAGCTGCTCTTCTCTTCAGAAGAAAATGAGCTATATGCCTTGTACAATACAGAGGTAGAACTACTAAAGGAGAAAATATAGTGTATTCCATAAAAAATACAAGCTCTTGGACAACTATTTCATGGTTTTCCAACATCTATACGGAATTCCCTTATAAAACCTTGAACAACAAGAAACTAGGCTTCCCACGGGAGTAGCCACTTAATCTTATCGATAAAATAACTATTTCACCATCTACCCGCCACAGAGAGTCTCTGCGCTCATGAGCTGATGACAAGTCTCTTTCAGGAGTGTGAGCGAAAACCCAGACCCCATCTTCGCTATATCGGTCAATAGTCCCTTTATCAGCGAAATATCCTCTCGAGGCGACAACTCACTAAGATCTCTCTTACGAGCAAAGAACCAGAAACGACCTTTCCAGAACCTTTTATGCCTATATACATGCGCTCCTTGAGCTGATTTCTACTTTGTCTCGACCGGATAATGAAGGGCTTTTTCCAGTATAATCACACAGTCATAACTCAAGTACCTCCTGCCAACAAGAACGAGAATAAGAATCGTGGCGCTATTATCTCTACAATGATAGCAATGGACTGACACTCTATGATTTGAAAACAGCTCGCCAGTGGTCATCACTACCGCTATGAAATCGGCCGCCCACTAAGGCCTATTCTGAGGATTCACATAGTCTCTATATCGCTGGGGGAACCAGTTCTACAGACATTTTCCCATCTGAAGACTACCTAGGCTTTATAATCATACCAATACCGACGGCTGCTCGCCATTGCGCTCATTCTTCAGAAGCTCTGGGCAGGAAGTTATAACGGCTTCTCGTGGCAGATTCGCTCAAGATAGAGGAGAGCCCTTTTGCGCAACTTCATGTGTGCCAATGGCGCTTTGGCTATTGGAAAAAGTGTCTATTCAATACCCAATAAAAGCGAATGTATCTCTTCCGCTCTCCTACGGCTTACCAAAAGGTCAGTGATACGATTGTTTCTACTTGCAACTTCCTGACTTCGGATCGTGCTCTATACGGCAGTACAGGGCAACTGGCTTTGGCTTACTAGGCGCTGGGGCATCTGAGATATGCACTCCTGGCGACGTGTCACTCACAAGGCGAGGGGCTTGCTCTGAATCACTGTCAGGGCATTGCTGGAGGATTCCCTGGGGAATATTTGGGTGATCTCCATGCAGGGTATTGCTCACATATCCCTGAAAAGATAAGGCACATACACTGATAAAAACAAACGCCTATTCGTAGTTATGCGATTGAAGGATTCTTTGGTACGCTTTGGTTTGGTACAGAAAAAGGACAGCTCTATCGGTGGGTGCCCAAGGGGACCATCAGCTGGATCCGACTAATTTCCAAATAGTCCAATCATCCTGCTGACGGAAATATCCGCCCTGCTTGTCTTTCCTACACCAGTGGCGGCGGATTACCTCATCGTGTCTCCAACCGTGTCCTTTGTCTTCGCCTCTCGTTTCTACAAAGGAAAAGATTTAAGGGTGCGCTACCTGAATCCCTATGCCATGAACTTGCAAAGCAACTTATAGAGATGGCACCACGTGTGGCCAGCCGAGATTCTGATGAGTCATGTCTGGTTGCCTCTAATATGCTCTTTGCAGTGGAATATCGCGAGTGGCCTCCCCTCGCCTGATTATCCCGTGGAGGCCCACCCTGACGATCAGTCAGGCAAAATACTTGTGACTCCCGTGCCGATGCCCCTGTTATTTCTCGGGCCACTGTAGAGATTCTTTTGATATACGATTGCGACATTTACCAAAGCAAGGATAACCTCCCCGCTAAGGCTAGATGCCTCTCTGCGCAAGGAGGATAGCGGATGTGTCATCGACCAAGGGGCTATCTCCACTCGATACCGAATACCGTACCAGAACCTCTCACATTGGCAACTATGTCTTCTTCCTGACGGTATGCGGACCGATGTGGGAGCTTTCTCTCGCATAGGAATACCCTGTCGATTCACATAAATGCGCCTGGAAAGAGTACCTCGCTGGCTTTGTGATCATCCTGATTCCTATTCTTGCAGGAGGCTCTTTGCCCACAACCTAAGGCAATGCATGGATAGGCTTGGGACAAGGGGATGCGCCCTTGCTCACTATAGGGACTTTAGGCATAGCAGTTTCCGTCCTCATTTTATGCTCAATGCCTCACTAGCCTTGAGAGGCGGCTCTCATATGGCAACCCACATGCGAGCGATTCTTTCGACATATGGGGAGAATGTTTCGATTATGCACCGCTACTCGCAGGACAAAGACCCTTTTATCCCCTTCGAACAAGGTGAAACTCACCGAGAGGAATACCATCGCTATTCGGAAGGGATCTTTCCTTCCAGACCTTGAGGCACAGGTGGGAGAATTTTGGGGCGGTCCTCCATGACGTTATCGCCTTCCGATGGGGATTGTTCGGTGATTGTGGAGAACTCAGCTACTGCATGGCTTTGCGACATCGTGCCGAACCGCCTTACCAGCTGCGTAGATCGCCTTCTGGGAGACGCAATATGTAGCGGGATCAGTATCTCTCGGACTGACCGGTCGGCGTGGCGGCTTCGAGAGATGCGGCGTGCAGCCGCCACGTACAGGACTGAAGAATATAGAGCGCATCCTCAAGATTCCCGACGAGCATTTTCGACGATGCGTTACGCTATCACCATGACCGAAAGGGACAAAGATGATCCTCAGAGTATCCCAGGGACTACGCGATTATACTGCAACCCAAAAATCTATCACCTATGGAAAAATCAGTCTTTAGAGTACATCATTATAGAGGATGATAGAAACATCTGGAAGAATATCACTGTCACTGTATGGGCGTTATCTTGCAGCAGCGCTGTATCGCTACCACGGACTGATCTGCGGGCTATACAACTGGTCCGGACACTACTGATCCCAGGGCTTGCTCTTTTACCAGATTGGGTAATCCGAGGCAAACTCACTACCCCGATCTCTCTCCTCCACCGCAATGGTGACAGGATATACCCCTATATTATCTTCTTTACAGGCCTACCAAGGGGAGATCCAGAAATTCCTCAGGTGGTCTTCAGCTGAGTTTCCGTTGGTGAAAAGTATTTGGTTAAACTCTATTCCTACAACTGACAGAAAACCTCTCTCTCAGTATAAGTTTCCGGCGGGAGGCGCTCGCCGAGGAGGAGAAAGAGCACCTGTCTTTCATAGAGAACTGTCTCAAACAGAGTGTGAGGTGTTCCCAAGCAAATCTCTGTTTCTCTGCGGGACGAACAGAATCCTCATCGCCTGAGGGTGCTCCATACGCTCTCCGGACAGGCAATTCAGCTCAAGACGCATGCCTGGGAAGAGATCCGTCGCTTCCTGTGCTGGATATCACACTGCTATCTCTCTCTTGGCCAATGCGCGTGAGTACGGTGTCAACCGAGGACTATATTATCCGTGCCAATAAACCCTATATGGCTCTGGAAGGGGCTTGCGTGTGCAGGTGTCTCCCGAGAAGCAATGCGCGGTCTGGAGGCTGAAAATAAGGACAGAAAATCTTAAAATAAACATCTGTACCGATCGTGCATGCGCGAATACGATACAGTTCATGTTCGATTTTGCCCTTCCTAGTGACTAGAATACAAAACTATCCTTGTGCGCCAGAAAACAGAAGATGGTAAATATAGATACTCTTATGGTGTTAATTTCTATAAGAAATATTAGTCATTTTTCGCAAGTTGATTAGATGCGTTTTTATTTTAGACAGTAAGGAATAAAAGCACCTGAAATTATAAAAACTAAATCACCAAAACTATCTACGGGTGCTTGGTTCTTTGCTGTACTTAAAAAGATAGATTAAGAAAGAAAGTTTTCATCTCTTTATATAGTAATTGATTTTTGTGTTTTTATTTTAGATTAGAGTAAAGTGAGATAAGTCTCCCCACCCAAAAAGGAGGCTATGGTCTTTCTCGACTTAATAGTGCATCGGATATCGCATGCCGTTCCTTTTATATAACAATATAAGTAGTAGAATGAAAACAGGTATATGTATTGCCTTGTCGCTACAAAGAAAATGGTGTGTTGTCCGCCTGTAGAGCTTCATGAAACAAACAACTAACGAAAAAGAGTTAAAGATTCAATAAACTACTAATTTATTAGTAGTTTCACCTGATCATAAGGGATAAAAGGCAGTTCTACCATTTTCAAAAATGATTCCTAGAAATAAAGTACATCGCGGAAAGAAGAAGCCCTGCCCGTAAGTCTTTTTCTTTTCTACTAGAGAGAAATTTTACTGCTTTCCAGGCTCCACACCTCCCGTGCCTCTTTCTGTTTGGGAGAGTTCCTCAACAGGGACAAAGGTTGCGGCAGTATAGGGAGCAAAAGACCATCTGGGCAATGCGTTCTCCATTGGTACTTGAAATTCGTGGGAGAGATTGATCAGCAGTACAGAATTTCATCACAGTAGTCGGCACGATAGTGCCAGCAGGACTGTTGAGTACTGTAATTCATGCTTGAGAGCTAGCCACTACGAGGTCTTACATGCCTCGTACCCGTCGGGGAGTTCTCATAAAGAGTCCTGTAGGAATGAGTTTGCGCTCCAGGTGGAGTACCACGGACTCCTTTTTAGGCAAGCACGCAGATCCACCCTCTGCCGATTGGGCTGTTTGGTAGGCAGGAGGTCCATGTCCAGAATGATTGATACTACTTCCATGATTTTAGGGTTATAGAGTTATAGAAATTAAGGGTTGTAGGGTTAGAATCTATAGGGTTCTATAGATGGTGTGTAACTCAAGTTCATGAGCCCAGCTACATTCTTCATTTTTCATTTTCACTCTCTTTACGCTTTGTAGGCTAAGGCAGCACCCTACTACAGCGGTACTTCCACACAAAAGATTGTGATCTCCTATATAGAAATAAGCTAAGGAGAGCCCTGCGAGATAACAGGAGAAAGCCACCCTATACGCTGCCAAGGGTAGGGATGAGTATTTTCTTGCCCTATCCATAGGGATAAGAGCATCATCCCACCATAAGCCAGCAGCTACTGCATGGCCCCATATAGCCCCATAGCGGGATTAGGTAAGGCTGGCCACGATGGTAATCCCTCCGATAAGCGAGATAATCGCCCCCAATGGGTCATGGTCGGTGACTTGTACCATACCGATAGGGCTAGTGATAGAGTCCTAGCACAGATTGGCCATAAGGACAAGGGACAATCTTCAACCCTTCCTAATAGGCACGGTTAGGGGATGAGCAACCACTTGAATAGGTCTATATATACGCAGACCAGAGGAGTATTCCACCGGCAAAGATACCTAAAGTATTCGGTTACCTTAGTATGGGTCTGCAGGGCATTCTTATCAGCAGCATTGAGAGAAGTGGTTCCACCTAGCTTATATGTAGTGATGAAAAGGTCATAATACGCCCATCTTGATAACAACTTGCAGCAGAGCCCCACCACGGCATCGGCTTGGGAGGCAGGGTAGAGCTACGCATAAAAGACACGGTCAAAAAGCTCCCATTGATAGAAAAGGCTATTCCTCGCTATCAGTCAGGAAAGCATACTGGAAGAGTCGCTTCCATGAGCTACATCCCACAAGAATCCGATACGCTTATATATAGGGTAACATGTAGATAAAGGTCAGTAGGCTGGCAATGAGGTTTCTGCCAAGAAAATGTATTGAGTTTTGTCACTGACAAGCTCCATTAGGGGGAGTCGGTAGCCTTTTGCTCTCCAAAAAGGAAAATAGAGGAGGAAAAGAAAGGTTCAGCCCTAAGTTCACCGTTACATTTGATTTTGATAAAAGCATAGACGTAGTGATTGTCCTGAATACCGGTACTAAGTCAAAGGGAATCGCTACCAAGGTATCCAAAAGTTGAGTATCCATATAGTATAACGGATATAGATAGCAGGGTAGCTCAACCATACAGCTATAGGACTGAGATAGGAGTAGGCTCTACCCTAAAAAGACAATGAGTGGTAACCACTAGCGACGTCAGGCAGGTAGCTGCGACACGCTTGAGGGTCTTCCTCACGGTCTCATAAAGCGGAAGAAGGCAGTTTCATCCCATGGGTTAGCAGTACATTGCCCAATATCATATAGGCAAAAAGTCCTGATAGAGCCCATGTTGCGCCTGCGAAAGCGCACGAGCACTGGTGTGCAAGGGGGTCAGTACCAGTTCAGCAAACGAGGCATTGTGTGCAGCCAAAGTACAAATGGCGGTATGTTTGAATAATTGTCGGATACCTCATTCTTTAGGTTTTATAGGATGTTTACTCCCCTAACCTGTGAAGGGGGACATGGTACGGTTTTCTCCTGTTAATGAGAGTAAGATGTCATGTTAGGCGTAAGATGCATGTTTCCAGGCATAAGATCGCATGTTTAGCATAAGACGCACAATTGCGTCTCTACAGAGAACCGCTTCCCGCCTTCACGACTCAAAAGGGAGTTGGTGCCTCCAAACTCAAATGAATTGGAGAGAAAAGGCCTCATAGGGCGCTCTTGGGTATGAGTGATGATATTGAGTTTTTGGGAATCCTCGTCCAAGCTGTTCTATATTGATATTAGGGGCGATAAAGTCGTGTTGCATCATCAGTATGGAGTAGATAATCCACTGAGCGCCCGCCATCCAGCACCTCATGTCCGGTCATAGACTTGGTGGAGCTTACAGGAGTTTGGCTGCCAAACTATCTGATGAATGGCTTTAGCCTCATTGGCATCGCCTATAGGTGAGAGGTGGCATGTGCATTGATATAGTCTATCTGGGAGGCTTGCATGGAGGCATTGGCCAGTGCACGTGCCATCGCTTGTGCAGGTCCTTCCACATTAGGGGTGGATATGTGTCCGCCATTGAGGAGCAGCCATAGCCTACTACTTCGGCAAGGATGGGTGCCCACGGCGCTGGGCACTCTCGTAGGTTTTTCTAGACGAGTGTTGCTGCTCCCTCCACCGGGGCACCAAGCCATCACGAGAAGCATCGAAGGGCGAGAGGCCTGCTCAGGGTATCCTCGCGCATGGAGAATACACTAGCCATCGAAGCTGCTCATGCCTGTATTTGTTGGTCTCTTGAGCGCCTCCCGCAGAGTATCATCTCCCCATGCCACTCTGTAGGAGTAGGTAACCCAGCCCACGGCATGGGAGCCACTCGGCAGGCGGCACTGATGGTCATATTGACCCCTCGGAGGGCAAAAGAGTGTGGAGAGGTTCATCGTTGCGGTCGAATTCATCGTACGGAATACGGCTCCTGAACCTACTGAGGTAGTATCCTGTTTTTCGCGAATGCGGTCGCTGGTCAGAATCACCGATTCGGCCACACTGTCGTTGCCATAGAGGATCTCACTTCGTGAGTTTTGAGGTAGTCGGCATCTATCCGAGCGGCAGCCATTGCTCAAGGGTCGCCAGACAGGCGTATTCGCTTTCTTCCCCATGGAGATAGCCGTCTGACGCCCCCAAGAGCTCCTTGAGCTGGGGCAGGTACTGCCCCTGTAAGGGCGGAGCGATAGCCGTATTTTACGTTCAGCATCATAGATGATGCCTGAACGCCCCTCGTACAAGGACGCTTGTACCTCCTGCAAGGAGGTGCCTATACAGGAATAGATACCCATTCCGGTGATCACTACTCGATTCTTCATTCTCAGGTGTTAGGTTTTTAGGTGTTAGGATTGAGCGGCAAAGGTACGAAAAAAGATGGACATTATCATTATATCAGTGTCTGTTATCACATCTTGGGTAGATATTCTCACAGGCATCGTCCAAGAAGATAATCGGATTACAAGCCAAAGCTCTCATACACCAATCCGTAGATAGCTATGGCTTTACCTGAGAAATCGTCCGATAAAGGGGGACATCTGACCATTGTCTATGGGCAAAAGAGGTGGATTCACTCTTCTTCAAAGAAAGCCCGCTTGATAATCTTCTTACTGGCATCTACCGCCACGAAATAGCGCTTGCTACGCATAGTAGGTGTCCTCACTCTTACTACTATCAAAATCAAAATCCTGTACATAACAAATCACTCAGCTGACACATACTTGTAGGTGGTTACCCACTAAGCAATTATCATCCAAGAGTTTATAAGAAGCTGAAACTCCCTTAGGACCGACTCTTTTCCACTGCATCTGTCTTATCCCTGATTCTATGAGGGCCTTTCCTATATAGACAAAGGAATTGAAAAAGAGTCGGACAGGGACTAAAATAGAATCCTTGGCGTAGTTGTAGTTCAAAGCTCATCTCATAATCCCAAGCGCTGATATTCTCTATATCGGCATATCATCTCACTGCTGCTACTGAGCGAGTATCCGCTAGAGGGTATTTTCTAAGCTGATTTTCCTGATAACTATAGAGAAAAATAGTATCCTTAGGCGTCAGTTTCATTCGCTTGAAGATATTCTCGCGGTACTTGCCTCCAAGGGAAGTAGCTCAATGCCTCTCGGCTCATCTTCTGCTCCTTGATATATTGGGGAGGAATATCTAAGGAATCGTTGTTATATATAGTGGAGAGGGAGAAGTATATACCTTTAAGTCAAAAGTCTGATTAGGCTCATACAAGTCAATATCATCCGTAGATGGGCTTGGGGATAGAGTCATACGCCACTACAGGCGATGGGTTTCACTAAGGAAGGTGATCTTTCCTCCTCAGTAGGGAGTAGGGGCAGGAGTACTATCCTCAGGGGTATTTTCTTTAGACTGCTTGCATGCACAGAGGAGTAAACACAGAAAAAGAGAGAAGAGCGAAAAGTTAAATTTTGTTCTTTGTTTTTCATTGGATAAACTGTTCTATCTGTTCTTTACTTTTTCCAGAGTTTGTCGGGAGTATACTGGCTAGCCCAAGCTACGTGAGGTGTGAGCAGTACTCTGGGTGCTGAGCCAGCTGCATGAGCGGGTCATCCTTCGTGGGGGTTCTTGTTCGAATACATCGGTGGCAAAGCCCAAGATCTTGTCCTTGTCGTAGGGCATCGTATACCGCTTGTGGATCTACCACAGCACCACTGTAGCCACATTGATAAGTAAGGGTTTTGCTGCATCTCTGCCAAGGTGCGCTCACAGATCAGGTGGTGGGTCTCGAGGGGTGAGGGCAGTTCAGGGAGAGGATATCGCTCTGGGCAAGTACCTCGTCGAAGAGGGTATAGTCGCTATTACGAGGGCTTTTTCCTTCGCGTTCTGCTCAGTACGCGCATGCCAAAGGCTTTTGGCGCGCTCAAGTGATAGCCTTGCCTGATTTCCCACTCCTATGATGCCCAGGTGCGGGTATGCAAGTCCAAGAGGGTAGGCTCGGTAAGGCAGAAACGCCCATCGGCTTGCCATACCCTGTCTCCACAGCGGTATGGTAGGGCTTGAGCCCTCGAGCGAAGCGAGCATGAGCATAAAGAAATGTTCGGCGACACCTCAGTGGAGTAGCCTTGCAACATTCTGGACTGTTACGCCCAATTCCTTGGGCGGGCCTCAGTATCTATATTGTCCATTCCTGTGGCAGTAGTATGAACTTGAGCTGGGGAGCTGCCTCGAGGTGCCTCGATCTCACCCTGTTAGTAATGGCGATATCCGCCCTGCCAGTGGGTGAGCAGCCAGTTCCGGGGAGGTACCTCACACTAACCACTGGCAACCCCTGAGGTACGGAGAGTTCCATGACGGGAGGATAGGTGTTTCTGTCTCATACGGCTTTATACAATCTGAAGTCCAAAAAGAGCGAACCTCAGAGAATTTTTCGCCCCTATGTTATTTAGGGCATAATTAAAAGGCAAAGGTAGCAAAATCTCTACCAAAAAGAAAAGAATCATCGCTCAGAAGATAATATTTTTAACATAAATTATTTTGAATATTTCAAAAAGGACTACCTTTTGTAGCCAAATAGTGAAGATTGATTTTCTTAAGAAAAAGGAAACTGTACTAACAGCTACAGAACTACAAAAAGGAGTATATACTTTTCTAATTACGGTTCTTCCCTTAATTCTATATCTATGGGAAGAATGTACTTTTCAGTAAGGACATACAAAAGAGAGAAAATACCTATATACTTAGAATAATCGATAATATCTATTAGTTAAGAAAAGTTTTATATTATTTCTTTTAGTGATTTCCTTTTGTAATTGTAGTTACAAAAGGATTCAGATCCATGTGACATGGGGCCTTATAAACTATATATCAGGGTGTCAAGGAGAATTTCGAATATTCCTCTTTTTCAAACAAGGAGAATAGATGACAATGCTATTTTCCTAAAAGATAAGGGACAGAAGAGAGCAGAATATATTTTCCATAGGGTTATCTTGATAGAAGGTTATAAAGTGCAAAGGACATTATGTTGATGGTGGTACTCTCCAAGGGATAAAGATAAATAGCAGTGAAACCTCTGTTGAAAAATAGGACAAAAACCTATACAATACTAATAAAAAGGCGCTTCTCAGGAAAACGAATGTGAGAGGTGTATGAAATACAAGAACTTATGGTGAATGATGACAAAAGCTACTTTTGTACTTTGCAGTAGGTACTTTTATAATTGATTTGTAAAAAGTCTCTTCTTAAAAATGCATCCTTATTGGTCAAATAGGCTATCCGTTTCGATAGCCTATATTTTCTACTTTAGTAATCTTTTAGCCGTATTAGTTCAGTTTATCACATGATATTGAACAACAAAGCGCCCCCGTCGCATGGCTACTTTTCTGTTGGTTATAGATAGGGCGGTTTTGGTAGCAGAAGTCTGAGCCGAGTTGCTGCGACCTCGAAGAAGCATATTGGCACTGAGGTCATAGGCTACCATAGCGTCGTTAAGCCCATGGAATTTGAGTATTGTACACTGATATTGGCTGTACGGGCATCGAATTTCACTTTTTCCAAAAAGGTAGCCTGCTAAGAGGGCATAGGTGCTACTGATCCCATCATAGGATAGGCGGCTCCCGCAACCATTGAGGTATCGTTGGAAGAGACTTTCTGGCGATCGAGGGGCTTCTGTTGCTATTGCTCATGTATCGATATGGTCACGGCCGTATAATACGTAGCCGGCATTGGATGGTCAATAGCATCGTTGCATTCGGAAAGAGGGTATCTGAGGAACAGCTCAGTGGAGAAGTTGTATGATAATCGTAGTACTTAGGGATACCTCCCTTGTAGCTCACTCATCATATCCTTTGGTATACACCTCCTCTATGGCGAGGTTCAGTACCTTTTTCTTACCCACATAGGTACCTGCATATAGAGTTTTGTTGCTTCCAATTCCCCAAATATGATTTTAGGTGGGCGGAATATTGTTTATGAGGAGCATTTTACAGTAATCCACAACCCTCCTCAGGTTCAGTAGTTATGGTGTATGACTCTCTGATGAAAAGACACAGCTGAGTTAAGCGTATCTGGTCTTAGCGAGCAATTGAGGTTACGGACGGCATCATCGTTTTTGTTCACGGTGAAGAGCGGGAAGCTGTAAGTCCAAATCCCATCATACTACCACTGGCTTTTCATAGCGTTGCGGTGGGCTACTCATTCCATCTCGGAATTTTCCCAATCCAAGAGTTAGTTCAGGCAGTAGCTCATAGTCGGCATAGAGGTCAAGGATACCTATACGATCCTCATCTACTGGGAAGTTAGCGTTCCCGATGTGCTATAAGTTGAGCTCGCAGTCAGTTACTGATACATAGCGTGCGTACGGAGAAGTCAGTATAGTCCCATGCAGTACCACTGATCTGCGAGTAGGCTGGCTCGTAGCATTCGCCCAGAAGGTGGCCGAGAGACTCACTTGATATAGGTGGCTACCTTCCTCTGCTGAGATTCTTACGCAGATATTCCTGTCCCCACATCAGGTAGGGCAAAAGAGACTAAGAAGTAGTAGCTTTTTATCATAGCATTTTATTTTTAAGAATTGTTTTTCCCACAAAGGTATAACTCTAAGATGAGAAAATGAGTTTTTATTCTTATCTTAGGACATGAATCATTGCCACTATTCATTGGACAAAGAACCCCTTGAGTTTTCCTTCTTTTTCGTAGTTATACAATGCTTTGATCACCCAAGAGGGGGATACTTGCCATGAGTGAGCACAAGAAGATACTCTTGATGGCCTTGCTCACTGGGTATAGCAAGGTCATCATCTGTAGGGGTGCTTTCGAAGACTCGCCGGTGGAGGTTTCTCTCAAGGGACTTTCAGAGGTCATAAGAGGAGATATACAGCGGCGACAACTCCAAGCATCTGAGCGTGATCAAGAGTGTCTCCAAGAGAAAGAGTGGTTATACATATATGTAGAGTGCCCCAACGACGAGATTGACCGGAGAGAGGGCTTACCACTACAGGCGATGACAAAAGCCTCGAGTGGGTCTAAGTTGCCATGCAGTATTAGTTTGCGAGCAGCACTATGCGCAGATCGAAAGGGTACGCTATAGAGAGTACAGGCTCATCCTGCAGGGCTATCTGCTTTATCATAGGCATACAAAAGTACCAAAGGAGTAAGAAAATAGCAAGACGTTTCACTTTAATAATGTTCACCTTTTAATTTTTGAACAAGTCTGAAGGTCTGTTCAATGTCAATGACACACCATCGTTAATCATTAATCATTAATCGTTAATCGTTAATCATTAATTAAGGGTTGTATCATTGCTTTTACTATGTAAGTTGGAGGCGGCGGCCCTCTCAGTGTGGAGCAGGGCGAGGTATTCCTGAGGATACTTCAGGCGGCGTGCCAGATACAGGCATCAAAGATTTCGCGCTTGTCCTGAACCCTTGAGCGAGGCATCCAAGAAAAGGAGCTTAAGGGCAGCACCCGAGCCCTCAGTGGAGTGAGTAAGTGTCTTTGGAAAGAGTGTCTGGCGTGAGGTGGTGACCGTCTCGTAGGGTATCCATCTCGAGCTTGACCGACCTCGGGAGCGCTGTTCCACGAGAGATGTACTGTACAGAGGCATCCTTGTCGCCTTCTATGATGGAAACCCGCTTCGCCCTGCTCCATCCCTGACGTCCGGTGACGAAAATCTTGGGCGAGTGCATGGTAGCCGTTGGTTTCGGCGAAGCTGGACAAGAGGTGTTCCAATCGTTCGATAAGAGGATCCACTATCTGTGTCTCTCGCTGAGGCCGGTGGGCATATACCACGGGGATTTTCCCGATACAGGATTGGCCACAGGCATCCCTCCTTTCGAGAGTCCAGTCGCGGAAAGTATTCTTCGGCAGATAGCGAAATCGGCAGTGGTGGTCTGGAAGTAAGCGGCTCATAGTGCGTAGGGAAGAAGAGGGACTCGTCGATCGCATAGGCGCGGGAAGAAGGCGACCACATCTCCCACGGCATCGGAAGAAGGGGTATAGGCTATCGCCAAAGTGCGGGAGAAGAGCGAACAGCGGAGCTGAAAGCACAGGGATACCATAGGCGAGAGAGGGGGTAGCTGTCGTAGGGCATGCTCACAGCTCTCGCACATTCTCCATAGGAAAACACGGCACGTGCGAAAGCGGCGGTTCACAGACTGTTCTCCTTGGCCGCGAGCATATTCTCCAGCATAGCGAAAAGCCTGCCGCGCCCTGCATCCTTGCGTACTCTGAGCAACGTGCAACTGGCTTGCCAAAGAGGAGAAAGCCACTGAGCGCTTGATGATGAGTTGTTGCAAAAGGCAGGGCAATACGGGCAACAGGCTCCGTATAGAGCTCGGAGGTGGAGACACGCTGGTCACGACGCAAGAGGGACTATTCAGCGAGGGCGTTGTCGCCGGATCGAAGAGCCCGACGTGCCGCAGCGGGATCTAGGTGGTGTAGCCTCCCGATCGAGAGAACCGTATCGCCTGCAAAGGCGGGAAGAGAAGAAAAATTCGAGAATCAAAACATGATAAATAATGATTTGGCTAACACTGCTTATGTGTTGCAAAAAGCACGATATCACATAGGGTGAAGTCAAGCAAAGAAGCACAGAGAAGTGAGAGGAGAACTGAGAATCATGATTAGTGAACAATCAATGATGATTAATGGCTTATATTCTAAAAATAATTTCTGCAAACTTTGCAAAAGTGAAAGTAAGAAATCATCGAACATTTTAAAAAGTGTATTTAATAATCTAAGTCATTACATATTATCTTTGTTGTTAGCTACTTTCGCGGATATTCTATATAGTAGCGCTTTGTTGATTTATCATACAGAAGCGCTGGCAGGGCAAGAGTGAGCCAGAACGAGGCATCCTCCATAGGCAGTATAGCTTTATGGAAGAGCGCTTTGTGGAATATCATCACGGTGCCAGCATTGGTGATTGTGTGGTGCCTCACTGGAGCTCTATGATGTGGGCGACATCACAGTGCGTTATCTCCTTCAGGGGTGGATGCACATCAAGCTCTGTAGAGTGGCGGTACCTTGTTAGTATACCACTGTGAGCTGGCGCAGCCCTCAGGGAACTACAACAGGAGCGCACCTGCCATAGCTCAGTGAAGTCTACGCATGGCCAATGAGGTGGCTACCTTGCTGCTCTTCTTGCTATTGTCTTTGCTGTGGTACTCAGGACCTATTCCTTAGCTACTGGTGGGCTACCTCCTGAGCTTTGGTCGCGATGGGTGCCCTCATCATGGGCCGTTGTTAAGATTGTCAATAGAAAACGATAATCAATGGTTAATGAACAATGTTCAATGATTAATGAGATACGGCCACCTGCCTGTAACCCTCCTAACTCCTAAAAAGAAAAATGGAACATAAAGCAGGATTTGTCAATCATTATAGGAATCCCAAATGTGGGGAAATCCACCTTGCTCAATCGCCTTGTAGGCGAGCGACTTTCGATCATCACCCACAGCACTGCACCACGCGGCATCGTATCTTTTGGGATTGCTGGGTGACGACTCAAGTGGTCTCTCCGATACTCCTGGGGATCATCAAGCCAGCACACCAGCTGCTGCAAAACTCTTATGATGGACTTTGGTCAAGGATGTCTCGAGGATGCCGGATATCTTGATCTGCTACTGGTCGAGTTAGGAGTGAGGAACCCAAGGATGCCGACTTCTTCCGCAAGATCAACCAAGCAAAAGTGCCTGTCTTGGTGCTAATCACGAAGATAGACCGCCCGATGAGGAGACTGTCACAAGCTGTCTGCCTCATTGGCAACAGTCAAGTTCCTGAGAGAGATCTATGCCATCTCAGCCTTGAGAACTTCAACGTAGCGCCACTCTTTCATCGTATCTTGGAGCCGTTGCCACTGTATCCCCGCCTCTCATCCCAAAAGTATCAGCTACTTGACAAGCCCGGAACGCTCGTCAATGAGACTATACGTGAGAAGATCCTTTCTGAACTACAAGAAGGAAGTCCCTCGCGCAGTGGAGGTGGAGACAGGAGACTTTTAGCGAGACCGACGAGATTATCTCGCATCCGTAGATATCATCAGGGTAGAGCGCGGAGAGTCAGAAGGGTATTATCATAGGTCATCGCGGTGAAGCCCTCAAGAGAGAGGTAGGCACGCAAGCCCGCTGCTATGACTTGGAGAAATTCTTGGCAAGCAGATCACCCGTAGAACTCTATGTGAAGGTCAATAAAAACTGGCGCTCCGATTCTTAGACAGCTCCGCCGATTTCGGATAATCACCAGAGTGAGCGGTAAACAGAGAACAGTGAACAGAGAACAGAGGCGGTGAACGCCAGCACCCAGGAGTGTAGTCCTCTTATGCCAATAGTTCCCTTTGTGATAGGCATGAGCGAAATGCTTGGTGGTAGCGTGGAGAACTTAAGGAAGATTGAAAATGGAAGCCTTAATTACCCACCATTATCTAACAAAGTCTATATATAATCTAAATTAGAAACACAATGCAACATTTCTTTATTTCCTCTTTCCTTAGTGGCTGCCTGTGGCAACCCAGCCATAGCTGCTGTAGCAAGGTCGAAGAAAAGGACTTGACCTATCGGCGATGGATACGGTCCGCCCGCCAAGACGACTTCTATAACTATGCAATGGAGGGTGGATGAAACACAGCAAAATTCCAGCCGATAAGACCTCATGGGGTACCTACTACATGCTGGACGAAATCACTGGAAAACAACTGTCTGATTCTTGATGACCTGGAAACAAAAAGAATAATCCCAGTTGAAGGCTCTGAAGGCTCAAAAGATACAAAACCTCTTCCGCTAATATACCGATTGGTCTACGCAATGCACAAGGTCTTGCCCCCACGAGGGACAGCTCAAGAAGATTGACGCTATCACCTCCTCGCCGATCTACAGAAATACTTAGAGGAGCAACACTCACAGGCGATAACCCATTCAGGCTGGGGTGCTTATGCCGGGATATGAAGGACTCCAATACCACTGCAAGTTGCCTATCTGAGCGAGCCTCCATAGATGTGCGGTGACTACTACCAAAGGAAAGCCCCAGCAATACTGAGGCTTTTGAAAGTGGTAAAGTATGAAGGCTTTGTAGTCTGTACTGAAGCCATTGTAGCAAGCAGAACCCTAAGGAAAAGTAAGTAAAACAGGTGCCTTTGAGAAAAGTATCGCCGCTCATGCCCACCAATGAGGAAAGCCGTGATCCTAACTCCAAGCTATAACCTCAGACCATATGACTGAGCTCAAAGCCTTGGTCAAGAATTCGGACCTGCCTGCTTTGCTCAAGAACGTAGGGACAGACACAGGACAAGGTGATCTCACCCAAATGCGCTTGTACAAAGACTATGACAAGCTCATCAATGCTGCCAACTTGCCCTTGCTTAAGGACTATTCAAGTATATGTTGGTACTGGAGAATATCACTAACCCCTAATGAACAGCTCGACAACCTCCTTGAGTTTTTATAACAAGTACCCTGTGGCCAACAAGAGCAACGCTCCATCACTAAGCGCGCCTTGGAGCTACCTCGGATGGATTCAGAGAAGCTTTTGGCAAACTCTATGTAGAGAAATATTTCCTAAAGAAATAAAGAACAGATGCCAATTTGGATTAGCCACCCAAGAAAGAGCTTTGTGGGAGCATATCAAAATTTCTTGATGAGTGAGAACTAAGAAAAAAGCCCCAGTGAAGCTCGACAAACCGGAGTGAAGGTGGATGATCCCAGAAAGGGGAGGACTATTCCAAGCTCATCATAGACCCCAGAAAGCCTTGCCGAAACTCACAACACATTTCCAGTGGTATTACCAAAAGAGTCTTGACGAGGTGGGCAAGCCCGTGATAAGAAGTCCAAATGGAGTGCCGACCCCACAGCAATAATGCCTACTACAACTGCTCTACAACGACACCTTCCTGCGGCCATCCCGGCGTCGGTGTTCAACTTCGAGGTATCTCAGTAACCTTTTGGGGCTTATCAGGGATCAAGGCGAGATAACCCATGGATTGACGATAGTGGTGCTGAGTTCGATGCTGATG
>BNJV01001062.1_pt1 | contig 89477 bp, 106 predicted proteins | sample 8540591 | NCBI WGS metagenome assembly BNJV01 (sample SAMD00202457, study PRJDB9452) | human saliva metagenome | host: Homo sapiens
CCTCATAGGTTATTTATATGAATTTAGAATGACCTATGAGGGGTTTTTCATTGAAACAAAAGAGCGGTTATGTTATCCTCGAATAGTGTGAAGTTATAATTTTATATTGTAAGAAGGTTCTTAATCATGTTAATAACAATAGGTAAAACGTATAGTATATGCGATCATTATTTGTGTTGCATTACTATTCATAGCATTAGGAAGTATGTGGTGTTTATCATCGCATTATAAGCTTTATGGTGTTCCCGTTTTAAATTATCATCAGGTTAATGATAAGTATCATTCTGCACTGACCCTTGATGTGGCACAGTTTAAGAAACAGATGGAGTACTTACATAACGAAGGGTATCATACGATTAGCCTCGATGATTTATATGCGTATGTGACAGAAGGCAAGGAACTCCCCGATAAACCGATAGTTCTCACCTTCGATGATGGTTATATCGACAACTATGAGGATGTTTTGCCTATCTTAGAATCCTATGATATGCAAGCAACCATATTTATGATAAGCGATGCTGTTAATACAAAACGTTTTATGTCTATCAATGAATTAAAAACTATGGACGCTCATAAGTTTATTGTAGAAGGTCATACTAATCATCATAGTATTTTAACGCGCATTGATCCTTCTAAACTTGATGATGAAATCAAAGGTGGTAAGGATACATTACAGGCTTTCATGGGAAAACCCATCGATTATTTAGCGTATCCTGGTGGTTTCAATAATGCGGAAATTCAACGCATTACTAGTGAAAGCGGGTATAAGATGGCTTTCACAGTCACACCGGGGACTGTTAAGCCAGGTCAAAATTTATATGCGTTGCCAAGATTGGCCATATTCCAAGGTGATACACCGTATTTATCATTCTGGATGCGTTTGCACTGCGCGCCATTTATTACTTATACATGGCAATTACGAGATACATTACGGGATAATGGATTTACAAAATTGGCTGGTTTGATACCATTGTTTTAGGAGGATATATGTCTCAAGAAGTTTTACATCGACCTCTCAATGTCGCTGTCCTAACAGTTTCTGATACACGGACTATGGAAACTGATAAAGGGCGGAAACAAGGTTCAAGAATTATTAGAAGCTGCTAATCATAATGTAGTAGCTCGAAAGATTGTCATCGATGATTACGATGAAATCCGTAATGCCATTATTCCTTGGTGTAATGATGAATCAATAGATGTGGTCATTTCTACAGGTGGCACCGGTATTGCCATGCGTGATGTAACCATTGAAGCCGTGGATTCTATTATTGAAAAGGCTATACCTGGATTTGGTGAAATTTTTAGATATCTTTCTTTTACGGAGGATATTGGTACCAAAGCTATTGCATCTCGTGCTGAGGCAGGTGTAAATTCGAATACATTAATTTTTTCTATTCCTGGTTCGGTGGGAGCCGTTACTCTTGGCATGAGTAAATTAATTATTCCAGAAATGCCTCATTTGGTGCGAGAAATCAATAAATAGATAGGCACGCACTGATTTACTATGCTATAATTGTATTGTAATTATAGAAGCTAACAGTACTGTATCAGGAGGATCTCCATGGCTTTTAAATTAAAAGGAAAAGAAGAAAAGTTTTTTAGTATTTTAGAAAATCATGCTGAACTTACCTATGAAAGTGCGGAAATGATGGAACGCGTTTTCAAAGGCGAAGTTTCTAAAGAAGAAGCATTCTTGGAAATTGATACAAAGGAAAAAGCTGCGGATGAATTAGTTAATGAAACAGTTGATCGCTTGCGTAAAACATTCATTACACCGATGGACCGTGAAGATATCCAATTGTTGATTGATCAATTAGATACAACACTTGATAATATCAAAGAAATCATGGATAAAATGGTTATGTATCATGTAGGTAAACCTAGTGATGGTGCCATTCGCATGAGTGAAATCGTCGTAAAATGTGTTAAACATATCAATAAATCTATCGGTTACATGGGTAGCCTTAAAAAGGATCATGTGAAGGTAGAAGGTCGTGTACATCAAGTGTTGAAACTTGAATCTGAAGCAGATAATATTTACCATGAAGAAATGGCGAAATTGTTTACAGAATGTACAGATCCAATTGAAATTATCAAATGGAAGGAAATCTTAAGCTCCATGGAGGATGTAATCGATGGTTGCGAAGATTTGGTTGGTACATTCCGCCGGGTAGTATTGAAGTATGCTTGAGTCACATTACTTAGTTTGGCTAGTCGTATTTCTAGCCCTAGCATTTGACTACATCAATGGCTTCCACGATACGGCTAATGCGATTGCCACATCTGTTTCAACCCGTGCTATTGAACCTAAAAAAGCAATCATGATGACGGCGGCACTTAATTTTTTGGGTGCTATGGTGAGTACTGGGTGTTGCGAAGACAATCGGTGGTGATATTGTTATGTCTCCATCTCTTATCAATAGTGGTATCATTTCAGCAGCCCTTATCGGGGCCATCGTATGGAATTTGCTGACTTGGTACTGGGGAATTCCCTAGTTCATCATCCCATGCACTAATTGGTGGTATCATTGGTGCCGTAGGCTGGTCAGTAGGTTTTGATGCTTTAAATGAATCAGGGATTTTAAAGATTTTCTTTTCTCTCATCTTATCACCATTAGTAGCAATGGTTGGTGGCTATATCATCATGAAATTGTTGCTACTCATTTTTGGTAGATTTTCGCCTATTGTTTTAAATGATAGATTTAGATCCATGCAAATCGTATCGGCCGTTATGATGGCTTTTTCACATGGTTCTAATGACGCACAAAAGGCGATGGGGATTATTACATTGACCTTACTTAGCGGTGGTTATATTGATACCTTAGATGTTCCATTGTGGGTTAAGTTGTGCTGTGCGACTGCGATGGCTTGTGGTACGGCTGTTGGTGGTTGGAAAATTATTTCCACCATGGGGACAAAAAAATCTTTAAATTAGAAACCATTAATGGTTTTGCAGCTGATTTAAACTCTGCTATTACTATTTTTTTACTGCTACATTCTTGCATTTACCTGTAAGTACCACACATGTTGTGAGTGGTTCTTTGTTGGGGGTAGGTGCTTCTAAGCGTATTAAAGCAGTAAACTGGGGCGTAGCACGTTCTATGGTCATGGCGTGGTTTCGTAACAATTCCACTATCTGGTATAGTAGCTGCCATTGCTTATGAAGTAGGGACATCTTTCTATTTGGCTAATTCTTTTAGAACTACATATAATAAATGAGAAGGACTATTAGTATCTTACTAATAGTCCTTTTTTTGTGATATTAATTACAGTTTTTATAAAAACAATACCATTGCAGTATTGTTTTTATATCGTTTATACTAAATGTAGTAATACGTAGACGTTGTTATTGGAAAAGGAGTGCTTATGAAATTAAATCAAGCCACGGACTATGCGTTTCGCATGATTTTTGCACATGGCGATGTTACCATCTGGTCAGAAGGTAACAGGCGGTGTATTGGCTGAGCAAGAGATGATTCCAGAACGTTTTTTGCTTAAGATAATGCGCAGCCTTATTGCAGCAGGAATCATGAAATCCTTCCGCGGGGTGGATGGTGGATTTGCATTAAATCGTGAGCCCAAAGATATTTCCATGCTCGATGTGATTAGAGCCGTTGAGGGGGATACGTATTTACAGCGTTGTTTGTATGATGTCGGTTCTTGCTCAAAAGCATGTATGGGCCAATGTGCAGTTAATGAAGCTATGTCTGTTGTACAAGCTGAACTTGTAAGACAGATGGAAAGTGTGACTTTCGATAAATTAGCTGTGCGCGAAAAAGAGATTTTAGAGACCATGAATCCTTGTGTATCTCATGCGTAACGATGTAAGACATTCATCAAGTGTGTATTTTTGAGTCAATTCTAAGGAGGAAAAGACATGTTTGAAGCACTGGATTTAGCACGTTTACAGTTCGCGCTAACATCTATCTATCACTGGCTATTCGTACCGTTCACATTGGGGATGACGGTTATCGTAGCCATTTTAGAATGGACCTTTGTAAGCACCGGTAAAGAAGTTTACCAAAAAATGGCAAAATTCTGGGGTAAATTATTCTTAATTAACTTTGCCATGGGTGTTGTAACAGGTATCGTTCAAGAGTTCCATTTCGGTATGAACTGGGCTGAATATTCTCGTTTTATGGGTGATATTTTTGGTGCCCCACTTGCCCTTGAAGCATTAATGGCATTTTTCTTGGAATCTACATTTATGGGCGTTTGGATCTTTGGTTGGGGTCGCTTATCTAATAAAGCGCATGCTGCTGTGGCAACATTAGTTGCATTAGGTACCAATTTATCCGCATTCTGGATCCTTGTAGCAAATTCTTTTATGCAACATCCTGTAGGCTATGTAATTCGCAATGGTCGTGCGGAAATGGAAAACTTCGCAACCATCGTCTCTAATGGTTATGTACCTGGCCAATTTGCTCATATTGTATTAAATGGTTCCATGACAGCAGGTGTCATCATTATGGCTATCAGCGCATGGCACTTGATTCGTAAGAGCAATGTTGATTTCTATAAAACCTCTGTAAAATGGGGTATGGTAATTACCTTAATTGCTGGTACATTAGGTGCTTTTGCAGGTCATCATCAAGGCCAATATATTACTAAAGAACAGCCTATGAAAATGGCAGCTATGGAAGCTCTTTGGGAAACTCAAGATCCAGCTCCATTCTCTTTGGTAGCTAATATCGATACAAAAGCACAACAAAATACAGGTGCCATTGAAATCCCTGGCGGCTTATCCTTCTTAACACAAAACTCCTTTACATCTGGTAAGGTAGAAGGTATTAAAGATTTACAAGCTAAATCTGAAGCTCAATATGGCCCTGGTAATTACATTCCAGATGTTCCTGGTATTTTCTGGACATTCCGCATCATGGTAGCTGCTGGCTCCATTATGTTATTAGTTGCTTTCATCGGCTTGGTATTAAATGCTAAAGGTAAACTCGTAGAGAATAAAACATTCTTGAAAATTATTTTCTGGATGTTACCATTACCTTACATCGCTCAATCCACTGGTTGGTTTGTTGCAGAAGCAGGTCGTCAACCATGGCTTGTATATGGCCTTCAATTGACTGCGAATGGTGCTTCTAAATCCGTTACAGCTCCTGAAATCATGACTACTATCATTGGTTTTACAGTTATTTACATCTTGGCTGCTATTGCTGCATTGTATTTAGCTGTAGAGCACATTAAAAAAGGTCCTGATGGGCAAACAATTTACCATGTAGAAGAAAAAGAGGAGGCAAGATTATGGAACTAATTATGAATAACCTTAATGTGATCTGGTTCATCTTGCTTTGTGTATTGTTTGCAGGTTTCTTCTTCTTAGAAGGCTTCGACTATGGCACAGGTATTCTTCTACCAGTCATTGGTAAAACTGACGTTGAACGTCGTCAAATGATTAATGCGTTAGGTCCTATTTGGGATGGTAATGAAGTATGGATGATTACTGCTGGTGGTGCGTTATTCGCATCCTTCCCTCATGTATATGCTACATTGTTTAGTGGTTTCTACATGGCATTGTTCTTAATGCTTGCTGTACTTATCATGCGTGGCGTTGCTTTTGAATTCCGTTCTCAAAAGTGCAAATCGCACATGGCGTAAAGTATTTGACTATTGTATTTTTCATCGGTTCTATCGTTCCTGCCTTATTGTGGGGCGTAACAGTAGGTAACTTGATCCAAGGTACACCTATTGATGAAACGATGACATATGTTGGTACATTCTGGGATTTACTTAGCCCTTACACTGTATTATGTGGTGTTGCTTTCGTTTTAGTGTTTACATACCATGGTGGTTTGTTTACATCTATTAAAACAGCAGGTCCTATCTCTGAACGTGCACGTGCAGCATCTCTCGTTACAGGTGTACCTACTGCAATCGGTGTGATTGCGTTGATTATTGCATCCTATGTATGCACTGATTTGTACAGCTCTATCTTAGCTACTATTTTCTGTGCCTTAGCTGTTGTTTGCTTCCTTATTTCTTGGGCTGCAGCACGTACGCGCAATACAAAATGGGGCTTTGTATTTAGCTCTCTTTCCGTTATTTTGATTACGGCTACATATTTTGCAGGTCTATTCCCTCGTATTATGGTATCTTCTTTGAACCCAGCGTGGAGCTTGACCATTACAAATGCATCTTCTTCTGAATATACCTTGGCATTGATGACTGCGGTTGCAGTGGTATTTGTACCAATCGTATTAGCATATCAAATTTGGGTATACTGGACATTCCGTCATCGTGTAACAGAAAAAAACTTACATTATTAATATAGGATACTTTTCACCGATTGTGAAAGTTTGAGCCCTTTTGTGAGGCGTGCTGTAGCAGCACGCCTCATTTTTTTATGGTAAGATGAATGTAATATTGATAAAATTAGATTTAAAGGGGGTTAGATATGATACAGAAAACGGCACTTCGCGTCATTAAAAGTAAAAAGCTCATATTATTAGCACTGATTTTTTCTAGTATCTTACAAAGCCTTGCCATAGTAGGACAAGCCTGGTTTTTTGCCATATTAATTAACAATTTGATCTTTTTAGAACATACTGTAGTTGGATGAAATGTAATACCATGCATGGCTTATCTGTATTCATGTAATATTTACGGCTATTATTTTCCTATGTGCAGGAAGTGCTAGCGTCGAATCTAGGACATACGGTAAAATCGGCGTTACGTAAGGAGGCTCTTGCCCATGTGTTCAAGTTAGGCGTGCAGCGTGGTGAATCACAGGGCGATACAATTCATCTCATTACAGATGGATTAGAACAAGTGGATGCCTATGTATCCAAGTATATACCGCAGATGATATATGCTATTGTCATTCCTCTCGTTATGGGCATTGCTATTATTGATACTATGCCCATCATCGGTGCCATATTGATTGGTACGGTTCCATTGATTCCTCTGTTCATGATCCTAATTGGTAAACAAGCGGAAAAGATGAATCAAGAACAATGGGAACGGATGAGTTTATTATCAGGCCACTTCTTAGATGTATTGCGTGGTATTACAACATTAAAGGTATTTGGTCGCGCAAAAGAGCAGATACAAGTTATTAGTCGTTTATCAAATGAATTTAAGGATTCCACATTACGCGTGCTACGCGTGGCATTCTTATCTGCTCTTGTGTTGGAGTTGGTCAGTACCATCAGCACTGCCATTATCGCTGTATATTTAGGTCTCACTCTCTTAGAGGGCGGTTTGGAGTTCCTATATGCCTTCTTTATTTTGTTGTTAGCACCAGAATTTTATACTCCATTTTAGACAATTAGGCGCTGCGTTTTCACACTGGTATGTCTGGTAAAACAGCACTGGCCAAATTTGATGCCTTTTATGAACATGCCTATTGCATTACCGCAAGGTGGTTCATATATATTACAAGATTCTATTGAGTCTATACAGCTAGAGAATTTAACCTATACATATCCTGAAACAAGCAATGGTATTCGTAATATTAGTTTACAGGTGTATCGCAATGAGCCCATTATGCTTGTTGGTGAAAGCGGAGCCGGTAAATCGACGATTGCACGAATCATAGGTGCATTTTTAGAAGCGCCACCTCAGAGTGTGTATGTCAATGATGTGGATCTTTCTACATGCTCTATGGAATGGTGGCGTACGCAAGTAACCTATGTGTCTCAAAAACCGCATGTTATAAATGGCACATTGCGAGATAATATTGCTTTTGGAAAAACTGTAAGTGATGATGAGATTCTAGAGGCCGCAAAACAGGCAGAATTACAAGATGTAATCGATGATAAGGGATTGGATTTTCTTATCGGTGAATCTGGTATGGGTCTTAGTGGAGGCGAGTTACAACGTATTGCGTTGGCACGTGCGTTTTTACATGGCGGACAAGTTCTAGTATTAGACGAAGTGACGGCCCATTTAGATGTGAATACAGAGGCTAAAATTAGCTGTGCATTGCAGCGTTTGATGAAGGATAAATTAGTTATTCTTGTAGGACATCGCATTCAAACTATGCAATGGGCTTCTAGATTGTATGTATTGCGCCAAGGTGAAATTGTAGAGAGTGGAACCTATGAATCTTTATTGGCACACAATGGATATTTTAAAGCCCTTGTGGATGCAGGTACAGGTTCATTCGTCATGAATGACGATATAGATGAATCTGATGTGTCACATCTTACGAAATCAACACCAGAAAAACAACGTGAGTCTAAGATGCATCAACCACCATGTGAATCCAACCTCGCAAGGTATAGTGATTTTGAGGGATGGAAGCTATTATTCTCTGTATTGAAGCCCGCTCGATGGTCATTGGTTCTTGCCTTGATATTTACCTTTTTGACGGTATTTATGAATGTAGGGCTATTAGGTGTATCCTCTTGGTTACTCGCATCTGCCGCATTACAACCTGGGATTACTTATTTGAGTCTCGCTATCGTAGGGGTGAGATTCTTTGGGATTAGTCGCGCTGTATGCCGCTATTTTGAACGGTATACATCACATAGAATGGCGTTTCAAGGGCTGTATGGATTACGTGTTTGGTTTTATACCTATTTAGAGCCATTAGCACCGGCCATATTTAAACGATGGGGGGCTGGAGATATGCTGGGTCGGATTATGGCAGATATAGAGGTGCTTCAGTTCTTCTATTTGCGCACCTTAATTCCACCCTTGGCAGCGATTATACTGACATTGTTGGTTTCCTATGGGGTAGGAACCGTAGATGGTAGACTATCGGTACTTGTATGGTCTGCCGCATTAATAACTGGTGTAGTTGTGCCTTATATGGTATATCGGTATCATCGGATATCATTAGAGACGATTAGTGAGGTACAAAGCCGTTTTAAATCTACCTTAAGTGATACATTGGAAAGCATCGAAGATATCATTAGCTATCATAACGAAAACTTGGTTATGGACCGCATGATGCGGGCCGTAGATGATGTAGAATATCATAAGAATCGTATTTCTAAGGGGATGAACTTAGGAAACATCATATTCATTGGTATTGTACAAATTGCGGTTATTCTATCGGCTATTTTAGCCAGTAGTGTGTTAACAGGGCCTTGGGCGAGCGTCATGGTCGTAGTATGTGCCATCGGTATTCAAGCATGGTTTGAAGCATTACAACCTTTGATTGTATCCTTTCATCACGGATATGAGAGTTTAGTTGCTATTCGTCGGTTATTACAAATTAAGCATGCTCCATTACCTGTTGACGATAAAGGTCATATAGTGTTGACATCTATGGACACCATATCGTTAAAACATGTAAATTTGCTTATGAAAGTGCGCCCCCTATATATGAAGACCTATCCGTACAGATAGAGAAAGGTCAAAATATTGCTATAGTTGGTGCTAGTGGTTCTGGTAAGACTACATTATTTTCATTACTAGAACGTTTATATGACTATGATGGATACATTATGGTCGGTGGTAATGAGTTAAAGTCGATTGATACTGCATCATGGCGAAATATGTTAGGGTCAATTACACAAGATACCTATATTTTCCATGCTACGCTAGAGGATAATATTCGTCTTGCGAATCCACAAGCCGGAGCGAATGAGGTGAACGCTGCTGTAGAGCATGCTATGTTGTCAGATGTGGTTCAGAGGTTGCCTAAGGGGTTACGAACCATTGTGGGCAGTGGCGGTGTGGGCCTTAGTGGCGGTGAACGTCAGCGCGTTGCTTTAGCACGGTTATTTTTAAAAAATCCTGAACTTATATTGCTCGATGAACCTTTGGAAGGACTCGATCAGGTAACACGGCGAAAACTGCATGAAGATATTCTTGCTTTCACAAGAGAAAAGACCGTTTTGTATATTACACACCAATTAGAAGGTTTAGAGCTAATGGATCGGATTCTTTTTATGGAAAAAGGCCATATTGTAGAGGATGGAACATTTAGTGAGTTAATTGCGAAGAAAGGCCGTTTCTATGCATACTGCCGACTTACAATGGCTAGTGTGTAGTTGCTATGAATATAACATATGGTCTGTTATCTACGCGTAAATCTCGAAAAAACACGTGAATTATGATATAATTACACTGTTTGAGATATATAAATATTATGAGTGTGCATATATTGGAGCGACTATGACAAAAATCTTCACCAAGTTACGCGCTATGGTGGATGACGCATTAAATGAACGTTCTCCTATTATTGAACAGGATACGACACTTATGACTGCACCTGTGGAACGAGAACTTTTTGATCATAGAATTCTTTATATTGAAGAGGACATGATCAATCGGATGCTCCGCGCTGCATTTCGAAACCATTGGTTAATTTACTCTGTAACCTTTGAGTTTGAACCAAACAATCAAGTGTTTCTCTCCATTATCACTAAATGGGGGAATGTGATTAATGTGGAATTTACCATCGAGGATGTATGGTTTGATGACTATTCATCTTCCTTTGCTATTAAGTTAGATACAGCTAATATAGATACGGGTGGATTTATATTAAATTCGATTCTCCATCTGTTAGGCAATTGGTGCCTTAGTTTGTTTGGCATATTCTTTAATCCTATTGCCATCGGACACTTAGGGTCGACGGTGCGATTTGAGAAAAAAGGGATTATTCAATTTGACTTGGTTCCCAATTCTAGAATTAAGAAATTTATCCCCTTACCTGAACGTCATGTAGGTAGTACAGGACCTGTTTTGCTGGGGAATCCAAAGACTGGTCAGTCTGTATTGCAGTTAGACTATTATGCATTCCATGATCCGGTAGATACGTTTACAGTTCCTGATGTGCCAACGCGAACCAGTTGGGTTAGATCTATTGATATTGCAGCTGTATTATTATTGCCAATCGGTGTATGGATTACATTTATAATTCTTCATCACTATTTGCCAACTGAAACATTAGAGTTTTCGTTTTCTACATATTTCTTAATTTCTTTAGGGATTTTTATTATATCCTTCTTGGTAATGAATATCCCAAGATATGTATATATGTATGTAGATTCTAGAAAACAATGGCAAAGCGCCTTTGTCCATAATAATATTAAAATTCAGTTGCGTAAGTTACATCGTCGAATTTTCATGCAACAAGCTTCGCTGTCTTCAGATTGTGATGAATGTGTAGCCTGTCAAAGTCAAGAGCGTATAAAACAATTGTTGTTACAAATTCGTGATAAACGATTCCTTGCTAATCGTTTAAAAATTGCTGATGATGATCGTGCTAGAAAACAAAAGGTTAAGTTTATCATTGCCTATATTGGTTGTACATTAATAGAATTAATGTTGTTGATGAACTAGCTAGAGATTGAAAAAGGCTGAGCCTCGTGGCTCAGCCTTTTGTATTATCGTTTTTTACGTCGTTTCCGCACTTTTTTTCGAACTTCTTGTTCGTCTTGTCTAGACGGTACTGTTATTGGTTGTGTCTTTGCAGGTTCTTGACTCATAAATGGAGGATAGCCATATTTATTGGGTTCCGGTTGCCCTGGTAATACCCAAAATAGAAAGCCAATAATCCATACAAATAAATCTAATAAATAATTTAGAGGCGTTACTGCGGAATAGGTATTGATAAAGATAATAATAGCGGCCCATAGAATGCCGGCCCAACCATTAAATCCAATATCGTGTATACGCCGTGTAAATAATGCACAGGCAAGTGGAAATAACATAGCTTGTAATGCACCTACAAAGATGCGCGTAGCCCAATATGCAGGTAATGTAACGATGTAGTCTATTAATCGTTCTTCGATGATATCTACTGCGTAGAAGAGTATCATCAATGCTATGAACAATATGAAAAATTGCAGCCTATTAAAACGCCCAGAAAGGTTAAATATGGTATAGCCCTTTCGTCGTCCCTGATATGCTATACCAAAACCTACCAAGCAGATTAGTACAGTTCGTAGAACCGGATATAATAAATCCATGAAATCCCCTTTATAAAAATAAACATAACGTATATTTTCTATGTGTTTAAGTATATCATGAACGGGCTAATTGGACAATTTCAACGCATTATTTGGATAGATTAGTTAATTCCGGTAATACGAGTTCAAAAGCAATGCCATATTTCATGGATTTTACATTATCGACCGTTGCTTGGATTGATTTTGTTGTAAAGTTCATGGCTAGTTGGGCTGCTTCGTGGGCTGTATAGCCGCGCATGATAGCCCCAGATAATACAGATGTAAAAATATCCCCAGTGCCTGTTGCTTTCACAGGAATGAGTGGTGTTGAATAGGTCGCTAAGGTATCGGTTGTGCCCTCGTATACAGCAATGGTTGCATGTGTATCAGAAGGAACGCTAGTCATAATGACGAGCTCAGGGCCTAACTGATGAAGCTTTTGGCACATATCGTGTAATTCATCATCTGAAATAGGGTCTGTAGAGAATGGTTTATCTAATAAAAAACAGGCTTCTGTAAAATTAGGTTTGACGATATGCGATCTAGAAATAAGATGTCGCATAGCTTTTACCATATCCGATGTATATATAGAATAGAGGCGTCCATCATCCGCCATGGCAGGGTCGACAATGACCATTTTATTTTTACCGAAGCGATTAATTGCTTCCTCTACGAGATGGATTTGCTCTGGTGAGGCCAAGAATCCACTGACGATGGCATTAAAATCAATTTCATTCTTTTCCCAACAATCCATAAATGCCGTTAAATGATCAGATAAATCAACGATTTCAAAATAGGGATATTCTAAATGGTTACTCAATACGGCTGTTGCTAATGGCACTGCCTGGCACCCAAGGGCACTGATAATTGGTAGCATAACCGTTAGAGAGCAACGTCCGATGGAACTCATATCTTGTATAGTTAGTATTCTTGGTACTGTAGTCATAGAGACCTCCTCAATATAGTATACTTGTATTGTACTGTATTCGTTAAAACCTGTAAAACGATTAGAATAATAGAAAGCCCATGTAATGCATGATATAATATGAAGAATAGATGAGTTTTTTTAATAGATGTAATTTAAAAAGAAATAAATAAAAAAATAAAATATTTATTACAATATTAAATCTATACCTTTAAATTTATAGTCATAATATAGTATAATAATATAGAAATTTTATTGTATGGAGGAGATTAGAATGGCAAGGTATGTTTTACGGCGCATAGGTAGCGCACTTGTTATACTATGGGTAATTATTAGTATTACCTTCGTTTTAATGCATGCTATACCTGGTGGACCTTTTACGAGTGAGAAAAAATTACCGCCTCAGGTTAAAGCGAGTATAGAAGCCAAATATCATTTAGATGATCCATTGTGGAAACAATATACTGATTATATAGGTGGTGTTGTTACAGGAGATTTGGGGCCTTCTTACAAATATGAAGGTCGCTCCGTTAATGATATCATCGGCGAATCATTCCCTATATCAGCCCAATTAGGACTTTTAGCTCTTTGCGTTGCCATCGTTGGCGGCATTGCAGCAGGATCTATTAGCGCAATGCGACCTAATGGTATTGTGGATTATGCAATTACATTTGTGTCCACATTAGGCATTTCGGTTCCTACATTTATCATTGGTGCTGTTCTTGTCTATGTGGTCGGTTTTGAATTAGGTTGGTTGCCAGTCGCATTATGGCGTGGACCATCGTATATGATCTTACCTGTACTCACATTGGCTGCACAGCCTATGGCATTTATTGCGCGTTTAACGCGTAGTGGATTGCTTGATGTATACCAGCAGGAATATATTCGTACCGCACGTGCGAAAGGTCTTGGGGCGTGGACTATTTTATTTCGACATGCCTTAGGGAATGCGATTTTACCTGTTATTACGTATATTGGTCCATTGGCGGCTAGCCTCTTAACAGGTAGCTTTATCGTAGAAACAATCTTTGCCATCCCTGGTTTAGGTCAGTATTTTGTAACCTCCATTTATAATCGTGATTATACGGTTATTCTTGGTGTAACTGTATTTTATAGTACATTAATTGTAGTCTTGAATATTATTGTTGATATGATTTATCCGATTATTGATCCTCGGGTAACAACAGAGAAGGAGCGTGCGTAATGGATAGAAATGATTTTTTACCTATTGAACGCGATACGAATATTCGAGAATCAACATTTATCGTGCGTCCAAATTGGTGGCAACGATTTAAGGTAAATCGATTGGCCGTAGTTGGCGCTGGAATTATAGCGGTTATGATTGTACTCGCAATCTTTGGCCCTTTGATTTCGCCGTATACCTATGCGGATCAATCCTTGATCGATGCGAACCAAAGCCCTAGTTTAGCCCATTGGTTCGGTACCGATACATTGGGACGTGATATCTACACTCGCGTTATGTATGGGGCCCGTATTTCCTTGACGATTGGCATCGTGGCCGCTTTATTAAATCTTGTAATCGGTGTTATTTACGGCGGTATTGCAGGTTACTTTGGTGGTAAAACAGATAGAATTATGATGGCTGTTGTCGATGTATTATACGGCATTCCATTATTGTTATATGTTATTTTATTGATGGTTGTCATTGGACCAGGTCTTACATCAATCTTTATTGCATTAGGTATTGCTTATTGGCTTAATATGGCCCGTATTGTGCGCAGTCAAATTGTGAAAGTTCGAGAAGAGGAATATATTATCGCTGCCGAAACAATGGGGATTCCTAAATGGCGTATTTTATGGCGTCATATTTTACCAAACTGTGTAGGCCCTATTATTATTACCTTAACATTAGCGATTCCAGATGCTATCTTTACGGAAGCTTTTTTGAGCTTTATTGGCCTTGGCGTTAATGCACCGATGGCAAGTTGGGGCGTATTAGCCTCTGATGGGATTAGTAGTATGAGATCTTATCCATTTCAGTTAATTTCCTGCTTTGGCCATCAGCATTACCATGCTTGGATTTGTATTCTTAGGCGATGGATTGCGCAATGTATTTGATCCAAAGGAAGGGGATAGATGATGAGTGATATGTTAGTCGATGTACGAAACCTATCCATTACCATTGATACCTTTAGAGGACCGTTGCGCATCATACGCAATCAAGACATTACGCTTCGTCGTGGTGAAATCCTTGGCATAGTAGGTGAGTCCGGCTGTGGTAAATCGGTTATGGTTAATTCTCTTATGGGATTATTGCCAGAAGGTCGTACTAAAATAAAATCTGAAAAATTTGAAATTGATGGCGAAGATTGTCAAGACTATGTAGAAGAAGATTGGAATGAATTGCGTGGCACAACAGTAGCCATGGTATTTCAAGATCCTATGACTGCTTTGAATCCTATCTTGACGATTGGAGAACAAATTTATGAGGTCATCCATCGTAGCAATGCTTATGGTGATGATTATGATGAAAAGGCGATAGCTCTAGATCTATTGAAGAAGATGGGCCTATCTACACCAGAAAAGCGTTTGACTCAATATCCGCATGAGTTGAGTGGCGGTATGCGTCAACGGGTATGCATTGCCATGGCTGTTGCAGGACGTCCTAAAATTTTGATCTGTGATGAACCGACGACCGCATTAGATACAACAACAGAGGCTCAAATTTTACGCCTCATGCAAACCTTGGCCGTAGAAGCAGGGATAGGGATTATATTTATTTCTCACAATTTGCGCGTCATTGCCCAATTATGTGATCGCGTAATGGTTATGTATGCCGGTAAATGCGTAGAATCTGCAATGGTAGAGGACTTATTTAACGATCCACGTCATCCTTATACAATCGGCTTATTGATGTCATTACCTCAAGGGAAATGGCATGGTGAGTTGAAAGCTATTGAAGGACAACCGCCTGATTTATATGAATTGCCACGTGGTTGTTCGTTTAATCCTCGTTGTAAATGGGCGATGCGCATATGTGGTAAACGTATACCTATGGTATCGAATATCGGTAATAATCATGAATATACATGTTGGTTAGCAAAGTTGGAGGGACTTTAATGGGATATATTTGGGAAACACGCAATCTCGTTAAAAACTTTACCCTTTCTGGAGGATTGTTTAGACCAAAACAAACGGTACATGCTTTACAAGGTGTGAGTCTCCATCAAGAGGAAGGCGAAACATTAGGTATTGTTGGTGAGTCAGGGTGTGGTAAATCTACATTTGGTTATACCTTGATGGGCATACATCAGGCCACGTCAGGTTCTATTTATATGAATAACATTGAAATCAATCCGTATATTCATAAAGATATAACACGGGATATGATGCAAATGGTATTTCAAAATCCCTATGCATCACTGAATCCGAGATTGAAGATAAACAGAATTTTAGAAGAGCCATTAGAGTTAAATCCTAATTATACGCCACGCGATCGGGTTATTCGGGTTAAAGAGGTACTAGAACAAGTGGGACTCGACATGGCCTATGGCGAGCGTTATGCTCATGAATTATCCGGTGGACAACGCCAAAGAATTGGCATTGCAAGGGCTCTTATTATGCAGCCTAAATGCATTATTCTTGATGAACCTATTTCTGCATTAGATGTGTCTATACAAGTTCAAATCATGACATTATTAGAACGATTGCAGGTCTTATATGGTATTTCATATCTCTTTATTTCTCATGATTTACCGATGGTGCGCTATATTAGTCATCGCATGGTAGTCATGTATTTAGGGGCCGTTATGGAAGAAGGGCCGGCGCTTGATATTTATGAGTTTCCTCAACATCCATATACGAAGGCGCTTACGACCATGATTGGTCCAGTTGTTCCGCGGGCACCAATCGGTGCGCCATTGCACGGTGAACCAGCGAGTCCATTACATCCTCCTAAAGGTTGTCTATTTAGTGACCGTTGCCCAGATGTTGAACGTAAATGTTTGGAAGAACGACCACCGCTTCGTGAATGGGCGGACCGTAGAATTGCATGTTGGCATATTTAATGGGGTAAATTATGGAACAGTTAATCGTAGGGAAATCCTTAGAAATGCAATTGGCAACAGTATTAAATACATTGCCACCAGCTGCGACCGTATCCTATATGGTAACGCGTCTTAATGAAGGGGAGGAAGCTACCATAGTGGCTTCTTCTAAGGAAACGATTGTCCATACTGGTGCCAGTATGGTGAAAACGCTGATTTTGGAGTATGTATTTCACTTAGCAGCACAAGAGCAGCTTGATATTAATGATACCATTGCATTGCACCGCAGCCCGCGCGTTGAAGGTGCAGGAGCCTTGATGGAATTGGCGGGCAATCATAGCTTTAGTTATTTAGAGCTCTGTCGTTTGATGATGGTACTCAGTGATAATTGGGCTACTAACTTATTGATGCAAGCATTGGGCATGGAAAATATCAATGCTCGGGCTGAACAATTGGGCCTTGAACATTTTGAAATCAATCGGATGATGATGGATTTTAAAGGAGCACAAGAAAATCGAGAGAATTATATTACCGCCTTAGATATGACTAAGTTGTTACATCATATATATGAGTTGCGTCATACTATATATGGCCATGAAATGTGGAATATTCTCGGACGTCAACAGTTTAGAGATATTTTGCCATTTCACTGGGGTGAGGACGTTGTGTTCCACCATAAAACAGGCTCATTAGATTGTATTGAACATGATGCGGGGATTATAGAAACGATGAATGGAGATTTTTGCTTCGTTCTGTTGATGAGTCATTTACAAAATGACAAAGCAAAACAATTAGGAGCTCAAATGGGGCTCATTATGAAAGAATTTGTAGAGGATGCATTACCATGATGGATAAACGTAAATTGCTTAAGCTCGTGGTACTAGCCTTTGGTGTAAGTATATTGTTGCTTGTTTTTGGATATACTAGTGGTCCTAAGATTGTTGATGAGCATACGATACGATATGTATTGGAACAAGAACCGACAACATTAGATCCGGCTAAATCTAGTACGTCACCGGAAGCGACTGTACAATTACAATTATTTGATGGATTGGTTCGCTTAGATGATAAAGGAGAACCAGAGGCTGCACTAGCGAAACGTTGGACCGTGTCGGATGATGGCACGACATATACATTCCATTTGCGACCTGATTTGAAATGGTCCAATGGAGAACCTTTAACGGCTCATGATTTTGAGTACGCTTGGAAGAGAACACTGGATCCAGATACAGGTGCTGATAACGCCTATATGTTATATGTGCTAAAAAATGGGGAAGCTTTCAATAATGGTAAGGCTGACAGAGATGATGTTGGCGTAGAAGCTGTTGATGATGATACATTAGTTGTTACATTAGAACATCCAACGGCATATTTCTTAAAATTATTGGCCTCCCATGGCTATTACCCAGTATATAAAAAAGCTGTTGAAAGCAATGAAAATTGGGGCAATAATGCGGAAACAATCGTTTCCAATGGCCCTTATAAATTGTTGAGCTGGCAGCACAATGGCGAACTTAATTTCGTGAAAAATGAAAATTACTGGGATGCTGATGAAGTAGTTACCAAAACGATGAATTGGCCTATTAGTGAATCGCAAAGTACACGCCTTACTCTTGTTGAAGGGGGCGAAGCGGACATGATGGTTGAGCCTCCTGTAGCCGATCAACAACGACTCGAGGAAGCTGGACTATTACATATAGGCCCAATGCTCGGTAACTATTATTACTTGTTTAATGTGAAAGCAGAACCTTTCACAAATCCTGATGTACGGAAGGCATTTTCTATGGTTATCAACCGTAAGGAAATTGTAAAGAACATCGTCAAAGGCGGTAAGGAAGAAGCGTATGCCTTTGTCCCTTATGGCATGCTTGAAAGCAATGGTACTGATGATTTCCGTGAATCGGGAAGTTATCTCGTATATGAAGATGTAGAGCAAGCTAAAGAGCTCATAAAAGAGGCTGGTTATGATGAGAAACATCCATTGCCTCCAATTACGATTTTGTACAATACTAGTGAAATGCATAAGGCAATTGCAGAAGCTATTCAAGCTACATGGCATGAAGCCTTTGGCGCTGATGTGAGATTGCAAAATCAAGAAACCAAGGTATTCCTCGCTAATCGTGAGGCTGGTAAATATCAAGTGGCTCGCGCATCATGGGTTGCTGACTATGGGGATCCACAAAACTTCTTAGAAGTATTTTCTGCGGAAGACAATGATAGCCAGTACCATAATGATGACTATAATGAGCTTATTGCACGAATCCGTAGCACACCTGATAGTGTAGAACGGGATGCGTTGATGCATAAAGCAGAACGCATGATTTTTGATGAATCCTTAGTGATGCCGTTGTATTTTACAACACAACCATATGTGACTAATGGAACAATTCAAAACTATTTCTGGACCGTACTTGGTCAAGTAGACTTTAAAAAAGCATATAAATAAGATACACTAAAGACGTACGAATTGTACGTCTTTTTTGTATATTTCTGTTTATCTATGTACTTGGTACAAATTATTATATAGATAAATAATGCATATATGTGAGGAATTATGGAGTGGAAATTTCCAACGTGTTTGCAGAAGGGGATGACCATTGGTTGTATAGCCCCTGCTAGCAGCAGTGATGAATCCCTGGATACAATACAACAGATATGCCAGCAACATGGCTATCAGATTATATTTGGTGAATCCTGCTATCGTAAAGGTTTGTATGGTGGCACCCTTGAAGAGCAGGTTGATGAATTTAAATGGATGATGACAGAGGCCCCTTGTGATGCGGTGCTGGCATTGCGGGGCGGATATGGCACGATGCGGTATATAGATTGCATTGATTACAAAGCTATTCGTGAACATGGGAAGCCATTTATTGGATATAGTGATTGTACGGCTTTACATATGGCTATCAATCGTTATAGTCGTCTAGTAACCTATCATGGCCCAATGGGGGTTGATTTTACAGAAGCACGTAATGAAGATATACATCATTTATTTGAAACATTGGAAGGGCGACTTAGAGTCATTGAACCGCTACCGGAACCACCGCGAGGGGCCATCGGTACAGAACTAGGAGATGGCATATTGCGCGGTGGAAATATGACCATGCTATCTATGCTGTGTGGAACACCCTATTTTTTAGAGGATGAAAGTATAGAGGATACAATTCTATTTATAGAAGATATTGGCGAGGCGCCATATAAGCTAGACCGCATGCTACAACAATGGAGGTTATCTGGTTTATTAAGCCGTATAAAGGGTATGATGATTGGTACCTTTACAGATTGTGAAGGTGATGATGACGAATCCGATTATGATATAGGGTATGAGGCTCTCCGTTATATGGAGGAACATCGCCAGTCAAACTTACCAGAACCATTCGTATGCTATGTGCCAACAGGGCATGGTGCGCCACATCAAACATTACCGTTAGGTGCACATGTATATTTTCGATATATCTCTAATACGATTGTATTGTCGACTTATACGAATCAACATAGATCATAAGAATTTTAGAGGAACCATAGATGAATTTAAAGGAACGGGAATCGAGAGCTTGTGCCATAATTGATGGTATACAAGATGAGTTAAAAAGGATTTCGTTATTTTTACATGATAATCCAGAACTGGGGCAGCATGAAGATCGTGCTGTAGAAACAATTAGTCGCTGTATGGCACAGCATGGGTTTGATACGGCCGTAGGCCTCACAAAACGACCAGAGTTACGCACGGCTATGAGAGCCGACATAGGGTTAGAACGATTACATAAACTGGCGTTTTTAGGAGAGTATGATGCATTGCCAGAATTAGGTCATGGGTGTGGTCATAATTTGATTGCCATTATGAGTATGGGTGCAGCCATTGCATTTAGCCAAACGTGCCGAGATACGTGGGGGACTACGTTTTTTGGATGTCCTGCAGAGGAGACAATCGGTGGTAAGGTATATATGGCTGAAGAGGGACTATTTAGAGGCTATGACGGGGCTCTTATCATTCATCCAGGCGGTGAAAATGAGGTGGGCGGTACCTCGCTAGCTACCCATCCTCTAGAGGTGACCTTTCACGGTAGGTCTTGTCATATTGCGTCACTTACAGACTCTGGCGTCAATGCCTTAGATTGTGCGGTAGATTTATACCAATCCATTAAGACCATGAAAATCGATACATTTCCGAAAGGTGCTATCGTAGGTGCCATATTTACACAGGCTGGTACGGCCCCCAATGTGGTAACAGATACGGCCACATTGCGCATGACTGTACGCGGTGCTACGGTAGCTGATTTGGAAAATATCATTTTGCCAGCCATTAAATCTAAAGCGCAGAGGATTGCTACGGACTATGGCGCAACTGTAGAAATGCACCATTATGAACCTTTGTTTAAAGATATGAGGCAGGATGAACGTTTACTATCTTTATTTGATAAGGTAATGACTGACTTTGGTGAAAGCCCGCGAAAATTACCACCCAATGAGGCGGATGGTAGTACCGATGTAGGTAATGTATCCTATGAGGTACCCACTGCACAGCCAACATTGAATATAGGTGATCATCTGGAGGCTCATACACCTGAGTTTGCTTGTGCAGCGGGTTCGGAGTATGGATTGAGTCAAGCTATTAAAGGCGCTAAGATTATGGCCATTGTTGCCTTGCGGTATGCAGAACTAGTAAATGCCTAAATTTTGACATATCTAGGGCATCAAGGTACAATGAATATATTAATTAGTGTGAACTAAGCCGTCTTATGCAAGACGGCTTTTATTCCGATGGAGATAGATAATGAGTGTATTAACGGTATCCCATGTAACTCATGGCTTTGGGGCTCGACAAATATTAGATGATGCATCGTTCCGACTGTTAAAGGGGGAACATGTAGGTTTAATAGGTGCTAATGGAGAAGGGAAATCCACCTTCTTAAACATTATTACCGGCAAATTGCCACCTGATGAAGGCAAAATCGAATGGTCTAACCAAGTAACGGTGGGGTATTTAGATCAGCATGCAGTACTTGAAAAGGGCATGACCATTCGCGATGTATTGCAACGCGCCTTTGATGATTTGTATGTGATGGAATCTAAGATCAATGATGCATACAATACAATGGGTGATGTATCAGAAGATGAAATGAATCGCCTATTAGAACAAGTTGGTGAGTGGCAAGAAATCTTAGAGCAACGTGGATTTTATGAGATTGATGCGGTCATTGAACGAACAGCACAAGGGTTAGGCCTCATGGATATTGGGTTAGATCGGGACGTGTCGGATTTGAGTGGTGGACAACGTACAAAGGTATTGTTGACCAAGCTATTGCTTGAGAAACCGACCATATTGTTATTGGACGAACCGACAAACTACTTGGATGTTGAGCATATTTATTGGCTACAAAATTATTTACAGAATTACGAAAATGCCTTATTTTGATTTCTCATGATATGGAGTTCTTAAATTCTGTCGTTAATGTAATTTACCATATTGAACAAGCCGTTCTTACACGCTATACAGGTGATTATCATCAATTCCAAGCTGCCTATGAAGTGCAAAAGGCACAAGCTCGCAAAGCTTATGAACGACAACAACAAGAAATTGAGCGCATGGAGGATTTTATCCAACGCAATAAGGCTCGCGTTGCTACGCGTGGCATGGCGAATTCTAGAGCTAAGCGTTTAGAGAAAATGGAAATTCTTGAAAAACCGAAGGAATATATCAAACCGTCCTTTGGCTTTAAAGAAGGTCGTACGCCTAGTCGTTTTATCGTGGAAGCCTTTGGTCTTGAAATTGGGTATGATGCGCCACTTACAAGACCGGTGGACTTTCAAATAGAGAGGAATAAAAAAATTGCCATTCGCGGTGTCAATGGTTTAGGTAAGACTACATTGCTAAAGACCATTTTAGGTTTATTGAAACCTGTAAGCGGCGAATTGGTGAAAGGTGATTTCCTCGAAGTTGGCTATTTTGCGCAAGAGGATACACCATCTAATTCAGAAACTGCGTTAGATTATATTTGGAATGAATATCCGGCCATGACAAATGCTGAAGTTCGTGCAGCGCTTGCGCGATGTGGATTGACAAATGAGCATATTACTTCTCAAATGCGCGTTCTATCTGGCGGTGAAAATGCGAAGGTACGTCTCTGTAAATTGATGCAGAAGAAATATAATGTTCTTGTTCTTGACGAACCGACAAATCACCTTGATATATATGCTAAGGAAGAATTGGCTCGGGCTTTGCGTGATTTTAAGGGAACTATTGTCCTCGTTAGTCATGAACCAGAATTTTATGAAAGTTGGGTTACCGATATTTGGAATATAGAGGATTGGACAACGAAAATCGTTTAGGAGGGCCTATGAATCAACTTGCAAAAGAAGGGATAGAGCAATTTTTGCGTGCCCTATCCGTTGATACAAAGGCGCCAGAGTTAGAAAAAACACCGACCCGTGTAGTGGAATTGTATGAAGAGTTGTTTTCTGGTGTCGGAAAAAATACAAAAGAACTCTGGGGGGAATTGTTTTCTACGGACTACAATGGTTTAGTAGCCGTTACAGACATTCCATTTTATTCGATGTGTGAGCATCATTTACTGCCATTTTTTGGTACAGTAGATGTAATATATCAACCACATAGTGGTTGTGTAGCTGGCTTAAGTAAGTTTAATGATGTAATTACGGTATTAAGTAGAAAGCCACAATTACAAGAACGCTTGACGAGAGAAATCGCCGATGCAATCGAGCATGATTTATCCGCTGAAGGTGTTTTTGTACGTCTTAAAGCAACACAATTATGTATGTTGATGAAGGGGACTTTGCAACAAGGCTCGCAAGTGGTTACCATAGAGAGTAGAGGCCTATTAAGGGAGGCAGGCTCTTTGCGAGATGAAGCATTGGCTATGTTAGGAGGCACAGATGTATAAACGTAGACAATATACTTGGAGTGATGGCAAATCATTACGTTTATTTGACCGCACATTAATTATGGGCATTTTAAATGGCACACCAGATTCTTTTTCCGATGGAGGCCAACATAATACACCAGAAACTGCAGCAGAATGGACTCGCCAAATGATTAAAGATGGGGCGGATGTAATTGACTTAGGCGTAGAATCTACGCGACCTGGATGCACTCCATTGAGCACTGAAGAGGAAATTGAACGACTCAGTTTGTTGCTTGATTCTGTTTTGGATGCATCTACTGTTCCTGTATCCATCGATACATACCATGCTAAAACAGCAGATTATGCATTTTCTAAAGGCGCTCATATTCTAAATGATGTATGGGGATTGCACTATGATCCTGACATGGCCGCTGTAGCAGCAAAATATAAGGTGCCTGTCATTATCATGCATAATAGCAATGATACAAATTACGATGATATCATTGAAGATATGAAGGCTTATTTCTTCTCCGCCGTTGATAAAGCTTTGAAAGAAGGCGTGCAACCACAAAATATCTGGCTTGATCCAGGCATTGGATTTGGGAAAACAGAGGAGCAAAATATTGAGGTATTGCAACGGTTAGGTGAAATTACGGCCTATGAATACCCCTGTGTTATTGGCGCCAAGTAGAAAACGCTTCATCGGCACGATGCTTGGTGGACTTCCTCCAGAAGAACGAGATGAAGGCACAGTTGCAGCGTGTATTACCGGTGTTTTTCAAGGCGTTGACATGGTGCGTGTACATAATGTATTAATGCATACACGTGCACTTGCTGTAGCAGACGGATTGTTGCGAGGCTAATAAGGAGTTTACTATGGATAAGATCATATTAAAGAATATGGCTTTTTACGGATATCATGGTAATTTAGAGTCTGAAAAATCACAAGGTCAACGCTTTTTTGTAGATGTGGAAATTAAAACTGATTTAACTAAACCAGGCCAAACAGATATGTTAGAGGATTCTATCAACTATGTTGAGGTGTATGATATGGTGGCAGCTATTATGACTGGTGAAAGTTGTAATTTGTTGGAACATATTGGTGCATTGATTGCAGATACATTGTATCAACACTATCAAGGCATAGTTGGCTTAAGCGTGACTGTTCGTAAGCCATCTGTACCGATTACAGGTATATTGGATTATGTAGAAGTTGTAACGACGCGAGGTCAAATCTAATGTATACGTACTATATTAGTGTAGGTTCTAATATAGGAAATCGACGCCAGTACATTGAATCAGCTTATCAGGCTCTTTCCATATATCCAGAGGTGTATCGTATTACTGCCTCATCCATTCTAGAAACAGAGCCGTGGGGCTATACAGATCAAGATGTATTTTTAAATGCTGTTTGGCACGTTACCTGTGAATGGAAACCTCATGAGTTGCTCGATATATTACAAAAACTAGAACGTGAGGCTCAACGAAAACGGGATATTCACTGGGGACCGAGAACACTTGATTTGGACATTGTATATGCTCTGGATAAAACCGGTGCTTGTATGAATATCAATGATGCGCGTTTAGTAATTCCTCATCCATATTTTTGGGATAGGTTGTTTGTTTTGGAACCGTTGATGGAGCTAGACAAAAATTTCACATATAATGGTGAGTCCATACGCAGTAGAATTCATTCACTACAGACATAATATAAGGATGTATTCATAAGGGGTTAACATGAATGCAAAACGATTGGGCTTTATCATTGTTGCCATTCTTTTAATGGGATTGTCTTATTGGGCGATGTCGATGGTTAATGATGATGTAAAGTCCGTAAAAGTAGATCCAGAACAACATACATTGGTGGTTACATCGAATGATGCAATTATATCTAAACGATTGTTGGCCATGAAACAAGTGGGAGATGATGTCTATTTTTTAGGTTATGAAGGATATGGCATTTATAATGTAAAGGATAATACGATTCGACTTAATACAGTTCAATTTAAAGGAACTCATATTGAGCCTGGACAACTAAAAAATTATCAAAAAGGCGTGCGTCATGTAGAGAATGTTGGAACTTTTCATGATTTTACAGCTGAAGAGCAACAGAACTTTACAGATATGCTAAATGCAACGGATAAGGGAGCTCACTATATACCGCCTTATTATCAGTCTGGCTATGAATCGTCGTTCATTGATTTAGATACATCATTTTTTATTACCAATAATGTAAAGTCTCTTAAGCAAGGACAGTCAAAAATTTATATTTTAGATGGTTCGGGATTTATCATCATTAATAGGGGCAATAAAGAGATTCAGGGATATTTTAATACGCGTATTTTAGGCGAGGGGACGAAGGGGGTTCCAGATAGCTTGAAAGGTTATTATGGTTCCCAATTCATACGAATCTACGCATTAAGTAAAATGGATCCAGAAGATGTATCTATTTTATGGAATATGCGCAAACAATATTTAGCTAAGAATAAAATTGATGTACAAGAACAAAATTTATTTCCTATAGAATTAGTCGATGTACATCAGTAGGAGGCACATATGCTTTGGTCTATTATCGTAGGTGGGTTTATCGGTTTTGTAGCAGGACGTATTACTAAGAAAGCACAAAGTATGGGGATTATTCTTCGTGTTATTGCAGGTTTAGTTGGTGCTATCGTTGGACGGGCTTTACTTGGTACATGGGGGCCAAGCCTTGCTGGTATGGCCTTAATACCATCCATTGCTGGTGCTGTTATCGTTATTGCTGTAGTTAGTTTTTTTGCAGGAAAAGACTAACAAAATATTAAAAATAGGACTATTATAGTAAGTAGCTATAATAGTCCTTTTAATATTTATAAACAAATTGTCTTAAGGAGGCTCTTATGAAATTACGTAAAGTAGGTATAATCGGTACTGGACATGTAGGTTCTCATGTGGCTTTTTCTCTAGCTTTGCAAGGTGAAGTCGATGAGTTATATATGATGGATATTGATGAGAAGAAAGCAAAAGCCCAAGCGATGGATATCAATGATGCAGTTAGCTATATTCCGCATCGTGTAACGGCTACATCTGGGCCAATTGAAGGTTGTGGGGATTGCGATATTCTCGTTTTCTGTGCTGGCCCATTACCTAATTTATACCAAGATAGACTTGAAAGCCTTGGTGATACAGTAGCCGTACTAAAGGACGTCATTCCTCGTATTAAAGAATCTGGATTTAATGGTTTCATTATATCCATTTCTAATCCAGCTGATGTAGTGGCCACGTACTTATGCAAACATTTAGGTTGTAATCCTAAGCATATCATTTCATCGGGAACTGCACTCGACTCTGCAAGACTACAAAAAGAACTAGCGCATCTATTTAATATTAGTAATCGAACAATTACAGCCTATTGTTTAGGCGAACATGGCGCTAGTGCTATGGTACCTTGGTCACATGTATATGTACAAGGTAAGCCATTAACTCAACTACAAAAAGAATTGCCTCATAGATTCCCCGAACTAGATCATAAACAAGTTTTGGATGATGTTAAAATTGGTGGCTATCATGTTTTGGCAGGAAAAGGTTCTACAGAATTTGGTATTGCTAGTGCAACAACCGAATTGATTCGCGCTGTATTCCACGATGAGAAAAATGTGCTACCATGTTCTTGCTATCTTGATGGGCAATATGGAGAAACAGGTGTTTTTGCATCTACACCTGCTGTTATTGGTAAAGATGGTATTGAAGATGTGCTTGAATTGCAACTTACGGAAGATGAATTGTCATTATTTAAGAATTCTTGTTCTGTTATTAGAGAATATGCTAAAAAAGCTGAAACCTTGTGATATGTCGATAGTTTCATTCAAAATAAATCGACCACATAAGTTTTTCTATCTATAAATTTTTTGAGGTTCTATGGTATAATTTGTTATTATGTATATAGTTGATAATGTTATTGGGGGCTCTGCATGAAACAATCTGAACATCGTGAAAAACCGGTAAAGCGTAGACGGGTACAACGAAATCGACGCGCTGAAGATCGTAAGATTGTCATCATGTGGGCAAAACGTATTGCTGTTACAGTAATGGTTATGTTATTACTGGGGCAAGCATATCGTCTAGTAGCTATTTATCAAGAAAAACAACATATTGAACAACAATTGCAAGAATTGCAACAAAAGAATGATGAACTAGAGCAGGAAAAAGCAAAGCTACAAGATCCTAAGAATATTGAAAATGTAGCTCGTGAGCAATTAGGCCTCGTAAAACCAGGTGAAGTGCCATATGTAAAATAATCTTGTCATCATTGGTGTAGTTTTAGTTTATAGTTTGAGGTTTTATTAGGAGGTTGCATGGCAATCGAAGTTGGTAGCGTTTTAAACGGTACAGTTTCCGGTATTACAAAATTTGGTGCTTTTATTGATTTAGGGGATAAACAAACTGGTTTAGTTCATATTTCCGAAGTAGCTCATGGCTATGTAGAAGATATAAATGATGTACTAAAGGTACAAGATGCAGTGAAGGTTAAGGTTTTGTCTGTCGATGGTAGCAAAATTGGCCTTTCCATTCGTCAAACTCAGGATAAACCGCACGTTGAAGAACGTCGACCTGAACGCCGTATACAAAGTCGACAAAGCGCAGAATCCTTTGAAGCAAAGATGAAATCATTCTTGCGTGATAGTAATGAACGATTGCATGATTTAAAACGCAATACAGAAGGTAAACGTGGAGGCCGTGGCGGTCGTCGCGATTAGAAATAAAGAGATGGTTTCGGCCATCTCTTTGTGTATATAACTTCACTTATAATACGAAGATACTATAGAGAAAAAACTATGAAAACAGCTATTATTGATGTAGGTTCAAATTCTATACGTCTGTTATTAGGAACCTATAAAAATGAACAATGGTATAATGAGCCTAAACGATTGTGGACTACGCGATTAGGAAAACGAAATGATGATGGTACACTATCTACAGAATCTATGGAGGCCTCCTACAAGGCTTTTTCTGAAATCGATAGTTTCGCCAAAGACTATGGCGTAAATCAATGTTTTGCCTTTGCTACAAGTGCCGTCCGGGAAGCCTCTAATGGTCTGGACTTTATGGAAAAGGCTACTACATATTGTGGAATGACATATCGCATTTTAAGTGGTGAAGAAGAGGCGGCTTACGGATTTAAAGGAGCATTACGAGATCGTTTATCTGATGGTTTGCACTATGCGACCATCGATATTGGCGGTGGAAGTACAGAGTTGGCATTAGGCTCTAAAGACAGTATCTATTGGAGTCGTTCCTATCCCGTTGGTGCGGTACGTTTAAAACCACTTTCCGATGAAGGACCACAACGGGTATGGGAGGAAACTAGATTCCTGTGGGACCCTATGATGATAGAGGGCATCTTCGGTGAATTTATTGGCATAGGGGGCACCATTACAACATTGGCTGCTATTGATTTAAAAATGGCAATCTATGATGGCCAGAAAATTCAAGGTCATAAATTAACGAGGGAATGTATAGAAGGCATTATTTTACAATTGCGCTATATGAGTCGTGATGAACGATTGCAAGTGCCCGGTATTCAGCCAGGTCGCGTAGATGTTATTGTGAGCGGTGCGGAAATATTAACGTCGTTTATGGATGCCTATGAAGTTCCTCATATTTTTGTGAGTGAACAAGACGGCATGGAGGCATTACAACAAGAAGTATTTGAAAATTATGATGAAACAGTGCAGTAATATTACGCCTAAGGCAATTAAACAATTACATAGACTTGTTAATGCAACATTGAAATCTGTAGATTTATTTCCTTATGACGCACGTATTTTGGTCGCTTGTTCAGGGGGACCTGATTCTATGGTCGTTTTAGATGTATTGCAATATCTTAAAAATCATAGAAAAGCGGAGTGGACCCTTGGTGTTACTACTGTTGATCACTGTATTCGTAGTGAAAGTGCTGCAGAATTACAAATGGTTGAATCTTATTGCAAAAATAAGAATTTGCCCTTTTGGGGCATTAAAAAGGATATACCTGCTATGGCGCAGGCCCGAAAGGAGTCCTTGGAAACCGTGGGACGCTGTGAACGGTATATGTGGTTTAATGAACTGGCACAACGTGAGGGGTTTGCGTATATAGTGACCGCTCATCATAAGGATGATCAAGCAGAAACCATTTTGGCACATGTATTGCGTGGCGCGGGACTCAAGGGTCTTACTGGAATGCGTGTCATCAGTCATGATTACACGGTTCCTGTTGTACGCCCTTTATTGGAAATAACAAAATCTGAAATATTGGAATATGCTTATTTACGAAATGTTGCATATTGTACAGATCCTTCCAATAATGATAGGCAATATAACAGGAATCGCATACGCCATGAGGTTATCCCTATGTTACAATCCATTAATCCTAATGTGGTTGATACATTGTGCCGACTTGGCCATATTGTTCAGGTGGATGAGGCGTATCTTGATGGTGAAAGTAAGCGTTTGTTTCTTCAATTAGCAACAAGTGTTGAAAATGGATATACTATATCACGTCGCGGTATGCGCTCATTATCGCTTGGCATGCAGCGGCGGTTGTGGCAATTGATGATGCCTAGCATCTCATTATCACTAGCACATCAAGTCCAATTGGCACATATGGTAAGAACGGGGGAAGAGAAAACTTTCACCATTCAAAAAGTTACAATTACCGCGCAATGTGATACAATACATGTATATTGCAAACATTAGATATAGATCCGGGAGGTCTTATATATGCATCAAGATGTAAAAGAAATTTTATATACGCAAGAACAACTGGCAACTCGTGTCCGCGAATTAGGCGCAGCAATCAGCAAAGATTATGCTAATGATTCTGTTGTATTAGTAGGCGTGTTGAAGGGGGCTATTGTTTTTTATACCGATTTGGTTCGCACCATCGATGATTCCGTAGATGTATCGTTCGATTTTATCTCTTGTTCTAGCTATGGAGACGGTACAACTAGTACCGGTGTGGTCCGTATTTTAAAAGATTTGGATCGCTCCGTAGAAGGTAAACATGTGCTTGTTGTAGAGGATATTGTGGATACGGGCACAACTCTTCATTATCTACTAGATAATTTGAAAGCTCGCGGCGCTAAGAGCGTGCGACTTGTTGCCCTTCTCAATAAACCAGAACGCCGTAAAATGGATGTAGATGTCGATTATGTAGGCTTTACTGTTCCAGATTACTTTGTTGTTGGATACGGCTTAGATTATGCTGAACGATATCGTCAATTACCGTATATTGGTATTTTAAAAGAATCTGTTTACCAATAATGATGTAATATTTTTATAACTAAATAATGGCGAGTATTTGTTCGCCTTTTATGGTATAATATAATAATGCATATCATTATGCACTATTGAATTATACATTACATGTGAAAGGAGTAATTTTTTGAGTCAATTTAGTAAAAAACTCGTCCTTTACTTACTTATCATTGCAATTGCCGTTTTCGCTATAGATTCTCTTGCAGGGCAAAATACTAATAAAGCCGAAATGAGTTATACCGGTTTTGTACAACAAGTACAACAAAAGAATGTTGAATCTGTAACGATTACAAATGACCATGGAATCAAAGGAAAGCTAAAAAATGGTACAGATTTTGTATCCTATGCACCTTCTGATGATACGTTGATCAAAACGTTGACTGATAATGGCGTAGAAATTACAGCTGCACCGCCTGAACAACCTTCTTGGTGGGTTAGCTTATTAGGTTCTGCAATTCCTATCATTATCCTTGTAGTTGTATTCTTTTTTATTATGCAACAAACTCAAGGTGGTGGCGGTCGCGTAATGAACTTTGGCAAAAGCCGTGCTAAGATGATGGGTGATGGTAATGTAAAGGTTAAATTTAGCGATGTAGCTGGTGCCGAAGAGGCGAAACAAGAATTGACAGAGGTTGTAGAATTCTTGAAGGATCCAGGTAAATTTACAAGTATTGGTGCAACCATTCCAAAAGGCGTTTTGTTAGCAGGACCTCCAGGTACAGGTAAAACCTTATTAGCAAAAGCTGTAGCTGGTGAAGCAGGGGTTCCATTCTTTACCATTTCCGGTTCCGATTTCGTAGAAATGTTTGTCGGTGTCGGTGCATCACGTGTACGTGATTTGTTTGGTCAAGCGAAGAAATGCGCCTTGTATCATTTTCATCGATGAAATTGATGCAGTGGGGCGCCAACGTGGTGCTGGTCTTGGTGGCGGTCATGATGAACGTGAACAAACGTTAAATCAATTACTCGTTGAAATGGATGGTTTTGGTGCTAATGAAGGTATCATTACCCTTGCAGCGACTAACCGTCCAGATATTTTGGACCCTGCATTATTGCGCCCTGGTCGTTTTGATAGACAAGTAGTTGTAGGTCGCCCAGATCTTCATGGCCGTGAAGCAATACTTAAGGTTCATGCACGCAATAAACCGTTGGCTGATGACGTGGATTTAAAAACTATTGCGAAAAAGACACCTGGCTTTACAGGTGCTGATTTAAGCAATTTATTAAACGAAGCTGCATTGTTAGCAGCTCGCTTAAATAAAAAGGTCATTACCATGGCTGAATTGGAAGAAGCCAGTGAAAAGGTTAGCATGGGCCCTGAACGCCGCAGTCACATTGTGAGCGAAAAAGATCGCAAATTGACGGCTTATCATGAATCTGGTCATGCTATTGTGGCGCATTTATTGCCACATGCAAACCCTGTTCATAAGGTAACAATTATCCCACGTGGTTATGCTGGTGGATATACAATGATGTTACCTAAAGAGGAACATGATTATAAGACTAAAGCACAGCTATTAGCTGATATACGCGTTGCATTGGGTGGTCGTATTGCTGAAGCCCTTGTACTTGGCGATATTAGTACGGGTGCATCTGGCGATTTACAAAGTGTAACGAATACGGCACGTTCTATGGTTACACGTTGGGGTATGAGTGATACGTTGGGACCAATTGTATTTGGTGAACAACAAGAGCAAGTATTCCTCGGTAAATATTGGCCATGAACGCAATTATAGTGAAGAAGTTGCAAGTAAAATCGATGTTGAAATTCATCATATTGTAGATGAAGCATATCGCGATGTAGAACAACTCTTAACAGATAACATGGATTTCTTACATAATATGGCAAAGGCTTTATTAGAAGAAGAAACCATTGATGCTAAGGCAGTTGAAAACCTTCATAAATATGGTACTACTAAGGCTCCTAATGAAATAGATGAGCCTACAGTAAGTCATATGGATGCAGTAATTTCCATGCCACCTAATGCTACTGAAGAATCTAAGACTAGCTCTACAGAATCCGATGTACAATCATAATACATAACTAAAAGAGGCTACCTTGAGGTAGCCTCTTTTGCTGTATGTGAAATGTTTCTGTTACGATAAACTTTTTTATTGTCCATCACTGGCATGTCTTGTGGCCATTAATTCTTGAGTGCGTTGATTCTTACGTTCTTGAAGGTATCGTTGGGCTAGCACATTTGGCACGGCCACGCCGACAGCGATGCCCACAATAGATAGAATGCCAGTAGTACCGTTTTGTGCCATATACAATAGACCTGATTCGTTTAGTGAGTTTATGTGCAATATATCAAATAGAAATCGATAGAGTAAAATGCCAGGCATCAGTGCGATAGCTGATGGTACGACTAGTACGGGACCAGATGTTCGTAGCCATGAGGAAAGTTTGACAAAGATGACGCTCATTACGGCTGCACCAATGAATGTAGCACCGGGTAAAGCAAATCCATATTCTAAAAGCATTAAGTTACGAATTGCTACGCAAACGACACCACCTAGCCCAATATAGGGTAATAGACGAGCTGGTGAATTAAATAGTACAGCGAATGAGGCGGCGGAAACAAAGGAACCAATAATCTGTGCTATAGAAAAATATGAGGCTTAATATCCACAAAGTTAAATGCCGGCAATGGACTGAAGTAAAGAGCCATCGCCATGCCGAGTGTCATGCTGCCCACGATAAGTAAGGTTCTGATAGCTCGTGTTATACCGGATAAAATGTGGTTGTTTATAGTATCGATAACCGAATTGATAAGTGGAACACCTGGAATCATGAAGAGTGTACAACAGACGAGTACATATACCAGTGATCCTAACTCGATGAAGGTATAGAAACCATAGGCAATAAACATGGCCGTAAAGGCGCAGATAGCGTTGCCTAAATATTCATTAAACCCAAGGCGCTGAGATACGACCTTCATAAAATAACCACATAATGAACAGATGAATGTTACTACTAATGCAATAATATCCGCACTGTATAAGTAAGCTAAACCCGCAGATCCTAATGCGCAAGCAATACCTTTTGCCCAGACTGGATAGACGGGAATCGTTTGTTGTAGTTTTCCAACTAAACGTTCATAGGTAGTTAACGAATAATGGCGTTCAAAAGCTCGCCAGGTGAGTTTGGATATGGCATTAATCATGGCCATATTTGGTATGTGAATTGGCGTTTTTCGAAAAGCTGTTATAGAGCGCTCTTCATGAAAAATATTAATCATAATCGTTGTATAACTAATGTGGATATTTAAATAATTGTGTGGAATCCCCATAAATGTAGCAGCTTGTTGGATTTCCGATACCATTCGTACCGTGTCAGCACCACATTCCATAAGGAGTTTGGCGATATTTAATAATACATCCAATTTTCGATGAATATGGATGAAAGGGGTCTCTAGGACCTCATTTTTTTCTTCTAATGTAAATTGTTTCATTAATACTCCTTAATTTCATCATCCTTTACTCATTATACTATGTAATGGTCTGTAATATCATTCATTAATCTATTTGTCTACCTAATGGGGTATAAAAATCTAGATTCTTTGCATTTTATTGAATGATTATTTATTAAATTGATAAATAACACTTGCTTTTTCAAGGGCCCACTTGTACAATCGAATTGTAAACCGACAGGAGAAAGGGGCCTTATTATGCGTGATGAAGTACTAGAATTCTTAAGACAGAATCAAGGTGGCTTTGTTTCCGGTCAAGATATGTCTGAAGCATGTCATGTATCACGGACTGCCATTTGGAAGCATATAAAAGCACTAAGACAAAAGGGCTATAAAATTGAGTCCTATACAAAGCGTGGTTATCGTTTGTTGGAGGAACCGGATTTGTTAAGCCCATTAGCAATGAAACAAATATTGAATACCGATGTATTTGGTAAACGATATGTATATATGGATACAACTGAATCAACGAATTTAGAAGCTCGTAGATTGGCGCAACAAGGCGCTGAGGAAGGCACCGTAGTCGTTACAGAGGAACAGGCTGCTGGTCGTGGTCGCTTGTCCCGCGGTTGGTATTCTCCATTTGGAAAAGGCTTGTGGTTTAGCCTTATTCTCCGCCCTGATTTTCTACCTGCAGAGGCTCCTAAATGTACATTGATGGCTGCTGTGGCGCTCACGAAGGCATTTCATAAAATGGGGACTTACTGATGCAGGGTATTAAAATGGCCAAATGATATTTTGGTAAATGGTCGTAAGCTTGTTGGTATATTGACGGAAATGTCTGGATCGATGGAGGAAATTTCCTATATCGTTATGGGCATAGGCGTCAATGTTAAGACGAAACAAGAAGAATTACCGGAAGAAATTAAACAAATCGCTACATCTCTATTGATGGAAGGCGTTGATATTGAACGGACAGAAGCTTTCAAAATTATCTTAGAAGAATTAGAGCATCAATATTACGATGTATTAGATAGTGGGATTTGAGGATACCCTAAATGAATGGCGTAAATTGAGCGTTACTTTAAATCAAGAAATTGAGGTTAGAGCACCAGGGAATACCTATGAAGGTGTGGCAACTGATATTGATGACGATGGAAATTTATTGGTAAAAACGACTAATGGAGAAATTAAACGAATTGTTGCTGGCGATGTTTCTATACGTCCACGAAAATAGGAGGAATGCATGTTATTAGTAATTGATGTGGGAAACACGAATATTGTTCTCGGTGTTTACGATAAGGTAAAAATTTAGTAGGACACTGGAGAATTTCTACAGATCGTGTGCGTACCACGGACGAATATGGCATGTTGATGATGAATTTGTTTTTTCATGATCGCAAGGTTAATGCAAAGGATATTAAGGCTATCATTATTTCCTCTGTAGTACCGCCATTGATGCCAACATTAGAACGTGTATGCTTGCGTTACTTTAATGTGTAATCCTATCATTGTAGGTCCAGGTACGACAAAAACAGGTATTGCTATTAAATATGATAATCCTCGTGAGGTAGGGTGCTGACCGCATCGTCAATGCCGTAGCGGCAAATGCCGTATATAAGGGACCCCATTGATTATCATTGATTTTGGTACTGCTACAACCTATTGTGCAGTCCTTGGAAATGGTGATTATATTGGTGGGTGTTATTACGCCAGGTGTAACGATTTCAGCAGAGGCTCTCTTCCAACGAGCTGCAAAATTGCCACGTATTGAGGTAAAGGATCCAGGTCAGGTTATTAATCGTAATACCGTATCATCTATGCAATCCGGCATGTTCTATGGTTATGTAGGGCAAGTAGAGGGCCTAGTGGCACGCATGAAAGCGGAAATGGGTGGCGATGTAACTGTGGTAGCAACAGGTGGTTTGGCACAGCTCATCAGCAGTGCTACCGATTGTATCGACCATGTAGAGCCAATGCTTACATTGGAAGGTCTCCGCCTCATTTACGAACGAAATAAATAATGGTACTATAATAGAGTTGGTTGTAATTATAGTATGAATGTATAACAACAGGTACGGCTTAGGCTGTACCTGTTTTATTAGGTGAATTATAATGAAAGAAACATGGGCTATTGGGAATGTATCCCTTCATGGCAAGGCTATTTTAGCTCCTATGGCAGGGGTAAGCGATATAGCATATCGACTGTTAGCCAAAGAACATGGCGCATCCATGGTTTGTACCGAAATGGTCAGTGCTATGGGCATCAAATATAAAAATGAGCGCACTCATGAGTTATTGCGTATGGAAGAGGTCGAGCATCCTGTGTCGATGCAAATTTTTGGGTCTGATCCAGAAGCAATCGCATTGGGCGCGAAAGGTGGTAGCAGATGCTGGTGCAGATATTGTGGATATCAACATGGGGTGCCCTGTTAAAAAGGTCATCTCCAGCGGTGACGGCTCGGCGTTGATGAAAACACCTGACTTAGCGGCTCGCGTAGCAGAAGCGGCAGTAAAAGCTGTTGATGTGCCGGTGACGGTAAAAATGCGTATTGGTTGGGACGATGATCATATCAATGTGGTCGATTTTGCCAAACGTATTGAAAGTACCGGTGTTGCAGCTGTTGCTGTTCACGGACGAACACGGGAACAAATGTATATGGGGCGAGCTGATTGGTCCTATATAAAAGCGGTTAAAGATTCCTTATCCATTCCCGTAATAGGTAATGGTGATGTATGGACGCCTGAAGATGCTCTTCGTATGATGCAAGAAACCGGGTGTGATGCGGTCATGATTGGCCGTGGTGCACAAGGTAACCCATGGATTTTTGAGCGCACTAATCATTATTTAACTACAGGTGAATTAAGTCCAGAACCCACTTATTTAGAGCGATTAGATATGCTGCTCAAACATTTTGAACTGCTCTGTCAGTATAAAGGGGAATCTTTAGGGGTAAGAGAAATCCGAACACATGCGGGGTGGTATATGAAAGGAATGCCTGAAGCAGCTTATTGGCGTAATCGTGTAAATACAATTCACACTGTTGAAAGCTTTTAAAACTGAGCTTTCAACATATAGAGACGTTTTGGAAAACTGGGGCTCACATTGACAAATACAGGGGTTCTTAGTATAATTGATTAAAAATTAAAGATGAAAGATAAGGTGTCATCGTACTGTGACACTTTTTCTATTATTTATATGTAGAAAGATTAGGAGAATCTATGGCAGACGTAAAAGAAACATTACTTACAGCCGAAGGTTTGAAAAAACTTGAGGATGAATTAGCATATTATAAATCTGTGCGCCGTATTGAGGTGTCACAACGTATTAAAACAGCTATTGAATATGGCGATATCAGTGAAAACTCTGAATATGATGATGCTAAAAATGAACAAGCTTTCATTGAAGGTTATATTTCTGAGTTAGAAAATAAAATTAATACAGCTAAAATTATTGATGAATCCACAAAAGGTGATGTTGTATCCGTAGGTAGCAAGGTTACCGTATTAGATACAATGTACAATGATGAATTGGAATATGTTATTGTTGGTTCTTCCGAAGCAGATCCTTTCAACAATCGTATTTCCAACGAATCACCTGTAGGTAAAGCTATTTTAGGGTAAACGTAAGGGCGATGAAGTAGAGGTATCCACACCAGATGGTCCTGTTACTTTCAAAGTGTTAGCAATTCAATAATTTTTTTCATTTTCAAAAAAAGAGGCGATAACATGAGTGAAGAAATTAAAAATGTACAAGAAGAATTAAATGATCAAATGCAAATTCGCCGCGACAAATTGGCTGAATATGAAGCTGATGGTATTTATCCATTCGGACAACGATTTGTTGTTAAAGATCATGCAAAAGATATTAAAGATGACTTCTTGAACTACGAAGACCAACCTACTGTCATTGCAGGCCGTTTAATGACGATGCGTTCCCATGGTAAAACTGCATTTGCCAATATTCGCGATTTAACTGGCGATATCCAAGTATATTTCCGTAAGGATGTATTGGGCGAAGATAATTACAAATATGTAAAAATGCTTGATATTGGCGATATTGTTGGTATTGAAGGTCATGTATTTAGAACTCACAGCGGTGAAGTTACGATTAAAGTCAACAAATTGACATTGTTATCCAAAGCATTGCGTCCGTTACCTGAAAAATGGCATGGCTTAAAGGATACTGAACTTCGCTACCGTCAACGTTATGTAGATTTAATCGTAAATCCAGAAGTGCGCGATACATTTATTAAACGTTCTAAAATCGTTGCGAAGATTCGCGAATACATGATGAACGATGGCTTCATGGAAGTGGAAACACCTATGATGCATCCAATTCCAGGCGGTGCCGCTGCTCGCCCATTCATTACACATCACAATGCGCTTGATATTGATATCTATATGCGTATTGCACCTGAATTATACTTAAAACGCTTAATCGTTGGCGGTATGGAACGCGTATTCGAAATGAACCGTTGTTTCCGTAATGAAGGTATCGATAATCGTCATAATCCAGAATTTCACAACTATCGAATCCTACCAAGCATATGGTGATGTAGAAGATGCAATTCGTTTAACAGAAAATCTTGTATCCTACTGTGCTCAAGAAGTACTAGGTACACAAGAAATTACATACCAAGGTACTGAAATCAATTTAACTCCACCTTGGAACCGCATCACAATGGCAGAAGGTGTAAAAAAATACACTGGCGAAGACTTTGATGCAGTAACTACTGTAGAAGAAGCGCGTGCTATTGCAGATCGTTTGAATGTAGAATACACAAATAATGATGGTATTGGTAAAATCTTAAATGCTTGCTTCGAAGATTATGTAGAAGAAAACTTGATTCAACCAACTATCGTATATGGTCATCCAAAAGAAATTTCTCCACTTGCCAAAGCAAGCCGTGAAAACCCATTGGCTACAGAACGTTTTGAAGCGTTCATCTATGGCCGTGAATTAGCAAATGGCTTCTCAGAGTTAAATGACCCAATTGACCAAAAACAACGTTTCTTGGATCAATTGAAAGAACGTGAAGCTGGTGATGATGAAGCGCACCGTATGGATGAAGACTTCGTCAATGCTCTTGAATACGGTTTACCACCAACAGCAGGTTTGGGCGTTGGTATCGACCGTCTTGTTATGTTCTTGACAGACTCTGCATCCATTCGCGATGTATTGTTGTTCCCATTGATGAAACCTGAAACATCTCAAGTTCAAGAAGAAGAAATAACTGAATAATTTTTAAATTAAAGGCTGTAATAGAATGCGGTGAAACTGTGTTCTATTACAGCCTTTTTTGTGTCAGTAAGTAGATATACATGAAGTGTGGGGTATACATCTTATATTTATGTATATGATTCACATTTATTTAAATTACATTTGTCATTGTAGGAGGATCATATTATGAAACATATGAAGGTCGCATTTTCTCATAAGGCACAATATTACTTTGGCCCTTTAGAAGGTCGTACAAGTGTAGATTTAAGTCAAACTGATTTTACTGATATAGCAGCCATCGTTATTAGTGAAAATGATACAGCTATTTTAGACAATGAAACTGTAAAATCTTTTGGTATCCCTATTTTCTTAGTTGTTTTTGATAATTCTGTTGATATAGATCAATTCATGGGGAAAGTGGAACGTGTAATTGATGGTTCTAGTACAAACTTTGACTTGTATAAACGTCAAATAGAGGCTGCTGCAGATAAATATGAAGAATCTACATTGCCTCCATTCTTTAAAGCATTAGCAGATTATGTAGAAGAAGGCAATTCTCAATTTGATTGCCCAGGTCATCAAGGTGGTCAATTCTACTGTAAACATCCAGCAGGTCGTGCATTCTACGATTTCTACGGCGAAACGTGTTCCGTTCTGACCTTTGTAATGCGGACGTTGCATTAGGCGACTTATTAATCCATGAAGGCCCAGCCTGCGCAGCTCAACAACATGCAGCGCAAGTATATAATGCAGATAAAACGTATTTCGTATTAAATGGTACATCTTCATCCAATAAAGTTGTATTGAATGCTCTATTAACACCTGGCGATATCGTTTTATATGACCGTAATAACCATAAATCTATTTGCCATGGTGCTCTTGTTATGGCTGGTGCAACACCTGTATACCTTGAAACAGCTCGTAACCCATTCGGTTCTATCGGCGGTATTTTGGAACACTGCTTTGACGAAAAATACATTCGTGATTTGATTGCTGAAAAAGACCCAGAAAAAGCAAAAGCTGAACGTCCTATCCGCTTGGCTGTTATCCAATTAGGTACATATGATGGTACTATTTACAATGCTCGTCAAGTTGTTGATAAAATTGGTCACCTTTGCGATTACATCTTCTTTGACTCCGCATGGGTTGGTTATGAACAATTTATCCCTATGATGAAAGATTGCAGTCCATTACTTTTGGAATTAGGTCCTAATGACCCAGGCGTATTGGTAACTCAATCCGTTCATAAACAACAAGCTGGTTTCTCTCAAACATCTCAAATCCATAAAAAAGATAAGCACGTTAAAGGTCAAGATCGTTATGTAAACCATAAACGTCTTAACAATGCATTTATGATGCATGCTTCTACATCTCCATTCTATCCATTGTTCGCAGCACTTGACGTAAATGCTAAGATGCATGAAGGCGAAGCTGGTAAAAAACTTTGGATTGACTGTGTAGAAACAGTTATTGATGCTCGTAAATCTGTATTGAAACATTGTAAATACCTTCGTCCATTAGTACCTCCTGTTGTACATGGTAAAAAATGGGAAGATGGGGATACAAAAGCGATGGCTCAAGATGTGGAATACTTCGCATTCGAACCTAATGCTAAATGGCATTCCTTCAAAGGTTATGGTAAAGGCCAATACTTTATCGATCCTTGCAAATTCCAATTGATTACACCTGGTATCAATGTAGAAACTGGTGAATACGAAGATTTCGGTATTCCTGCCAATATTCTTGCAAACTACTTGCGTGAAAATGGTATCATTCCTGAAATGTGACTTGAACACAATTCTATTCTTGATGACACCAGCAGAATCCAAAACTAAGATGGATGATTTAGTTGCACAATTGATTCGTTTCGAAGAATTAATTGAAGCCGATGCACCTATGCAAGATGTTTTACCATCGATTTACTATGCTAATATCGATAAGTATAAAGGCTATCATATCCGTCAATTATGCCAAGAAATGCATGATTTCTACAAAGATAGACAAGTTAGTACATTACAAGAACGCTTGTTCTTACATGACTACTTCCCAGAATATGTATTGAATCCTCAAGATGCAAACTTTGAATTCCAACGTGGCAAAGGCGAACTTGTACCATTAGATGAAGCTGAAGGCCGCATTGCTCTTGAAGGCGCTCTTCCTTATCCTCCTGGAGTATTGTGTGTACAACCTGGTGAACGTTGGTCCAAGACTGCTTGTGATTACTTCTTAGCATTGCAAGAAGGCATCAACAAGTTACCTGGCTTTGCTCCTGAAATTCAAGGCGTATACATTACACCACAACCAGATGGAACTAAAAAAGCATATGGTTATGTATTGAAAAAAGAATTTGAAAAATAACACTATTGTGTGCCGTCAGAGTTCCTCTGACGGCGCCACAATCCATAAAAAGGTGGTAAAACTATGAGTACAGGCAAAAATAAGATGTCCGTATTGCAGCTAACAATTTTAACAGCTGTTAATATGATGGGCTCCGGTATTATCATGTTGCCAACAAAGTTGGCACAGGTAGGTGATCTTTCAATCGTATCTTGGTTGATCACAGCCGTAGGCTCCATGTGTTTGGCATACGCATTTGCTAAATGTGGTATGTATGGACGCAAAGGTGGCGGCATGGGTGGTTATGCTGAATATTCCTTCGGTAAAGCGGGGAACTTTATGGCAAACTATACCTATGGTGTATCTCTTTTAATTGCTAACATTGCGATTGCAATATCCGCTGTAGGTTATGCAGCAACCTTTGCTGATGCAACATTAACTCCATTAATGACTGGTATTTATACAATTTTCACATTATGGCTTGCAACAGTATTGAACTTTGGTGGTGCTAGTATTACCGGTCGTGTATCTAGCTTTACCGTATGGGGCGTTATCGCACCAGTACTTGTAATTAGTACTGTAGGCTGGGCATATTTCTCCGCAGATATGTATGTGGCAAACTGGAATGTTAACAACATGCCATTTGGCGAAGCTGCTACAAACTCCATCGCCATGACATTGTGGGCTTTCCTTGGTCTAGAATCTGCATGTGCTAACGCTGATGCTGTAGATAATCCAGAAAAGAATGTACCAAAAGCCGTTCTTGGTGGCACATTAGGCGCTGCTGCAATTTACATCATTTCCACTAATATGATGTTTGGTATCGTACAGCGAGCGAACTTGTTAACAGTAATGCACCATTTGGTTTAGCATTCGCATCCATGTTCAATGGTACAGTTGGTAAAATCGTTATGGGCCTTATGGTTATGTCCTGCTTCGGCTCCTTGCTTGGTTGGCAATTCACCATTGCGAACGTATTTAAAGGTGCTGCTGATGAAGGTTACTTCCCTAAATTGTTCAGCAAAATTACATCTAAAGATGCTCCAGTAGTTGGTATGGTAACAATTACTATCTTGCAATCTCTTATGAGTTTGATGACAATTAGTCCTTCCTTAAGTGAACAATTCGAAACATTGGTTAATTTGGCCGTTGTAACGAATATTATTCCTTATCTATTATCCATGGGTGCCGTTATCGTATTGATGAAAGCTGCAAAACGTGCTGGTAGTGAACTTAAAGGTACGACATTTATTGCCTTTATCGGTTCCTTATATAGCTTATATGCATTGTATGCATCCGGTTTTGAAGCTATGACATACGGTTCTATTGTAACCTTTGCAGGTTGGACATTATACGGTTTCGTATCCGATCGTTTTGATTTAGAACATAATATTGGTAAATAGTATAATTAAGCTTTTGTTATAACAACTCTTGCGATACTATCTCCTTTGAGTAGCCCTCTGCGATTAGAAGTATAGAATTCTGATAGCAGAGGGCTTTTTCTCTGAAATTTTAAAAATATTCTATATTGGAGTATAATAAGAGAATATAGGTATTTAAGGGGGTAATTATGGATATATTAGCTGCAAGGCGTTCCATAGAACAACGATTACTAAAGCAATCCGTTGCATTAATGTCGTTGGTGGCCGTTAGTGGTACTATTATGGGTGTAATTACTGGTTCTAGTGCCGTATTATTAGATGGTATATTTTCATTCATCGATGTAATCATTAAGATTATGATGCTAATGACGGCCAAATTGGTAGCGCGCGAAACAAGTAAACGGTTCCAGTTTGGATATTGGCAATTTGAGCCTCTCGTGCTCGTTGTGGAAGGATTCTTTATCCTATTAATCGTATTATACGCATTGATTAGTGGTATAGGGGATTTACTAAATGGTGGTCGCCATGTTGATTTTGGTATAGCTATTTACTATGCTATTTTCTTTACTATAGCCGATACAGCCTATTATTTTTATGTACATCGCATTAATAAAAGCTTACAATCGAATCTAATCAAGTTTGATAATGTAAGTTGGTCTGTTGACGCGTGGCTCGAGGCAGCCATTCTCATCAGTTTTATAGCCGCAATCCTGTTAGAGAATACATCGTATAATTATTTGGCGGTTTATATTGACCCTATTGTTTTAATTGTATTATCATTGCAAATGATTCCGTCGGTTATTAAGATTCTTGTACCTTCTACAAAACAAATCTTGGGGTGGGCGCCTTCATCCTTGCATGATGAGGTACAAGAAATCATGGATCGTTTTATGGAAAAATATTCATTTAAGGATTATGTGACGAGTGTACAGGCTTATGGTAACTCGCGCATCATAGAGATTGATATTCTTGTGCCTAAGAAGTTTCCTTATCAAACGATAGCTGAACTTGATCGTATTCGAAATGAAATCGATGAAGAAATCGGAGGTAACCCGACGGAAAAGTGGGTTACCATTTCCTTTACTGCTACTCGTAAATGGATGGCTAAGGATTATCTTCTCGACGAAGAAGATGATGAATAATACTATATTTTATGGTATACTTAAATGTATTAAAATACTAAATTGTACGACATAATAGAAGAGGCTGATACTATGTTAGATTTGAAATTTGTCCGAGAAAATCTCGAACTAGTAAAACAAAATTTGGATAATCGTCATACGAAAGGTGATCTCGACACCTTTGTAGCTGCGTATGATGAACGAAAACAATTGATTCAAAAGGTTGAGGAATTAAAGGCATTACGTAATTCTGTAACAGAAGAAATCAGCCAATTAAAACGCAATAAAGAAAATGCAGATGATAAAATTGCAGAAATGAAACGTGTTGGTGACGAAATTTCTGAGTTGGATGGTCGCATTCGTGAAGTAGAAGACGCTTTGCGCAATGCTGCATTGATGTTGCCGAATATGTGTGATGCATCTGTACCTATTGGTGCTGATGAAGATGAAAATGTAGAACAACGCAAATGGGGTGAACCTCGTCAGTTTGATTTTGAACCAAAAGCACATTGGGATATTGGTGAAGGTTTAGATATTCTTGACTTTAACCGTGCTGTTAAAATGTCCGGCGCTCGTTTTACTGTATATAAAGGTTTAGGAGCTCGTTTGGAACGTGCGCTTATCAACTTCATGGTTGATCTTCATGTTGATAAACAAGGCTATACAGAAATGATGACACCGTATATGGTAACCCGTGAAACCTTGACTGGTACAGGTCAATTACCTAAATTTGCAGAAGATATGTACCATGTAGAAGATACAGAATACTTCTTAATTCCTACTGCAGAGGTTACATTGACAAACTATCACAGTGGTGAAATCTTGAGCGAAGATGAATTGCCTAAATATTACACTGCATTTACTGCATGTTTCCGTGCTGAAGCAGGTTCAGCTGGTCGTGATACACGTGGCTTGATTCGTCAACATCAATTTAACAAGGTAGAAATGGTTAACTTTCAAAACCAGAAGATTCTTGGAATGAATTAGAAAAATTAACAGATAATGCAGAAGAAGTATTACGCCTATTAGAATTGCCATTCCGTGTTATCACATTGTGTACTGGTGATATCGGCTTTGGTTCTGCTAAAACATATGACGTAGAAGTATGGATGCCTGCACAAAATAAATATAGAGAGATTTCTTCTTGCTCTAATATGACGGATTTTCAAGCACGTCGTGCAAATATTAAATTCCGTCGTGGCCCTAAAGGCAAACCTGAATTCGTTCATACATTGAATGGTTCTGGCCTTGCAGTAGGTCGTACCGTAGCGGCGATTTTGGAAAATAATCAACAACCAGATGGTTCCGTTGTGATTCCTAAGGTGTTGGTTCCATACATGGGCGGCGTAGAAAAAATTACGCCTGCTAAATAAGGAGGTCCCATGAAATTCTTTATAGATACAGCCGAATTTAGTGAAATTAAAGATGCTTACTCTTATGGCTTTATCGACGGTGTAACCACAAACCCATCCCTAATTGTGAAAGCTAAACGCGATTTAAAACAAGTAATTAAAGAAATTGCGGATCTTGTAGAGGGCCCTGTGAGTGCAGAGGTTATTGCTAGTGATGCACCGGGTATGATTGAAGAAGCGCATGAGCTTGTAAAACTCGGCTCTAATGTAGTTGTTAAAATCCCAATGACTCCAGAAGGTTTAAAAGCCGTTGCAGTGCTTTCAAAAGAAGGCATTAAGACGAATGTAACATTGATTTTCTCTGCTAATCAAGCATTATTGGCGGCACGCGCTGGTGCTACATTTGTGAGCCCTTTTGTAGGACGCATTGACGATATTAGTATGGATGGATTGACATTAATTCAAGACATTGCGGATATCTTTGCTATTCACGGTATTAATACTGAAATTATCGCTGCTAGCGTACGTACACCATTGCATATTTTACAATGTGCGAAAGCTGGTGCCCATATTGCAACAGTGCCATATAAAGTGTTGTTACAAGCTATGAAACATCCATTGACCAATGCAGGTTTAGAAAAATTCATGGCTGATTGGAAACAAGCTAATCAATAAGTAATATAAACATCTTTTTAAGGAGGCCCTAAAATGGATCGTACTTTATCTTTAGAATTTGCTCGTGTAGTCGAAGCAGCTGCACTTCGTAGTGGTCGTTTGTTAGGTCGTGGTCAAAAAGACGAAGCCGATGGCTTAGCTGTTGATGCAATGCGTCAAGCATTTGACTCTGTCCGTATTTCCGGTACCGTTGTTATTGGTGAAGGTGAAATCGACGAAGCTCCTATGTTATATATTGGTGAACATGTTGGTGCAGGCGGTCCAGAAGTAGATATTGCAGTAGATCCAATCGAAGGCACGAATTTGATTGCCAAAGGCCAAAATGGTGCTATTGCTGTTATGGCGATTGCTGAAAAGGGTGGCTTGTTACATGCACCTGATATGTACATGGAAAAGATTTGTGTAGGTCCTCGTGGCGCTGGCGCTATTGATATTACAAAATCTTTGACGGAAAATATTCAAAACGTAGCTGCAAAGATGGGTCGTAAGGTTGATGAAATCAACTTGGTAATGCTAGACCGTGAACGTCATTATGGATTAATGAAGGAAGCTCGTGATCTAGGAGCTCGTATTATGCTTATTTCTGATGGTGATGTTAACCCTGCTATGGAATGTTGTATCGAAGGTTCTGGCGTACATATGGTTGTCGGTACTGGCGGTGCACCAGAAGGCGTATTAGCAGCAGCAGCACTTAAATGTGCAGGTGGTGATATGCAAGCTCGTTTGAAACCAGGAAATGATGAAGAAGTTCGTCGTTGTCATGAAATGGGCATCAAGGATGTTAACCAAGTATTGACTCTAGATGATTTGGTTCGCACTGACGATGTAATCTTTGCTGCTACAGCGATTACACGTGGTAACCTATTGAATCCTATTCAATACTTTCCAGGTGGTGCTCGTACACATACCATTGTGATGCGCTCTAAAACAGGCACCGTACGCTTCCTTGATACCATTCATAGAGATGAAAAATTGACTACATTGAAAGCACGTTAGTTCTTTTGCTTTCACCATAAAAAATAGTGGGCCCCCTAAGATTAGATTGATAATCTTAGGGGTTTTTACTTGATGAAAAAGCCTAAAAAATAGTATAATTAACGTTAGTATATAACAGTGTGACGAATATGGTTATAAGAGAGCATAGCCATTTGATATAAGAAATGTAGGAGGAATTCTTTTGGAAAAGCTCGTTATTAAAGGCGGTAATCAGCTGAATGGTCGCGTACGCGTTAGTAGTGCGAAAAATGCGGTGTTACCTATTATTGCAGCTACGTTATTAGCATCAACGCCGAGTAAATTGTTGGAAATTCCAAATTTAGAGGATGTTGGTACAATTTCCCAAGTCATTGAGTCCTTGGGCGTTAAGATTACGCGAAACGAAGCTGACGATGAAATTATTTTCGATGCATCTATGTTAACAGCTACGGAAGCCCCTTATGAATTGGTGCGCAAAATGAGAGCATCCTTCCTCGTAATGGGGCCTTTATTGGCACGTAAAGGTGAAGCAAAAATTTCCATGCCTGGTGGCTGTGCTATTGGTGCACGTCCTATCGATCTACATTTGAAGGCTTTTGAAGCATTGGGTGCTAAGATTGAAATTACAGAAGATTATGTATATGCACATGCACCAGAAGGATTGCAAGGCACTCAAATTTACTTGGATTTTCCAAGTGTAGGAGCTACGGAAAACGTTATTATGGCTGCCTCTATGGCAAAGGGGAAAACGGTTATTGAAAATGCTGCAGAAGAACCTGAAATCGTTGATTTGGCAACCTTTTTAAATGCAATGGGGGCCAATATTCGTGGTGCAGGTACGAATGTGATTCGCATCGAAGGTGTAGAATCCTTGCATGGTGCTATTCATACTGTTATTCCTGATCGTATTGAAGCTGGCACATATTTAATTGCCGCTGCTATGGCTGGCGGTGATGTATTCGTAGAAAATGCCTTACCTGAACATTTGAAACCTGTAGTCGCTAAATTGAAAGAAGCAGGCGTTACAGTAGAAGAAGATATTGATGGTATTCGCGTGATTAGTACAGGTAAAGATCTGAAGGCTGTAGATATTAAAACATTGCCATACCCTGGATTCCCTACAGATATGCAAGCTCAATTCATGGCATTCACTACTATTGCAGAAGGCACTAGTACAGTGACAGAAACTGTATTTGAAAACCGTTTTATGCATGTCGCTGAATTGCGTAAGATGGGAGCTCATATAGATATCGATAATCGACAAGCTATCGTTGAGGGGATGCCAACCTTACATGGTGCTGTTGTTAATGCAACCGACTTGCGAGCTGGTGCTGCTTTAGTTTGTGCAGGCTTAGCCGCAGAAGGTACAACAGAGGTAGGTCGTCTACATCATATTGATCGTGGCTATGATGATTTAGTGGGTAAATTGAAAAGGTTAGGTGCCGATATTGTTCGGGTTGACGAATAAGAACAAAAGGCCAAAACAGAATACAAAGAAACGAAGCCGGCGTAAACAAGTGCCGGCTTTGCGTCGCAGTCAAGAGAATGATACAAATACAAAAAAAGAGTCCGTTGTAGAGCGTACTTCTCGTGCGGCCATGGTTAAGGTTACAGAGCTGCGTCGTAAAGAGCGTCGTCAAACAGACAAAGCCCATTGCTAAAACAACACCAACGATGACGTTAAAACGTATCGTGTCGCCTCAAAATGTAGGGAATACGGTATCTAAATTTGGACGTTCCCTAACATTTGATTTGGGGATTGATTTAGGCACAGCTAATGTTTTGATCTATGTGAAGGGCAAAGGCCTTGTACTTGATGAGCCAGCTTGTGTGGCTAAAGATACGAGAACTGGAGATGTATTAGCTGTAGGTGAAAGCGCACGACGTATGATCGGTCGAACACCGACTGGCATTGAGGTTATACGTCCTGTTCAAGCAGGTGTTATCGCTGATTATGACATGACGGAATTTATGCTTAAATACTTTATTCGTTCTGTTGTGCCTGCATCTCGCCTTATGAAAACACGAATTGTTGTCTGCGTGCCTTCTGGTATTACACCTGTAGAAAAACGTGCTATTTTAGAAGCCTTGTTGCGCACTGGCGCCAAGAAAACCGTGCTTATTGAAGAGCCTCTTGCTGCGGCGATGGGGACAAATTTAAATGAAGCTGAAAAGGTCGGTGCTATGGTTGTAGATATTGGTGGTGGTACTACTGATATCGCCGTACTGTGTGATACGGGGGTCGTGGTGAGTGAATCGTTGCGTATTGGAGGGGACTCCTTTAATGAAGCCATCATTCAATATGTGCGCCGCAAGAAAAAACTAGTTATAGGTCCATTGACGGCTGAGGAAATAAAAATATCCGTAGGAACTGTAGATCGTCGTTCAGAAGAGCGCGAGATTGAAATCAGAGGGCGTGATGTCATTACGGGCCTGCCTAAAATGGTGACGCTCCATTCTTTGGAAATTCAACGAGCACTAGAATCGCAAGTTATGAGTATTCTTGAGGCAATTAAGTCTATTCTAGAAAAAACGCCGCCTGAATTAGTGGCTGCTATAGGAGATCACGGTATCATTTTGACTGGTGGAGGGGCCTTAATTAGTGGTTTAGATCGCGTTATTTCACGCTCTGTCGGCATAGCGGCTTATCTAGTCGATTTACCACGATATGCTGTTATTAAAGGCGTGGCCAAAACATTAGATGAAATGTCATCATTACGTGATACATTAGAAGATTTACAATAGAGCTGAAAGCTGAGGTGTGATGACCTCAGCTTTTTTGTATTCTAAGTGAAAATAGTGTATACTACAAGTAAATAGATTGTATAAAATCAATACTAAAATACAGCCTATTATAGTTAGATATAAAATAGTATAAGAATTATAATTACAACATATTTTAAAGGAGTTCTCTTATGATACGCCTTAAAACGGCCGCTATGGTGGCATCTATTTTAATAACTAGTTCTGGTATTGCTCATGCAGGGGGATTTGACAGCCGTTCGAGTTTCTGATTACGATGGTGCAAGTCGCATTGTTTTTGATATGACTGAATTGCCCTTATCATGGACTAAGTCATATAATGCAAGCCAAAATACGGTTACATTAAACATGGCCAACACGACTAATAAAATTTCAAACGCTGCAGATCGGACACCTCATAAGGTAGGGGTGTTAAAAGGAATGTCTTTTCAACCTACCGACAATGGATTACAGGTGAGATTATCTGCCAATCAATCGGTCAATTATCATGCTTTCACATTATCTAATCCTAATCGCGTGGTTATTGATTTGTTTTCCGATTATAGTCAAAAGACAACTAAAAATGTAGGTGCATCGATTCAGACTACTAATATAAAAACAACGGTTAACGAAGGGAGTATTCGAGCTTATGCGATGACTGTTAATAGTGATGCGCCTATGGTAGTAGCTAGTGTACCTAGTGGAAAGCCGTTAGGTTCGATTGCTCAGCAGCATATAGCGTCTGTTGGGTTAGCCGTCCCAGGGAAGAGCTTTGATAAACCATATTCGGTTAGCACATCCGGTGAAGTGGATTTAAACCGCATTCAATCTGTTGGTGTGCTCAGATATACGCCGAGTCGAGGCTATTTTATTGAAGAGAAGAAACCTCTGTTACAGGCTAAAACACCTAAATCTACGTTGGTGATTACCGCTGTTAATGGGCCTCGTAGAAATAATGCACTTACATTATATACGTCTAGTTATGGTGAAAGTACACAAACGAATGAATATGGCTATGAAGTGACCGTAAGCAATGGAAAGGTTCTTAAGGTAGGAAAAGGTAATTCGGTGTTAGGGGCTAATCAGTTTGTACTATCCGCTCATGGCGAAGCCATAGCTTCATTAAGCCGCTAAAAGTAGGTACGCCTGTCGTATTGCAACCTCGTCAAGAACTTGCAAAGGTAGAAACTGCTGGCGGTGCTGCAGTTGAAGGGGGAACCCTTGTTTTGCATAATGGGAACTATGTGGGACCTAAAGAATCGACGAATCGAAGTCGTAGTTTTATAGGTACTACAAAGGACGAAAAGTTTGTAGTAGCTGCTATAGACAAACAGAATGCGTCATCTGTAGGGGCTACATTAGAAGAAGGCGCTGATTTACTAACGTCCTTAGGTGCAGTTAATGGTTTTGAATTATCGAATCAGGGAAGCGTAGATATAGAGGTTGATGGACATTATGTTCACAAAGGTAATGAAGCGCCTAGTGCTTATGAAAAGATACTTATAATTAAATGATAAATTGCATACAATTTTGTTTGAAAAAAAGCTAGAGATTTAGTATAATATCTTTATGTATTCTATTGTAAAAGGAGGGATCGTTATGAAAAAGACCTTATTAGCTTTAGTGGCTTTAACTGCATTAGGTATAACTTCTGTAATGGCGGCCCCTGTATCATACCAAAGCGTATTAACAGGTAAAGTGGCTTCTACCGTTTCTGTTGGTACTTCTGTAACGGAAGGACAAACATTGGTGACTGTAGAAACATTGGCAGGTCCTATGGCAGCGGCTAAATCCACGGTGGATGGCACTGTGACTGCAGTTAATGTTACGGTAGGTTCTGATATTTCTCGTGATCAAGTCGTTGTCACTGTAGAAAGCAAATAAAGGAGATAGGAATGAAGTTTTCTCATTCTTGGCGTCGGTATAGAAAAACGATACTGGCGCTTTTCTTCTGTAGTGCTCTATCATCGGCGCAGGCAGTTGATTTTATGCCTGTCCAAGATGTACAGACTGGTATGGAAGGTATAGCAAAAACAGTAATAGTAGGGGATACCATATCGAATTTTAATGTTAAGGTTTTGGGCGTTATGAAGGATAAAGGCCCATCCGGCCATTTGATTCTTGCAAAATTTTCCGGTCCTGTTATGGAACAGACTGGAGGGATTGCTCATGGTATGAGTGGTAGTCCTGTATATATAAATGGGAAACTCGTTGGTGCCGTAGCATATGGTTGGGGCTTTGCTGATGGTACAATCGGTATGATTACACCTATTGAAGATATGGTGAAATTGTGGAACATACCTTATGAAAAGAATTTGACTAATAACTGGTCAGACAAACAATTAATTCCTATGAAAACTCCGTTGATGGCTTATGGGTTTGATAGTGCGTCTATGGAGTATTTTAAATCAAAATTACCACAATACAATTATGAAACATACGACACTGCTAGCTCTAGTAGCGACGATATTGCTAAACCTTTACAGGCTGGCGGCTCTGTTGCAGCATTATTGGTTGATGGTGACTTAAAACTCGGTGCTATTGGTACCGTTACCTATGTTGATGGTCAACAAATGGTGGCGTTTGGACATCCGTTTTTAAAACATGGTTCTGCCAATTACTTCATGCATAATGCAAATATTTTTACGGTTGTTAAAAGTTATGAATCCGCATTTAAATTGGGATCTATGGGCCGTGAAATTGGTACCGTTACTGAGGATCGTGGTGCTGGTATTGCCGGTGTATCGGGCACAATCTCCAGTGGTATTCCCGTACGCTTTCATCTGAAAGATATCGACATGGGTCGTGATAAACATTCCAATGTAAAGGTTATTGACGATAAGGATATGACTCCTACATTGGCGGCTACAGCACTATATAATATGTTGAATAAAACATTGGATCGCAGCGGTGCAGGTACAGCAAAAATCACATATACCATTACGCCGAGAAATGGTGAACAAACCATTAACACGAACTAATATGTTCTACAGTTCTGAATCTATTAGTGAGAAAACAGTTGATGAATTTTATAATGTTATCGATGTATTGATGAACAATCGATTTATTAATTACGAGATTACTGATATCAATGTGGAAACAGAGGTAACGCAGGATAAAAGAACGGCGAAACTCGTAGATGCATCTGCATCATCAACAGTAGTATCACCAGGGGATACAATTGTAGTAGATGTTACATTGGAACCATATCGCGGGGAAAAAATCAATAAAGAGGTTTTCTTCACGGTACCAAAGAATCAACCATTGGGTAAATATACTCTAGAGGTTCGTGGCGGCGGTGAGATTCCATTGCCATATGTATTGGAAAAACAAAAATACAATTTGACCGATGAAGTATTGCGTCGACTAAAGGTATATAAAGACTTTAATGACTTGTTTGATGAATTACAAAAGACAGATACGAACAATCAAATTGTTGTAGAAATCTTAGAAGATGGTGTTAGTCTCGTAAATGAAGAGGCTTCGACGAGCTCTGTGAAAAAAGCAAAATTGCAAGGGGTAGAAGATAAACCAAGCCCTGGAGACCTTAAAAAGAAAAAAGGTAGCGAAGACATTAGCGATGGCAAAGATGATGAAAAGAAAAATGAAAAAACTGCTGTCGATACAGAGTATATCGTTCAAGGGGACGGTCAATTTACCATTCAGGTTATGAGTACTAAAGACCGTGATAAAGCATTAGCTAAACGGGCAAAAGAACAAGTTAAGATGGAACATAAATTAGAATTAGAAGATCAAAGCAATAAAAAGGCGTCTAAGTCTAATTCTGGTAAAAAGGATGCATCGGCTACTAAGCCATCTAAAGATAATCCTTCAACTAATAAACCTGCAGAGGATAAACCATCTAAAGATAAACCATCTAACGATAAGCCGACGAATGATAAACCTTCTAATGATAAAATATAATAAGATGTATTGTGTAGGTCGAATAATTAGCAAGGGGGACTGTTGTGAATTGGCTTGAGATGATAGGTCGCAGTGTAATGGCCGGTCTATCGAATGTGGGGACTGCTATGCTACTCGTATGGCAGACCATAAAACAATTAAAAATGCTCAATGCATGGCATGTTTTACAACAGATGGCTCATCTTGGTGTAGATTCACTACCAATTATTAGCTTGACACTATTATTTGCGGGTGGTGTAATGACACTGCAAATAACAGATGTATTGGTTACCTATGGTGCACAAGGCACAGTAGGCGGACTCATGGCGGTTGCTATGGGGCGTGAGTTAGGCCCAATACTAGTTGGCGTTGTATTGGCTGGTCGTGTAGGTGCTGCTATTACTGCTGAAATTGGGACCATGAAGGTAACAGAACAAATCGATGCATTACGCGTTATGGCTGTAAATCCGATTGGGTATCTCGTTGTACCTCGTGTTGTAGCTTGTATGATTATGGTACCAATCCTTGCATTTTATGGCGTTGTTATTGGTATAGTAGGTGGTTATTTGTAGCTACCGCTATAAAGGGGCTAGCACCAGCTACCTATTTAGATTCGATACAAATGTTTTCAACTATTTCTGATTTTACATTGGGGTTAATTAAATCTAGTGTTTTTGGTGCTGTCATCGCTCTTGTAGGGTGCTATAAGGGGATGCATACAAAGATGGGGGCCGAAGCTGTTGGTTTCTCCACTACTAGTTCTGTAGTAACAAGTATTATCTTAGTATTTGTATTGAATTATTTTTTATCGACTCTACTCTTTTAATCGATTATCTCGAACGAGGACTTTATGATTGAATTACGTGATGTAGTTGTAGCCTATGACACGCGTGTAATATTAGATTCTGTTAATCTAACCATTGCAGATGGAGAAACGCTTGTCATTTTGGGTGGTAGTGGTAGTGGTAAAAGTACTCTATTGCGCTTAATTATAGGTTTACAACGTCCCACATCGGGCCAAATTATTGTAGATGGTGTAGATATTACTACATTATCTGAAGAAGAATTTAATAAGGTACGACAAAAGATGGGCATGGTATTTCAATACTCCGCACTATTTGACTCTATGTCAGTGGGGGAAAATGTCGCCTTCGGTCTAAGAGAACATACTAATATGAGTGATGATGAGATTAAGCATATTGTTGCTGAACGACTTGGCTGGGTTGGTTTGAGTGGTTATGAATCTTACATGCCGAATGAGTTATCTGGGGGGGATGAAAAAAAGGGTGAGTCTTGCTCGGGCTATTGCGCTTGATCCGACGCTTATCTTGTACGATGAACCTTCGTCTGGTCTAGATCCTATTACATCGGGGACAATTAGCATGCTCATCCGAGGAATGCAAGAACGGTTGGGTTGTACATCTATCGTAGTAACTCATGATATGCAATCTGCTTTTTATGTGGCTGATCGGATTGCATTACTTGATAAGGGAAAATTTATAGAAGTATCTAAAACAGAGGATTTTAAAAACTCACCTAATCCTAAAGTACAACAATTTATTCATGGTGAGGCGGAGGCTATCGATATCGGAACAAGGAGAGACAGATAATGAAGTGGACGACGGAAGCTAAAGTAGGGGCTTTCACAATTGTAGGTGTTGTGTTGTTCGTGCTGGGCATCATATTTGTGGGGCGTATAGACGTATTTGCAAAACCTCAGATGACGATTACTGGTGATTTTGCTCAAGTTAATGGGTTGAAAAATGGTAATCAGGTTAAATTTTCTGGTGTCGCAATTGGTACGGTTTCTGATATTGAAATTACACCATCTGGGGTTGTGGTGAAGATGAAAATCGATGATAAAACACAAATACCAAGCGATTCGACATTTACCTTAGGATCAGATGGATTCTTAGGCGATAAATTTATTCAAATTTCACCTGGCAAATCAACCGTATATTTACATGATGGTGATTCTGTTAAAGGTGAAGGGGCCGATGCGATGGATAAAGCCATGCAAAGTGCTCAAAAATTAATGGCTGGTACAGAACAAATGTTGCAATCCATTAATAATATTATTGGCGACCCTAAAACACAAGATGCATTAAAACATTCGTTGCAATCCACAGCTGTCATGGCTGATAATGCGGTGGCGGTTACACAAAATATGGCAGATGTGACGGCTCAGCTAAATCAAGCGGCTCAACAATTTAATGCCGATGGTAATGCTGGTAATGACATGCGTGCTATCTTGACGAATATTAAACAAACTACGGATCGTGTTGACCACATGGCGCGTTCCATGGAAGGAACCGTAACGGATCCAAAGCACAAGAAAATATTAAAGCAACATTGCATAATACGGAGCAAATTTCTGCTCGTGTCAATAAATTGTTAGGTGGCAAACCATATGCATCTGAAACCGTTAATGGTTCCTCGGAGGCTAATGATTCTGAAAAAAAGTCATCTATTAAAGTAGAACCTTCTGTGGATTTACTTTATAATACAAATCAAGAAGAGGTCCGTATCAATGGTCGTGCTCGCGTTTACACAGATAAAGGCATGGGCGAAATTGGACTTTCTAATATTGGTGATGATACCGATTTTGATTTGAATGGCGGTAAATTTATCGCCAATAAATGGTTAGTACGCGGTGGTATTTTTGAAAGCAAGCTCGGATTTGGCATTGACTATAATCCACGTGGGTCTTTTGGTGTTTCTGCAGCTATGTATGATTTGAATCATCCTAAATATCGACTACGTTCTGATATACGCTTACATAATAATACGTACGGTGTTGTGCAAATGACACGCCCATTTGGTTCTTCAAATGGAGGCACCTACTTTGGTATTAAACAAGTCTTTTAAAACACATATCGTGTGGAGGTATACGTATGAATAAGAAGGCCTTTTCTTTAGCCATAATAGTATCGATGGCTACAACAGGTGCATTCGCAAGTGACGTTGTTTCTACATCTGTCAATAATGGTGATAAACTCACAAAACTTCAAAAAGAAGCTATTCAATTAACTCAACAACAATTAGCTCAAAAAGCTTCTCAAGATGCACAACAATATGAAGTCGCATTGAACCTAAATGAAGATAGCACAGTTTCTCTTGCACTGGCTAATAACCGTACTGCAAAACAATCCTTGTGGGATTATCAAGCTGCAAAAGCCACAGTAAGTGCTACAGCAGCAGGAAAAAATCCTAATGTATCCTATGCATGGCAAGGTGCTCGTAATCACGGTGCCAATACTATGACGGGGAGAACTGTTACTAGTAAGACTGGTCAACATAGCTTCACTATTAAGGCCCCTGTATTTAGCCCTGAGTTAGATGCTAATATTGATAAGTCTCGCTTTGCTCGTGAAGGTAGTGGTGCTGCTTATGAAGAAGCTTTACAACAAGCTAAATATGATGCTATCAATGGATACTACACATTGATTATGTATCGTAACAAGGTAGACGTAGCAAACCAAGCTGTTAAGGATTACCAAGGTCATGTGGATAATGTAAAGGCTCAATATAATGTAGGTCTTGTAGCTAATTCTGATGTATTGGCTGCGGATACTAATTTGGCTGACTCTCAAACAAACCTTGTAAAAGCGCAAAATGCAGCGAATTTAGCGGAAGCAAACTTGAATTTGGTGATTGCATATCCAACACAAACGTCTATTACAACAGCAGAACATGATTTGCAATACAAACCATATGCTGTTACATTAGAACAAGCAAAAGCGTATGCTATGCTTCATCGTTCTGCTCTTGTACAATCTGCGATGGCTGTAAAACAAGCTGAAGAGGGTTTAAAAGCTGAGAAAGCTGGTTATTTACCAACAGTAGGTGTCGAAGCTGGCCGTGGCTATGCTGATCCAGATGGCTACTTTGGTACAAGCAGTAAATCTTGGCATATTGGCGCATCCGCTACATGGAGTTTGTGGGATGGGGGCCAAACACAAAATAAAATTAAGGTTGCTCAAGATACATTAGAAAAGGCTAAGGAAGCTAATTTAGCAGCTGTTGATAAGGTAAATCTTGCTGTGCAACAAGCATACCTTAACTTGCGTTCTGCAGAACAAACAATTCAAAGTACGCAAACGGCAGTACATCAAGGTCAAGAAAACTTCCGTATTGCAACACTTCGTTACCGCGCTGGCGTAGGTACAAACCTTGATGTACTCGATGCAGAAACTAAATTGACTGAATCTCGCAATAATTATGTAGATGCTTTATATAATTACAATGTCAGCATTTCCGCTCTTGAACAAGCAACAGGTATTCCTTTGGATACTCCTGTAGGTCAAGGGGCAAGCATTATTGCTAACAGCGGTGCAGTAGAACAATTAGCAGCATTAGCTTCAACTACACCTGCAAAAAAATAAGTATATAGATAGTACATACTATATTAAAAATGACGACTGCTTTGGCGGTCGTCATTTTCTTATGATTAAATAGGATATATTACATTTTGATTTCATAAAATTTATGCATCATATACTATTGAAATATCATAGAGTATGGTAATATTGATGTATAAATAAGCGTATTTTTTAGGTGTGGGGTTTCCTATGACACGGAAGAAATGGTGCCTAATTGGTGCAGCAGTTTTGGGACTTGGTATAGCAGGCATATCTGCTTCAATTAATCCCGTTGCAGAACGATATGTGGCACCCATGGTACAGGAACAACTACATAATACAGTAAGGGGCACGATTCAGTATGATTCCATACATGTAACATGGGATGGGGATATAGAACTGCAAAATGTATCCTTACGAGATGAGAGTAATCATTTGGTGGCAGATGTACCAACTATGAATGTATCTATGAAATGGTCATCGGTTCCTTCTATCGTGATGGGCAATTCTAGTGGTGCTGCTGTTGTATCGACGATTACATTAGATAAACCTGACATTCATGTGTGGCAATTAGCTGATGGGACTTGGAATGTAAATTCTTTATTAAAACCATCATCAAAAAATGATAAGAAATCATTTGATGGCAATATCGTCGTTAATGATGCTACAGGTGCTGTTCGATTTAAAGATGGCAATGTACATAAGTTAGCCAATCTAGATGGTAATATAGCCTTAAATGTTGATGGTATGACAAAAGGAGCATTAAATGGACTTTTAGATGACCATTCGATTGCTGTTAATGGCTCTATCGACATGAATAAAATGGATGATTTTGATTTGTTTGTTCGAGCCGAGTCCGTTGATATATCAGGCATCATGAATATGGTTCCATCCAATAAAAATCTCTCTATAACATCTGGTATATTACATGATGTAAAAGCACAGATTACAAGTCGTGATGGCAAGTATTCAATGTCTGGTAATTTAGCCTTTGATGGTGTAGACGGCACGTATAAGAATGGATCTACTACATATCAGATTAGTAAAGGCAATGGGAAAATCTTTTTCCAAAACAATAATATACTAATCAGTCGCAGCGGGTGGTATATAAATAATCAAGCTGTTAAGATTAATGGTTTAGTAACACTTAGTGATGACGTTGATTTAAATCTAAATGCTGTTGCGGATTCCGTAGCATTAGAGACTTTCACCAATAACCAATTTACCGGTACTATAGGTGGTCGCGTTCATATTGGAGGCACCAGTGTCAATCCAAATGTATCAGGTACGATTAAGAGTAATGAGGTTTCTTATGACGACTATCGTATTGATAGTGGAGAGGCAAATTTCATTTATTCTGACGGCACAGTAGATATACGTGATGCTACATTATATATTGGAGATGGCAGTGTAAACGGTAGGGGAAAATATAATGTCGATAGCGGTGATTTTTCTGTAGAGGGAACAATTCATAATGCTGAGATTGCACCATTTACTCAAAATCTAGCAACCCCTATTAGTGGCATTGTAAATGGCGATTTTGCCGTTACCGGAAAAAATAGAAATATTACTGCTTTAGAAGGAAATGTAATCGGTTCTGGTATTTCGGCACGTGGCATCTCTCTCGATACGGCTAAACTTAGCTTTACAAAATCTGGTACGATTACCAATATTGCTGTCACAGGGGCTATGGGTAATGGTTTACTCAGTGGATATGGTACGATTGATAATAATCTTTTAAATCTATCCTTGTCGGCGGATTCATTAGATGCATCTAATTTTTCAAGTCTTGTTGGTAATAGTATATCTGGTAATATTACAGGCCATACTTCTATTACAGGAAATTTAGATAATCCATCTGTGACCGGTAGTATTACAAGTCCTGAGATCATTTATGATGGTGCTCATTTTAATTCTATTAATGCAGGCTTTACTATTCAAAATCATATATTAGAATTAACCGATACATCTATAGGTGATGGGGATGGTGCTATTACTATAGGTGGGACACTTGATTTAAATTCTAATGCACTTAATATGCGGGCGCGTGCAAAAGCTGTTCGGATAGAGAACTTAATTAGACCGTTTTCTGATGTTCCACTTACTGGTTGGTTTGAATCAGAAAATGAGATTCGCGGTACTATAGATAATCCATATGTTCATGGATATGCACATTTGTATGATGGCTCCTATAGTGGTAAGTTAATAAGCGATGCGAAGTTTGATTATACATTAGAGAATCAAATCCTTACATTACCGGACTTTACTGTTCAAGGCTATGGGGCCGTTATTCAAGGCTCTGGTATTGTATCAGAAGATGCCCTAAATATCGATTTAGAAGGTAAAGATATAGATATTGGCAGGTTATTAGTCAATACTGATTATGATGTAAAGGGCTATGTACAAGCTAAGGGGCATATTGGTGGCTCTTTATACAATCCTAATTTTAATGGATCTGTTACATCTAACTTCTTAACTATTAATGGCGAAGGTATTACCAATATTTCTGGTACATTATATGCAGATAAAACCGTCGTTAATTTAGAAAAATTTGAATTTGATGAAGAACAAGGTGGCCATTATATGGCCCGTGCAGGTATGTCTACGGTGGGCGACAAGAGATTATTTGGTACACTCGAGGTCTCAAATGGCCGTGTAAACAACCTATTGTCCTTGCTTGGTAAACCTGTTGATAAATTAGATGGATCGTTAAGTGGTACTGTTGATTTGGGAGGCACCTATGGTAATCCAAGCCTTAATGTGGTGGGTTCAATTAAGGATGTAACTATTGATACGAAGGTAGTAGGCGATGCAACGATAGATGCCAGTCTAGAAAATCGTAAGTTTAAAATTCGCACATTAAAATTACCTGTTGATGATGGACTTATTGCTGCTGGTGGTACTGTTGATTTAGATGGTGATGCAGATTTACAAATTGCAGTTCGCGATGTTGATATAGAACCATTTTTGCCGCTTATTGGTGATAATATTAATGCTACTGGTTCCGTTACCGGTGTTATCAATATGACAGGGGCTACAAAAAATCCTAAGGTTGAATTGTCTGCGAGCCTTGCCAATGGTTCTTATAATGGTATCGATATTGATCAAGGATTCGTATTGGCAACCATGGAAAATCATGTTATTAATGTTCAACGTATTCAAGGGGGTAAAGGCGACTATAAGCTAAGTGCATATGGTAAGATTCCTCTAGCCGCGTTGTATACGACTGGATATCTCGATGCGAATGATTCTAAAGCGATGGATATGACTATTGACTTTAATGAAGCCGATATGGCTGTTATCCCTTTGATTACTCCTACCGTGAAAGAAGCAACTGGAGCGCTAAAAGGTCTTGTTCATGTAACGGGGACTATTGATCAGCCAGAGGCTTATGGTACAGTATCTGTTCGCAATGGTACGATGAAGATAAAGACCATAGGTAATGAGTTTAAAGACATTGATGGGGATTTGATTTTCTCAGGACAACAAGCTGATTTCCAATCACGCATATCTGCTGGCAAAGGTACTGCGGGCTTAGCGGCAAAGGTTAATTGGACAGGTCACGAGATGACTAATTATCGTATGGCTATTCAATTGGATGAACTTGATTTAGCTAATGAATATATTTCTGGCCCACTACAAGGCGAGTTATATATCGCTGAAAAAAATGGTATTCCAACGCTTATGGGTGATTTAAATCTAGAAAATATGAAATTTAAGATTCCTCTTTCTCTAGAAACCAGTGAAAGTACACGAAACCTTGGCATTGATGTAAATGTACATGCGGGTAAAAATGTACGACTCTATGATAGGTCCTTATATGATATGCGCATTAGAGGGGATGTCCATTTTGGTGGATCCGTATTTACGCCTACCTCTAGTGGACAGTTTAATGTAGTAAGTGGCACATTTAAATATCTAAGTCATACCTTTGATATTACAAAGGGGACTGCAACCTTTGCATCTGGATCGTACTTGCCTATGCTTCAGCTTGATGCGGAGACAAATGTGGGCACCTATAATATCCATCTTGGTGTAAAAGGTACCGTGGACCATATGGATTTAACGCTTAAATCAGAACCAAGTTTATCGCGTAAACAGATCATTTCTATGTTAACCTTTGGTCGAGGTGAACCATCGAATAGTAGTACGATTACCAATGAAGATGCCAATGCATTGGCGGTAGCTAGTGCGCAAATGTTTGCTTCGGTTACGTACAAGATGCGGTTCAAAATGCATTGGGCTTAGATCGTGTTAATATTACGACAGGTTCTATAGATCCTAATGAACCTACTAGTAGGGAAACATCAGGAAATTATAATATCGAAATTGGTAAGTATGTCTTGCCGAGAACGATGATTACCTATACTCAAGGTATCAATAATAAGCAAAATAAATATGGTATTGAATATTCGTTGCGTCGAAGTGTTAAGTTTAATGCTTGGCATACGTCTCAAGGTAGTACATACTTTGGTGGACGTTGGACACGAGAATTCTAGTGATATGACTATAATGAAGGAACTGAATAAGCACCTTCATTATAGTCATTTTAATTTCATAAAATTGAATTATAGTAGTACTAATTCCCAGTATTATATGATATAATAATAAAGATTTAATACTCTTTAAAGAGGGATAATTTTAGGAGGATTTTATGTTAACAAGCAAAGCCTATAAACGTATGCTAGCAGCATCTGTGTTGACTGCCGTTATGGGTACAGGCAGTGTTTTTGCTGCAGAGGTACAAGCAGGCTATACACCAGATATGAATGCAACTGCTACTGCAGATACTGCAACAACTGACGATACGACTACAAAAGCAGCTGTATACAATGCTGGTAAAGAAAAAGGTACTAATACACAAGATGATACTGATGCGGCTATTTTAGCAGCACGTGGTGATACAACATTATCCACTGATGGTACAGTTGTGCAAGGTTCCGATGGAACTGTTACCGTAAATAATGGAGCATTAAAAACTGACGATAAACAAGTTAAAATGGTTTCTAAAACTACAGCTGGTACAGACTTAGATAAGGTTGCAGAAAATGGACAAGCACAAGCTGTAACATCCGTTGAGGCCCAATATGTTACCGGTGTTAGCGCTGATTCCGTTAATCCATTTGTAGGTAAAACTATTACTGGTTTATCTATTTCTGGTGTTTCTGCAGAACAAGCAGCTCAATTGATGACATTATTGTCCGAAAAGGTAGGCGACGCTGTTTCTGTTGATGGTGTATTTAAAGACGTACAAAACTTGGGTAATAGCGGTTATTTCTCTGAAGTGAACCCAATCTTTACATCTATTCCAGAAGGCGTAAAAATTGACTTTGCTGTAGTAACTAATCCAGTGGTACATGGCGTTGTTTTTGAAGGTAACTCCGTATACACTTCCGATGTATTAACTAAATATATGGCTATTCCTGAAGGCCAAATTATGAACTCCGTATACGTAGGCCAAAAGGTACAAGGTATCAACGCAGCATATGCTCGTGATGGTTATATGCTAGCTCATGTAGACGGTATCGCTGTAGATGACAATGGTATGATTCACATTCATATCGTAGAAGGCATCGTAGAGGATATTGTACCTGCTGGTAATAAGAAAACTCGTAATAAAGTTATCACTCGTGAATTCGTACAAAAAACAGGTAAACCATTCAATAAATTCTTGGTTCGTCGTTCCGTAGAACGCGTATACAACCTAGGCTTCTTTGATGATGTAAATGTACGTATGTTGCCAGGTGAAAAAAATCCTAACAATGTAATCATTGAAATCGACGTATTAGAACATAAAACTGGTACTATCACATTGGGTGCTGGTTATTCTAAATCTGATGGTTTAATGGGTATCGTTGAATTTGGTGAAGATAATCTTCGCGGTACAGGCGATAAATTTAAAGTTCACTGGGAAATCGGTGGTAAGAAGAAATATAAAAACTACCAAATCTCTTACTTGAAACCATGGATCGACCACAGAGGCACTTCTCTTGGATTCTCCTTCTTCAACCGTGAAGATGAATACACTGACTACGATAGCGATGGTAGCGAAGTAGCAGAATACAACAAAAAATCCAAAGGCTTTAATATTTCCTTTGGTCGTCAAACAGGCGAATATACACGCGATTACTTAACACTCGAATCTCGTTCCGATAAATACAAATGGGATAATGACGATAGCTCCGGTTTCCGCTATGATGCTGGTGCTGGTGCAGGCCCTAATAATAGATGGAACAACGGTTCATATGATTTTGCTGGCATGGATTATGTAGGCAAAAACTTTGGTCGTATCAATTCCATTACATGGCAAAAGGTATATGACTCCCGCGATAACATCTATGAACCAACTCGTGGTCGTCGTATTTCCTACACTGCACAATGGGCTGGTCATGGCTTAGGCGGTGACTTTGATTTCTACAAGTTCACAGCTGAAATGCGTGCATACAAAAAAGTAGGCTCCAAAAATGTATTGGCCTTCCGTGCACGCGGTGGTTTCATCCAAGGCGATGCACCATATAGCCAGTTGTTCACATTAGGTGGCGCAGATACATTACGTGGTTATGAAGATGATCAATTCCGCGGTAAGAATATGTACAATGCGACATTGGAATTCCGGTTCCCTATCGTGAAAAAGGTAAGTGGCGTATTATTTACTGATATTGGTGATGCTTGGGATGCTCCTAATGTTCCTTGGTATAAAAAAATACTAAGAGCTTTAACTATGGCGTTGGTGCCGGTGTTCGTATCACTACACCAATCGGTCCTGTTAAACTCGACTATGGTATTGGCAAGGATAAGAAGAAATTCCACTTCAGCTTTGGTACACAATTCTAATATTGAGACGTATTATGGTGAAAGCACCTTCTTTGGAGGGGGCTTTCACCAATATCTCTATTATGGCACTCATAGTGCGTAGATTAACAGAAATGAGGAATGTTCATTATGATGAGAATGATGAATAACAAGAAGAATGTAAAAATATTCTCCATTGTTATTGCAGCGATTTTTATTATTGGTATTGGTGCATTAGCATATACACAAATGGCTACACCTGGTACTAGCTCTGCTAGTAATGTTGGTGTTATCGACATGAGCCGATTAGATAATCCTGAAAATCCTGTATATGTGAAAGCTGCTAAGGAATTTACCGATTATCGTAGCCAAGTAGCTGCGGATATGCAAGCGAAGGTTGATGCTGCGCAAGATGATGCAACAAAAGCAAAAATCAAACAAGAAGCACAAGCGAATGTAGAAAAGAAAATGGAAGAAATGAATAAGCAAATGGCAGATAAAACGATGGAAGTTGCCAAATCTGTTGGCGATGCTAAAGGTTTATCTGTAGTTCTTCCTAAAGATGCTGTTCTTTATGGTGGTGTAGATATTACAGACCAAGTACTTAAGAAACTCGCAGCTGATGCAAAATAATAACGATACGATAGTAATCGGATAAGGGTGAGCCGTATGAAGCTAAATAAACGGTATATAGGATTATTTCTGTTTTTAGCAGCTGCACTAATTGCGATGTATGGAGCCTATGGATTTATTACTAATCGACAATCTTCTACAGGACCATCTATTGGGGTAGTACAAATAGACGATGTACTAGAATTTAATCCTTCTTATGAAGATTATAAAAATGCAAAAACAGAGTTGGAACAGCTCAAATCACAATATGCCTTAGAACAAGAGGCGTTGAATACCAAGTCTGATCTGCAAAATGAACAGCTTAAATCCTTGTCTCTAGATACGACATTGTCGGATGCGTTAAATGTGGAATTACAAACGCGTATTACGACAAAGCAAAATCAACTTAATGCACAACTAGATGCGAAACGAGCTGAATTAGTAAAAAAATACATGGAAGAACTCAAGGTTGCTAACAAGGGGTATGACTTAGAGATTGTAAATCTACAGTTACAACTATATGCTTTTGATAGCCGTGTTTATATCGATGATGCACAGAAAGAAGCAGCGCAAGCAGAAAAAGCTGAATTAGAAAGCCGCCTTGAAAGCTTGCTAGCTAAACGTAAACCGTCCAATTTTGATATGGATTCTATACGAGCTAAAGTAGATGCAGAATTAAAACCTATCCGTGATGCAGGGGAACAAGAACTTAAACAATATGCCGAATCTCTACAAGCCGAACTTGCAAAAAAACGTGATACAATGATGCAAAATCAAGCAAAGGCTATTGTATCAACAAATAATTTGCCAGTCCCTCAAGAGTGGAATGATAGTTGGGCCAAAAAATTGTCGGATAAAGAGGCAGAGGTGAATGCACTTCATGAAGCAATTTTAGAAGATGTGCGCATGCGCGTTGCTATCATTGCTCAAGAACGTCATTTAGACCTTGTTTTGATAGATCATGGTGGAAATATTAAAGGGCTGGATATAACAGATGCTGTTAAGGCATCATATCGAGTTCAGTAAGGAGTATATGATGAATAAGAAATGAAATCTTTAATTTTAGGTGCAACTATGATTATGGCATTGCCAATTATCGGTGGTTGCGGAAGCAATACTATTGGTTATGTAGATTCTCAAAAAGTTGTGACACAAACTGCTAAATCCATTGAAATCAATAAAGAAATCAATGCAAAAGGCAAAGAACTTCAAGCTAAGGTAGATGCTGCTGATGAAGCTTCTAAAGCACAAGTGATGACTGATGCAAAACAAGATTTTACAGCTTTCACAACTGCAAAAAATCAAGAGTTGAAACAATATATCGACCAACAAGTGAATGAATTGGCTAAAGAGAAAAAATTAGACGTAGTATTGCTTAAAGGTGCTGTTGTAGGCGGTGGCGTTGATGTAACAGATGACTTGATCAATAAAATGGGTAAGGCATCTGATGAAGATATTAAAGCTGCAGAAAATGAAGCTAACCAACAAGAAGCTCAACAAGCACAACAAGCTCAACAAGGTGAAGCACAAACCGCTCAATCTACGGAAGCAGGGGCTGCTCAATAGTTTAATTACACCGGGGGGATTTAATAGTGGAAAAGACCGTACTGGAGCTTGCTCAAATCATAGGTGGTAAGGTGATAGGTGACGAATCGCTAGTGATTACCGAAACACGAGGATTCGAACAAGCCGCACCACAAGCGATAACATTTGCTATTGGTGAATATGTGGAACATATTGGCTTGTGTAAGGCAGGCGCTGTTATTTTAGAACAAGAAGTACCTAGTGCACCAATGACACAAATCATTGTAGAGAATGCAAAGGCTGCATTTGCACAAGTATTACAATTATTCCATCCGCCTGTAGTGGTGCCTCGTGAGATTCATCCTACTGCAATTATTGGTGAGAATGTTACACTAGGCAATAATGTTGCCATTGGTGCGTATTGTGTTATCAATGATAATGCAGTAATTGGCGATAATGTAACTATTCGCCCATATGTATATATTGGTCACAATACTCGTGTTGGCAATGATTGTGATATATATGCAGGTGCCATTGTTCATGAAAACTGTATATTAGGGAACCGTGTAGTATTGCGTGCTAAAGCTGTAATTGGTGGTGAAGGATTTGGTTTTGCTACTGAAAATGGCGTTCATACACATATTCCACAAGTGGGCAATGTGATTTTTAGAAGATGATGTAGAAATCGGATCCTGTACAACTATCGATAATGCTACGATGGGTTCTACATTAGTTAGAAAGGGTACAAAGATCGATAATCTAGTTCACTTGGGGCATAATGTTGAAATAGGGGAAAACTGCTTCCTCATTGCACAAGTAGGTATCGCGGGCAGTACAAAATGCGGTAATAATGTAATTTTTTTGCAGGACAAACCGGTTGTACTGGTCATATTACAATAGGGGATAATGCGAAATTTGCTGGTAAAACAGGTATTACAGGTAATGTGCCAGCAGATGCGGTTATGGCTGGTTACCCAATGCGTCCTCATAAGGAATGGTTAAAACTATCCGCTTATGAACATCGCTTACCAGAAATGGTGAAAACTGTAAAACAATTGCAGAAGGAAATCGATGCTTTGAAAGCGCAGCTTAAGGAGAGCTAATACGTTTATGTATAGGTTTATGAAGTTGTTTAGTGCATTTATTTGCATGTTGCCGCAAAGTTGGCAGTATGCAATAGGTACACTTCTTGGTGAAATTGCATGGCTTGCAGTACCACCTAAACGAAAGCGACTGGCAATCGGTCAGATTTTGTTTTGTAAAATTACTGATGACCCTGTTGAGGCAAAGCGTATAGCCAAGGCTAGTACAACGCGCTTTGGTCGCATGATCATCGATGTGTTGCGATATCCTGAAATTAAAGATGGTGCCTATAAGGACATGGTCAACTTTACGAATAAGGATATATTGGATGAAGCCTTAGCGGATGGTAAAGGGGCCATTTTGGCCGCCCTTCATAGCGGCAATTGGGAATTACTTGGTGGTGTTTTAGCATCCGAAGGGTATCCTCTTATTTCTGTAGCTTTAAAACAGAATGGGGATGCGGATAAATTCATCAATGAATATCGTGAGCTTATGCATCAACATGTTATGTATAAGACGAGTGTACGCGATATGGTGAAGGCCTTAAAAAGCGGTGCCTTTTTAGGATTGATTATGGATCAGGACCCAGGGGAAAATGGCGTATTGGTGCCATTCTTTGGGTATGAAACGTTAACCGCAGATGGTCCTGCCGTATTGGGACGCATGCAAGATGTACCTATTATTTTTGTGACCATGCACTATAGCCCTTACACAGGCAAGCATGAAATTGAAGTACATCCACCGTTATATGTAGAAAAAACGGATGATAAAAAGCGTGATGTAGCGATTACTACGATTAAACTCAATGAATTTATTGAAGATTACATTCGTCGCTATCCGGAAGATTGGTTCTGGTTACATAATCGTTGGAAATGGACACGTCGCTATTATAGTGGCAAAATAGAAACACCACCAGATGTATTTCATTAAAAAAAATATAAAAAGTATAATCGGCGTTGCAGATGTCTTTTAATAAAGGTCTGCAATGCCGATTTTTATGCTTACTTAAATGATAAATAGCCTTAAATTCTTGTAACAGCTATGCAAATAGGGTATAATACAGTATGGTGTATAGTAGACATGGAATTAGATTATGAAAGGACATTCTTATGAGTAAGCCACAACAAACAATTAAACAGGCTGTTTCATATAAGGGAATTGGCCTTCATAGCGGAGAACCTGTAACCATGGTTTTCAAGCCAGCACCTGAAAATACAGGAATTGTGTTTGTGCGCTCAGATATTGAAGGTAAACCTTCTGTAAGGGCACACATTGATAATGTGACGAACACTATGCGCGCTACTACATTGGAACATGGTGAAGCAAAGGTTTCACTGTTGAGCACGTAATGGCTGCGTTCAGTGCTATGAATATTGACAACTGTTTTATTGAAATGGACTCTCCAGAACCACCTGTTGGCGATGGAAGCAGTGCCGTGTTTGTCGATTTAATTCTTCAAGCCGGCATTAAAGAACAACAAGCTGAACGACATGTATATAAGGTGACGCGTAGCCATACTATTTATGATGGAAATCGGTTTGTTATTATCGTACCTTACGATGGCTATCGCATTACATTTACATCGATTAATCCTCACCCGCTTCTAGGTACGCAACAATGTGATTTTAATGTAACACCTGAATATTTTAAAGAGCATATTGGACCGGCTAGAACAATTGGATTTGTAAAGGAATTGGAACAATTACAAGCAATGGGATTAGCTAAGGGTGGTAGTACAGAAAATGCTCTTGTTTATGATGATACGACCTGTTTGTCCGTACCACGCTTTGATGATGAATTAGTTCGTCATAAAGCCCTAGATGTAATGGGAGATTTATATTTGTTGGGACCTATTGAAGGTCATGTAATTGCGTTAAAATCGAGTCATGAATTAAATTCTCGTTTGGCTCATAGTATAATGGAAGAAATAAGGGAGACACAGCAATGATTCTTAATCACGAAGATATCTTAGAAATTTTACCACATCGTTACCCAATGTTATTGGTAGATCGCATTATTGAATTAGAACCTATGAAACGTGCTGTAGGAATCAAGAATGCTACGTTTAATGAATTATTCTTCCAAGGTCATTTTCCTGGAAATCCAGTTATGCCAGGCGTATTATTAACAGAAGCAATTGCTCAAGTTGGCGGTATTGCTTTGTTATATCCAGAAGAAAATCGTGGCTTAACACCGATGTTTACAGGCATTGATAAAGTACGTTTCCGTCATCCAGTAAAACCTGGTGATGTTGTACGTATGGAAGTAGATATTGTAAAGATAAAGGGCCGTATGGGCAAGGTTGAAGGTCGCGCATATGTAGGCGATAAACTTTGTGCTAGCGGTGAATACATGTTTGCCCTTGTATAATAGACTTAAGGAGTGATTGTAGTGATAGTTGTAGGCATGGAAAATGCGGAATCCAACATTCATAACACAGCCATTGTGCATCCGAATGCTAAACTGGGCAAAGATGTTGTTATTGGACCCGGCGCTGTCATTGGGGAAAATGTAGAAATAGGGGATGGCACTCAGATTGGTGCCCATGTAGTTATTGGTGGTTGGACAACCATTGGTAAACGTTGTGAAATTTATCCAGGCGCATCCATTGGCTTGGAACCGCAAGATTTAAAATTTAAAGGTGAGAAAAGTTATTGCTATATCGGTGATGAAACGGTAATTCGTGAGTACGTTACTATAAGTCGTGCTACTGGAGAAGGGGAAGAAACACGAGTAGGCAATAATTGTTTATTACAAGCATGCACGCATGTAGCTCATAACTGTATTGTAGGAAATAATGTTATTATGAGTAATTGCGCAGGCTTAGCTGGACACGCTATTGTTGAAGACCGTGTAGTTATAGGAGGCCTTGCAGGGGTGCACCAATTTGTAAAGATTGGTCGCAATGCTATGGTTGGCGGTATGGCTAAGGTTGTTCAAGACATTCCGCCGTATGTAATTGCAGATGGTCAACCGGCACGCGTTATCGGCTTGAATTCTGTAGGTCTGTCACGTGCAGGTATTTCGGAAGAAGTACGTCGTAGCTTGAAACAAGCATTCCGTATTATTTATCGTTCTGGTCTTAGCTTGTCCAAAGCGATTGAAGAAATGGAAATGCAACTTGATTCTTCCGTTGAAATTGAAAACTTATTGCGTTTCTTACGTAATGCTGATCGTGGTATCATGCGTACCCGTCGCGATTAATATGAAACTCTACATTATGTTTATATAATGTAGAGTTTTTTTGTGTTTATTTTATACTCTTTTTAGACGTATCTTTTTTGAGAAGAAATGTAGGGAAATACTGTGTATTTATAGATGGAAAGGCGTTGAAATTATAGTAAAATAGCGTGATTTATAGTACAATATAGTGTATATGAGTATGTCTTGAAATTATACTCGAAAATAAATGATTTGACGAAAAATTGTGGACCATTTAAGGCTTCACATAGGAGGTATAGTCGTGGCAAAGGTAGGTTTAATTGCAGGTATTGGCGTTTTACCTGTTGAGTTCATGCGGGCTGCTCATATGTTGGGGCATCAAGTAGTAGTCATCGGGGTCGTACCTGATACCGATCCTATATTAGAAAAAGAAGCAGATGCTTTTTACCATATCAGTGTGGCTAAGTTAGGTAAAATTTTTAAAACTTTGAAAAAAGAAGGTGTTACAGAACTTACCATGCTGGGGAAGGTAACAAAGGAGATTTTATATAAAGGTTTATCCTTCCCTGATTTAAAAACATTAGGTGTACTTAAACGCCTGAAGAATCGTAAAGATGATACAATTATGCTTGCTATTGTTGACGAAATCGAACGAGAAGGCTTTTCTGTTCTAGATCAAACTGTGTATTTAAAACCGTTCATGCCCAAGGTTGGGGTGTTGACGAAACAACAACCAACTGAAGAACAATGGCAGGATATATGCTTTGGCTTTGAATTGGCTAAACAAATGGGTCGACTTGATATTGGTCAAACCGTAGTTGTTAAACACAAAGCAGCAATGGCGATTGAAGCGATTGAAGGCACTGATAAGTGTATTTTACGCGGTGGAGAGCTTGGTAGAGGTGAATCGGTAGTCGTTAAGACCGAAAAACCAAATCAAGATGTTCGTTTCGATGTGCCTGCCGTAGGTATTAAAACACTAATGTCCATGATTGATAGTGGATGTAATGTACTAGCCGTAGAAGCGGAAAAGACGATATTTGTACAACAAGAGGATGTACTCGATATGGCTAATCGCCATAATATTATTATTTGTGCTGTAGATCAAGCATTTGTAGATGCTAGAAAGGAACTCTAATGAAAATTATGTTTTCTGCTGGCGAAGCGTCTGGTGATACACATGGCGCTAGCGTGGCCAAAGCGCTTTCACAAATAGATTCCAATATTGACATGTTTGGTATGGGTGGCACCTTGATGGAACAAGCTGGCGTCCGTATCGTATATGACATCAAATCTCGGCGTTATTGGCATCGTAGAAATCATAAAATCATTGCCAAAGTTCTTTAAATTACGCACCTATTTAAAACGGGTTATGTTTAAAGAAAAACCTGATGTGCTCGTATGTATAGATTATCCGGGGTTTAACATGAAATTGGCGGAAGTCGCACATGAGTTAGGAATCCCTGTATTGTACTATATAGCGCCTACGATCTGGGCATGGCATAGTAGTCGTGGTAAGACAATAAAGAAATTTGTTACAAAGGTGGCCTCTATTTTTCCGTTTGAAGCGGAGGCGTATCGCAAGTTTAATTGTGATGTAGAATTTGTAGGCCATCCATTAGTAGATATTGTGCATCCATCCATGACCAAGGATGATGCTATGGATTACTTCGGGGCTAGACCAGAAGCAAAACGCGTTCTATTGATGCCGGGAAGTCGGAAACAAGAGGTATTATCTCTGTTGGATGTGATGCTTGAAACAGGGGAACGATTGCTACAATCTCATGAGGATGTGCAGTTCTTCTTGCCTCGTGCACATACGATTGATCGCAGTGAATTAGAGGCTTTCATAGAGGAACGAAATGTTCCTGTAACGATTACAGAGGACCACACCTATGATTTGATGCAAATCTGTGACGTATGTCTCGCCGCATCAGGCACCGCTACATTGGAAACAGCGATGATGGAGCTACCTACGGTGCTATTATATAAGGTATCACCGATTACATATGGTATTGGTAAAATGGTTGTAAACCTTACGCATGTAGGTTTACCTAACATTGTGGCCGGTAAGGAGGTCATCCCTGAATTACTTCAAGGTGATGTCTCTGTAGATGCTATTGTGGATACGGTGTTGCCGTTATTAGATGATTTACAAGTTAATCAACATATGCGCTCTGAATTGCGTGGCGTCAAAGAAAAACTAGGTGAGTCAGGTGCGGTTAATCGCGTGGCTCAATTGATTTATGACCTAGGTAAGGAGAAAACTAATGAATAGTTACTCACGTTTATTGTATTTTGTGAGACCCTATTATAAACGGATGATATTTGCTGTATTTTGCATGATTGTAGCGGCTGCAGCATATTTAGTAGTACCATGGCTTATCAAAAACGTCGTAGACCAAGTATTACAAGACAAAAATATGTTTATGCTCAATCTCATCGTTGGGGCCATCATTCTAATATTTTTAATTCGTGGCTTTGCCACATATGGACAAACCTATAATATGTCCTATATAGGACAACGCGTTATCATCGACGTGCGGGAAGCAATTTTTAAGCATTTACAACGCTTGTCGTTGTCCTATTTTGACCGCCGTAAAACGGGCGTTATCATGAGTAATCTTACAAATGACGTATCTGCTCTTCAATCAGCTGTAGTAGATAATCTTATATCTCTTATTACAGAGTCCGTTACTCTAATTGGTTCCTTGGTTTCCATGCTACTCATCGATTGGAAATTAACGCTTGTTACATTTATAACAGTGCCGATGGTATTGATCATCATCAATGTATTTGGCAAAAAATTACGTTTAGCTGGTCACGATGTGCAAGGGCGCATTGCAGATATTACGGCTCTCTTGCAAGAGGTAATTTCCGCTATTCGCGTAGTAAAATCTTTTGCTCGTGAAGGATTCGAAGTTAAACGTTTTGAAGTGGAAAATCAAAATAACTTTAATGCTGTTATCAAAGCAACGAAATTGACAAGCTTGTTAAGCCCAATGGTTGAATTTTCTGCAGCCATTGCTGTAGCTGTTATCCTCTGGTACGGTGGTTATTCCGTTGTTACCGGTACAATTACAGCGGGCTCCTTGATTGCATTCTTGATTTACGCCATCAACTTATCCAATCCTGTTAAACGATTGAGCCAAGTATATGGTAATATACAAAAGGCTTTAGCTGCTGCAGATCGTGTCTTTGATATTTTAGACACAAAAGCGGATGTAGTGGAAAAAGAAAACGCTATTGATTTGCCAGATATTAAAGGGGATGTAGATTTTAATCACGTTAGCTTCTCTTATGATGGTGAAAAAATGGCTCTATCCGATTTTAACTTGTCTGTTAAGGCTGGTGAAAGCGTGGCTTTGGTCGGCCCATCTGGTGCAGGTAAGACGACATTAGCCAATCTATTACCGCGATTCTATGATGTAACAAGTGGTTCTATTACGATTGATGGTACAGATATAAGAGACGTTACCTTTAAATCTTTGCGCAATCAAATTGGTTTAGTTCCACAAGAAACAGTTCTGTTTAATGCTTCCATAAAAGAGAATATTTTGTATGGCCGTTTAGATGCTAGTGATGAAGAAATATATGAAGCTGCTAAAGCGGCGAATGTATTAGAGTTTGTGGATAAGATGCCTGACGGCCTCGATACCATGGTAGGTGAGCGGGGTAGTTCCTTATCTGGTGGTCAACGTCAACGCGTTGCTATTGCTCGGGCCATCTTAAAAGATCCTAAAATCTTAATACTCGATGAAGCTACGTCTGCTCTTGATACGGAAAGTGAAAAGCTTGTACAAGAGGCATTAGACCGCTTAATGGAAGGCCGTACAGCCTTTGTCATTGCCCATCGTTTGAGCACTGTACAAAATGCACATCAAATCGTTGTATTAAATCAAGGTAAATTGGTAGAGAAGGGAACTCACCAAGAATTATTGGCCTTGGAGAATGGTTTATATAACCATCTTTATTCTGTTCAGTTCTCTAATAAAGGATAAACATGTACTGGATATATAATGTATTGCTCATATTTTACTGGATTGGCCTTATACCAGTCATCCTATATCGTCTTGCCTTTGAAGATGGTTTTTATGAGCGTATAAAACAAAGTGCAGGATATATGCCTGCTACACTATTAAAAAAAATAGAAGGGCGACGTGCCATCTGGATTCACGCTGCATCTGTTGGGGAGATTGTTGCAACGAGTCCTCTTGTAAAAGAGATTAAACGAGAGTTTCCAGAGGCTGTAGTGGTTGTGTCTGTTGTTACAGCTACAGGGCATGCGATGGCGCATAGAATTATTCCAGAAGCGGAAGGTATTATTTTCTTCCCTTTAGATTTGCCATATTTAACACGTAAAATTCTGCATATCATTAAACCGATTACTATTTTATTAGTGGAAACAGAGATTTGGCCAAATTTCTTGCGTATCGCCGAGTCTGAAAAGATTCCTGTTATGATGGTCAATGGACGGATTTCTGATCGCAGTATGAAACGCTATCGCTATATTAGTGCTTTCACGCGAGAAATGTTGAGCTCTATCGAACGATTCTGCATGCAATCAAATTTTGATGCAGAATATATTGCACAGCTTGGTGCAAACCCTGATGAAATTACTGTTACTGGCAATATGAAATATGATCAGACCTATGCAACGGTATCAGAAGAGGAAAAGCAAGCCTTGTTAGACGAATTTGGATTTGGTCATAATCATCCTATCATTGTTGCAGGTAGTACGCATAAGGGGGAAGATGAAGCCGTATTTGAATCCTTTAAACAAGTATTGTTAGACTATCCTAATGCAAGATTGCTCATTGCACCTCGTGAAATTTATAGAGGTCATGATGTACAATCCTTGGCGAAACGCTATGGTTTAGAGGCAATTTGTCGCAGTGATATGACGGAACCGGTACATAAGGAAATCCCTGTGGTTGTGCTTGATACTATTGGTGAGCTCGGTCGTTTATACAGCCTAGGCGATATCATATTTGTCGGTGGTTCCCTTGTGAAAACGGGTGGTCATAATATTCTTGAACCTGCCGCACACGGTAAACCTATCATCGTTGGTCCTCATATGTTCAATTTCAAAGAGATTTAATCTTTTATATTCTAGACACGCCTGTGAACAGGTTAAGAATCAAAAAGATTTAACAAAGATGATTTTACATTTATGTAAACATCCTGAAATATCAGCAGAAATGGGACAAAATTGTTTAGATATAATCAGTGAAAACCGTGGTGCAACGAGACGTAATACGCAAGAGTTACGTCAACTATTTGAATCACATCATATTATTCCTTAAGAACAGTTTGCGAAATCGACACGGAAGGAGGTGCCTACTATGAATGGTGAAGATATATTTAAGAGTATTGTAAGTGGTGAAGATCAATCTATCTTAGGTGATGTAGCACGGGCCGGGTTATCACTTCTTAGTAAGGGCTATAAAAAGGCTGTTACTATGCGCAATGCAAAGTTCGATGCTAATAAAGGCATTGTTAAAGTATCCGTACCTGTCATTAGCGTAGGCAATATAACGGCTGGTGGAACTGGTAAGACTCCTATGGTTAGACTCATCTGTGATATTTTAGGGCAAAGGCTTTCATCCAACTGTATTGAGTCGTGGATATAGAGCTAAAGATAATAGCCAAAATACCATAATCTCTAAGCATGGTAATATATTAGTGGAACCAGAGGAAAGCGGAGATGAAGCTTGGTTATTGGCGAAGGTATTACCTAAGTCTAGTGTGATCATTGGACGTGATCGAATAGAATCGGCACGCATCGCCGTTGATGAATTGGGGGCCGATTATCTTGTTATGGATGATGGGTTCCAACATCGGGCTTTGCATCGAGATAAGGATATCGTCTTAATTGATGCATCTAATCCGTTTGGTTATGAGCATGTACTACCAAGAGGATTGTTGCGGGAACCTATTGAAGGTTTAGCTAGAGCGAGTATCATCGTTCTTACAAAGGTTGATCAAGTGGATCCAGGACTCGTTTCGGCCCTTAGAAAACGGCTAACCCGGATGGTACCTCAAAAGCCTGTATTTGAAACGATTCATAACCTCGAGCAGTATATACGCTTGAAGAATGGGCTAATGGCGATGAAGGTAGTCCTGTTGGAATAAATCGCGATATACCTGTCATGGCTGTAAGTGGTATTGGCAATCCCCAATCTTTTACAAAAACATTAGAAGGTTGTGGTTATGATGTTGTGCATACGCTGGGGTTTGGTGATCATCATGATTTCTCAGATGACGATATTGTAGAAATATGGAAACAGGCATTTGCTCATCAAGCCAAGGCGATTATGATAACCGAAAAAGATGCGGTTAAACTCAGTCAATTGCATACAATCGAAGACTTGAAAATACCGATTTTAGTGCTTTCTATAGGTATTGAATTCCTTTCTGGAAAACAAGAATTCATAGAAAATTTAGAGATTTAGTGTATAATAATTAGATACGCAAATAAAAGAAATGGGGTTTTATTGTGAATATTGGATGTGTTATTCCTGCTCGATTTGGTTCTACGAGATTGCCTGGTAAACCATTGGCGGATATTGCTGGCAAGCCTATGATTCAACGCGTTTATGAACGCGTAACAAATGCAAATAAACCGAAGGTATTCATCGTGGCTACCGATGATCAACGCGTGTTTGATGCGGTTCAATCATTTGGTGGTACAGTGGTGATGACCGATGCTAATCATCCTACAGGCACCGACCGGTTGGCTGAAGTAGCACAACAATATACCGATCTCGATGTAATCATTAATGTACAGGGTGATGAACCTATGATTGATGCCCATTTAATCGATCAATTGGCAGAGCTTTTTGAAGTGGATAATCAACTTCAAATGGCTACAGTAGCAACCCCTTTACTAGAAGATGAGTATGATGAGCCTTCTGCAGTGAAGGTAATCTTGAATAAACGAAATGATGCGATGTATTTTTCACGCTCTCTAATTCCATATCCACGTCATGATTTTGTAAATAAACCATTAAAGCATATTGGTATTTATGCATATCGTCGTCAGTTTTTGTTAGACTATGCAAAAATGGAGCCAACTGCAGCGGAACAAACAGAATCACTGGAACAATTGAGAGCGTTAGAAAATGGATTTTCCATTCGTGTTATTACTACAGATAAACGATTTGTTGGTGTTGATACACCAGAAGACTTAGCTCGTGTAAATGAAATATTCGAGCAAGAGGAGAAATAAATGAAAACAGTAAATGTTGGTAATATGACAATAGGTGGCGGTAAGGGTTTATTCGTATTAGCGGGCCCTTGTGTAATCGAAGATTATGACCGCACATTAGCAATCGGTAAAGAGGCTAAGGCTATATGTGAACGCCTCGGTATTCCTTATGTATTTAAGGCTTCCTTTGATAAAGCTAATCGCTCTAGCTTTAACTCATTTCGTGGTCCAGGCCTCGAAGAAGGCTTGAAGATATTAGCGTCTATCAAAAAGAATTGAATGTACCAGTTGTTAGCGACATTCATTCTATTGAACAAATAGAACCAGCTGCGGAAGTATTGGATATTCTTCAAATTCCAGCATTCCTGTGCCGCCAAACAGATTTAGTATATGGCGCGGCTAAAACAGGAAAATGTGTAAATGTAAAAAAAGGTCAATTTATGGCGCCAAAGGATATGGAAAATGTCCTTAATAAGATGAAGGAATCAGGCAATGAAAACCTCATGCTTACAGAACGGGGCTTTAGCTTTGGCTATAACAATCTCGTTGTAGATATGAGATCATTCCCTATTATGCGTTCCTTTGATTACCCAGTAATTTTTGATGCCACTCATAGTGTGCAATTACCAGGTGGGGCTGGTACAAAATCCAGTGGCAATCGTGAATTCGTACCTAATTTGGCACGCGCTGCTGTTGCTAGTGGTGTAGATGGATTATTCTTTGAAGTACACGATAATCCTGAAGAAGCGCTTTCTGATGGTCCAAACATGGTGTATTTAAATCAATTTGAAGACTTATTAAAAGACTTAATAGCTATTGATAAAATCGTTAAACGATAAGGGGCGATAGTATTGGATATTTTAGAACAGGCAGCTCAAGTGCTCCATGAAGAAGCACAAGCGATAGAACAGTTAATAACAACATTAGATCAAAGTTTTGTAAATGCGGTTAACATGATTCTTGCATGTAAAGGTCGTGTTGTATGTACTGGTATGGGTAAATCTGGTCATATTGGACGCAAGATTGCTGCTACATTGGCCAGCACAGGTACGCCGGCATTGTTTATGCACCCTGGGGAAGGTGTTCATGGCGATCTAGGTATGATTACTGAAGACGATGTGGTACTTGCCTTTTCTAATAGTGGGGAAACAGGTGAAATCATTAGTATTTTGCCTTCATTGCGACGCATAGGTGCTAAATTGATCTGCGTTGTAGGGAAACCCGAATCTACATTGGCTAAAAATTCCGATGTAGTATTATTGGCGCAAGTTGAACGCGAAGCGTGTCCTCTTGGATTGGCGCCTACTACGAGTACAACAGTGGCATTGGCCTTGGGTGATGCCTTGGCTGTATGCCTATTAGAACGCCATCATTTTACGCCGGAAAACTTTGCCGTTTTCCATCCAGGTGGCTCTCTTGGAAGACGTCTATTGTTGACGGTTGAAAATATTATGCACGGTGGTGACGATAATCCGGTTGTGCATAAAGGTGCAACCGTACGGGATGCACTTTTTGTGATGACAGAAAAGGGACTTGGTGCTACAAGTGTTATCGATGAAGAAGGTCATTTGATTGGTCTCGTAACAGATGGTGATGTACGCCGCGGTCTCGATTCAGGTAGCAATTTCTTGGAATGGCCTGTAGAGGATATGATGACCAATATGCCACGCACCATTACAAAAGATAAATTGGCGGCTGAAGCATTACATATAATGGAAAAAAATCAACCACGCCCTATTACGGTATTGCCTGTAGTAGACGAAGAAGGCCATGCCATGGGTATCGTTCACATTACGGATTTACTTCGTCGAGGCATTGTGTAATGAATATTAAGTGGATTATTCTCGATGTAGATGGTGTATTAACCGATGGTAAACTCATCTATACATCGGATGGTCAAGAGATAAAAGAGTTCTCCGCTCGGGATGGCTTAGGTCTAACGGCTGCTCGTAAGGCTGGACTTTCTCTTGGTATTATCACAGCCCGTACATCACCTATGGTGGAACGGCGTGCTAAAGAATTGAAATTTGATGCTCTTTTAATGGGGTATGCTAATAAGACAGCAGCTCTTCGTTCTCTTTGTGAAAGTCATCATATCGAGTTAAGTCAGATAGCCTATATGGGTGATGATTTAAACGACTTAGGGGCTTTATCTCTCGTGGGGTTGCCGATGGCACCTCAAAATGCGGCGGTTGAAGTTAAAGGTATAGCTAAATTTGTGTCAGACCATGATGGTGGTTCTGGTGCCGTGAGAGATGCTGTTGAATATATTTTGAAAGCTCAAAATTTGTGGGATTCAGTTGTACAAGACTATGCTATGGAGGCTCATAGCCATGGGCAATAAAGGAGGTGAGCAGAATGAATAATGAATGGCAATACCACGTAGTAAAGGGTATTAGTTGGCTAGTATGTCGACTGCCGTATAAGCTCATTTTGCTCATTGGTGCCGGATTAGGACCGCTGTATGGCGTCATTGCAAAAAAGCAAAAGCTAAGAGGCATCAAAAATATAAAAATTGGTATGAATATGAATGATGAACAGGCTGAAGCTTTAATCGAAAAGCTATTTAAAAACCTCGGTCGTAGTGTCATGGAAATTCTATATATGCCGAACTTAACTAAGAAATTTATTGATGAGCATATTGAAATGCGCGGTGTAGAGTATTTGGATAATGCCATTAAAGAAGATAAAGGCGTTATTGTTCTTACGGGCCACGTAGGAAACTGGGAATGGATGGGGGCAGCATTAGCTGCGCATGGGTATCCATCTACAACCATTGTTAAGAAACAACCTAATGCGCAATTTACGCGCTTTATGAATGAATATCGCGAAATGGTGGGCCTCGATGTGTTTGCCAGTGGTGGTAATGAAATCGTTTCTGCAGCTAAAGCGTTGAAAAAGAAGAAACTATTGGGATTTTTAGCGGATCAAGATGGATATATTCATGGCTTACCAGTTCCATTTTTAGGTCAGCCATCGTCTGCCGTTGTAGGACCGGCTACATTTGCGAAAAAATTTGATTCTCCTGTAGTTCCTATATTCGCATCTAGAAAACCTGAAGGAGGTCATATTGTTCATATCCTTCCACCATTACACTATAAACATAGTGGTGATGATGATGTAGATATGTATACGCTGACAGAAGAATGTGTACGCGTAACAGAAGATTTCATCCGTGAACATCCGGATGAGTGGATTTGGTTCCAACATCGGTGGATGACCAAGATGAGCGAAATCGTTGATTATGATAAGAAACTAGAGATTCGGGAGAGAGCACATGAAAAACAATAAAAAATTAATCGCTATTGTCGTGGCTATCGTCATTGCTCTAGTTGGTCTAATCGCGTTTATTTTACATGACTCTGGAGACTCTTCTTCTAAGGGAGCTAATACTGGGCAGTTGGTAAACTTCCAAGGTGCTGAGCTTCAAGAGGAGAAGGATGGTAAATTGGTGTGGGCCCTCTCTGCAGAGAAAATTGAGTATGACCCACGTTCAAAATCTATTGTACTCACTAATTTAAAAGGCCTTTTCTATCAAGATGATGTGACGACTACGATTACAGCACCTCATGCAGTATTGTCTGGCGATCATAGTTCCCTTGATATCGATGGTGGTGTAACAGCTACCAATACAGAAGGGGCAAATTTTAAAACTGATGCATTACATTTTGATAACAAAACAAAGATGCTTACATCAAAAACGGCTTTCACTTATGATTCAAAGGATATTACCTTAACTGGTGATAAGTTAGAAGGTAATATGTCGTTGAAACAAATCAAAGCGATTGGTCATGCTAAATTGACGAAAAAGTAAAGTTGAGGAATTGCGATGAATAAGAAAAAATATATGGGATTAGCTGTAATCTCAGCAATGATGATGCTATCTGTTACCGCTTGGGCTGCCAATGAAGGCCCGTTGACGATTAGTGCGGATACATTATCCTATGATGGTAATACAGGTCGTGCAGAGGCATCTGGTAATGTAGTAATTACACAACAAGATAAGACGATGACTGGTGCGAACGGATGGTACAATACTAAAACTCGGGAAGCATCTCTAGAAGGTGGCGTTTCCATGATTGGTGATAATATGTCCATGTCAGCACAATCTGTACATAGCGTGAATGATAACCAGTTCAGCGCAGAAGGAGATGTACATTTACAACGCGATGATCGTCAAATCTTTGGCGATTCTGTTGAATATAACTCTGATACTGAATATGGCAAGGTAGTGGGAAATGCTAAATTAATTGCGGAAGGCACTACATTGACAGGTAATCAAGTAGAAGGTTGGTTGAAAGAAATACGCGCCGTTGCACAAGGTGGCGTAACATTTAATAATCCAGACAAAAATGTATCTGGTTCGGCAGATCGTGCTACTTATACGCAAACGCCAAATCAAAATGATGGGGTTGTATTGTTAACTGGCTCAGCACATGCTGTACAAAATGGCAATGTGTTGAATGCGCCTGAGTTAAAATTATACTTAAAGGATAACTCTGCGGAAACATTAGGCGGACGTAGTACATTAGTTATCACACCGAACTAGTAAGGATTAATGTATGTATATAGAAACTAAACCTGGTCAAAACATTTAATGGTCGCAATGTTGTGGACGGTGTTAGTCTTCACGTTGAAAAAGGGCAAGTCGTCGGCCTTTTGGGCCCTAATGGGGCGGGCAAGACTACGTCATTCTATATGATTGTAGGCATTGAAAAACCGACGAGCGGTATTATTACAGTTGATGGCAAGGACATTACGATGTTGCCCATGTATAAACGGGCGGCTGAAGGTATTGGATATTTACCACAAGAGGCATCGATTTTTCGCTCTATGACTGTAGAAGAAAATATTCGTGCCATGTTGGAAACGACAAATAAAAAACGTGATGAAATAGATCAGATTGTAAACTCGCTTATAGAAGAATTTAATATTGGTCATGTTCGCGAACGTAAAGGGATGCAATTATCCGGTGGTGAACGTCGACGTGTAGAAATAGCTCGCTGTTTGGCACTAGAACCCAATTTTATCTTACTAGATGAGCCATTTGCTGGCGTGGACCCTATTGCGGTTGCAGATATTCAACAAATCATCTTACAAGTAAAAAATAGAGGCATTGGCATACTTATTACAGACCATAATGTTCGAGAAACATTGGGAATTGTTGATAAGGCCTATATATTGAGCACTGGTAAAATCCTCTTGGAAGGTACGCCGGATGAGATTGCTAATAATCCGATTGCTCGCGAACATTATTTGGGCAATAATTTAAATTGTAGGAGGGACCATGCGCTTATTAGATAAATATATTTTAAAAGCCTTTGTAGGTCCATTCCTATTTGGGGTATTTGCCTTTACGAGTATTTTTGTAGGCACCGGCACACTGTTTCGCATTGCTCAGTATATAACGGAATATGGGGCCCCTTTATTGCTTGTTATGAAAGCCTTCTTTTTGGCTATGCCAAGCATCATTTTGTTGACATTTCCTATGTCTGTTTTGCTTGGCTCATTGATGGCTTTCAGTAGACTTAGTAGTACTAGTGAAATTGTAGTTATGCGAGCTGGTGGCCTTAGCTTTTTACGGTTAGCTATGCCTGTATATATCTTGGCTCTAGTTATTTCCATTGGCGCTGTGGCGTTCAATGAATTCGTAGTGCCTCGTACAAACAATATGTACCAAACTATCGTGCGTGAAGAGATTATGAAAAATGCATCACCTCAAACGCAAAACCATATCGTTTTGAAATCTATGAATGGTGATAATCTTAGTACCTTGATGTATGCAAAACACTATGATAGTGAAAGTAAAAAACTAAGCATGATTACGGTGCAACAATTCAATGATAAAGGTGAACTTCAACAGGTAGAGAATGCGGAAAATGCTGAATGGAATGGCCAAGTATGGGTCATGCATAGCGGTATAATCTATGACGTATCTGCCGGTGAAGGTGTAGAACGGACAATGAAGTTTAAAGAACAAGTATTGCCAATTAAATCTACGCCAAATGAAGTCCAACAGGACCAACGTAAACCTGAAGAATTAACAATCAAAGAATTACGTCATCAAATTAAAGCCTATAAAGCGGCTTATACGAATTCCAATAAATTAGAAATGGAAATGTATCAACGCTTTACCATTCCGTTGGCTAGTTTTGTGTTTGCTTTAGTAGGTGCACCATTGGGCTTGCAAAAGCAACGGTCCAGTTCATCTATCGGATTTGGTATTAGTATTTTAATCATCTTCATCTACTACGGTGTAATGACTTTGCTGGTGCTCTTGGTAAGGGTGGTGCATTACCAACGTGGATGGCTGCTATGATTCCAGATACATTAGGTATCATTGCAGGGCTATATTTAAACTGGCGCGTATCGCGTTAGTATATTCATTTGTTAACATTAATTTAGTCTGAAAGGAGGGACATCATGCTCGTAGGTTTGAAAATTCTTATTATTATCGCTATTATGGGCGGGCTCATTGCCTATATGGGCGATAAATTAGGGACAAAAGTCGGTAAGCGTAGAATGTCCCTCTTCGGATTGCGTCCTAAATATACGTCGATTATCGTAACGATTGTAACAGGATTGCTCGTTGCAGCAGCCACAGTTGGGGTACTTACCATCACATCCCAAAGTGTACGAACTGCACTGTTTGGTATGGATCAATTGCGAGCTGATATGAATCAGTTAACAGCAGAGGTAACTGCTAAAAATGCTGAATTAAAACGAGGCCAAGAACTTTTGGAAGCCAATAAGAAGGAATTAGCGGATCGTATGGCTGAGATTGAAACCATTCGTAAAGAGGTTGAGCAAAGCCGTCAAGAATTAGCGGATGCAGAGGCTGCTAAGATTGCTACCGAAGCGGAACTATCTGCATTGCAGGCATCCTATGATGAGGCTTCAAAAAAATTGGCAGCTTTGGAAGCTACTCGAGCTAGCATGGAAAAACATATTGCGGACTTACAGAAAACACAAGAAGAGTTAAAAACGGGTATCATCCATCTTCGGGAAGGTACGATTTTATTCCAAGTTGACCAACTATTAGCACAAGCGGTAGTGCGCAATGGTTTATCTCATAATGAAGCCCGTGATGCGGTTAATAGTATTGTAGAAGATACAAATAAGCTCGTACTTCGTCGGTTAGGCGTTGAAGATAATGGTGAATCCGTTGTGTATGTAGATCGTCAAAATATGGAGGTTGCCATCTCCAAGGTAGAAGAGTCTAAAACACCTATGGTTATCCAAGTGGTAGCCGCAGGTAATATCATTGCAGGTGAACCTGCAGTAGCGACGATTCAGGTATATCCACAACAATTTATCTATAAATCGGGCGATGTCATTTCTACAGCGGTTATTGATGGCGGTAGTAATGCTCAAGTTAATATGCTTCGTTTCTTAAAACAAGTAAATGAAGAGGCTAAATCTAAAGGCGTTATACCAGATTCCTTATCCGGTGATATTGGTACTATACCTGGTGATGAATTGTTTTCTGCGATTCGCCGTATTGGCATGTTAGATGGTAAGGTATATGTAGAGGCCTATGCCGATGGTGATACATACTCATCTGGCCCTGTACATATAAAATTACGGATTACACAGATGACAGATACAGGTAAACTTATTAAGACAAATTAGTTTCTATATGAAGGGCCTATGTATTAAGATTTAATACATAGGTCTTTTATTTTGTGATAAAATATAACTATTGTATTGAGGAATGAGGAAAACAGTATGAACAATATATCGTATATAGCCGCTGTTGATCCAGGAAATGAAAAAACAGGCGTTGCTATACTTTCACAAGCAGGCGAGTTAATATATCGCACTATTGTAGAAACTAAAACATTTAATAGCTCTTTTGAACGTGTATTAAGTACGTATCATGGTATTGTGCATATCGTATGTGGCAATGGCACAAATCATAAGCATTTGTATCCATCTATACAACAAATTGGGCGTAATCACAAGATTACTACAAGCTTGATTGATGAATCACATAGTACAGAAGAGGCTCGAAAATTATATTGGCAATATAATCCACCTACCGGTTGGCGCAGATTCGTACCTAAAGGTATGCAATTTCCGCCTGAACCAGTAGATGATTTAACGGCCTATGTTATTGGTAAGCGATATACTAAGCAGTTGAAGGCAGAAACTACGATTGAAAATTCAAATAGTGAGGTCTCGGGAGAGGAATTAGAAGCTAGACGTTTAGCAGCAATTAAAAAATTATATAATGAAGGAGATACGCATGAGTAATGTTGTAAAAAAGATACATTGGTCTAGCATACTACTGAGATGTATTTGGATGATTATAGGTGCACTCATTTATACTGTTGGATTGGACCTATTTTTAGTACCAAATAATATTATCGATGGAGGCGTCGTTGGTATATCACTTATGGCGGCTGAACTTACAGGCATATCGTTTAGTATATTTGTGGTATTGATCAATATACCGTTTTTGTATATTGGTTACCGCATTAATGGTAAGGTATTCACCATATCTACATTGTTTTCCATCGTTTGGATGGCCATATTTTCATCCTTTGCCCATGAATTTACTCCGATTACGACAAATCCGTTTCTAGGTGCTATTTTCGGCGGTATCATACTCGGTATCGGCGTAGGCCTAATCATCCGTAATGGGGGCTGTCTAGACGGTTCTGAAATCGTCGCCATTATCTTTGATAAACGAACCACATTCTCTGTGGGTGAAATCGTAATGGCCATGAACTTAGTTATCCTAGGTGCTGCAGGATTTGTATATAGTTGGGATAGTGCCATGTATTCCTTAGTGGCCTATTTTATCGCCTATAAAATGATTGATATTACGATTACAGGCCTTGAAGAATCTAAGGGGGTTATGATTATTACGGATGCTGAAAATTCTGAGAAAATTGCAGATACATTAAATGCAAATCTTAATAGAGGCGTTACCATATTGTATGGTGAAGGTGGTTATTTAAAAACACCTAAGCATGCACTCTATTCTGTGGTAACAAGACTAGAGATTACGCGTTTAAAAGATGCGGTATATGAAGTAGATCCATCGGCGTTTATCACAATTCAAGATGTACACGATGTATTCGGTGGACGTTTTACCAAGGGTGGTCATTAAGGGGGCTCTAATGAATAATAAATTTGTAAAAGAAACATTAGATTGGATATATGCCATAGTATTAGCACTAGTTATTGCTATGGTCATTCATATTTTTATCGTACAACCAACGCGCGTATCCGGTGAATCCATGGAGGATACATTACACAACGGCCAATATTTAATCGTCACCAAGTGGCAACATATTATGCGCGATGTACCTGATTATGGTCAAATTGTTATTATTGATAGCCGTGTGAACCGTGAACGTACATGGACCGATGATGTGAAAGAACCATTGATGAACTATGTAAGCGTTATCGATAAATCGGCTCAAACAAATGATGTGTGGGTAAAACGCGTTATCGGTAGACCTGGTGACACATTAGAGTTTAAAGATGGTCACGTTTGGCGTAATGGCGAAGAGCTTCAAGAACCTTATACAAAGGATCCTACAATGAACTATAGCCGTTCTACACCTGTTGTAGTACCTGAAGGTCATGTATTTGTAATGGGGGATAATCGAAATCATTCTAGTGATAGTCGATTCATAGGACCAGTACCCGTAGATCATGTGCTAGGTTTTGTAGAATATGCTCTATAATAGATAATAGAATATATCTAAGGTCTTAAGTATTACAGCTCAATACTATAATGCTTAATATGAGAACGTATATTACCAAATTGTAATGTACGTTCTTTTTTATATGTTAGATAAAGTATTATATTGCTTGCAATCTATCCCTTTTATACATATAACAATGAATGATTTATAGAGAGGTTTAGATGATGAATAAGAAAAACTCCTGGCGTGTAGCTCTTGATTACTACAACCAAGAAAAGAATGCCCCTGTATTTAAGATACAAAAATATGAAGGTAATGACTTATATGGCAAATCTCGCCATGAAGGCTATAAAGCATGGCAGCTTAGTGCGTCTTATGCACCTGAGAAAAATGTAGGCATTACAACATTTTATGGATTCCATGCAAAAACACAAGAAGGCCATAAGGTAAATGATTACTATCGTGCAGACTTGTTATTTAAATTCTAATTAATACCTATGAAATAAGATCTATCAGAGATGATAGGTCTTATTTTTTTATTTTAACTAATTAATTAAAAAGTATATTTATTAGTTATATATATTAATTGGGATAGTATAATAGTTTTAAAAATACATTGTTTTTATACGCAAATAAAATGAAATTTTTACAAAATTTAATTTTTGATAAATATAGATAAATACTGCTTTTTATTGTGCAAAAATTATTTCATGAAAGAAATTTCATCATATTTAATTGCATAAAATGCTTTTACAAATTTGTTGACCGGATGTATATTGACATCACAGAAAGACAACATACCAAGTTGTGGGATATACAAGAACAGAAGAAGAGGAAACGTGGATACTCATCAGGATGTTCTTATATAGATCATAACTAGATGTACAGTCTTCTGATAATATATTTTTTTCTAAATTTGTTAGTCAAAAAGACTATATCAGAAAGAAGGAATCTATTATGAAAAAAACAATTCGCAGCAGTATTTGCAGCAACAGCTCTTTTAGGTGTAACAAGCGCAT
>BNJV01002964.1_pt1 | contig 89346 bp, 90 predicted proteins | sample 8540591 | NCBI WGS metagenome assembly BNJV01 (sample SAMD00202457, study PRJDB9452) | human saliva metagenome | host: Homo sapiens
TGGGAATCTTTATATTGAGGCTCAACACTATTATAGACATGCCGCTTGAGCAACGTAATTTTTGATTTCATCGACCGCCCGTTCAATAGATTGCGTTCCTGTGCTACGTCGGTGCGGTTGTATCAAAATCTAAATTTTTGCTGTTGTGGTGGATTTTCTTCTACAAAACTGTGCACAGGCTTATTAGCGATTGGCGGTTCGCAGACGGTCTGGCGGGCTCGATTCGGTGCCGTAAAGCGATTCGGATTGGTGATTTTGGCAGAATGTATTGGCATTTTGGAAAGCGTGCGATTTCTCTCGGCGTTGACCAAATGCCGCGGGCACTTCATAGGCGACGAGGCACGTACCTAAAATAATCAAAATTGTATTTAAATCCATCGCCGGTTCTCCAATCGCCTGCAAATTAACGCAACTTACATAAGTCTCATCATGTTTTTATAAGAAATTGATGATAGGGTCTGCTTATTTATTGATCTACCACCGCACTTTGTATTCTGAGCCCTCTTTTCTGTGAGGGGAATTTATGTTAAATCAACAGGAAATCAAACTCGGTTTTTGAATATTTTGTGACCGGTTGGCATTTGATTCAACAAAAAGAAGGTTTACGTCGTTTTGCCCGTTATGCCGGTGTTATTAAATATCCCTATTGCTGGGCGGCTGTTTGTGCCTTTATCTTTCGAAATCAAAAGATGTTGGCGACCATCTGATGGATTATATGCCTTCTGGTTAAGTTGGTTGGGCGGTATTTTGACCGATACTTCATTATCGGCATGATATTCTTTAGTGCTGTAGCGCTTTCATTTTTGCTTACGTTACGAGTTTTTATTTGCCGCGCCATTTAACGGTTTGATTAGCCGAGTGGAAAAATGATGACAGAAGCAGAGATCTCTATTATTGATTCTTTATGGGCGTTTATCAAAGATACACCGCGTATGTCGGCGCGGGAGTGGCAAAGCTGATTTATAGCCTCCCGAAAATTATCATAGCCTTGTATTAAGTTTTGTTCCTTTAATCGGACAAACCGTGATTCCGCTGATCGCGTATTTTCTGCAGTGCTGGATGATGGCTATTCAATATTGCGACTTATCAACTTTTGATAACCATAGAGTTCCTTGCGGAATTGAGCCATGATGAGTTAGCTTCTGAAACGCAACATGACAGTAACATTTGGTGGATTGGTATCTTTATGCATGCTCGTGCCGATTGTGAACTTGGTGGTTATTCCAGTGGCTGCATGCGGCGCAACCGCAATACGTGGGTGAGAGCTTATCGTCATCGCTTTAAATCCACGCCAGAGTCGTCAAACGGTTCAAGTGCCAATATGTCCTTGGGCAAACCACCAAAAGTGATGGGCAACTGGTGCCTAAATAGCTTTTTAGTTATCAAACTAGAAGAATTGCTGGCTATGGAGAAGAACATCTTGTGATAAAAATAGCACCACTTTCAGCGTGACACGCTATTCCAGTCAGTTCATTAGGAGAACTCAACATGACTATTTATAACGATAATTCTTATTCCATCGGCAATACCCCCATTAGTGCGTTTAAAACCATTTCGGTAACGGCAATATCGTCGTTAAAATCGAAGGCCCGTAACAGCGTTACAGCGGCAAATGCCGTATCGGCGCCAACATGATTTGGCAAAGCAGAAAAAGATGGCATTTTAACCAAAGATAAAGAAATCGTGGATGCTGGCAGCGGTAAACACCGGAATCGCCTTTGGCGTATGTGGCGGCTGCACGTGGATATAAAATCACCTTAACCATGCCGGAAACCGCATGAGTACCGAACGTAAAACGTTTATTACGCGGTTTGGGTGTCAATTTAGTGTTAACCGAAGGCGCGAAAAGGCATGAAAAGGCAGCAATCGCGCCAAAGCAGAAGAAATTGTGGCATCCAAACCCAAAATCATTATGTGATGTTAAAACAATTTGAAAATCCGGCAAACCCTGAAATTCACCGAAAAACCACCGGTGAAGAAATTTGGAAAGACACCGAAAGGCAAAGGTTGATGTTGTGGTTGCGGTGTTGGCACAGGCGGGACGATTACGGTATTTCTCGCGCTCATCAGCATTGAATCACGGTATAACCAATTATCTCCTTCCGTTGCGGTTGAACCACGACTGAATCCCCGGTAATCACCCAAAACCCTTGCCGGAGCAAGAACTGGAAACCGGGCCCGCATAAAATTCGAGGGATCGGCGCCGGCTATTCCGAAAAACCTTGATCTTTCATTAATTGATCGCGTGGAAACGGTGGATAGCGACACCGCCATTGCAACAGCCCGTCGTTTAATGGCAGAAGAAGCGCATTTTTAGCAGGATTTCCTCCGGTGCCGCCGTTGCCGCCGCCGGATCGTCTCAGCCAAATTACCTGAGTTCGGACGACGTTAATTGTCGTCATTCTTACCGTCTGCATCAGAACGGTACTTGAGTACTACTGCGCTCTTGACGGTATTGGAGATTTAATGACGATCCAATAACATAAAGATCAACGCGTCTGGTAAGCTTATTGTAAAAGCGACTTTGCCGAGACGCTTTTATTTATGCATTTATTTGTCGCTATTTATCACTCCCAAAGGCAACCACAAAATGACCTCTTCTCCAAAAGCCAAGCCCTCTGTTGACTTTGGGAATAATCTTGAAACTAATGCATCATTAGCAAGATTAACATTGAAAAATGTTTTTGGAACTATCCCCAAAGGGACTCACAACCACCAATTGAGAGATGTAGCTCATCGGCATTTTGATTTCCTCTTCCCTCATCGCCGGAGTGATTTGTGTTCGGCTGCTGTTTGCTCTTTAACCATGATTTTCGGCGAAGGTGTAAACCGGAACTGAGAAATGAGACTCTCGTCCAATCTAAACGAACTGGCGGTTTACTCGGTGACTGTGCCATCCATTGCCTCAGCGCGCGCATGATGAAGCTATTGTATTGCTCACTGACACTCACCCGCTTCCAGCCTGTTCGACCAAAACCATGACAACGCTAATCATGTTGTCCGTCCCAAGCCGATCACCCTATTTTTCTATTCCTCGCGGCAAACCGCATTCAGCGCTGGATCGGCAGATCACCGGCGCAGCCGTGATTAGTCCGGAGTCATGATTAATTTTCATGCAGCAGTTGCCATTAATAATATAAGTTGGTAGGCATTCGCGATTTCTTTCTACGCAGATGATTAATTAATCGATTTGTTTTCTATAAGTGCGGTCGCAAATTCTCGCCAGACCTATATTTAATAAAAGCAAATGCTAAGATTCACATTTATAAGCGTATAATTTATCGTTGCCAGAATCCTCAACTTATTTTGTACCAGCATGGATCTCACACCGCGATGAGCCTACACCGAATCGAGCCGTCGCGAGCACAAATTCATTCAAAACTGATTGGATTCTAAAATACACCCACCGACCTGATATTCACGACTGTCGATCGACTTGAACAAAATTTCCGCCAAAAATTTGAGCCGTTAAACCGCGTCCGTTTGACCGATATGGCGAATTTGAACGGCTTTACAGTGAAATCATCACTCCCGACGACTTTGCTGCCGCAAACGCCCACGCGAGACCAATGCTTTCACCGCGAAGATGAAACTCCACTCAACTACACACGCTGGTCCAATATCAAAGACTGGCAGTGTAAAACGACTACACGAAGTCATCAGCCAACTGCGCATCAATCACGAGAAAAGCCATCACCGTTACGACGTGATTTTGCTGATTAACGGACTTCCGGTAGTGCAAATCGAGCTAAAAACTCTGCATATATACGATCAGATAAAAGCCATTGAGCAAAATTATTGACTACACAAAAACGATACGGAAACAAGCCCAGTTGCAGCAACAGCCTGTTATGCTTTATGCAGCTATCGTCAGTAACGAAACGGTACCTATTATTTTGCTAATAATTTCAAACAAACACCTTTACCTTCGCTGCAGACGAACGCTTCCTGCCCGTTTGCATTTTGCCGACGAAGCCACCAACAAAATCAACCATCTCTACGACTTTGCTGATAAATAGAAAAATGTACCTTAGGTAGCATGATCAGCCGCCATATGGTTTTTGAGCTGCCAGCGAGGAGCAAAACTGTTGATGATGCGTCCTTACCAGGAAGTTTATGCCGTCATAAAAGCCATGGCCAGGACTGCATTCATGAAAATCGTGGCAACGGCTATGTCTGCGCACTACCGGTTCCGGCAAAACACTGACCCTCCTTCAAAGCCTCAACCCTGCTTAAAGATGCATTCTGACATCGACAAATGCCTGTTTGTTGTAGATAGAAAAGACCTCGACCGCCAAACCCGTGAGGAATTCAAACCGTTTCCAAGAAGGCTGCGTTGAAGAAAACACCAATACCCAAACTTTTGGTAAACCGCCTGCTGTCCGACGAGATTACGCCGACAAAGGTTATCGTAACCACTCATTCAGAAACTCGGCTTGGCACTCCAGCAAAACAGCAAATACCATCAACATTAAGCACAATTCTCAAAGAGACAAACGAATGAGTGCTATCTTTGATGAATGCCACCCGCAGCCAATTTGGCGACGGTAACCATCGGGCGATTAAAACTTCTCCGAAAGCTCAGCTGTTCGGCTTTACCGGCACACCAATTTTCGAAGAAAACGCCAGTTACAAACGAATTGACGGCACAGATGCCACACTTCAGACGACCTTGGATATGAACAGCAACTGCACGCCTACGCATTACCACAACGCCATTGATGATGGTAACGTCCTGAAATTCCATATCGATTATTACAAAACCCGAAGGCGATAAACCCGTTTCCGCCGCACATCCAGCCACCAAACAGGCAATTGTGGATTCCATTTTGAGCAAACACGATGCAGCAACGGGCGGAGAACGCCGCTTCAATGCCATTTTTGCCACCGCATCCACTTCTAACGATGCCATCGAATGATACCACGAATTATTCAAGTCCACCCAAGCCCAAATGCAGCGGACAATCCCGTGAGCCGCTGAACATCGCCTCGCGTTTCTCGCCGCCAGCACAGGTACTGCAGAAAGACGACCGCAAAACCAATCTGACATCGTTCAGAAATGCGGGAAGACGTGCGACAGGATTCGATAACCGCACCGATCCTGAAGGAAAGCAGCATTAAAAGCTATTATTGAAGATTACAACCGCCAATACCGTACCAACCACAGCATCGGTGAATTCGACGTGTACTATCAGGATATTCAAAAACGCATCAAAGACCGCCAATATCCTGACAAAGATTGTAGGCGCACAAAACAAAAATCGACAATACACCATCGTCATGGTCGATATTAGCGTTGCTGACCGGACTCGACAGCAAACTATTTGAATACGCTCTGTATGTCGATAATCTCAAGCACCGCCGGCTTAATCCAAGCCTTCCCGTACCAACCGCGCGTTTGAACTCCAGCAGCAAGCCCTACGGTAATATCCTCGATCTTTCGCGGACAAGAGGCGCAGGTAGATGAAGCCATCAAACGCTTTTTCAGGGCAGGATGCAGAGCGCGCCAAAGAAATCTGGATAGTCGATCCGCAGAAATCGTCATGACCAAACCTGCAGCCATGACTCCTAACTTGAAACTTCATGTCATCGCAAGGAGTAGCATGCGAACCATCCGAAGTTTATAACCTTAAAGGCGACAACGCCCGCGCAGGCTTTTTAACCTATTTTAAAGAAGTACAACGCTACAAAACCCAGCTCGGCAATATACAATCGATTTAAGCGAAGAACAAAAAGCAAGAAAGCAGAAGCCATTCTGCCCGCCGATACCCAGCGTGCTTTCAAAGGGCGTATATCTGATATGGCGCAACGTTATAAAGAACAAACAAGTAAAAAGACGTCGCTCTACCTCAAGAAATTGAACAACTGGATTTTGAATTCGTCCTATTTTTCATCTGCCATCATTGATTACGACTACATCATGCGGTTGATTGCCGAAAAACACATCTAGGCCGAAGAAACAGCAGATGAGCCGCAAGCAATTAGTCGAACTGATTGCTCCAGCAGCGACCTGTTCGACGAAAAAGACGACATCATTGCCTCACACCGATAGCCTGAAAGCAGGCGAAGCCCTAAGCGAAAAAGACGTTAAAGCAGGCTATCAGGCATTCCGTCAGGCACAGAGGAAAACTGACCGCACTTTCTGCCAAACACGGTATTGATAACGAAACTCTGTCCCGCTCATCAACGAAATAATAGATAGAATGATTTTCGACGGTGAAAAACTGACCGACCTGCTCGAGCCGCTAGATTTAAGCTGGAAAGAACGTCGCCTCAAAGAACTCGACCTGATGGAGGACCTCGTGCCTTTGCTAAAAAAATTGTCAAAGGGCAAAGAGATTTCAGGGTTGAAGGCTTACGAATAAGGAGTTCAGTTTTTCAGGTAGCCTGACAAGATAAAGAGAGTAAATATGAATAAACAAGACGACTAAAATCAAGAACGTGTTATCCCCAAAACTAGCGATTCCCAGAGTTTTCAAACGACGTTGGGGTGGGATAAGCACATACTAAATGACTATTCAGAAATTGTTAGAGGTGGTTCACCTAGACCTCATTGATAACTACCTTACACATTAACGGCTTAAATTTGACAGAGATCGGAGATGTAGATAAAGACGCAATATATGTTAGCAAAAACAGAAGAGAGGGTGATACCTGGAAGCTCTTTTCTGAAAACAAGAGAAGTCTCTAGAGGAAATTTTATCCTTTTCTAACTCTATGAGTTTTGAAGACCTATATTTTACGATTGATACTTGCATCTCATGATGGTATGGACTGCACTACAAATATAGATGAAAAAGGCTAGATAAAAACTATCTATATTATTTAATGCTAACATCCTCTTGCCAAAATTGTTTTAAAAATGCTGCAGTAGAGGCGTATTAAATCTAAATGCCGAGATTATTAAGTCATTACCTATTACTTTTACCTAAAAATTGAAGAACAACAAAAATCGCCGATTGCCTGTCTTCCATAGACGAATTAATTGAATTGCAAGAACAAAAACTCATGGCCTTTAAAACAGCATAAAAAGGCTTGATGCAGCAGTTATTCCCAAGCCACAATGATCTGCAAGCAGACGGCAAGCAAGCAAGCAAGCAAGCAATATAGTTTATCCGAAACTTAGATTCCCGCAATTTAAAGATTGTAAAGGTTGGGAGATTGTTGAGTTAGAAGAATTATTTAATTTAACGATTCAAAATGAAAAGCTAACTCTTTCGATAGAAAGATAAAATTATCACAGTGAAATTGCATACTTTAGGCGTTGTTAGCAGAATAAAAAGAACCGATACATTGACTGGTGGAGCTAATTATTTTCATCGAAAGGCAGGAGATTTTATTTTTCAAAAATTGATTTTCTAAATGGAGCTTTTTGGTATAGTTCCCAATGAATTAGATGGATTTTGCCTTCTTCTGATATACCTTCATTTTCATTTAAACCAGAAAGTAATGCCAATATGTATTGGTTAAAAGGCAACGTATCTTTGATTTTTAAAAATAAAATAGAAAGAACAGGGACAAGCAATACATTGAAGAGAATTTCACTCAAAAAGCATTATTTTGCAAATGCAGCTGCCTATACCTTTACCCGAAGAACAACAAGCCATAGCCGATTGCCTGTCATCACTAGACAAGCTGATCAGCGAAGAAAACGAACAGATAGGCCGTCTGAAAGACCATAAGAAGGGACTGATGCAGCAGTTATTCTCTAAAAATGCACTAAAGGAAACAGCGCGACTATTTTCGCGGCATCACGAAAATGGTCGGTTCAACCAATTGAGAACCAATAAAACGCAATGGCAAACAAAAACAAACAGCAAAACGAAGATCCGTTCAAAGATCTAGTTGATTTAAAATGACTTGGCGGGACGACCAAGACAACAAAACAAAAATGCCAATTGATTTTTGCTCATAATGGCACAGGAAAACACGCTTATCAATGGCATATTTTAAAGATTTGGGAAACAAGACAATAGCCATGATACGTTATATTTTAATGCCTTTACCGAAGACTTGTGGGACAACGATTTGGACAATGATACTGATCGAGTATTGGTATTGAATGACTATTCTCACTTTTTCGATGCTATCGAGAAATTGGAAATGGAAAACCTGATCCGTCCTTTTGTGCAGAAATATGTAGATTTTTGATTTTCAGATAACCAAAGAGAAGCATAGAAAAGAGGCTGATAAAGAAGAAATTGAAGAGATGGGAGGTTTTCTTTTTCCTGCAGAAAATCCGGATAAAAATATTAAAGTATCCAGAGGAGAAGAGCATATTTATATGGTGTTTTTCCTTGCCATTCTGCAACTTAGTCGGATAAAGGGACGGTCTGTCTTTATGAATGCGTGAAATATGTTTATATTGATGACCCGATTTCTTTCATTAGATGATAATTATGCAGTTTCTGTCGCTCATAATTTAGCTTAAACATTGTTTAGGTCTTATAACGGCCCCATTCAGTTTATTGTCTCTACTCATCACGGGTTATTCTTTAACGTATTGTGCAACGAATTACAACGAGCACCGAGGTATCTACTTCTAAAAATACTTTTTGATAAATACTACTTCATTGAATTAGAAGGAGATACCGCTAGTTTGTATCATGTAGCCATGCTGAAAATGCTAAAAGATACGATGGATAATGACGAACCGCTATATCCTTATCACTTCAATATTCTACGCAACATTATGTGAGAAAACAGCACTTTTCATGGATTGGCAGGTTTTTAAAATGCATTGAGCTGGAAGATGCTGAATTTTATGAACGTCTGATTTCTCGTACTCAATCTATGGTGGTTATTCTGTTTTTGGAACCGAAAAGAAATGCTATCTGAAAAATAAAGCAAACTTTGAAATGGTTTTTGATTACTGACACCTATCCGTTCCATTCAGACTCTATTGCCCAATTCATTTAAAGAGGTCAACTATGACCCAAGAACAATTAAACCAACTCGGCAAAACGCTATGGGCAATCGCCGACCAACTGCGCGGAGCGATGAATGCTGACGATTTCCCGCGATTATATGCTGTCACTTCTGTTTTTACGTTATCTGTCCGACAACCACGAGTTTGCCGCACAAAAAGTAGAATTGGGGCGAGATTATCCTGCAAATGGGCGATGAAGACAAACGCACACCGCTTGCCGTGTGGTAGCGAGAACAAAATGCTGAATTCGTCGCTGATTTTGAAAAACAGATGCGCCGTAGCACATTATGTGATTGAGCCCGAGTTTCTTTGCGAGCATGTGCCGAGCTTGCGCGGATTCAGAAGCAGTGAATTATTAAATACTTTGCAAGCTGGTTTTGAAATATATTGAAAACGAGTCTTTTGAAAGTACGTTTGGCGGCTTGTTTTCCGAGTGAAATTTAAATTCAGAAAAGCTTGGCAGAAGTTACGAAGAACGAAATAAGCGATTAAGCTGAGTCATCAAGAAAATTGCTGAAGGCATCAATGAATTTTTCACCGATAGCGATGTCTGGGCGATGCTCTGCGAATACCCGATCGCCCAGTTTGCGTCCGGCTCTGGCAAGAAGGCCGGCTGAGTTTTACATCGCCGCAGCAGGTTTCACGATTTTTATCGCGGATTGTGCGCTCGATCAGCCAAAACCCCGCAAGCGGCAAAAAGAAAAACTAGACAATGTGCTGGACTTTGCTTTGCGGTTCTGGATCTTTATTGCTGAATGTGCGTCATCAGATGGTGGAAGCAGACGGGCATGATCGGTAAAATCTACGGACAGGAGAATATTACCACTCACAACCTGGCGGCGGATGAATATGTCTGCTGCATCGGTGTAAAGGATACAGAACTTTACCATTCATCACGGCGATTCTCTGCTCAACGATTGGGATATTCTCAATGAAATGAACCCTCAAAAGAAAATAGAATTCGACGCCGTTGTTGCCAATCCGCCGTTCAGCTACCGCTGGGAGCCGAAGGAGGATTTGGCAAACGATTTCCGCTCAAAAACTATGGGCTCGCCCCTAAATCAGCAGCAGGCAGATTTCGCCTTTTTGTTGCACGGTTTCCATTTTTAAGCGATAACGGCACGATGTTATCATTCTGCCGCACGGCGTATTGTTCCGAGGCGGTGCGGAAGAAAAATCCGAACAAAACTGCTCAAAGACGGCAATATTGATGCCGTTATCTGACTGCCCTAGCCAATTTGTTTTATTCAACAGGTATTCCCGTCTGCATTTTAGTGTTGAAAAATGTAAAAGAAGACGATGTTTTGTTTATCAACGCCGCCGATTATTTTGAAAAGGCAAACGCCAAAACCGTCTGACAGGCGAACATATCGATAAAATCGTGGACTGCTACCAATACCGAAAAGAAGAACAAGGCTACTCCCGCCGTGTATCTGTGCGAGGAAATTGAGGATAACGGCTACAATCTGAATATTGCCCGCTATGTCAGCAACACCCCTCTATTGAGAAAGAAATCGATTTAGTCGCTAATCATGAGTGTTTTGAGTGGATTTGATTTAAAAATTAAAGAGGCTACAGAAAAACATAATGCATTTTTGAAAGAGTTGGGACTGCCGTTGTTACCATGATTTTATTATACATAGCGATAAAGTGCAGTCGAAATTTACAATGGATTTTGACCGCACTTTTTATTTGCCTCCGGATTTTGCCTGAATAAAAAGCGGCTTTCACGCCGCTTTTGTTTTTATTTTTGAAATAGCTTTACTTTTGCGCCAATAAACCGATCGGCATCATACACTTTCGCTAATGTTTCTTGCACGTGCTTTTGGCTTTTTCCGCACCGTCTTTAGCAATTTGGAGGAGTAATGCCTCGTTATTGCGGAAATGATGGTAACGTTCTTGCAACGTGGTCAACATGGCGGAAAACTTCGTCGGCGACAGCACCTTTCAAGTGACCATACATTTTGCCTTCAAATCTCTTGCTCAAGTTCTGCGATGGTTTTTGCCGCTCACGCCGGAGAGAATGTCGAGAAGATTGACACGCCCGCTTTATTTTCACGTCATAACGAATCACCGGCGGCTCGTCGGAGTCGGTTACCGCACGTTTGATTTTCTTCGCGACCGCTTTCGGCCCTAATAATCCGATAACGTTGTTGCGGTTTTTCGTCCGATTTAGACATTTTCTTTTCCGGCTCTAATAGCGACATGACGCGCGCACCCGCTTTCGGGATGAACACTTCCGGCACAGCAAAGTGCGGTCCGTATAACGCATTAAAACGTTGCGCGATGTCACGAGTGATTTCCAAATGTTGTTTTGGTCTTCGCCTACCGGCACTTGGTTGGCTTTGGTAAAGCAAAATGTCTGCCGCCATTAACACCGGATAAGTGAACAAACCAACGTTGATGTTTTCTGCATAACGGGCAGATTTGTCTTTTAAACTGGGTCATACGACCCATTTCGCCGAAATACGTGTAGCAGTTTAATACCCAAGCCAATTGCGCGTGTTCCGGCACATGAGATTGATGAAAAATGGTAGATTTTGCCGGGTCGATGCCACAGGCCAAATATAACGCCAACACGTCCAAGGTAGCCTTTACGTAATGCCGCGGGATCTTGGCGCACGGTGATGGCGTGTTGATTCACGATACAGAACAGGCATTCATAGTCATCCCTGCATTTTCACCCACTGACGCAACGCACCGAGGTAGTTACCGATAGTCAATTCACCTGATGGCTGTACGCCGCTGAACACGATAGGTTTGGTCATTGGCTTTTTACATCCTTAATTTTTAAATCTTATTATTGATAGCGCAAGCGTCAACGCTTGTGCTGCAGCCGTACTCAATAAAGGCACAAACGTGGACGTTTGCGCCATCCATTCAGAAGAATCAATCAAACAAGCGTCAATAACGCCGCGAAATCCTCAAACACCCAATCCGGATGAGATTCAGAGATTGAATATTGTAGTTATAACCGTAAGTCAATCCCACCACCGGGCAGCCGGCATTATGAGCGGCAATAATATCGTTGCGGAATCACCGACAAACAGCACTTGTTTCGGTATAAACCGAATTTACCATAAATAGAACAGCGGACCCGGTGCGGTTTGATGCCGGTAAGATTGTCCGCCCAACACTTCATCGAATAACTCTTCAATGCCGAAAGCCTTTAACACGGGCGGGTATGTTGGGTCGGTTTGTTAGTGACGACAGCCAAACGGTAACCCTTTGGCTTTAAGTTTCTGCAAAGTCTCTTTCACGTGAGGGAATAAGCGGCTGCGATTGCAGATGTTTTCACCGTAAAAGACATTAAAACGCTCTTTTAATGTGGCAATTTGAGCGTCCGTCAAGGTTTTGCCTGATTGTGCCGCTGCCCATTCTAACGCGCGGGCAATTAAAATCTGCGCACCGTTGCCAATCCAAGTGAGCACCAACGCTTCAGGCGCTTGTGGCAAATCGAATTCTGCTAACGCTGAATTTACGGATAGCGCCAAATCAGGCAGACTGTCCACCAAGGTGCCATCCAAATCAAAACCGATTAATTTAAACTGTCCTGTCATGCTTATTTTCCTACTGCGGCTAACTGCCGACGCATTTCATCAATGACTTTTTATAGTCCGGCTGATCGAAAATCGCCGATCCAGCAACAAACATATCCGCACCGGCGCGGGCAATTTCTGCAATGTTGCTGACTTTCACGCCGCTATCTACTTCTAAACGAATATCCAATCCGCTCTCATCAATACGTTTTCTTGCCTGTTTCCAGTTTTCTAAGGTTGCCGGAATGAAAGATTGCTCCGCCAAAGCCCGGATTCACCGACACTGCAAAATAATATCCACTTTGTCCATCAGCATAATCTAGATAGCTTAACGGCGTTGCTGGTTAAACACCAAACTGGATTTACAGCCGTTATCACGGATAAGTTGCAAAGTGCGGTCGATATGTTCAGAGGCTTCCGGATGGAAGGTAATGTAACTGGCACCGGCTTTAGCGAAATCCCGGGATAATGCGATCCACCGGCTTCACCATCAAATGCACATCAATCGGCGCAGTAATACCATAATCGCGTAAGGCTTTACACACAGGCAGGACCGAAAGTTGTTCCGGGACATACGGTTATCCATCACATCAAAAATGAACGACATCACCACCGCAGCTTTAGACATTTTTCCACATCTTCCCCAAACGCGCTAAGTCAGCAGAAAGAATGGAAGGAGCAATTAAATAGGGTTTCATGGGCACCTCACAGGCTATTAAAAATTGCCTTTATCTTACTAGCCGATACACTCTCAATTTTTAAGAAATTATTCGGCGCCGGGCGGGCAATATCGCATTTTGGTGCAATTCAAGGTAAACTAAGCGCAAATTTTTTCAATTCGATTTACCGGTTTTTATGCGCTTATTTCTCTCTTTATTATTCGTGGTTTTAGTGCTGTTCCAATACGATTTTTGGTTCGGCAAAAACGGCTATTGGGATTATAAAAACACCACCAAAGAAATCACCGTCCATCAACAGGAAAAATGAAAAACTTTCCCAACGAAATCAAATCATTGCTGCAGAAATCAAAGACTTGAAAAGAAGGGGTGGATGCCATTGAAGAGCGTGCCCGTTTACAGCATGAAATGGTGAAACCAAACGAAACTTTCTATCACATCGTCAAAGAACACAAATAATGACCTCAAATCGCAAGATTATCGCTGCTGCACCGGCGGTACCGGCATTGGCAGTCGGATGCAGGCGGACAAACCGAAGCAATACCTTCCTATTCACGGACAACCTATTTTGCATCACACCTTAAACGTGTTGCTTTCTTATCCACACATCACCCAAATCGTGTTGGCAGTGGCTGCCGATGATCCTTACATTGCTCAACTTAGTCTGGCACAAAACCCGAAAATGACGTTGGTCGAAGGTGGAGAAACCCGTGCGGATTCGGTGTTAAACGGATTAAAAGCAATACAAAATACTGACTCGGATGTTTGGGTGATGGTGCATGATGCGGCACGTCCTTGTTTAACCCACGGCGATTTGGATAAATTGGTTTGAAATTAATGATGACAATGGCGCGATTTTGGCGATTCCGGCGACGGATACCATCAAGCGTGCCCTACCTTCACAACAAATTGCCCACACTGAAGATCGCAGCCAACTTTGGCTAGCGCAAACGCCACAATTTTTCCGCGCAGAGTTATTACGAAATGCGTTAATCCACGCACAACAGCAACAGCTCTGCCGTGACTGACGAAGCCTCTGCCATGGAACTCGCGGGATTTCAACCGCACTTTGGTGGCGGGGCGTAGCGATAATATTGAAAGTCACCCGCCCGGAAGATTTGGCGTTGGCAGAATTTTATTTAATGAGGAAGACAACATGATACGAATCAGCGCATGGTTTTGATGTTCACGCTTTCGGCACCGACAACCCGCTCATTATCGGCGGCGTCACCATTCCCTTTGACAAGGCTTTATCGCCCATTCTGACGGCGATGTGGCGCTCCATGCGCCAACCGATGCCTTACTCGGCGCAGTCGCCTTGGGTGACATCGGCAAATTATTTCCCGACACTGACATGCAGTACAAAGGCGCAGACAGCCGCGTGTTATTGCGCGAGGCGTACTCGTCAGTACAGGAAAAAGGCTATGTCGTAGGCAACGTGGATGTCACCATCATCGCCCAAGCGCCAAAAATGCGTCCACACATGATGCCAGCGCGCCCTGATCGCACAGGATTTGTCTGTCGACATCGAACAAGTCAACGTCAAAGCCACCACCTCAGAAAAAGCTTTGGCTTTACCGGTCGCGGTGAAGGCATTGCCTCGCGAAGCAGTCGCGCCTTATTGGTACGCAAACCATGATGGACTTAGCTCTATCTGCAAAAACATCACCAAAACAGACCGCACTTTTAAAAGCGGAATGTGCAGATTTTGTGGTCAAAGAACAGCCTCGGCTACGACATGAGTGGCGATGGCGAATTTGTTGCCGTGAAAGTGCGCAAAACCGATTGCAACACTCTTGTTTGTAGGCGAACAGCTGGCAAAATTCGCCGGTATTTCTGCGCGCAACATGAGCTACGCCGGTTTGAAAGATCGCAGAGCCGTTACCGAGCAATGGTTCAGTCTGCAAAATGCCTGACAGCCGACACCGGATTTCAGCTCAATTTTCCCTCGAAGGGTAGAAATTCTCGACGTCACCCGCCACCAACGGAAAATTCGTATCGGCAGCCTACAAGGCAATCATATTTTGAGATTTTGCTCCGCAACGCCAAAGAAACCGACGAACTCAAAGTGCGGTTAGATTTTTGGCAAAAACGGTTTCAAATTATTTCACCGAACAACGTTTTGGCCGTGATGGCAATAACTTTAACGCAGGCGTTACGCTGGGCAAACGGCGAAATTAAAGTCAAAGATCGCAATCAACGCAGCTTCTATCTTTCTGCTGCACGCAGCGAAATGTTTAATCTAATCCTGTCCAAACGGATAGAATTGAACTTGGCACAGCAGATTTTTAGTCGGCGATGTGTTACAACTGAACGGTTCACACAGCTGGTTTGTGGTGGACGAATCGAAGATTTTGGCGCAGCTGCAACAGCGTTTGGCACAACAAGATGTTTTACTCACTGCGCCACTCATCGGAGAAGAAGAAAAAGTGCGGTGGATTTTGAACATGAAATTTTCGCCCAACATCAGGCGTTGTTTGATTTAATGCGCCAAGAACGGATGAAAGCGGCACGGCGCCCCATTTTAATGCAGCCACAGCAATTCCAATGGCAATTTGAACCAAACGGCTTGCGACTTCAATTTGCTTTACCGGCGGGCAGTTATGCCACCGCACTCATTCGCGAACTGGTCAATATCGAGAATTAAAACACAGGAATTTTCTATGAATATTTTTATTGAGTAACGACGACGGCATTCACGCACCGGGTATTCGCGCCATGGCAGAGGCCTTGCGCAAGATCGCCAATGTCACCATCGTCGCCCCTGACAGCAACCGCAGTGCCGCGTCTAGTTCGTTAACCTTAGTGAAACCATTACAACCGTTACATTTGGAAAGTGGCGATTACGCGTTAACGGCACACCCGCCGATTGCGTGCGCACATTGGCGCTCAACGGTTTTTCTTTCCGACGCATCGATTTAGTGGTCTCCGGCATTAACGCCGGCGCAAACTTGGGGACGATGTATTGTATTCCGGCACGGTCGCCGCCGCCTTTGAAGGTCGACATCTTGGTTTGCCGTCTATTGCGGTGTCTCTTGACGGTCGTCAACATTTTGACACGGCAGCCCGTGTGGTGTGCGAACTCGTCCCTAAATTACATTCACAATTATTGGGCAAACACGAAATTCTCAATATTAACGTGCCGGATGTGCCTGACGAAGAGCTCAAAGGCATGAAAGTCTGCCATTTGCTACCGTTCCTCTCTGCTGAAGTCATTAAACAACAAAAGTTCGCGTGGCGAAGATATTTATTGATCGGGCTGCGTGGGCTTACCGGAATACGACGGCGAAGGCACTGGATTTTCGTGCAGTAAAAACGGTTGTGTGTCCATCACGCCGATCTCAGTCGATATGACGGCACACCATTCAATCAATGCTTTACAACGTTGGCTGAAAGTGAATAATTCGCCCTTTCGAAAATAAGGCGAATGCAAATGAATTTATTTGCGCAATGTATGATAAAACCATGGCGTGGTCAAACACCGTGTTCGCCCCGTTTTTGGCCAACTTTTGTCAGTTTTATCGAAGCCATCCCCATTCCACCGGATGTCAGCGTTAATTCCACGTCCATGTCAAAGCCGCAAAGTGCGGTGAAATTAGCCTAGTTACGGCGATTGCTTCCGTCTTGGGTGGCATGATCGGCATATGTATTGGGGTTATTATGCGTTTGATTTTTGTAGAACATTACATTAATCAATGGGGCTATCAGTCACATTGGCAAAACCGCTATTCAATGGTTTGAAAAATGGGGCATTTTAGTGGTGTTTGTGGCCGGGTTCTCACCGATTCCTCTACAAAGTTTTCACTATCTGTGCCGGCGTGATGCAAAATGGCATTTTTACCTTTTGTCATCACCGCGTTTATTTCCCGGGCGGCACGATTTTTATTAGTCGCCAAATTAGCGGCTTGGGGCGGCGAAAAATTTGCCGCGAAACTGCGCCAATCCATTGAGCTCATTGGTTGGTCGGTGGTGGTTTTTAGCCGTTGTCGCTTATTTTATTTTTACGTTAAGCAAGGTTATATAATGAATAAAACTGATTTTCGTGTTGTCTATGGCACTCACAGCCTGTAATGTGGGATGTTGATGAGCCAATTCAAGAAGAAAAAGATAAGATGCGCTTCCGCCGGGCATCATGCAACCGGTAGAAAGCACCGGCGCTATCGCAGGCGGTAGTTGGCTGCCGAAATTCAACAACAACGTATGCCAATCAATATGCAATAAGGAATATTTTTATGAAAAAGTCTTTTTACTTTTTACCTATTACGGTGGCTATTCTTACAGCCCTGTAGTTCAGACGCGCCGGCACCGGTAGAAAAACGCAGATGGCACCTTATCCCCGGGCATCATGCAACCGGTGGACAATCCCTCTATGGGTGGCAATACCAGCTGGAGCCCCAAATTCAACAAAGTAGCGTTCCGAATAGCATGAACGGTCCATCACCACAAACGCCGGCTCAACCGGCTCAATCTGCTCACAGCCGAATTTCCAGCCGACGTATCAACCACAGCCGGCACCAAAAATCACAACCGGCGCCGGCAGTGCAAAATAAACCGCAGCAAACCTCGTAAGATGATGATTCCGCGTAATCCGGAAACCAATGCCCCTGATTACAGCCAAATCAATAGAGGTTTCTACAAAGGCGATACTATTACTCGTGCGCAAAGGCGATACCATGTCCTTATACGCCTATATTTCAGGTTTGGATGTGAAAAGAATTAGCCGCATTAAACAATTTGTCGGAGCCCCATCAGCTCAACGTGGGTCAAGTGATGAAAATTTCATCCAATCGTTCACAACAGAATGTGTCACGCACCGCGACAGCCACCACATCGTCTCGCCGCACCACAGGCTACTATGCCCACTGCACCTGAAAAGCAAACCGGCGGAACCTGTGGTCACCATACCGGGCGCCAACGGCACAATATGGTTCAGACGGCACGATTACCGGACCGGTAAAGCCACCGTGGGCACTGTGCCGCCGAAAAATGCGCCGCTCATTACACAAAAATACACCGGCACAGCCATCTCCTTCGTCTCAACCGTCTGCAGACACTGCACCAGCCACTCCGGTGTCGTATGGAATTGGGCCGACGATACGGCAGCATTATTCAAGGTTTCTCCAATGCTGACGGAGGCAACAAAGGATTGATATTAGCGGTTCTAAAGGTCAAGCAGTTAATGCCGCCGCCAGTGGTCAAGTGGTTTACGCCGGTAATGCATTGCGTGGTTATGTAATTTGATCATCACTAAAACACAGCGATGACTTTTCTCAGTGCTCGACACACAATGATCGTATTTTGGTCAAAGATCAACAAATGGTCAGTGCCGGACAACAAATCGCCAAAATGGGGAACACCGGCACAGATGGCGTAAAAACTCTCACTTTTGAGATTCGTTACAAAGGCAAATCCGTCGATCCAACCCGTTATTTGCCACGACGTTAATCGTCCTAGTACAGGTTTATCTAAAACATAAGTGCGTCAAAAACACTTGCTGACCGCACTTTTTAGTTGATAGGCACAACCGAGGACGCTTGCGCTATCGTGGGGGTAAAAATTAATTTATCACCACTATTTAAAGATATAAGATTATTTATTTTCTTTATAAAAATCTATATTGCTATATTTCATGTAACTAAAATCTGCATCACCAGTATCACTAGTTCTTTCTTTTTAATCCAACTATTATTATATGTTTTAGGCTAAGAGGTAACATATAACACTCCAATATATTTTCTAATAATCTATGTTGAATCAATAATATCTCTTTGACTAGATACAACTGGTGAGTCAGATGAAATAAAATATTCTTCGGATGTATTTTCAATCAACTGCAAAATTAGATAATTTTTCCCAAATTTATCAACTAATAACTCTGATTCAATGAAAGATGATACTATTACAATATTTTTAACATCATCCTCTTCGAGACTTTTATTCTAACTTTTTAATAAAATGAATTCTTTTCATCTAAGAAAGACTTCACTTTCTAAATTTTTGAATAGCTAAGAATTCAATTAAAAGTGGAAATTTTCTTTATAAAATGGATTATTAGATAAAAGTAGCTCAATAAATTCTCCATAATGACTTTCAACATTAGATAATTGATCCTCAATTAGATTCTGTATAAATACTTGCTTAATTTTATCTAATTCTTTTTGTCTCTATCTTCTAAAGGAAGAAAACTTGATAACTCACCTTCAGTACAATTCTCAATTAGCTTTGAGGTGTTATATAATCTCTATAAAAATCCTTCATTTGCTGAAAAATCTTTGGAGTTAGATTGAAAAATCTTGATACAAATTTTAGTAAGAATAATTTTTGTTTATCTTAAATAAGGATAAACGATTTAGATTTCTTTCAAAGAAAATATTTTCAGGTAAAGATTTATATGTTTTTATTTTTATTTTTATCTTGAATCAATAATTTCCCATCTTTATCGCTCCATTGTTTTCGTATATGTTAGCAGGAAGATAATGATGCTATATCTTCATTTTGCAATTTGTCATATCTGTTCATTAAATATACCCTACTTAGCACTCACTTTCCAGCATGTGCTTAACACTTTGCAATCATCGGCACGCGTTAGGAAACCACAGCTCGTTCGAAACCTTAACTTGGAACCCAAAAACGGTCAACCCCTGCTTGGGTCTCCGCCACAAATTAAAACTATCTCTTTAATTAAAAGACTTTTCAATTTCAATGGCTAATTTTAACTTCGCCATCTTATAACCGGATAAACCGTTCTCTTCTTATAAACAATTAATAAAATCGTCGTAATTAACGTCATATACATCTCCACTTATGCCATTTCATTACGTGAAAGTAAATGGCTGAAGTCTCAAATGTTGCTTAATAAATTTGAAAAACTTCGATTTCCAACGTCTCTTATATAACCTGAAGCTATCTCGCTGCCGAATAATCCGCATGGTTTGTCAGAGTAAATCTCTTCATTCTTCTCTTTTTAATCTCGCGATAATTAATCGAAAAATATGCCGGGTTTTCTTTATTTTCCTATTAAATAATTTTGACATTATAATCCGATTGTATAACCATACTTGCCGTCTCCGGATTTCTACCGGATTTTCACCGCGACCCGATAACGCGCTCATCTCACGAATCCGGGTCACAAAAGGTAAAATGTTTATCGGTAAATTCATCAAACGTATTTCTGACTGAATTCTCATATCAAACAATAAGATATTATCCCGGCTCAACGGACATTCTACAATCAGCTCTTTGAGCGCAACATCTTCCGAGGAATAAACCCGTTGCGTAAACAGTTTTGATTTTACCGGTACGCTCGAAAACGCCACACTGAACTTGATTCCGTTTACTCTGATAGCTCCCTCACCTTTCATTCCCTGCTTTTTAATAACTTACTTGAAAGCGTCACGATTGTGGAATCAAAAGCGATAATGTTATCTTTCGGTTTTAAATAACTGTCACTATATCGACTTAATACTGACTGAAAATTGCTTTTAAAATAATCCGCATTAATGGTTCTTAATCGGTCGCTAATCGAATTATATTTTGCATGCTTTATCGGTTTATCAAATAATCCGGTAAAGGTCGGAGAACTGTAAAATTGCTCTAATGTTCTTAAGCTGTTATGTCGTACATTTAATGATGAAAATAGCAGTAAATAAAACATCACTTCACCGCTTAATTTTTCACTTGACGGTCAACTTGATATTCCAATGCAAACATTCTTAACTGTTCTTTCGGAATATAGCTTAAGATTTCTCTGAGTTTCATCGCTCACCTCTCTCTGTTAATAAGGTGATTTACCTTTTTCTCAGGTTTCGAACAGCTGTGGTCAGAGACGCGCGCCATCGTTGGGGCTATCGAATATGTTACGCGCCAATTTTTGTCGTCATTTCAGCAGCAACTGGGTTTACCGCCTGCAAAAATTTTTAACTAAAAATTCGGTTGCAACAAGCAGCTTATTTACTGAAGAGCACGCAAAAAGTGTGCTGGAAATTGCATTAGCTGTCGGTTATCAAACAGAAGCAATTTTTCTAAAGCGTTTAAAAAGTGCTTATCAGCGTTCACCAAGTCAATATCGTAAATAACGAATGTTGATTTCTGTGATCTATTTACATTCTTTTCACAAATATAACATTAGAATAACGTCATCATCCACACAAAAGGAGAAAAGAATGAGCACACTCAAAATGTATATCAATGGTGAATTTGTAGAATCTAAAAAGCGGTAATACTTTTTGAAGTATTTAACCCAGCCACTGAAGAAGTCATTGCCGTAGTAACTAAAGGAACAGCAGAAGATGCAAGAACGGCACTGATTATGCTGAACAGGCACAACTGGCTTGGGAAAAATTACCTGCAATCGAACGTGCAGGCTATTTACGTAAAATTGCTTCAGGCATTCGCGAAAGATCGGAAGAAATTGCACGTACCATTTCAGCCGAAATGGGCAAAGTTTTACCGCTTGCCCGCGTTGAAGTTAACTTTACCGCAGACTATATGGATTATATGGCAGAATGGGCACGCCGTTATGAAGGCGAAATCGTCCAAAGTGACCGTCCAAATGAACATATTTTTATCTACAAAAACCTATTGGTGTAACAACCGGTATTTTTACCGTGGAACTTCCCATTCTTTTTAATCGCTCGCAAAAATGGCGCTCAGCATTGGTTACGGGGAATACCATTGTGGTAAAAACCAAGTGTGGATTCGCCAATTAACGCAGTTTTTATTTTCTGAAATTGTTCATCAAGTGGGTTTACCAAAAAGGTGTGTTCAACGTTGTTCATGGCTCTGGTGGCGAAATCGGTTATGAGCTTTCAGCCAATCCAAAAGTCGGCTTAGTTTCATTAACAGGAAGTGAGCCTGCTGGTCGTAAAGTCATGGAAGCAGCAAGCCAAAACATTACTAAAGTTAACCTTGAATTAGGCGGAAAAGCGCCTGCAATTGTATTTTGCAGATGCTGATTTAGATTTAGCCGCGAAAGCTATTGTTGCCTCTCGTGTGATTAACAGCGGACAGGTATGTAACTGTGCAGAACGTATTTATGTTCAACGTGAAGTAAAAGAAGCCTTTACTGAAAAATTAGTGGAACTGATGAAAAAGTTCGCTTTGGTGATCCATTAGCCGATGAGAGTTTAGACATGGGGCCAATGGTGAATCTCCAAGGTCAACAACATGCTCAAAAATGGTAGATGAAACCATTAAAGCGGGTGGTAAGCTCTTGCTTGGCGGAAAAGCTGTTCAAGGTAAAGGGCATTATTTTGAGCCAACAGTCATTGCTGATGTGAGCAACGATATGGCGATTTTACGTGAAGAAATTTTCGCACCAGTGATTCCAGTTGCTACCTTTGATACAGTTGATGAGGTAATTCAATTAGCGAATGATTGTGAATATGGCTTAACTTCTTCGGTTTATACGCAAAACATCAATAAAGCAATGAAAGTGATTTCTCGCTTAAAATTTGGTGAAACCTATGTTAACCGTGAAAACTTTGGAGCAATGCAAGGTTTCCACGCTGGTTGGCGCAAATCAGGTATTGGTGGTGCAGACGGTAAACATGGTTTAGAAGAGTACCTCCAAACTCACGTGGTTTATCTCCAATACGATCAAGAGATTAACTAATAGTGACATGATTCCTCTAAAAATTGGACAGGTTAGTTAACTTAAATATTGAGCTCGGTATTGCACTGGGCTCAATCCTTTTAAACCAAGTTTAATTCAGCAATTGAATGATAAGTCCGAGAGTAAAAAAACACTCTGATTTTAGTATCGCAAAAAGCTTTCAATCACCGCATTATCGTAGCAATTTCCTCGGCGACTCATACTTTTCACCGCTTTACCCTCCAACATCTTTACCCATTCCGCAGAGCCATACAATACACCTTGGTCGCTATGAATAATCGGGCATTCTGTCGGTTTTAAGCCGACTAAGCCCTTTGTTCTAGCATACCTTTTCACCAATGAAAACTTCGGGCGTGTCGCAAAGTTATAGGCACTAATCTCTCGGTTAGCCAAGTCCATCAACGGTGAAAAATAAAGCGTTTCTTGACCAACATGAAATTCCGTTACATCCGTTACCCATTTTTGATTGATTTCGCTTAATCTCTTTAGAGTAAAAGCTTGAGCGAGGCATTTTAGCCACACGAAGTAAATCATTTAACGCATGGTCTGGCTTCAATCTTTCAATGATTTTTCTTTTTTCTGTCGTTGTTTTTGACGGTCGAGCGCCTCCAACTCCTTTTAGGTAAGCAATCTCGCTCGAGCTAAGGCGAGTTCTCGCTGCAGCTTTTTTAAACGCTTTTAGGTGAAAAGTCTGTGGTTTCCGGATTTCAATGTCTTTCTTTTTCATCTTTGGCTTCACTATTTTCGGGGTTTGAAGGTTTGTATAAGACGATTTTACGCCATCAAGAGCTCTTTCCCGAAATGCTTTTAGCCAATAGATGACGGCAGAATGAGGAATGTTATGAAGTTTAGCCACCTCACGGATACCATAATCCTGTTCGGTGACGAGTTTGATAATTTTCAAACGAAATTGATAAGAGTAGGACATAATCTGCACCTCAAATTAGGTGTCCAGATTTTGGGTGTAGATCAAAGTGCAAGTCATAAAATAAATTTTTGACTGCACTTTACTTTCTTTCTGATCTATTCTTGGCTTTCGTCGCCACCATCTTCGGTGGTATTGGCGCAAAATAGCCAACTACTAGTAATAGCAAGCCTACGACAATAAACGAGACAATTCTGCCACGCCACCACTATTGCCCAATTCAACCAAGAACAATTTAATGACAACCAGTGAAATCAATGCGGCACCGCTAATCCAAATAGGTTGTTGCCCTGATTTATTGCCTTCTATCATCAATACGATAGCACATAATGTCCAAATCACCGACAAGGTCGCCTGCAAACCGAAGGAAGCTAATAAGGTAACAGTTTCCATTCGATGCCGGCGTAATGATGCCATACGCGCATAACGATAACACTGACCGTAAATAACCCGATGATAGCCATTGCCGATAGGACGTAGTTTTTATATTGCGCAGGTGTATATAACTTTGCCAATTCCACAACAAATAAATTGTTGCCAATGAGGCAAGTTCCAGTGGGTTGAGTATCGGTAAGTATGGCAATGATGTGCTTAGTGCACGGAGATGATATTGCCGAAGATCAACCAACCGAAAAGACAATAATGTCGGCAAAATGCCTTGTTGCAAATAAATGGATTCTAAGTTTCGTTGTATCAAGAAATTCTCGACTGCGCATCAAAATGCCGAGTACGATTAATGGTACCAGTGCAAGAGACAGCATGAACCAAGCATCGGTGAGTTCTTTTAAACTCTGCCCATGTTATGCAGAATAGGGTGAAAGCAATAATGAAAACGTTTAATCCGATCATGTGCCAGTAGGTTTTCATTTTCTCCTGCAAACACTTGGAACGTATTGCGTAACTCGCCACAAAATCAGATAGTGCAAACCGCAGGCGGTCACTAAAATCAGCAACCAGTCATAAATATTTTTCTGGGTTACTGAGCTTTCTAAAACATAATCAAAACCAATGGAAACCAATGTAAAAAGAGGCAACAGGCGAGTTGTATTTATTGACCCATGCCATTGGGTGATTTGGACAAAAAGAGATAAAAAGGGCAAACAGGATGACAATATTGCGCGGTCATGATGAGTGCTTCATCAAGGAATGCCACATTCATTAATGCACCGAATAAAGGTAACACCCGCCAGTACATCGATTAATCCGAAGAATGATGCTGTATTTGCAAAATCAGTATGACGATATTTTGGGTTTGCAATACTCCAGCCTACGAGCCATGAAATGAGCCCTAATAAAGCAAGTAATAAGGTTTCATATGTGATTCTAGAAATCTGAGTGGAATAAACGAAATAAACAGAATAACCGGAGGTTAAAACCGTCAATAAACGATTAAAACCAGATGCCATTGGACTAAAAGGCACAAATAACTCGCTGAAAGCAGCCGTTAATATCACGGCAGTAAGTTGACTTAGGTAATCCAAATCATGCAATACGGACGGCTTAAATGCCAACGCAGTAGCTGATGGCAAAAATCATGCCCGCCATTATTTTTTCCCAAACTGCGACACTGACTTCGATAACGTTGCCAAGCTGCAGAAATCGCAAAACCCTAATACAATCACTGAAAAACTGTGGTTAGATTTTCACTGAAGAATACATGGGTTAAGAGACCAATCGGAATAAAAATGAGAGCGCAGTTAAAACGCGCAACAGGTGATTTTTGGTAAACACTGAAAGCATAAAATCAATGCTGCTTCAAGACCCCATAAGGCGAATGTTTTCTGATTGCTCGGTAGATATCACTGAGACCAATGGTAAAGAACACTAAACTTAAGGCAAACATGGCGTGAGCAACATGTGCAATTTTACGTTACGATGAATAACAACGCCGAAGATGCCAGAACAAGGCAAAACCTAAACCGGAGTAGAGATGCCGTCAGCGAAGTTATATGTAATCGCATATTGCATTGCAAAGGCACTGACGGCACTACCGACGAGTAGCCCGCCATCTCAGTACGCCTATGAGTTTTACACCGCTTAACCAGTGCTGAGCCAATTGCGCTAAGGTCGCGTTATTATATTGTTCCGATAATTCGTTGGATGTAGCAGATTGTAAGGTCGCAAAACGCCATACGATAAAGGTATAAAGGGTTAGGTAATATGCAAGGAATAACTGGCAAACAAGATAAAGTTCCGGTTTGTAGTGTTGGGCACCCAACCTGTTATGAGAATGGTAGAACCTACAAATCAATTAAATTCAAAGAACGCCAAGATTTAAACCAAGCTACCACGGCAATGCTGGTATCTCAATAGTGCCAAATAACAAACAGAACCAAATAGTTACCGCTACCGTCAGAAAGCAGCACCGGCGATGCCAGCTCGCCGATTAATGCGACTTGCGCTCAGAATACGGGCGTTTTGCAATGAGTAGACAGTGCGACCATGACGGCGACTAAGATGACTTGAAAATGAAAAAAACTAACCAAACAGGGAAGAGTTGGTGTAATTTAAAGCGTAGCTAGTGAGGTGAGATAAAAGCACCCCAATGCCAAGCCCTTGCAATGTCAAACCGTATTCACGACGGGTATTGCGTAACCGCCAACCAACGAGACTACAAAATCACGCCGGTGATTGCAACACTGGCATAGCGGGCTTCAATAGAAAAATGAGATATGTTCTGAGGCAAAACGCAATAAGAAACTTAAGCCTAGGAACAGAATTACCGCGCCAACTTTAAGGATCGGATTGCCTTTGAGGAACCAGTAGAATTGATTTGGTTGGCGAACATCCCGTACTTTATCGATAAACGGATCATAAGATGGAGCTGCAGGAGTTTCTTGAAGTTCAATCGTTGTAGCAACGTCGGTAGTTTCCGTTGTGTCTGTTGTCAACAATGCTTTCAACAGCCTCAACAGATGATGCCTTCTAGGCTAGTGAGCAATTCAGTGGTTTCACTTGTGGTCGGTTGTGCTACGGGAACATCTTCTCCCTTGAGGTGTAGCTACTACAGATGTGGGACGATTGGCTAATTCGTTTTATTTGTGATTTAAGGCGTTGAATTTCACTTTGCTGCGCCTTAGCTTTTTGATTCTAACCGGTAGAGTCGTAAATCGATCTTATTTTTGAATGTGTCAGTATGATAAAAATAATCACCGCTAGAACAACGAGCAGTAATATTAACTCTTCCATAGGTTCCTCTTTACTTCTTTGAGGAATTGTAGGCTGTGTTATGGCGTAAATGACTTTGAAAAACAATGGGATTTTTATTAAAAACAAGCAAAAAGTGCGGTGGCTTTTTCGGCAATTTTTCGAGTGAAAAACATCTCGAAAAGCCACCGCACTTTTGGCTCATTCAGTCGTGCTGGAATATTTGCATAGGGCATGATCGTTATTTCGCATACTTTTGTGACCTACTTCAAAAATCCGGAAATTTTACAAAGAATTACATGCGTGAATGAAAGTATCCTAATCGCCAGCTATTAGTTTATGGAGATAAAGATGTATCAGTTTCAACAGTTTACTCAACAAGATATTGAGATTGTAAAGGATGAAACAGTCTATCACGGTAAGCTAAATAAGGTGCAATTTAAACATAAACTTTTTGCCGGCGGCTGGAGTGGTGTGGTCACCCGTGAGCTGTTGATCAAAGGTGCAGCATCTGCCGTGGTTGCTTATGATCCGGTATTGGATAATGTGGTGTTGGTGGAGCAGGTACGTATCGGCGCTTATGATCCGACATTGAAGCAATCCCCACGATGGCGCAAGCGTCCTCGCTTGTGCCTATCAACTAAGTGTGGTCACAAAATCCAAAGATTTTGAACATTGAGTTCTCCCAACGTTTATGGGTCAAAATTCGCAATGTTTTTATTAAACAGCACCAGCGTGGACGCTGGCGCTATCGATTGGGGCTTACCATTGAAGATTTGGTTGAATATCGTTTAACGCATAATATTTAGCATGAAGAAGTGCGGTGAAAATTTCTATGATTTTCACCGCACTTTTTCATATTATACTGTTCCACCTTTTTATTTATTTGTTACTTTTTATGCACAGCACAGCACAGACAGCACAGCACAGCACAGCACAGCACAATTATGTCATTAGTTTAACGACCGAGCAAAACGCCGAAAACATATTACCGGAAGAATTCGGTAAGCAGAATATTCCTTTCGCATTTTTGATGCTATCACGCCTGACCTTATTGAAGAAACCGCTAAAAATTTAATATCATCTTTGACCGTTCATTAAAAGCAACTTTGTGTGATGCTGAGATAGCCTGTGCATTAAGCCATATTGTTTTTATGGAATTTCGTTTTAGAAAATAATTTAGATTATATTAATATTTTTGAAGACGATATTTATTTGGGAGAAAATGCAAAAGAAATTATTGAATATTGATTATATACCTGAAGATACTAGATATATTGAGTTAGAAGCTCATGGGAAAATAATTTATGGAAAGTGTGAGCAAATAAAATGTAATAGAAATATTTCCGATTGAAATTCAAAACATACTGGAATGGCTGATTATCAATCACAGCTAAGGGGTGCTAGATATTTATTGAATAACATAAGAAATAAACAAATTTATCTTGCTATTGATACGCTGATCTTTGATGAGTTATTAAGTCAAAGAGATTATAAAGTTATGCAACTTTCCCCAGCAATATGTATTCAAGATTTTTATCTTGCATAATGAAAATCATTTTGAAAGTAGTTTGCATAATGGAAGAGAAAAAGTAGCAAAACCAAATTCCCGCTAAACTTTTAGCTAAAATATGAACTAAATAGAATACGGATATTCGGAAAACAAGTGCCATTTAAATAACAAAAGTGATCTGCCCAAAGTTGGACAGGTTAGTTAACTTAAATATTGAGCTCGGTATTGCACTGGGCTTAATCCTTTTAAATCAAGTTTAATTCGTTTTTGGTTGTAATCACTAAATATTCTTCAATTTCAGCCTGTAATTCAGCGATTGAATGATAGCTCCGGTGAGTAAAACACTCTGATTTTAGTATCGCAAAAAGCTTTCCAATCACCGCATTATCGTAGCAATTTCCTCGGCGGCTCATACTTTGAACCGCTTTACCTTCAACATCTTTACCCATTCCGCCGTGCCATACAATACACCTTGGTCGCTATGAATAATCGGGCATTCTGTCGGTTTAAGCCGACTAAGCCCTTGTTCTAACATCTTTTTACCAATGAAAACTTCGGACGTGTCGCAAAGTTATAGGCAATAATTTCTCGATTAGCCAAATCCATCAACGGTGAAAAATAAGCCTTTTCTTGCCCAACATGAAATTCCGTTACATCCGTTACCCATTTTTGATTGAGTGCCGTTGCTGTAAAATCACGATTCAGTAAATTCGGGGCAATATGTGATGTTTTTCCACGTTTTCCATGTCTTTTCTTGCGTAAAATGGAATGAATACCTAACTCGTTCATCAGCTTTAACACCGTTTTATGATTCAAATTAAAACCCCTTTGGCGTAATTTGAGTGTCATTGGGCGATAACCATCTCGGTTTTTGTTCTTTTTATACAGCAGCAAGATTGCCTCTTTATCTCATGATAATTCCGTTTAACCTCTTGGTAATAAAAGGTTGAGCGAGGTATTTCAGCTACTACGCAGTAAATCACTCAATGCGTGATTTCTCCCTCAGCGTTTCAATGATTTTTCTTTTTCTGTCGTTGTTTTTGACGGTCGAGCTTCTCCAACTCCTTTAGGTAAGCAATCTCCGCACGAGCCAAGGCGAGCCTCTCGTTGTAACTTTTTAAACGCTTTAGGTGAAAAGTCTGTGGTTTCTGGAATTTCAATGTCTTTCTTTTTCATCTTTGGCTTCGCTATTTTCGGTGTTTGAAGGTTTGTATAAGGTGATTTTACTGCCATCAAGCCCTCTTTCCCGAAATGCTTTTTAGCCAATAGATGACGGCGAGAATGGGGAATGTGATGAGTTTAGCCACCTCACGGATACCATAATCCTGTTCGGTGACTAGGTTTGATAATTTTCAAACGAAATTGATAAGAGTAGGACATAATCTGCACCTCAAATTAGGTGTCCAGGTTTTAGGGTGCAGATCACTTTTTCTTTTACATAACGAAAAAGGACGAGTTCCACCAAACCCGCCCTTGTTTTTATATGAGTAGTACTGCTTGCGCCTTATCCTTAGCCAATAACTTGTGGCAAGAAGCCGGCTTGGATCAAGAAAGGAATGGCAATGATAAAAAGTCCGATAATTAGCGCAAATACCAACATTCCATTTCCTGCCAGCGACACGATATGGCAAATTTTTATGTTGTTGTCTCTACACGCCATGCCAAACCAATAGGCAAAATGAGGCAATAAAAGGCACATAGCAAAACCGGCATAACCTAAAAGCAGCAATAAATCCGTTCGGGTAGAACAAGGCAAAAGCCAACGGCGGAATGAAGGCTGCCATGGTTAAGCCTCAGACGATTTGCCGGAATTTTTGCTCGTTTGAATAAAATCATTTAGTCCTTCAAACTAAACCAAGCGCAACACCCAAAAAGACGTAATTAATGCAAGCGAACAAAACACAGGCAAAATGCGCACTTAACACATCGCTACCGGTGAGTGTTTTTGTGGCATTAATCAAACCGGTCAATGTTGGATTTTTCTTTTAAGATGGTCACAAATTCATTTTGATTGAAAATGCCGTGGGTGGCTAACTGCCACAATAAACAAGCACTAATGGAATGGCCGTAATTGAATAATGGCAGTTCTAAAACGCTTCCACATCACCGTCTCAGTAACTGTTGATACTGCCCAGTACCCACATGGAAGCCCGTAAGAGGTAAAAATACCGGGCCGGCAGACAAAAATTAAGGCGTAATTCTAAAGTATTTCCATTTAAATTATCAGCACGACTTCCCGGCAACATCATGGCAAGCACGATATTAAACACGAGAATTTTGCCGGAAAATAACAGACGCGTAATGCCAGTCAACGCTATTCGTACCAGCGACAACAAATGCCCCAAGAATAATGGTAAAGAGCAAAATTGAAGTTTTTAAGATGCGCCCCTCTTCGCCAAAAGATTCGCCGGCAAGGCACTGGCTAACAATTCTCCACCACCGGTCATATAGCTGCCGATAAGGCATAAAGCAAGATCATTAAAGACACCGTGGAAATATCCGTCCCGGCATACCGAAATAATTTTTCTGCTAAGGTGGCGACACACCGTCATCTTTGCGTTTCGCGGTTTGATAAACCTCCTGAAACCTTGTGCAGTCCGCGTGGGCGAGAAGCAGACCAAAGCCTGAATCACGGCGACCGCAGTAAAGTCCGAAACCGATGCCGGCTGGAAGCGAGCGGCGTTGCCAACATCCTGCGCCAATGGCGGTGCCGGCACAATGAGGGCACTGCCCAGTGTGTGTTTTATAATAACGCAAGATCATCCTAAAAAGTGGAAGCGACAAACTATCGCATAAAATTCCCCAAGATTAAGGGGATGACGAAAGTGCAGTGGTATGTCAGGTGGCTTTGACCGTTTACACGCGCTGTCGTCCACGACATAAAGATAGCGACCGAAGCTCGATCACACGACTGCGAGAAAACCGACATTGATAATTTGGTACTGATGTTTGATCGCGCGTAATCAAAATTATTCTCATGGTGGTGCCATGAAGCCAGAATTGTTGTACGCCCATTTTCTGCCAGTTGATTGATCTGACAGCAGCCCGATGGATGCGGTTTCGGTGCTTCACGGCAGAGTCTAAAATATCCGCTTGTTGCGTTTCCAACACCTCATTATCGACGGAAAAATTGACGGTACGCGACGTAACGGCACACCGCCTCGCCAGATTCTTTCCTCTGAGAACAATATTGGCAATAATGGATAGGATCAAAAACATGGGTTTATTTTGGTGGCATCCAAATTTGTCCGCGGTGCCGCCCTGACCGGCTTGATCCGTTTTCTTGACTGTTCGCACCCGCCCGCCACGCAAGCTACGCTGTTTCCATTCTGTTCCCACAACGCTTCAAACGCCTTCCTCACGGTCTTTGCTGGCGGCGATTGCCGTGAATAAACCATTTTCAAATCCGCCGTTGCGCCAGCTTTTCTAAAATCGGTTTCCGGCGTGTGAGTTGTCATCGCCAAGAATCGACCAAAGCGTAACCACATCCTGTTGGTTTTTGGGCGGACAGGTACGATCCAAAACTGCATGGGATCGCGGCAAACAAATCATACGTGCTCTGAATTTAAAAGAATGCTCATGCTCACTGTTGAGCTCCGGCAGTTCTTCTTCATTGAGAATTTTTCAACAATCACTTTGACTTGATTATAACGCTCCAAATAACTCGGTGATTCAATTTCAATGCAAGGCACATTGTATATCACAATTTTTAAGAGTTGTTGGAACCGCTGCCGTTGTTTTTCGGCTTCCAAGCTGCGTAAACCATCGTCCACCCATTGCGTATTGTTGTTGAGCAAAATGGTGACATCGAAAGGATATTCCTTGATCAGTGGAATCTAAAAACGGATGGGCTTTTCCTTCATATTGAATGCAAAAGGCTTGCGTGGTGATGAAATCCGTATCAATACATGGCGACCTTATGAGCGTGACGCACAGCATAGTCATGTAACGTTGATGCCCCAGCGCCATTTGCGGGTAATCGAATATTGCATAGCCTGCTCATTCCCCCAGTTGCTCAAACACGAATTCACGACCATATTCCCATGCGGATGTGGTGTTGAACACGTCGCTAATTTGTTGACCAGAACGCTTTTTCCCTGCTGCTTTCGCCACCTAAAAATCGCAATGGTTTTGGCGAAGAACAGACGCACTTCTTTTCGGGATAAATTTCAATAATGGAAAGGGTGATTCCGAATTTTAGGTCGCAGAAACATTAAAGAATTCCCTGCTTAGGATCCACTAAAGAGACGTCCAGATTTAAATACTTTTTCATAAGGCGCTGTATTCTGCACTCGCTACTGAAGACCACACTTGGCGTAAAATCCCTTGTCTTTGAATAATTCTTTGACCTGACTCTGCCTATTCCGGCCAACCGTTCGGGTAGCTGGCGATGCCATCTTCCACTAAATGATGAATAAAAATATGATTTTTCTGATATTTGAAAAAATTTGTTGCATCCAGCGCAAAACGATCTTGCACCGTTGGCATTCGTTTCATTTTGCTATCATAAAATAGCTTTAAATCCCGTTCCGTATCGCTCACACACAATCACGTGCACTTCATCCACTTTTACTGAAGGCTTCGTAAACTGGCATTAATGTGGCCGGTATGAACAGGATAAAATTTTCCGAAAATTACTCCGACTTTTTATTATTCGGCTCATTAATTTGTAGCACACGATGCAACGCAGTTAATTTTTGCGGCGCTAGGATCTTAATTTTTCCACTCACTAATTGATTGAAATAAGCACGAGTGATATTCGCCTGTTGGCATATATCGCTTACTTTCAGGTTAAGCTGTTTACGTTTTTCTGTAAGTATTGGAAAGTTGGGATACTGTATTTCCTTATTTAACCTCGTTGTTGAGGCAAAAAGTGCGGTGATTTTTGGTAACGTTTTTACAGCACAACACACCCTTGATGCGCTTTAGTGCTGTCGCATAGCCTGCACTATTTTTGAAAAATATCGCATGCCCTATTTTTATCTATTATCCGCACTATTTTGTGTAATTCAAGCATAAATAAAAACGTTTTTATTCACAACCTTTGCGCTATACTACATCCGCATTCTCAGGGCTAGGGCGAAATTCCTACCGGTGGTAAAATATGTTTCGCATAAAGCCCACGAGCGTTTGCTTTTGGCAAAGTCAGCAGATTTGGTGAAACTCCAAAGCCGACAGTAAAAGTCTGGATGAAAGAGAATTTAGGCAACGTCATGCGTTGTTATCTTTACGGCAATGTATGATTTACACCGGCGATATTCCCTCATCAGCCCTGATTCTGGTATCTCAAGTTTTAACGAAGGAATTTACTATGAATCAGTCATTACCTCCCAATTCGGCACTCCGAACAACGCGTTACGTCAGCCATTCAGGCTTTTCAACAAGGCAATGGCGTCTTAGTGCTCGACGATGAAGATCGTGAAAAATGAAGGCGATCTGATTTTTCCGGCAGAAACCATCACGCCTGAACAAATGGCGAAATTAATTCGCTACGGAAGTGGCATCGTGTGTTTATGTATCACTGATGAATTATGCCAACAATTGGATCTCCCACCGATGGTGGCCGATAATACCAGTGTGAATAAAAACCGCCTTTACGATTTCAATCGAAGCAGCAAAGGCGTTTCTACCGGTGTTTCCGCCGCCGATCGTGTAACAAACCATTAAAACGGCGATTGCCGATGGCGCGAAACCATCCGATTTACATCGCCCGGGTCATATTTTCCTTTTGCGTGCAGCCAAAGGCGGTGTATTGGAACGTCGTGGTCATACGGAAGCCGCCATTGAATTGGCCCGTTTGCCGGTTTAAACCTGCCGGTCGTCATTTGCGAAATCACCATTGACGACGGCACCATGGCTCGCGCACCGGAAATCGTCGCTTTTTGCCATAGCTAACATCACTTCCTGTTGCTGACGATTGAAGATTTAGTCGCTTATAAATTACAGCGGTGAATAACAACCCGGCACGTAAAACGTGCGGTTTTTAGGCTCCCCTTTGAGATCTATACTTCACAAGCCCTAAAGGGCTTGTGAAAACCGGTAACCGTGTTTATTTTTCATATCACTATTTTTAGTGAATCGTAGCGTGCAACTTGTTGCACGAAATCATGAATGCCCGAAAAGAGTTAAATAACGTTCCGTGCGTAATTTGGTCGTGCATCAAGATGCACGCTACGAGCTTGCCAACCGAGAATTTATTTCTCGACGATACATATTGGCGCAGATGACTTCGCCTAAAAATGTACAACGAAGATTGCGGTTGTAACGTAATCGTGTGCTGAGATTGACGTTTTGGCGCAGTACGAATGCCTTCTCCCCAGAAATCAGCATAAAAATCGCTACGCACATGCGTAAAATGATGATTCTCACATTTAAGATCTTATATTGACGCATAGATTTGGCATATAACTTAGGATGCTCCTCATAGCTAATCCTTTATCTAGATGATCACCGCATCAAAGTGAATAAGGCGTTTATCTTTGTTATCCACCCAAAATGGAATCAGTATCAACATAATAAAATGCCCGGCATGAGCTGCAAGAAACCGACCTTTGTTTTCTTTGGTGGCGTGATGGAAACCTCTTCCTGCGCTTTTTGCATCACCTTGTTGCGTGGATACCGATTTGATTCGAATGGGAGAAGGAAGTACAAGCTGCCAATAAAAGTGCGGTTAAAATGATGATCGTTTTTCATAGCAAACTCCTTTTTATTTCGAACGGTTCCTATGTGGTTCATTTTGTCATAATTTCCACCTAATAGCTAATTGAAACCTCGCCTTGAGAGAAAAAATCCGTTTCACACCTCGCAAACGATTGCGTAAGCGTGTACAATGGCGCCCTCATTCATTTATTTTCCTAAATCAACGGAAGCCATCGTGAGTACACCATCCTTAAGTTACAAAGATGCCGGCGTGGATATCAATGCCGGTAACGGGTAGATTGAGCGTATTAGACTGACGTCAAACGCACTTTCTCGCCCTGAAGTCATCGGCGGCTTGGGCGGATGGTGCGTTATGTGCGATTCCGGCGAACATAAAGAACCGATTTTGGTGTCCGGCACCGATGGCGTTGGCACAAAATTACGTTTAATGCCATTGATTTAAATCGTCAGCGACAGCATTGGTATTGATCTTGTCGCCATGTGCGTAAAAACGACTTGGTGGTGCAAGGTGCCGAACCGTTGTTCTTCTTAGATTATTACGCCACCGGTAAGCTAGACGTGGATGTCGCCGCCAGCGTGATTAAAGGCATTGCCAACGGCTGTGAACAATCAGGCTGCGCCTTGGTTGGCGGTGAAACGAGCTGAAATGCCGAGATGTATCACTCAAGGTGATTACGACCTTGCCGGTTTTTCTGCGTGGGTGTGGTGGAAAAATCCGAAATCATTGACGGAAGCCAAGTCAAAGTCGGCGATGCGATTAATCGCCCTAGGATCCAGTGGGCCATTCCAACGGTTATTCACTCATTCGTAAAGTCATTGATGTTGCCGACGCGTAAATCCCGCCGAGGCGCAACTCGACGGTCGTTCTTTAGCGGATCACTTGCTGGCTCCAACCAAATTTATGTAAAATCCATTTTACAACCGATCAAACACGTTGATGTTCACGCTATCGCCCACTTAACCGGCGGCGGTTTCTGGGAAAATATCCCGCGTCTTGCCAAACAGTGTCAAAGCGGTGATTAACGAGAACAGCTGGCAATGGCCGGCAGCCTTCGATTGGTTGCAACAGCATGGCAACATCACCGACCACGAAATGTACCGCACCTTAACTGTGGCGTCGGCATGATTGTAGCATTGCCGAAAGAAGATGTGAAACCGCCCTTGGACTTCTCCAACAAGCGGGCGAGAAAAGCTTGGGTCATTGGTGAAATCCAACATCTTGCCCAAGACGATAAAGAACAAGTTGTTATTAGTTAATGAAGAAAATCGTTGTTCTCATTTCCGGTTATGGCGCGAATTTACAGGCGATCATTGATGCTTGCCAGTCGCACTATATCAACGCTGAAATCGTCGGTGTATTCAGCAATCAAGCAGATGCCTTTGGATTACAACGCGCCCAAAGTGCGGGTATTTTTCACCGCACTTTTTGCGTTGTGATTACGCCGATAACCTCGACATGGATCGCCATATTGGTGATGAAATCGACAATCTCGGTGCGGATTTAATTGTACTCTGCCGGCTACATGAAAATTTGAGCGCGGAATTCACCCGACGTTTTGCAGGAAAAATTCTCAACATTCACCCTTCCTGTGCCCAAATACGCAGGATTGCATACTTATCAACGCGCCATAGACGCCGGTGAAACGGAACACGGCATGACCATTCATTTTGTGAATGAAAAAGTGGACAGCGGCGCCATTGTATTACAAGCCAAAGTGCCGATTTTCCCTGATGATGACATCACGGACATTGAAGAACGGGTAAAAACACAAGAAATTCGGTTTTATCCCTTAGTGATAAAATGGTTTGTGGACGGGCGTTTAACGCAAAAAGACGATGGTGCTTATTTAGATGGGCACTTATTACCACCGCAAGGTTACGCAGTAGATGAATCCTAAACGTCATCTACACAATTTCTGTGTAGATGACGACACGAGACTGACTTAAAATTAGTGGTGAGCTTCAGCTAATGCTTTTTTTCAAAGCGTTCGTTCGCAAAAATCCCAGTTCAGCACGTTCCAGAATTCTTTGATGTAGTCTGGACGGCGGTTTTGAATTTCAAACTAGTACGTGTTCCAAACGTCTAAAACCGAAGATTGGTGCCTGAGCAGCCGGCAAATTCTTTACCCATAATTGGGTTGTCTTGGTTTGCCGTAGAAACCACCGCAAGTTTGCCGTTTTCTAACACTAACCATGCCCAACCGGAACCGAAACGGGTCGCTGCCGCTTTTTCAAATTCCGCTGTAAGTTTTCAACAGAGCCAAAAATCACGTTCAATGGCGTCTTTTAATGCGCCTTTACAGCGTAGTACCTTTTTCAAACTTTTTCCAGAATAAGCTGTGGTTTAAGTGGCCGCCTGCGTTGTTGCGTAATGCCGGGCGTTTTTCAGGCGCAACTTCATGTAAATGAGCCAATAATTTACCCGTGCAACCGCCGGCAAGTTCTTGTAATTCCGGGAGTTTTTCTAACACTGCGTTCGCATTGATGACATACGCTTGGTCGGTGTTTGGGTGGTGGATTTCCATGGTTTGCGCATCGAAAATGAGGTTCTAATGCGTCATAAGCATAACCTAATTCAGGTAAAGTATAAGCCATAATCCTTTTGTTTGAGTAAATTCATGTTTAAAAACAAAGGCGGATCATAGCATGAAATTTGATTAAGATCATTAAATGCTGTAATCGGAAAATAACTTGTTTTTGAGCTCAGGACATTTTTAGTAGAATTTGCCGATCAAATTCCACGTGATATAGCGCTAGAGTCATAAAATACAGTGCTCTTGATTAATCACGCACAAGGTACGAATGATGAAAACACGTCAAAAACACACCGCACTTTTCCGTTAAGTTGAGTGGCTGCGGCATTAAGTTTAGCCCAATCAGCATGGGCGAGTCGACCTCACTGCAATACGCCAACCGGTTGTATATATAACCACGGACCTAACAGCGAATGGCTCATTAACAAAACACCGACGGCATACAAAAATGCGCTAAATATCACCGTTGAAGCAGGAAGTGCTAAAATAAAGCAAACAGAAAAATGGCGCTGATCGCTCCTTTAGGTCAACCTAGTCAATCAACGGATTTTTGTTTAGCGTTTTATGATACAACAGCACAAGGGAATGTCATCACTTTAAAATCAGGCGTTAAAAGCAACACTCAAAAGAGGATTATGCGTCTAGCCAATTACTGGGTGCATATGGCACAGCAGCAAATTTAGAAAAGGGTGTCAAACTCATTGTTGACCAAAAACTACTCAAATTCACAAGATTCCTGAGTGCTTGCGGTGAATTTGACGGCAATCTTTGCAATCTGACTATCATTCAACCATCAATACACAAGCAGACATTGAGCTCAACAGCTGACGGCTCAAATGCCATTGAATCACAAACAAACCTCGTCATTACATTCTTCTTCGAGATCATCAAACCGACGATGAATGGAAAGACAACACCGCATGTGCGCTTAACGAAAAGACGTGTGAACATCGAGAACGTGACCGTTAACGGCAATCAGGATTTGCAATCTGTTTCTTTGATATTGCTCTGATCTCCCTGACACGCAAAGTGTTAACGCTGAAAGTGCTAAACGCCTCGTTAAACGATAAAAAGTACCTTCTTCATGGAAACCTATGAAGGTGGTTCACCAACGGTTAACTTGCGAACTGGATTCTCACGATTAAAGCCGGTTATACTGGATTGATTTTTGGGGACATCGGTCAAGGAACGCACATTCACCCTGAAACTTACATAACACCGAATTAAATGCCACCAAAGCGACTTTCGTTTCCATCAATGACCCGAATTTCGTTTGAGGAAGACGAGGAGGAGGCTGCCAATAAAGCCACGTTCCAGGTACAACTGCTTGCGGATAACAACTCTAAACTGAGTGGCGCAATTATTGAAAACCCACAAAAACCGGCAAACACTGAAGTAAACGTCACATTAGCCACAACAGCCCAGTGGCGTTTTAATCAATCAAGTATTCTTCATCATTTGAATACGCAAAATTCAACAGTCAATTGAACCGACATCAGATATAAAACGTTAACGATTAAAGGTGATCTCACAGGCTCCACCACACTTTAATCTCAACACCAATATCGCGCTGAAAACAAAGCCGATAAAATCGTCGTGAAAGGCAAAGCGGGAGGTGATCCGCCGCCTAAAATCGTGACGATCACGGCGCTCATGATGGCAAACGAAGTACAGTGACCTTGGTTGAAACCAACGCGCAAATGCAAAAGAATTTCACTTAGCGAATGCCACTGGTTATATGGCGCCCGGTGCTTGCATAAATATTTCTTTAAACGCCTGAAGGGAAAATTGGGTGTTAGCGCACCTGGCACAAAGCGCTGTCACACCCGCATACAAGCTTTCAGCGGCTCGAGCAAATACAAACCAGGCTCAGGCTCAGCTCAGGCTCAGGCTCAGGCTCAGGCTCAGAGCTCAGGCTCAGGCTCAGGCTCAGGCTCAGGCTCAGGCTCAGGCTCAGGCTCAGGCTCAGGCTCAGGCTCAGGCTCAGGCTCAGGCTCAGGCTCAGGCTCAGGCTCAGGCTACAGGCTCACAGGCTCTTGAGCTCAGGCTCAGGCTCAGGCTCAGGCTCAGGCCACAGGCTCAGGCTCAGGCTCAGGCTCAGGCTCAGGCTCAGGCTCAGGCTCAGGCTCAGGCTCAGGCTCAGGCTCAGGCTCAGGCTCAGGCTCAGGCTCAGGCTCGAGGCTCAGGCTCAGGCTCAGGCTCAGGCAAAATGTTACTGCACCATCCTTTACCGTGACGACCGCACTATCATTTCGCAGGCCGCGCGACGCACAAGTGTCTCTTCGCCAAGCGGAATTACTGGTGGTCGAAAATGGAGTTGACGGCATCCACCAACGTTTAGGTGAAATCAGAACCAGCGAGGAAAATGATAGCAACATTTGGTGAGAAACGTCGTCACATCAAAAACTGACCGCACTTTCCACGGGTGAAAGTCACTTCGGCTTTCAAAGCAAAACGTACATAGCTTACAGAATTGGTGCGGATGCAGCAGCGACGGATAAAGGTGCGTTTAGGCGGTTGTCGGACACAGCCAAAGCCACTATTGACTTCAACAATCATTACGGCGGCAGAAAAAGTGAAAGGACAAACCCATTGGGGTTTACGGGACTTATCTGGCTGACAATGGTGTCTGCTCAGATAACATCGCACAATATAGCCCGGCCACCGCCGACTCGAGATCATACGGAAAACAGCGTTACAACGCTTGCACGTTAAGCGGTGAAATCGGCAAACAATTCCAGTGGCTGAGCGCTTGGACGCTGACCCCACAAAGCGCAAATTGGCTTCTAGACATATAACGGTAAAGAAAAGAAGACAGACTCGTCCGCCATTTCTTCTCGTGTCGGTTTACGCTCTGCCAAAACCTTCGAGTTGAAGCAGGATGGAAACTTCAACCTTATGCGAGGCGAAAATGCGATCACGACGCGCACACGCCAGAGCGACATGTAACTACCGTGGCTGGCAACTCAATGTAGAAAAGTTATCGCGTCGTTTCACAAGTGCGAGTCGGTTTTAATGCCGGTTTGGGCGATCACCGCATTGGTTTAGAAGTGAATCGCGCTGATGCAGGCAAACATCCGCAAGCAACCATTTGGCGTACAAAGCCGTCATCGTTTCCAATGCAGTTTAGACCGTTCATTTTCAGATTCCGTCTGAACGTTTATACATATAAGCGTTTTCTCTGCCAACAGAAAACGCTTATTTCTTTTTCACCGCACTTTGTCGTTCTAAAAAGCAAAGATCATTGCATGAGATCGACTTGCTTGCCGTGTATGCCTATTCATTGTTTTTATGGCTAGAGTTTTGCGCCGCCAATCCGCTATATTAGCGCACAACTGTTAGCGCATTTGGATTTTTAACCATGGATCTCCATTTCATTTTATTCACCGTGTGCGTAGCCCAAGCCAAAAACGCGTTGGCAAATCGCTCGCACTTCGTTCGCCAAAGACCAACAACTGGCTGTCTATCTCTGAGTCAGAGTTACCAACAACCGATTGACCACAAATTTCTTATGCGTATTAGCAAATCCTTATTGATATTCAAGATAAAATCGGTATTTTTCACACAATACGCCGCGTTGGACGATTACGCGACATCGGCGCATTGCAAGTGCGTGTGCCGTCACCGTGCGGAATTTATGCCACGAACACCGCTAAACAAGCCCAATCGTATCGACAATGCAGATATGAAGATCATTTTCGTGGGCGACCAAGAACATACCATGATCAAGTATTGGGATCGTCGATGAACGCGAAAACTGGAAAAATCACGGCCGGGTAAAAGCACGATCCATTTTGATGAACACGTCAAAGCCTGCCACTGGCAAGACTTCTTTATCGAGATGGCCGAATGAAGCAATATCTGTGCGTGAATTACAACAGCGATTGGATGGCAAGCGCTTGGTAGATTTGCTTGCGACTGGTTTACACCTCGGGCACGAGACCGGTGAGCCGAGATAGCGTGATGTTGGATGACGCGAATTTGCGTCTCCAACTCAATGCTGCACGATCAGGCGCTGAAAAGTCGATGATACCGATGTATCTCTTTCCTTCTTACCCTCATCGCATATTTTTGAACGCGCTTTGCGGTAGCTTATGTGCCTTCCATCGCGGTGCGACCAACTGTCATACGATTGAAGACACCAATCAGGTGCGGTCGGCGCTTTGACGGATTATTCGTCCAACCTTAATGTGTGCCGATGCCACGGTTTTACGAAAAATTCTGAGACATGGCTATTTTTGAGACCGGGTCCATCACGCGCCAAAACTTCGCCAACGTGTTTTTCGCGTGGGCGTAACGATCGACGTCAGCATCTTCGATGCCCTTTGCCCAAGGGTACGCATCGGCTTTTGTTAAAACAACAGCATGCCCTCGCCAACAAGCTGAGTGCTTTGGCAAATTGCGCGCGCTGCTCGCAGGGCGCATTCGCATGATGCCTTGCGGCGGCGCCAAATTAGAACCGACTATCGGCTGCCCTTTCCACAGCACCTCGGCTTGAAACATTAAAGCTGGGTTGCGGCATGACAGAAACCACCGCGACGGTCTCCTGCGCTGGATGAGTTTTCACTTTAACGCCAATTCGCGTCGGCTTTAATGCCGGGCGCAGAAGTCAAAATTGGCGAAAATAACGGGTGATCCTCGTACGCGGCGCATGGTGATGAAAGGCGGGTATTACTATCGCACAAGAAACCGCGAGGCCTTCACCGCCGACGGTAAAAACCGGTGATGCCGGCGTAATTTGATGCCGAGGGAATTTATACATCACCGACCGCATTAAAGAATTAATGAAAGACGTCCAACTTGGCATGTATATCGCACCGCAAGTGTTGAAAAGCAAAACTAGCAGAGACATTCATTGAACAAATCGCGGTTGTGCCTGATGCTATATGCGTCTCCGCCTCATCGTGCCTTTGCCATGCTGTACTCGAGGAATACGCCAAACAGAGTCTACATCAGATACCAAGATCGGTTGCTGGAAATTGCTCAAACGACTTCCGAGATTTTGCGATGTTAGAACAGCGAATCAACGAGTTACAAAAAGAGCTTTGCCGGTTGGGAGCAAATCAAACGGTTTCACCCTGTTGCCTCAGGCGTTTCGCATGCGCAGCTGGAAGAAATTACCCCTACTAAAATTACGCCGAAAGTTGTTTTGGCAACGCTATCAAGCCGCAAATTGAGGCGATGTATGGTTGATAATTGATGGCGTGGGCACGAATAGTGATTTCACACTCACGCCAGCCGCAAAATAAAGACGAGAAAGACCTGTTTTGATCATCAAACAGGGTCTAGAAGTTACATCATGAAAAATGGTTGCGCCGGATTTGACCGACGACCTTCGGGTTATAAGAGCCCGACGAGGCTATAGCTGCTGCTCCAATTCCCGCGACTGAGGTGGGCTATTGTACTCATTTCAAAAATCAAATTGCTAAGTTTAAATTTAAAAATAATCGCGTCCGGCTGTGGACATAATTCACACATTAGTCTCTCGTGAGATTTGATCGTGATGAAATCGCGGTCTGTTGAGACAGTCTGTTAATATGACATAGGCTGTCTCTGCCAGCGAAAGAAAGGAAAGTCAGACAACAAGATGAAACATAACAAAAACATTTACAAACACGAAGTAACATTTTATAGTAGTGCACGTTGGTCGGGGTGCTTCGCTCCGTTAAATAACGAGGCTGGAGAAATACCCGTGAACCTGATTACAGTTAGCACCGACGGTAGAAACTAATGCCTTCACTCTGCTTTCTATGGCGTCTTTCAGCCGATTTCCCCGATTGGGTTGTTAGCTGGTTTTATTTTTCCAATCTCATCAAAGAGATTGAGATCAATGGCCATGCTTGCACAAAATGACTTCCCTTTTAAAACGACCTTAAAACCACCGCACTTTGCTTGCTTCCATGCTGTTTTATACGCGAAAACGCCCAAGCAGGAAGGCCAAACTCACCGTGTGTGTGCGGCGTGCGATGTCTGCCTGTAGAAAAGTCACAAAACGCTGCCGAAAAATATCATGTTGACACCCAATTTGTACGCACAGCACCGGCACCGTGCTGGGTAAAATCAAAGGCGGAAAAGACAAATCACATGTGGCAGATGTATGGTTTGGCGGCAATGCTGAACCGCACTCACAAAGCCGCTGATCAAGGCTTGCTGGCGGTTTATCGCTCCCCACATACAAAAGACATCATGCCGCAGTTCAGATCAATGGATGAACAAGGGCGACCACACGTCAATTATCTATTTAATGGAAGCTGCGTCAGCGTGAAATACCTGAAAAATTAAAACAGCTCATTACTCCGGAACCGAAATGCTTTCGCCGATTTACTTAAGCCAGAATTCACAAATCAAATTCAATATGCCGATCCTCGCGTGTCCGGCACAGGCTATCTCTTTTCTGACGACATTGAAGTGCAGCTTTGTGAAGAAAAGCCTTTTGGTGTGACTTGAAAACTCAATGCTGAACGTGGCGCAATATTCCAAAGAGCTTGGTTTAAGCCACCGGTACCTATCCACCGGTGAAGTGCGAGTGTAGATGTTTCCTTTATGCATAGTTATGTGCGTGAAAAGACAAAAGGCGCACCGCAAAGGCATTTCGCCTCTGTGAAGGCGTGGGCTACAACACTGGGTGCGGTCAGCATTATCAAGGGTGCACGCAATCTTGAAAATGCCAAACACTTCGTGGATTTTCGTCCTCGATGCGGAGCGCACGAAATTCCATGGCGCGAATCCGAGTCTCTTATCAAATTCCAACGAACATTACCGCCATAGGCGTCGAAAGCCAGCGATCCAACAAAACCGAAGTTATTGGAGGATTGACTTCATCCGCTTTGGTGCCGATGCAGAAAAAGCAAAACGCCTCGATTGAACGTTGGGTGGAAAATCACGCAGAGAAGAAAACAATTTCACCTCATTCTTACGTTGGGAGAGCAACGCTCATTTCTGACATAACCACCATGGTTTTTCGTTACGTTTCCTGCACTCCCCAGTTTGTGCACCAACTTCAAAGATCCGAAAAATTTTGGCTAAAATTCCATGGGAAGAATGAAAGTATCCTAATCTGCGCGGTACGTACTGAGAGGAGAGAAGATGCATCCGTTTCAACAATTTACTCAACAGGATGTTGAGATTTTGGAAGCGATGAAACCAGTTTATCGCGGTAAAGCTAAATAAAGTGCAAATCAAACACAAAGCTGTTTTGTCCGGCGGCTGGAGTGCAGTGGTGACGCGCGCGAGTGTTAATCAAAGGCGCAGCGTCTGCCGTCATCGCTTCATGATCCGGTGCGATAATTATGGTGTTTGGTAGAACAAGGCGCGCATCGGCGCCTACGACCCGACATCAAACCAGTCGCCATGGTTACGCGAGTGATTCACGGCATGGTAGAAGAAGGCGAAACGCCTGAATCTGTTGCGTTACGGGAAAGCGAAAGAAGAAAGTCGGCGCGAAAATCACCCATCTGCAACACTGCCTCCAGCGTTTGGGATAGTCCGGGAGGCGTACTAGAACCGGATTCATTTATTTGTCGGCAAAGTGGACAGCACCCAAGTTGGCGGTTTGCATGGTTTAGCGGAAGAAATGAAGATATTCGCGTTCCATGTCGTTGGTCGAGAAAACCGCCTATCAATGGGTTTGTGAAGGCAAAATTGATAATGGCATACGCCGTTATAGAGGGCTTCACCGGTTAGGCGTTAAGAATTATCCTCAACTGAAAACGCAGCGCGATGCATCGTGCGTTTAGATGCAGCTCAGGCCATTTGAGCTGCTGGAGTTAATATGAGGGGTTGCACTTGTTAAATACCTCATCAACATCACGCCCAACAAGAGGTCTGTCGTATTGTGCAAATTACCGGATCCTCATTTATTCAAAGGACATCACCGTGGGAATTGTTGGGAATTAATACACAAGCCAGTCCGCAAAGTACTTTCACTGAGATCCAACATAAGCCCACATGCTCAGTGATCTCGTAGCTAGCGACGAGGGATTTGGTACAAGACGGCAGTGCTGAAATTGTTACGCTTTTGCGACAATGTAAAAATCGCTAGATGGTGTTTTGATTCCGGGAAATCATGACTTTCAGCCCTAAAATGGCTGAGCATTCTCACCACAAGGCAGTCAATGCCGGAAAGCACCTCTTAGAGAGAACATTGGCAAATCCTGCCATCAGATAGCCAAGTACAGTAGGCGTGCCACGCATCGGTCAACTTGAACCGGAAACACTGGCATGGTTAAAGAAACAGTTAGAGGCGCACCCTCAACGCTATGCCCTTGTTGTGTTGCATCACCATTTGCTGTCAACCGGCTCGAGCTTGTTGGATCAGCATAATTTGCGCAATCCTCATGAATTAGCCAGCGTGTTAGCGCCATTTCCGCACGCGTTAAAAGCCCCATTATATGGTCATATTCATCAACAGGCAGATAGCACATGGCATGGCTACCCGTGTCATGGCTGCTTTCCACCTGTGATGCAATTTAAAACCGGACCGCAACAGCTGACGGCTTGATACCCTTCAGCCGCGTCTCCCACGGCGTGAAATTGAGCTCTATGCAGACGGGCGTATTGGAGACCAGCGTTAAACGGATTCAGCAGGCTTCATTCTTGCCACTCAAGAAAGTGGCTACTAGCCTCTCAGGAAACCAAGTGGGGTGACGTGATATCCACCGCACTTTTTATCACCTACTGTCCGTATTGCGCATTATGCCTTTAACTTACCGGTAATTTCGCTGACACCACTCTTCGCGCGCTCTGCCACCGGCTCCAACGCAAAACGCTCTGGCGAGGCATCACACACGGATTGCGCTTGTGTGGCTAAAATGCCCGACAAGCCTAAATCTCCGTTGGGCTTTCTACCTAACTGGCACAATCCTCACCCGGGTAAAGCTCTTTAACGGTCCCGCCAGAATATTCGCCACCACACCACATCGGCTTTCCAAGTCACGGCGGTTTTGCATCGTGATAAAAACAGTTGCAGACGATCGCACACGTTTTGTCCGCATTGTTGCAGGCTGGCCAAACATCGCTTGGTGGATCAACATCAATTCCGACCGCACTTTTGCGCCTAGCTCAATGCCGCAATGGCTAAAATGTCTGAAACCACAACCAAAGTCGATCACCGTTTTATCTTTTAAATCTAAACTGTCGAAGCCATTTCCAAACAAAAGGGCGGTGGTCAGGTGTGTTCCCTGTGCCAAACGCCAAAGCCCGGATCTCAACATCACGTTCACGGCATTCGGATTCCGGCACATCGCGCCAGCTTGGGCAAATCCACAAACGTTTGCCGAGATTGCGATCGGTGGAAATTATCCATCCACCACGCTCCCAATCTGTCTTCGATTTGTTTCGATTTTATAGGCGGAATTTTCGTCTCAAATGCTTTGCTCGTTTGAGTGCATTCACTACTTGCCATTCATATCGGTTTTCCGCATCAAACAAAAGCAATCACGTCCGTGTTGCCCCACAGGCATGAGTTTCGGCAACGGCCAAAAATCGGCGTATCATGGCTGTCCATAAGTGCGACCGCACTGAGCCGATTTCTTCAAAAATCGCTGCCAGTTTGCTCTGCCTTTTCGTTGGTACTGTTGAGGCGAGTTTGGAATCGAGCCATGTGTCTATCCTTTTATTCTTTTCATAACCTTCATAATAGTAGGATTGCTCGATACCTTTTAAAAATACCTCTCACGGTTATCCACTTCATCCGTTAAATTATTTTGCAATAAAAAGTACAGTCTCTAAATCATTAATCGGACCACGCTCCATTGCCTGCAAATACAAGGTTTTATCGACATTTTGCCAGTTCACTACGCACGCCTAAATTTTTCTTTGAGATTAAATCCAGTCAAATTCTTGTTGAACGTCCATTTGCTGCCCCTCCTACGGATGGGCACTATTCATTTCCTCAACGAATATTTAGTTAATAAATCTCTTCAGAGTGTCGTTTCCGGCATTTGCTCCAGTTTGCCCAAGGCTTCGTCGACTACAACGAATTGGCAAAAACGAAAATTGCCTTTTGGAAAATATTTTGTTCACGAATCACCGCCGGCAAAATCATACAAATCTCTTGAAAATAAATAGCGGTGCCAATTTGCGTAAAATCCCCGTGTTGTTCCGACTTTCAATTCTGCTGAATATTCATGTTTCAAATAAAGCGGTACGCATTTTGCTATACTTTTTGATCGATTTTCGTGCATTTTACCTGTCATTTTCGACCGCACTTTGGGTGCGACTTTTCGCCGATTTGCTTCCCACTCAAAAATGCCGCTCAAGCCGAAGAGTATGACGGGACAATCGTTTGAAGCCTAAAGAGTTTAATGCCAAATTGGGTGAGTAAAAATAAAGGAGACTAAAGCCGACCAACATGGAAGCTTTATCGCGCCGTAAGCATTGGCTTTCTTCTTTCAGCCCACAGTCCAAGCACGATAACCCACAAAATGCGGGCTTCCAAAGTCCACCAAAGGCAAACAGGTGGTTCAGCAAAATGATCATATCCGGCGGATTCAGAGACGCAAAAATTAAAAGCGCGGTCAAAATTAACGTAATGACTGAGGATTCTGACCAACTCCGTTTTGGTTTTGCACCGCCTGCGGTTTTGCCGCCAAATACAGGTCTTTCACAAAATAGAAGACGATTGAATCAGCCGCATGCCCATCCGTGGACATAATCGCACATCGGCGCCGCAAGGAAAATCCCCGCCACAATCGGTGGCAACACGCTGCAGCATCAGGCTGGAATCACCTTTGATCCGATACCGTTAAATCCGGCACGATGAGCGCGCGCGATGCGCCCGCCAGGTGCATACCCGAACATGATAATCGGTCCAGCACGATCGTGCCAATCAACATGCCGTGTGCGGGGCTTTGCTGTCTTTAAACGCCATGCAACGCACGGCCGTGTGCAGTGACAGTAACCACACCGAAGCGAAACCAAAATCCAGAAGGGACGCCATAAATTGAAATCGACATCTCGATGGTCCGTACGGGCCGACGAGGCTAGGGTCAATTTCAGCCATGACCGCACTTTCCACGCCGCGACCTGATAAAATCACGCGCCGACCAAGGTAACACAATCGTGCGGAGAATCATCACCGGTACCTTGGATCGTGTCCGTCCAACACCACGGCGCGGAAACCCACCGATGAAGAGGTATAAATCCCCACGGCGGTTAAAGCGCGAAAGATTAACAGCGCTTGAGTGTAAGGAATGCCGATGGTGGTTTCCAACAAACGGGCGCCGCCGATAAATTGCATCGGTCATCGCCGCAAAGAACTTTGTCGATCAACAACGCAACACAGGCAATCCCACACTAAATATTTGTTTTATAGCGATGAGTAAAGCACAAATGCATTGATGGTCAAGGCATCGTTCGCGGGAAAAGCAAAGCATATCCCTAGCGCACGAGCGCCAGCCACACTGCCGCACTTGGATCATGGCTTGCACGGGCCACCCTAAGCCGTGTTGCCACGCCGCACCGGGGCGCCAATAGAGGAACTGGCACTGGCATAGGTGGAGGCTGTCGTCATGGCGAGCACGAAGCCCGTCGCCGAACGGCGTCTACCGACGCGTGTCGAAAGAAATCCCACGCTCTTCGCGTTTGACATAAAGCATAAATCGCCGCGCCGAAGACAAAGGCTAAATAGATGACGAGCGGCAACAATCCCTAGGTTCGTGGTGAGGCTCCGTTGTCGAATGTTGTCCTGTCCCACATCCGGCGGAATATCCTGAAACATAATTTTAATCAGCAACACGCCACCCACAATAAACAGAAATCAGCAGGTAAACTACAGGCTAATTCAAACCACAGCGGAAATACCATCGGGCCCTGGGTCGCCTTTTGTGCAAGTAAGCATGCTACACCAACGATTACATAAAGCAGAGTTAAAGCCCATATGCCCAACGCTGCTTTCGTTGACTTGTCGATAGCGTTGTTGTAACGTCCTTGTACAGCAGTTGCCTCAATCCATGATTAAAACGTTTTACTCATTTCGATAAATCAAATCCGTTTTTATCATAGCTTTGATAAAACGGATGATTGCTGCATGGCTGGTACGACCAGGTAATTTTCGGCAATGCAGAAATACGTTACGATGCCATAGTGACGTTGGTTTGATATTCCTTTGTGACGGAATGCCAAGTAAATCTCTTCTTTATACGCCCGTCTTGCATAGGCGACAGAGAAGACGACTGGAAATGCAACGGCCGTTCTTGCACCCAGCCTAAACGCGTACATACGCTGATAGGGCGTTATCACGATCACGCGTATTTTCGCGATTATACTCCGCACCGATATGCCAATATTGTGCCTTGCTGTAAGGCATAAAGAGCGTATTCGACCACAAATAATTGTGCCATTTAAATGTTTACGCGTGCGATAACGCTGCTCACCATAGTTCAAGTGCAGGTCGAGAACTGCACATGATTTATTGGAGCAATGCGTCCACCATCAACGTACACCGAGATCGAATATTGTTTCATGGCATCACGCCGGACGATCGCCGGAATACCAACGTCGTTCTGTGACGAAGGCACTCCAAGGCAAAGTTCGAGTATTTGCCGTTTGATAACCCGAGGCCTGCACCGATTCGGGCATTAAATTCGTTATATTTTTGTTATCCCAATAATATTTGCCTTTGTCCATCTAACACCAGTTTTGGCAAAACTGATGGGGCAACGACCACTTTCTCGGCACGACATAATACGCAGACAGCCCGTGCGCCTGTTCTCGCTCCCAGCTTTCCACGCGCAATGCGTGCCGGCTTTTGAGCATATTATGTGGATTCATTTAAAGAAAACTGATGCCGCCGTTGATTTTTCCACTGATCTCGTTGGTACCGTAATTGGTCAAATACGCGATCGATCATTTGCTGCGATGAGGTACCATTCACTTCCGCACGTAGTTTTGGAATTGATCTTTCGCCGCTTCGGCCATCGTTGATATTCATAACGCATGGGCTAATTGATAACGCAATGGTACCGAGATGTTTTAAGCAGTACATCACGATATTGCTGCAACCGCTGAGATATAATTCCCTTGATGCGTTGCCATCCTCGCCTCGCCCCAAGCACCAGGGATCTTGTTGTGGCAAATTTTGTATAAGGGCAAACAACAATGCCACTGCCTCCGCATGGCTTTGGCAGCATGCCGGAATCAGGCTACGGATAATCCGTCGGTCGTTTGGCAAGTTCTTCTTTTGCACAGACGAGGGTAGTTCTTTTTGAAGTGGAGGTCTCCACAACGTCATTTGCGCACTGAGGGCTCGCCAGCTGTATGCTCTTCAGGCGATACATTCTTTGGTGCAGCAATCTCTGCCGCTGCTGAAACAGACACCCAGGCCGCTCAGCTCACCAATTCAAAAGGTAAGGTAATTTCATCGCCATCATTTTAACCATATATTCAAATAAATAAAGCAAGCACACTGGCTTGCTGTTATTCACTCAGGAGATTGCACTGTTTCTTACCAAACAAAACCGGCGCCCCATGAATTATCATTTGCTTTGCAAGCCGCCTAATTCTACCGCATTATTGCCATAAAATTTACCTTCAACTGCGCCATCAGTCAATTTTACTCCCGATTTAGCCGTGCCCGCAAAAGCTATTACAAAATATTCGCACTAATATTAATGGATTTGGTACATTGTTAGCTGTAATCGAACCGCCCAGCGTCTTCGCACCAAAATCAACATCAAAGAAGATTGACCAGCTACCGCATCAGAATCATCACTAATATCATCTGACAAAATAATGCTATCGCCTTTATACGACGCCAAACCAGTTTACAACAGGCATATTTTGAGTTGGGCACCATTATAGAACAGAATATCTTTTCAGTCGGACCCTTGCTTAAAGATACGCCATACGGACATTGGCACTTACCACAACATACGGCTGTATTGTTTAGCCGTTACCCCAGCTACCTGCGTAAATGCCAAGATAGTAAGTGTAATCGTTTGGCCCATCAACCTCTAATTTGTTTATATTTGCGTCGTTAGTTAACATTTTGACTTGAACCTTGTCATCTTGTCCAGAGATAACAACAGCTGAACCTCTAACAGTTTGATTTGCCTTAGTTGAATTTTGTGTGTTGCATGAAATTGGTTTTAGATGGTGTTGCCTGTGTTTTTGTTCATTGCTTGGTGCAGCAATTATTATCACTGCTACCACTGCTCCCTAGCTTAGCTAATGTGAATACTGACTAATGCCGTTAAACTGAATTTTACATAGCATTCTTCTTAAAAGGACCTCTAGTATAGAAAGAAGATTTAAAAGTTAAACAGATGCAAAAGGATACATATCGACCATTTGCTTGGCGTAAAACATCAAAGCCGGCTGACTATAGCATATCAATTGGAAGAATAAAGCGTTAAAATGTAAAAAACATGAACCAAGATGTCTTTGTTATATCTCTTTCCTCTGTACTCAAAACAAATAAAGCAAGCACATATGACACACTTTATTGGATATCTAAAGTTACTTTCTTTCTACCGTGCATAAGATAAATGTTTGTTCATTAACATAAGTACCGGTTAACTCATCAGCATCCGCAAAATCCGCCTTCTGTGAGAGTACCGTCGATTACCTTCAAACGTATTACCGGAAAGTATGTTGCTGAAAGATTCACTTCGTCTAACGCCCTCTCCCTTAGGGATACTCTACCTGTTAATGTCTTATCTGCAAAATTAGCTTTGGGAAAGCTGCATCTCCGTCTGTAACAGTACTTTATAGCACTTTCCATCTTGGGCGTAACGTAAACGGCCTTACCTTCATAAACGACGGTGCGTGTCACCGGCATAGAAGGCAGTGTGCATTTTACCCGCTAGCAAACTAATGTGCTATCGCTCATCACTATCAACGAACTCGCAACTTGAACGTTCTGCGCCGCCAACGACTCGTTTTACACCATCGCCATAGCCATCTCCAGTGATCAATTTCAGCGTTTCAAAGTCACTCGGCGTTTCCAGGACGTGCGCAATTTGTTCTGAGTACCTTCATCCGCGATATTCATCCGCCTCAGTTGAGCGAGGATGTCCGGGTGACAACGTCAATGGTCTCACTTTTAGGAATTCAGGAATCCATTTCCAGAAATACGTCCATCCGTTGGATTATTCTTAACCCTCAGCGAGGTTTCGCCAGTCCTTCAGTTTGCCGGTGCTTCAGGTTTAGCAGGCTCGTGAGTTGTGGAGCTTCAGGTTTAGCCAGTCTTCCAGGTTTAGCGAGTGCTTTCAGAGTTTAGCCGGTGCTTGCAGGTTTAGCCGGAGCTTCAGGTAGCCGGAGCTTCGGATTTAGCCGGAGTTTCCAGATTTAGCAATGGGGCTTCAGGTTTATGTGCTGAGTGTGGGTCAGATTGTAGCCGGGCTTCAGATTTGCCGGAGCTTTCAGATTTGAGCTGGCAGATTTATCGGTGTCATCTGTATGTTCAAGTGGCTTGCGCAGCAGGTGCTATCACTGCTACCACCGCCACCGCTTCCGCAAAGCGGCATCGTGAACGCGGCTAAATGCCGTTGGGAGCGAAAATCTTAACAATTGAGTTCTTCTCATTGTAGAATCCTAAGTACATGAGAAAGGAGACAGTTAAGCGAATGCACACGTATGCATATCGACCTATTTGCTTGGCGTAGCCATCGGAAAAGGCCTATACGGCTGACTATAGCATATCAATTTCAAAATGAAGTCTCTTTATGTAAATAAAATGTAAAGAGAAACCTCGACAAGAGACTACTGTACGACATCAATCCCACATGCGTGTACGCCCAGCATTATATCGTCAGACGCGCCAAACGCGAACGGATGATTATTGGATGACGTATTTTCATTTCCACTAAAAGAGACAGGTTTCCGTTGATGGGTACGCTATCTTTCCAGCGGGAGAATTTCATGCGCATTAACGACTTGTCATTCCACAGATTCGACGACCAGTTTGCGCCATGAGCACATTAAAACCTACCGGAGAGGAGGCGCTGAGGGTGCCAGCGTTCTACGCTGCAAAGTCGTCAGGAAACATCCAAGCGGCGACGCAGATCAAAGCGTGGTTTATGATGGCATTGCTGGTAGCCAGATAAAACGTGCGTTCTTAAAGTTGCACGTGAGCCGGACAGCAAACTCGGCGCATCCGTGTTAAATTGCCAAGTCTGTTCTTTTTCTCTCGAAAGGCGCCGGCAAGGCCTTCCGGACTGGAGTTCTAAAATGCGATCAGTGCTATTAACTCACCATCAGAGACCAAAGATGATGTGCCCTCGAGTTATCTAAATGCCGCGCTACCGGTAATGAGACTCACGTTTTCACCGTCATTTAAGTCCACCAAAATTCTCCACGCTCTACTGGCGCAAGTGCAACGACATTTGCGTTTTTGACCTTGCGGCAAGAAACGAGATCTTTGTGCACTGAGCGTAAATTCCCGCTCATCATCAAAGACGCAACTCATGACGCGGGAAAGCGAGGCGTTAAGGAGACGTAGGCGCACTAAGCCGCGTGGCACACGTGTAGATAAGGTGCTTCTTGCGTTAACAAGGCAAACGCTCACCGGCAAAACTACGCCTTGAGTTTTGTTGGAAGAGTTGCGCCCTCACCATGTTCGAAGGTGCATTATCTTGGAGTATCAATGGAATGTACGTCCACACCATATTTTCTGTGGCAGTCCCAATCTCAGGCTTTCTTTATCTTCGATAATCCGCACCCGAGCTAACCCACGATACGTTTGATATACCGAGAGCTGGCAAGGGCGCTGAGGCATGATACCCAGCAGGTGGACGGCGCTGCGTGCACATGCGGGAATGATCGGTGACCAGGTTTCGCCTTTTTGTAAGTTTTTCGCTGTGCCATGACCGAGCAACTCGCCTTCCGAGACTGCAAACCTGAATATTCATCGCAACAAATTGCGGCATTATTATCCAATTCGGTTTCGCAAAATCGTCTTCTCTAATTTTAATGGTCAGGTCTTAAATAACCGCCGTTGCAGCTTCCCACACTTCGGTGCGTTTTCCGGAGCACTAGCGGTGCTTAGGGTATTTTGCATATTCAGAAACGGCTTACCCCGCCATGCCTCAAACAAAGCGGCAATTGTCAACCACCCCACAACCCCACACCAAAACAAAAAAACACACACACAACAACCCCACCCCCAACCACACACCAACCCAAACACACAACCCAAACCCAATTCACATTTTCACCTGAGCCGGACACATCAATAGGTTCCAGCATTTCTCACCAAAATCACCGTGCCATTATTCCAACGCTGAAAATCGATTTATGTATGGGTTTGTCGAGCAGGCTGACCGGCACACTGGGTAGCCGGCGGCATGGCAGCGTGAGATCGCCGGTTTTGAACGGCAATAACCCGCGTCCAACGACCGCGTATTCCTCCGGGAACATCCAAATGGACCAGATTATCTTCGGTAATGCGACGAGCGATTCCCGACGAGTGGTGCGTGCGCTTTAGAACGGTTATCTCGATCGAGATATTGCCCAGTCGCCCAATATAAAATCCCGAAAACGGCACCAAATCAGACTCAATTCTTATGGTTTACGCTCACCGCTGCGCTGACCATGATATGATGCCACCATCGTATGGAGCATTTTGATGGTTGCCATTACGAAATACAGCGCCTACGTTTATCGGCATTCGCCGGAGAGCGATGTTCACTTTCGACCAAAGAGCGGATGTAAACCGTCCAAACCAACGGGCAAAAATGCCCACATTACTCGGATTACGGAAACGAATGAAAGGAATAAAGCGTACCGAGGATACAGACTAAGAATTACAACAAATCACAATGATGAAAAATTCTGGCGATTTTTAGCATGATCAAAGCCTCTCGCATTTGCGTAAGTATAACGAAATTAGCCCGTTAAGTGTATTCATAACGATGAAATGTGCTTAATCTAATCAAAGACTTTTTAATTGAATTTGCTATGCAAAACCTATTTTATTGCGGATTTACATCTCTCCGAAAATCGACTCGCACTTATTAGCCCTGTTTTCGTCAATTTGTGCAAGAACACAGCGCTAGAAGCAGAAAAACTCTATATTTTGGGCGATTTATTTGATTTTGGATTGGCGATGATGAACAATCCGATCTCATCCGCGAAGTGCAACAGCCTGCATCAGGCATCCTGACAGAACAAGGCGTGCCCATGCTATTTTCCAGCACGGTAACCCGGTTCGATTGGCATTTGCCAAGGCGTGCGGGCTGGCGTTACTGCCAACGCTGGCATACAAGTCATTTGATTTATACGGCACGCCCACCCTTTTATGTCACGGCGACACCCTTTGCGTGGACGATGTGAAATATCAACACTATCGCAAAAGTTCATCAAAATGGCGCCAGTGGCTGTTCTTACATTTGCGTGCAGCGCGGTTGTGCACCGCAGAGAAAATTCGCGCGAAAAGCCGCCGGAATAAAGCAAGTAAAATCGACGGAAATCATGGATGTAAATGCCGATTTTGTGTAGCAAATGTTTGCACAATTTCATGTGACGCAAATGATTCACGGACATACGCACGCCAAAACATCATGAAATTCCACCGCACTTTCATCGTATCGTGCTGGGTGATTGGGGAGAAACCTCTTCCTTTTAAAGTCACGCCCCATTCAATCGAATTTATTAATGATACGTTAGGAGAAAAATGGCTGATCCACATATTAAATCGCTCTATGGATGGTTGGGATTACACAACGGTAATCATTTATCGTTTAGGCTTTGTCTTTGCTGTTCCAATGTTGTTTATGCTGCCTTGGTATCCTGCAACAGCACACGTTGGTTTGCATCTGCAGCAGACCTTATGTGCCGCTTGCGTGCATTTATATATGAAAAACTTCCGCTATATTTTTCAATTTGCGCGTGGGTGGGCTTGCTCTGCCAAGTGTTAGGTTTTCCGGCGCTGAGGCTGGGTATTTTTGGTCCTCGGCGGATTAAGTTATAAAGAATATTTTTGTTTCCGTGTCTTTTGCCTTAAATCTACAAACGATATTTTTGCGGTGTTATGGTTTGCCTTATTATTCAATATTACTTGGTTAAGCACCTATTATGCGTTTGTACCGGTATTCTCATTTTGCTATTAGCATTCCAAAAATGGCGGATGCCGTTGCATTTTGATATTGGCGATAAAACAAAATATCAGGTAATGCCTATCTCAACACACAATGAAAACAGGCTAATCAACTTGATTAGCCTGCCCGCCGTCCAGGTTACTTCTTCCAATTCTTCAACTGCATCTGCAAAGGCATTGCCATCGCATTATTTGCTCGCGGATTGCTACATGATCTTGTCGGGCATTATCAGAACATGGTTTTGCGGATAAAGTGCGGTCAGATTTTCCGTCATTTTTCACCGCACTTTCATCTAAACGCATGGTTAATGCAATACGACGACGCGCCACTATCCACTTCAATACTTTCACTTTTCACGACATCGCCGGTTTTCACCACTCGATGCGGATCTTCCACGAATTTATCGCTGAGGGAAGAAATATGAACCAAGCCGTCTTGGTGCACCCGATATCTACAAAAGCACCGAAATTGGTCACATTGGTTTACCGTGCCTTCTAAGATCATGCCCTGCTTAAATCTGTAGATTTTCTTCCACGCCCTCAGCGAAGGTGGCGGTTTTGAATCACCGCGCGGGTCGCGTCCCCGGTTTTTCCAATTCCTTGAAAATATCCTCGCACCGTCAGCAAACCAAATTGCCCATCGGTAAATTGTTTTTGCATCGCGCTGGCGCACTAAACCGGCATTGCCCATTAAATCCTGAATCAGATTGTTTCGTTGCTTGCAGAATTTTCTACCACGGGATAGGGCTTCCGGATGCACCAGAGGCATCTAACGGATTATCGCTTGCAGCGATACGCATAAATCCGGCGCATTGTTCCAAAAAGCTTTAGGGCCCAAACGCGGAACTTTTTCAGTCTGCTCATAGGCTGTCAAAAACGCCCGTTTTCATCACGATATGCCACGATATTTTGCGCTATCGTTTTGGTCATCCTGCTACACGCGGCTAATAACGGCACAGAGGCGGTGTTTGGTCCACACCTACGGCATTCACACAGTCTTCCACCACCGCATCCAATTTACGCGCTAATTGGCTTTGATTTCACATCATGTTGATACTGCCCTACGCCAATGGCTTTCGGCTCGATTTTCACCCGATTCCCGCCAACGGATCCTGCAAACGACGGGCAATGGGACACGGCGCCACGCAAGGATACATCCAAACCGAAAATTCCCGCGCAGCCAATTCGGAAGCAGAATAGACGGAAGCACCTGCTTCGCTCACCACCACTGTTTGTGGTTTATTTTCTTTAATTTCCTTTAATCACGTCTTTTGGCAGAAACGTTCAGTCTCACGAGAGGCTGTCCCATTTCCGATAGCAATCAACTTCCACGTTGTGTTGTTTAATTAATTGAAAATACAGACAACATCGCACGCTCCATCTGCGCCCAGTGTGCGGATAAATAGTATCGGTTGCCAATAACTTACCGGTGTTATCTACCACGGCCACTTTCACGCCCGGTACGCAGACCCGGGTCAACTTATCGTATTCTTGGCGCCTGCCGGGCAGCCATTAAAAGTGCGGTCAGATTTCGGCAAACACATCAATGGCTTCATCTTCCGCTTTCTCACGCAAAGTCGCCATGAGTTCTGTTTCCAGGGTGCAAGGCCACTTTAATTTTTCCATGTCCACGCAATCACTGCTCACGCCATTTATCGACGGGTTGGTCGATAAAACGAACACCTAAAGTAATCACGAATAATCTCTTCGCAGTAACTCTAGCGACTCCCTCTTCCGCTTCGGATCCGCATTTAAACTTAATTGTAAAATGCCTCATTACAGCACGGAACATCGCCAAAGCACGATGAGACGGCACATTTTTAAGCAGCTCCTGGTGATCAAAATAATCTTGGAATTTCGCACCTTCCGCCTCTTTACCCTCAATCACCTTAGAAACTATAAGGCATTTTTGCTTAAATAATCGCGCACTTTTGCCAACAATCCTGCATCTTCGGCAAAAACGCTCCATCAAAATATAACGGGCACCGTCTAATGCCGTCTTAACGATCTGCGACGCACCTTCTCTGCATTCACATAATCAGGTGCGGTGGTTTTCGGCACTGTTTTTGGCTCAATTCCAGCAGTATCCGCAATCGCCTGGGCCCCGCCTCAATGGCGCGGCCTTTTGGCCTGTGGCGAGCGTTTTGGTTTGAAACGGTAAATACAAATCTTCCAACTCGGTTTTGCTTTGTGTAGCTTTGGATTTTGTCGCGCAATTCAGCCGTCACTCTGCCTTTGTTCTCAATGGATTTCTAGAATGGTTTTGTGCGGCGGTCTTCCAATTCACGCAACAAATTAAGCGGGTTTCAAATGACGCACTCATGTCGCCCGCCGCCGGTGGCTTCTTTACGATAACGGGCAATAAAAGCGAATGGTGCTGCCATCGTCTAATAATTGAATGGCGGCAAGAATTTGACCATCGCGCACATTTAAATTCCTTGCGCGATAAGTTGGCTTAATTTGCTGGTTTTAACATGATATGTACTTTTCTTAAGAACGAAAAACGGGCATAGCATACCGTGCGCAAGAGGCCTCAAATGTTTGTTCTCTTTTTCGGTATAATTTTACGGCAATTGAGGACAGTGATGATGGCAAAGTCAAATTACATCACCCGACAAGGCTGGAAACGTGCTGATCGGGAATTGACTTTTGCGGAAAGAAGAGCGCCCGCAAGTCAGCACGCGGTGGTCTGATGCTGCCGCATTGGGCGATCGCAGCGAAAATGCGGAATATATTTACGGTAAACGCCGATTGCGGGAAATTGATCGCCGTGGCCGCTTTCTCACCAAACGGCTAGAAGTGCGCAAATCAGTATCACCCGCCGTAGCTACAAGAAGGCAAAGTGTCTCGCGCGCGTGGGTGGAGCTAGAAAACGAAGATGGCGGGTATCAAACAGTATCGCATTGTCGCTGTGATGAATTTGACCCTGGCGAAAACTGGATTTCCATTGACCTCACCGGTAGCGCGCGCCTAATTGCAAAGAAGAAGACGACGAAATTACGCAGAAACGCTTCCGGTAAGATTCAGCTCTACGTGAATCGTATTTGGTATGAAAAGGTCTAGGTAAGGTAGTGCGGTCAATTTTTCTTCGCATTTTACGCATTGAGATAAAATTGATATAAAAACATTGAGATATCGACGCCTTTAAAAGGAGAGTTATGAAAAGAAACAATCGTCGCTCAAGCCGCCACCGCGCCGGGGCGTGGCGGTATTGGCATTTTGCGTGCATCAGGCCGGAAAGCCACTGAGGTGGCGCATGAGGTGTGTTAGGTAAAATGCCCCAAACCAACGTGCGGTGATTATTTGCCCTTTACAGATGCGGATGGCACCGTGTTAGATCAAGGGATTGCATCGTACTTCTCAAAGCGGGCCAAATTCCCTTTACCGGTGAAGACGTGCTTTGAACTTCAGCGCATGGCGGACAGGTCGTCATTAGATTTATTGCCAGACGGACTTTATGCTGATTGATGGCATTCGACCTCGCGTGCAACGGGCGAGTCTTCTGAGCAGGCATGGAACGATAAATTGGATTTAGCCCAAGCGAAGCGTTTAGCTGATTTAATTGATGCTGCTCCGAACAGGCAGCACGTCCAGCACTGAAATCGCTGCAAGGCGAGTTTTCCACTAAAGTGAATCAGCTGTGATTCTGCGGTCATTTATTTGCGTACTTATGTCGAGGCGGCGATTGATTTTCCGGATGAAGAGATCGATTTTCTTGCCGATGGCAACCAGCGGGCATTTGAATGGCATTATTGCGCAGTTGGAGCAGGTTCCGCGCCGGAAGCGAAAGCAAGAGCCCTATTTTGCGTGAAGGGAATGACAGCGGTCATTGCCGGCCGCCCTAACGCCGAAATCCAGTTTATTGAATGCCCCTTGCCGGACGTGAAGCGGCGACTGTCACCGACATTGCCGGTACTACGCGGGATGTGTTGCGCGAGCATATCCACTTAGATGGCATGCCATTGCATCATCATTGATACCGCGGGGTTACGTGATGCGACAGATGAGGTGGAGCGCATTGCGCTTTCAAGCGTGCATGGAATGAAATTGAACAGGCGGATCGTATTTTATTGACGCTAGACAGCAGTGATGCCGAACAAGATTTAATAAAGTGCGGTCGGAATTTCCTGGCAAAATTGCGAACACTATTCCGGTTACCTCTTATTCGCAACAAAGCGGATTTAACCGGTGAAACGGAACGCTTTATATGAGCAAGACGGTTATACGGTCGTCAATTTGATCCGCGAAAACCCAGCAAGGCGTGGATTTACTGCGCGAGCATTTAAAAACAAGCGATGGGCTATCAAACGGTAATCGAAGCTTTAGCTCGCCGTCGCCACTTGAAGCCTTAGGAACAGGCGGCACAACACTTTACAGACAGCACATCTCAATTAACCCAATCTCCATGCCGGTGAATTATTGGCGAGAAGAGTTGCGTATGGTGCAGGATGCCTCAAGGAAATTACCGGCCAGTTTTACCTCTGATGATTTGCTCACGAATATTTTAGTCTCTTTTTGTAACAAACAGAGGCAAAGTGCGGTCGGTTTTGGGGGCGTTTCAGGGTATTTGAAATGCAGAAGATCCTCACAGATCTTCTACATTAGAAATAAAGAAACTGATAAAAATTACACGCTAACAAGCCTGCCGCTTTCACTACCACATGAATGGCGCGTTTCTTCCGTGATTGAATCGTCGCCTCATTCGGGATTTCTTTTGTTGCGTGGTGACGATTACGCGCCTGCGATCATGCTGGCGCACGCGCAAACCCGTGGCAGAGCACATGGTGAACACAGGTGGCGGACTCCATTTCATAGTTCATCACGTTCAATTCTTGCCATTGTTTTAATGAACCTGGAAATGACGAGACACTCTTGCCGGTGTAGGTGTGGCAACGTTCTTTGTCCCGGTAGAAGGTGTCGGAAGTTGAGGCAGCGATACCCAAGGCTACGAACGGCATCGCTGACTTCTTCTTTAGCGACTTTCGTAAAGGGCTTCGGCACACTGTGTCTGCATACCGCCGGATATTCCAATGGGGCGAAACGGCGGCTGGCACCATCGAGACGTACCGCCCGGTCGTGACTAATAAATCACCGACGTTAATGTGCGGTTGAATGGCACCGGCTGTGCCGATACGTAAGCAGTACGCACACCGAGCTGGGCTAATTTCTTCTACCGCGATGGAAAACGGATGACCGCCATCGCGGTGGAACATACGACCACGGCGCGTGTTCCTCGATATAGCCGAGCCAAGAGGTACCCGCGGCGGAGGCAAGCGAATTTTGGGCGATCCACAGCGGGCACTGCGTTCCACACGTCTGGCGGTGCCCGGAACGATGGCTAATTTAGCCCCATCTAACATGGCTTTCGTTAAGCCAAGGTGAAAGACTTCTGACATAACATCCTCCTTTCTTGTTCTTTTGTTTTTTACGGTTTAATATCACGCAAAATCGGGTTCTGTATGGAAATTAAGGTTTTGTGATTGAATCTCGTCAATTAATCGATTTTGCCGATAAGACTAAATGGAGTTCGGCAATCGTGTGTGTCATGACTTTAATGAAGATAGAATTGCCATGGTGTACAGGCTTCACTTCATCAATGGCCTCTAGCTTTTGATCACTTTGTCAATCTTTGCCGATTTCAAAATAATGCCAATGAAACCGCAAACATCATAACCCAATGGTGTTCATTGATTTTCACTTTTGTCCCTTCAATAAATGCCTCGATCATGCATTTTCCACCCCGAACATGAATCGTGCCGGGGCTGACACCAAAATCGCCATTTCTGCATTATAGGGCCTGGCACTCTTGGTTAATACACGCAATATTTGTTGATTTCAATTATCGATATGGCCAGCATAGCGCGCTCCTTTTGTATAAAAACATCTAAAATAATTATATTATTTTTCAGACGTCACCGAAACAATGATGAAATTCTCTGATTTTGGCAATCATGTTGCATTCACCCTAAAGAATCAGAGAGAATCTACCGCATTCATGTAGAATACGTTAGATAACATAGGGTACAATGAAAAGACATTTATTTTGGCAAACAAACAAGAGATTAGTTTTGTAAAACACATTTACTCAAAACCTCATCGAGCAATTAGGCATCATCGAAGTTCGAGGCGTCGATTCTCAGCTGCCAAGTCGGTACGCATGCAAGATAACCTTTCCGGTATTGAGCGGTGCGAAGTGCATGTGAAACAAATTCCAAAATGCGGTGGTTTCGAAGTGGTTCACCTGGCAAACGGAAACGTCACATATTAGCGTTTCAAGCTATTTGTAGCAGGCGAAGGCTTGTTTCGCAGCACATGAAAGCGTTGCGTCCCGGATGAAGATTCGCTGTTAGATGCGACCCACTCCGTTTATAAGCTGGACCAATGGACTGGGAGAAAGTGATTCCGAAGTCACGTCAATTTCGCCTATTTAGCGCGAAACCGTGAATGCGATTTGATCGTGCGATTCGCTTAACAGAATCGCGGTAGCCCGTTTTCGATATTCCGTCCAGTACTACCAAACACAGTGCTACTTTCGTACACACAGTGAAGACCTCGTGAAACGTTAATCCAAAACATGAGCGCAAAGAGCGTGAAAATGCGATTTGTAAAGAATACGGCGCCGTTTTCTTAGTCGGTATCGTGCGCAACGATTGTCTCGACGGCAAGCCACACGATGGACGTGCACCGGATTACGATGATCTGGACAACAGAGTCGGGAAAACGGCTACAGAAGGCTTGAACGGTGATATTCTGGTTTGGAACGACCAGCTTGGCAAAAGCCTTTTGAGTTGTCTTCTATGGGCATTCGTGTAGATGAAGCAGCGTTACGTTTACAAGTGAGCTTAACCGGCGATGAAGACCGTCTCAACATGGATTGGCACCAAGAATTATTGGCGAAAGGCACATTGCCAGCATTGGTGGCGGTATCGGTCAATCTCGTTTGGCGATGTTGTTATTACGTACATATCGGCGAAGTGCAATCCAGCGTTTTGGCCGAAAGAAATGTTGGAAGAATATCAACATATTCTGTACTAGATGAAAAAGTCGGTAGGTTTGAAAAACGTTTTTAAATCCACCGCACTTTGTGTTTTTCCTGCCTCTACTTTTCGCCTCTAAATCTTAAATCGCTGAATAAGCCCCAGCCGCGAAATAGCTGTCAGAAATGTTCGATGCGGTCTGTGACGCCAATCGATGAATGATTTGGTCTGCCGAGCCACGCCAAACCAAACTTCGAGTCCGCCTTGTTCTTGAATAAACTTGCCATCAATGAGCACATCAACGTAGGGCAACATTTGCCGTTGATATGCGTCCAACTCTCTAATTTGTAAACCCGTCCAAACCCAAATGATCTTTTGTCGGACATTCTCGTTTTACCCGTTGAACCAAAGGCAATAGAGTTTATATTTATCGATGCAAAGGGATCTCCCCGGAAAGGGTTAGTCCTTGTCGCTTAATCTGCGTGTGTCTTTGAGATCCTTGAGAATTTGTTCTTCCATTTCACTACCAAAGGGCACCGGCGCTAAACGACCAGCTTTTGGTTATAGCACCCTTTGCAGCATTACGGGTACAACTGCTGACAAACAGCGTACAACGCGTGTTTTCGCCGTTGACGATGTCAACAGGATAGTATTGGAGGTAGTTCATTTTCGTTTTATTTAAATCAAATGTTGTTTTTAGAATATCGGATTTCGCCGATGAGCGACTCACCTCTTTGCTTGTGCACAAAAGAAAGTAAGTTAAAGAGTGGCACCCGGATAAGCTGCTCGCTTTTCGCTGGCTTATTATTTTCTTTCACGGAATTTTCTTGAACTCGCTACGCTCAAACAGACGAAAATTCGTTTAAAATGGCAAGCCGCTCAGGCGTCTCAGTACGAGAATCCCATTTTTATTTGAGCGCTGCAAAAGTGCGGTCAGGTTTTTCAGTTTTTAACGGTATTATAGCTCAAATGCACAACACGCTTGTTGAGCTTGTCGAAGCATTCTGTTTTGTGAGTCGGAGAAGCTGAATGACTTACACTTCGACAAGCTCAGTGAGTTATTTCAGCCTTTGTGTAACTACGACATAACTTCGGCTTTTTAATCGGAAAATTTCTCCCCAAATGACCGCACTTTTATCGTGATAATGCGTTTAAAATCCCCTCTTAGCAAAGAGGGTTAGAGATTTGGCTACGCCTTAAGATTACATGTGCTTAACCCGACGTTTCACCTCTTCCTGTTTCCCCGCATTAAACGGACGGGCATCCGCTGCCGGAGGTAGCCGCAGACACGGCGGAGTGACGGAACTTTTTCACTGTCGTGGTTGCACATTTCGCAGGTGAAACCTTTGCTGGTGCATTCAAATTCACCGGTGAAAACCACATTCATAATATCGTCGATTGCGTGTTGGTACCGTGCACAAGGCACGCGGTCGTAGCTGTAATTCCACACGTCTTCCAAGGCTTTCAAGTTATGTTGAATGTTCGGCATTCGCCGTAGCAAATAAACCACCGTTAGCCAATGGTGGATACATTCATTTCAAAGTCTAACTTGTCGTATGGATTCACTTTTTCTACGTCCAAGTGATAGCCGTTGCTGTAGTAACCTTTTATCGGTTACACCATCGATGACGCCGGAACTGTTTGGTGTCAAGGCGGCAGAAACGGCGCGCACAGGTTTTCTCACTCGGGTGAGTATGTTGAAGGCATAACCTGTTTCGGCGCCATTGTTTAACCGCGTTGCTTAAAAGTTCCACGATGGCACGGCCTTTTTCACGTAGCATTTCATCGTCGTAAACTATGCCTTGGTGATACAACGTGCTGATGGTTTCTGTGAATGCCGATGTAGCTAAGGGAAATGGAGGCACGCCCATTTTTGAAGATTTGCGCCACATTATCATCTGCTTTCAAACGCATGCCGCAGGCGCCTTCCATGTAGAGAATCGGCGCAACGCGGGCTTTGGTGTGTTCCAAACGGGCAATACGGGTCATTAAGGCTTTTTCGCCAAAGCCAAGCGTTGATTCAACATTTCATAGAACCGTTTTTCATCGCCTTTGGCTTCAATAGCGATACGTGGCAAATTGAGGCTCACTACGCCAAGGTTGTTGCGTCCGTCATGGATTTGTTCACCATTTTCTTCGTAAGCGCCCAAGAAACTGTGACAGCCCATTGGTGCTTTTAAAGGAACTCGGTAACTTTTGGACGACTTGGTCGTAATTTAGAAATATCCGGATACATCCGTTTACTGGCACATTCCAACGCAAGTTGTTTGATATCGTAATCCCGGATCGTTTGCTCCAAATTCACCCCTTTTACGTTGAGTAAAGACCAGTTTTCGGGAATACCGGTGTTTTGTGGTTTTTGCCTCAAAACCGCGAATCCGATTTTGTAATATGGATTTTTGAATTAAACGTGCTTGCTACGTTGTGCTCTGAGCTAAAACCAGCGGTAACAAAACGGTGTTTGTCCATTGGCAGTATGCAGCGTGTTTACTTCATATTCCAAAGACTGGAAGGCATCGAAACATTCTTTTTCAATCAAGGCTTGCGCATACCTTGCGCATCCGGAATATGCCATTGTTCCGCGTTCGGTGTTTTTCATAGCTTAACTGCACATAAGGCGAAAGCACTTCATCAATGCGGTTAATGGTGGTGCCACCGTAAATATGGCATAGCCACTTGGGCGATGATTTGCGGTAACGGCTGTCGCGGTGCCAATGGATTTCGGCGGTTCGATTTCAGCATTCCCCCATTTTAAAAACCATGGGTCAACATGCCTTTAAATCGACTCACATACAGTTAAACATCGGGAAGCAACGGTGAATAATCCAAATCGTGATAGTGAATTTCACCTTTTTCATGCGCTTCGACGACATCGCGTGGCAAAATGTAACGTTTAGCATAATGTTTCGCCACGATACCAGCCAATAAATCCCGTTGTGTTGGGATCACTTGGCATCTTTATTAGCATTTTCATTGAGTAACTCCACGTTACTTTGTTCAATCAACCCCTCGATTTCTTTTGGTTAATTGACTGCGCTTTTCACGTGCCATATCACGTTCGTGGCGATACTCACACATAAGCGCGCAATTTGTGGATATTGGCTGGTCATCAGGTGGTTTTCGACAATCTTTTGAATGTGATTAATCGTCAATTTCTTGTCGATGATGCACGAAAATGTCATTGCTGACTTTTTGCGCAATATCATGACAAAAACGTTCATCTTGAATACCCACCGCTTGGCTGCCTTTTAATGGCATTAATAATGCGTTGAATTGAAACCCGATGCGTGAACCATCACGCTTAATGACGAAGAATGTCCTCATGTATGCCACCTATAGTGTGTGATTAAAATTTGGCAATACTATATATAGTTAATTCTAACTATTCAACACACAATATGTAGTGTTTTTATAAGAAAAATGAGGAAGGTTTGTATAACAGAATAAGGTTAGTCTTTGGATTTATTGGAGAAATTTTCATGATGGCGGTGTGATGTTGTGATTTTCTTTGATAAAATTTAGGCGGTTATTAAAACCGCCTCAAATTGGAGAATCAGAAATTATTGATTGTTTTGAACGTAATCAATTGCTGATTGAACTGTTGTGATTTTTCAGCTTCTTCATCTGGAATTTCGATATCGAATTCTTTCTTCTAAAGCCATCACCAATTCAACAGTATCTCAAAGAATCCCGCACCCTAAATCTTCAACGAAAGACGCTTCAGGTTTTTACATCTTCTTCTTTCACGCCTAATTGTTCAACGATGATTTTTACGCGTTCTTCAATGCTCATTTGTTTCTTCCTATGTTTAAGTTTACGCTCATTGCGATAGTTATAGTGTATGTATTTACAAAAACATTTCGCAAGATTTCTGTTAGGAGGTCAAACCTCAAAAAGAGTTCCGAATTTTCTTGCAACCACTACAGTTTAAAAATAGTTATGTCTTTCACAGACATTGAATGACGTAACCAAGTGACAGTTGCGGGTGGATTCTAACATTAAGCAAATTAATTTGCACGCATTTATCCAATTTATCCGCAAACTCCACTAGCTACCCATTAGCTCATGTACATACCACCGTTAACGTGCAACGTTGTACCGTTAATATAAGACGCATCTTCAGAGGCTAGGAATGCCACTGCTTTGGCGATATCTTTCGGTTCACCTAAACGGCCTGCCGGGATTTGAGTTAATAAGTTATTTTTAATTCTTCGCTTAATACGTCAGTCATGCGTCGGTCGCGATAAAAAGCGGTGCTACGACGTTACCGTAATACCACGAGATGCCACTTCTTTGCCAAGGCTTTGCTGGAAACCAATGAGACCTGCTTTTGCCGCACAATACTTGTCTGACCGGCATTTCCCATGGAGCCTACCACAGAACCAATGTTGATGATACGCCCGAAAACGTCATCATGGTGCGAAGCATCGCTTTAGAAAGATGATAAACAGAACTCAAGTTAGTTTGTAAAATATCGAACCATTCTTCATCTTTCATGCGCATTAACAAGTTATCTACGGTAATACCGGCGTTATTCACTAAAATATCAATGTCGCCAAATTCTGTTTGATCTGTTCCATTACCGCATCAATAGACGCCTGATCGGCAACATTTATCACCAATCCTTTGCCTTTCTCACCCAAATAGGCGGAAATACTGTCAGCGCCTTTCTCGACGTCGCTGCACCGATAACAAAAGCGCCTTTTTGATACTACACTCTTGGCCACCATGCGCCCATCTACCACGGGTTGCACCTGTCACTAATGCAATTTTTACCTTGCATAACTTTCTCCTTTTACCTTTATGCTAATACTTCGATGGAATCGAGGGATTTTCACATCATTTGACAGAAACCGCTTGTATGAATCCACGATTCGTCGTTAACCCGTTTAACACTTTTACCCTGGCCCCACTTCCACTAACACTTCGACACCGTTTTGTGCCATTTTCTACGGTTTCGTCCAACGTACCGGGCTATAAAGTTACGAACCAAGGCATTTCGAATCGCATCGGCTTCAATTTTTCACTTTTTACATCTACGTTATTTAGAACAGAAACACCAGCCCTTTTTCAACGTAATACTTTCCATGAAACGGATAATTGATCTGCTGCTGGCTTCATTAAAAGCACAGTGTGAAGGCACACTCACCGCTAGCGGTAGCGCACGTTTAGCACCGGCTTTTTACATAACGCAGCCGCGCGCTCTACTGCGGCTTTCGCCCGGCAATCACGACTTGTCCCGGTGAATTGAAGTTCACGGTCGAAACCACTTCGCCCCTGCTCTGCTTGTTTACAGGCGTTGCAATACGGCGTCATTGTTCAAACCAATGATCGCGTACATCGCCCCCGTACCTTCAGCCGGCTTGTTGCATAAGCTTACCGCGCTACCCACTAATTTAACCGCATCTTGAAATCTAACACCGGCACACCAACGCAGAATATTCACCTGCCATGACCAGCCATCACTTCTGGTTTTAATTCCGGTATTGTTAGCGCATACACGATAAACCGCCACAGATGCCTTAATAAGGCTGGTTGCGTTTGCCATGTTTTGTTTAATTCTTCCGCTGGGCCTTCCTGCACTAATTGCCACAAATCATATCCCCAATACTTGAAGCTTGTTTAAAGGTTTCTTGTACAATTGGGTAGTCGCCGGCTAATTCCACTAATATTCCCACCGTTTGAGAACCTTGTCCTGGGAAAAACCATTGAAAAATCATGTGTCTACCTATATTATAAATCAATTTATTCCGATATGCGTTAGATAGTCGAAAAGTGCGGTCAAAATAACCGCACTTTTTCACGAATGATAACAGATTATCTAAAAATCTCACTCAAGGCCGAACCCCAGTCCAACCACCGCCAAAGGCTTCAAAGAAAGGAGTAACTGACCACGCTGAATCGTCCATCACGCACCGCTTCATCCAATGCGACCGGCACACGGCGTTGCCGCACTGTTATTCGCATAACGATTCCAACGTGACCACCACTCTGCGACATATCCACATTCAATCGCCGTAGCAGCGATACTATCGCAAATTCGTTTTGATGAGGCACCAACCAATCAATATCTTTTTATCTAAATTATTGGCGGCAAGGGTTTCTTCCACCACATCTCGATAGTTCACGCACAGCCAATTTAAAGGTTTCATTGCCTCGCATTTCGATATAGCCGGATTTTTGCCACGCCACGCTCAGGCTGGAGGACGCTACACGGGCATGTCTCTGCCGAGGCGTCTACACGTAGAAATGCTGCGTCTGTTCCGAGCTTCCAGGGAAATCTGCATCCGCACCGATCACGAGCGCGTGCTCGCTTTTCATCGAACCTGCGGGAACCTAAATCACGCATGCCGATCACGAGAGCATGTTTTCACTCTTTAGCGGTGCACTGACAAGGTGCGACGTTCTATCGCATATACAAAGCCGATTGAGCCGCCGCTAAATCAAACCAGTAGCATCGTCGATCGGGTAACATCCCTGATCCGGCGACTGCCTCTAAATCTGGCATTGATGAAACGAATATGTCTGGGGTAAATAGAAGCTACCTGTCGATAAAATTTTGCTAAACATAGTCATCTCGTTAAAATAATAGCGAGGAAACTCACTACTTCATTGATATTTCATTTTTATTTAGCCCGCCAAAAATGCGGAATTTGACGTTGGGCTTGTAATGCCGCATCGGCAATCGCATAAGCAAATGCCTATATTTGCTAACTTCCGTGACTTTTCACCACAACAGAGGTCAAACCGATAAGCGATGCGCCATTATATTGATCAGGGTTGATTTGCTTTAATCGTTGGTCATTACTTGAAAAGATATTTAATTGAAATACCCAAAACGGGACTTAATCATACTTTTCTTATCACTTTTCAGAGAAATCACGTTCTTTTGCCGCGCCTTCCGTTTTCATGCGCAACATTGCTGGGCAAAGCCATCTGTCACAATCACATCCGCCTTGCCATTGAGTAAAAATTGCCTTCAAGGAAGCAATGTACTAGTGCGGTGTCTCAGTAAATCTGCCGCATCCCGGATAGATTTGTATCCTTTCACCGCCTCAATACCAATATTCAATAACGCAATGCGTGGATAAACCAAATTAGGGTATTTTCTGCAAAAATGGCACCCATCAAGGCAAATTGATACAAATTTTCTGCATCACACTCAACATTCGCCCCCAGATCCAACATAATCGAACGCTCACCTGTCACCGTTGAATCGTAGAAATCTGGTGCCGGACGATGGATACCTTCAGAGGTTGCACAAGATTTTCGATAAGCCCATCAAAAGCCGCGGTATCTCCGCACTCACACAGCCCTGCGCATCCCCTTTTTGTACGGGCTTCAATCGCTCAAAACGCATAGAAGAGTCTTTTGCTATGACGTGCGTAGGAAAATTCTGACGACTATCAATCACACGAGCACAATGAACAATGTCGACAACGTTGACGTGAATACTGTTGGGAGCAGAAGATAAAAGTGAAGAATTTGTTGGCGATCGCCAAACAATAAGAGAGAAAGCGTTGATCCGTTCCAAGGCTAAAATGGATGCTGGGATAGCAATACGGGGACCAATGTCCCCGCCCATCGCATCTAACGCCAGCGTTAGACGACCCGCGATTACCTTGATGTAATTGAGATAATTACTTGTTAATCACTTTACGACCACGATATAATCGTCAGCGGTCACATGGTGACGCAATGAGTTTTCACCACTTGCTTTATCAACGGATACTGCAGCAGTTGTTAACGCATCGTGAGAACGACGCATATCACGACGTGAACGGGATATTTTGTTGAACAGCCATTGGCTATACTCCCTAAATTATTTTTGCTTTAAATTAGCTAATACAGCGAACGGGTTCGGTGCCACCTCCGGTACTCCGCCACTCCGTTCAGCCACGGACACTTCACAGTGTTCAGATGAATGCATTGCACAATCGGCAGACTTAAAATTAATTCATCTTCAATTGAGTCCCAAGTAAATCTATTTCACCGAATTCATTGAATTCAATTGCTCATAGATTTCCGGCAATACATCAATTTGATCCAAATTAGCCACCGGACTGTAAAGCAAAGTCACAATTAACGGTTTGAACAAAGGTTCACCACAACGCTGACAATGTAACTCAACATCAACGTTAGCATGACCTTCCATGACAACCAATTTTTGCGGATCAATAAAGAACGATAATGTAACCTGTGCATCGCTGAGCACTTCTACTGACCGATTCGGCAAGGCGACTTAATTGATTGGCAGCGTAATAACCCTGATAATCTAATCTTCGTTGCGCATCTTTCACCGGATCGACAGTGAGGGTAGTTTTACCTTTTGCATAGGGCGTGAATGACACCCTCAGAAAAATAAAATAGTCAGCGAAATCTTGCATTCCACGCACAACTCGCCGTACGTTATCCCATGGATTTTACGCAATTACATAATCATTTTCACAGAGAAGTGCGGTGGATTTTTAATTGTTTTGATCTTCAAAACATCGTCAAAAACGACCGCACTGAATAGGCGAACTTCGATTCGCCTTTTTACGCTATTGGCTATGATTTCAGCTCCGGGAAGAGCATTTTTCAGTACGTTTTGCGTCACCCGACGGGATTGTCCTGCGTACGGGAAGATGTGCATCATCATCATTGGATTGAAGTTGGCTTCAATTACGCCCCAAGATTGCAAACTTGGCTCAGCTCGGTTTGGTTAAATCGGAATGATTAAACCATCACACACATATGGCGGCGCCCATGGCTTTGCGGATACCGACCGCCAAGGCTTTGTAGCTTGGGTGCATTTGGTCGGTCGCGTCAATGGAATCGCCACCGGTGCTGATGTTGAATTGGCACGCAACTGTACCAACTGATCTTTTCGCCGGCACGCTGTCCACGGTTAAGCCCCGTTTCTTTAACTGTAGCTGCTCTATGTCGCCCAACGCAATTTTCTTCAATGGCGTACGGCTACCATCGCCACGCAACGGATGATCGTTTTTCTGCGCCACTAATTCCGCCACCGTAGTGCACGCCGTCGCCAATGACATTTTGCCGGCACGCGCAACAACACGGCAAGGGTTTCATCACTCAGCACGAAGAAACGGTATTCCGTGCCGGTGAGGTAATCTCACCATCACTTCTTTGTCTTCACGGAAAGCAATTTCAATGGCTTTTGGCAAAAATCCTCACGATCATGCACGCCCCTGTTGGAAAATGCTGATGCCCAAACCGTAATTAGTGGATTTCGTTTAATCACCACAGCACGCCCTCACAATGCAGCATACATTGCTACCGCTTGTTCTACGCTGGTAAATTCCACACTTTGCGGCACGTTAAAGCCGGCTTTTTGCCAAGACTTTTAGTCACCACTTTATTTTTCCATGATGAGCGGCGAAATGTAGCTGTCATGGGAGTCATGTTGCCGTTTTGACATATTCCAAAGTGGTCGCCGAATTGCAGACTTAAAAACTGATCCCGCTCGTCCATCTCGAGCTCTTCAGCCTTTTTGAATGGCATCAAACATCAACGCTTGGGTGGAAAAGCTCCACGTTGTCGAAAGCCGACAACGCATAAAAACGTTCAAAGGCTTGTGTAACGAATCGCCAGTTCCGCGCCCAGTTTTTGATAACCACCATGTGCTTCGATAGCATTGACCAAGCGCGCACCAAGCGTTTGGCTTGATCAGCAAACTGCGCCAGTTTCTCTTGACGATCTCGGCATCTCTGCGTCGGCGTGAATTTCCGACAACATCGCCAATAATTGCTGTAAATACGTTCGCCTTCTGCTTGGAAAGCCGTTGCCGACAATGGATTTTTCATGCCACTTGAGCTAATCTCTTGCCTAATTCCACCGCACTTGCATAAGGATTCTTCATCCAACCACGCTATTAGCAAAATAAAATAATGCACGAAATTTGGCATCATTTAATGCGATACCATAAGCTCAAACGGTTTAGGGTTTCGATCAAGCGGAATTCCAAATATTGGATGCCGTTTTGTAGCACCACGCGCCTGTTTCGCGCGCGCGCAAACGCACGTTGAATAAAATTCTTTTTCGGCAATAAGCTGTCCGCTACTCACCGCGTGTTCCAAGGTATGTCACATAATCGTTCAAACTGTCATAAGACACTTTCACACTTGGGTCATTCACACATAACCATATTGGGCCAGAACGTAAACTACGGACATATTGCCCCTGCTTTTTAATGGCGTGCCGTGGCGGAAAATAATTGGCGTCAACCGTTGGCGTAGCCGCTAACAAACAGATGAGAATCCATTGATAACGCAAGAAATTTGCGGGCAATTTTCAAATATAAATCGTTCTGAAAAATCCACCGCACTTTGGTAGTCATTTTGTCGTGCAAACAGTTGTTGAATGAACGCCGGCTCAAGCTGGAAGTTGTAGTGAATGCCACTGACCATTTGCTTGCTTTTACCGTAGGATTTCACTAAATGCTCGCGGATACGCCACATCGACCGGATTGTCCAGTTGTGCCACTTTTAATTTGATCCGTGGTCAAGCCGGCCGGACGTGCTCAATCGGAAAGACATATTCGTCTTTCGGCAAAGAACGTAACACGACTTCATGAATGGCAGATAACCAACGCAACGTATTACCTCAAGTATTTGGCGGGTGATTAATTCCAGTTGGCTGGCAAAAATCGGTTTGAATGGGCGATGATAAGAACGGCTATTGCCATTTTCCTGGGTGTTCAGTCACCACAATCGCTCCGTCTGCATGTACACGCTGGCTTTCTTTTCAATGCCAAATGACCCTTGTTGGAACAACAGCCCAAGCGATTTTCTTTATAACCCGTTGAATATTCATAAAATTTCCTTTTAGCTAAACGAGGAATCATACTGTTTAGGCATGCCTACTGTACAAACTTTAAAATCGCCACATTATTAAAATTAATCAGGCGCAAATGCAAATATTATCTTCTCATAAGCGATAGAGTTATAACTCAATGTATTACAATGAAAACTTCATTTTTAGCACAAAGGACTAAAATTTAGCCCTAATAAACACATAATCGGTAAAACCAGATGTCTCAAACCCAAAAATCCCACATTTTCTATCAGCCTTTTACTTTTTGCTTTTATTGTTATGCATTTTTGCCTTTTCTTTCATGTTGCATTAGGCATTTTAGATCATTATCTCGACGCATACATTCAGCATTTTTGGCATTAGGATTATTGCTTTTTCACTTTACACAGCAATACATTATTTCTTATTACGCTGACATTCATTTTTATTATTGCCTTAGGTTACACCCCCCATCCGGCCTTATTATATGGCCCGGCATCCATTAGATTATTGTCTCCGTCTATGTAAACTAACTTTAGCGAAACATTAGGCTCGCGCAATGCCGTTATCCATTTATACTTTCTTTTATCTTCTTTTTATTTATTGTTTTTATTATTTATCAACCGCCATATCACACCAAGTAAAAATCATAAATCATTATGTTATCTTATTTTATTATTCTTCTTGCATTTGCTTTTATATCAACCTATTTCAAAAGATGAAATCCAATACGGACAAAGAAAAAGAATTTAGCATAGCGGACTAAAGCCTCGGATTTTACCCTGTTAGTTTTCTCTTGCAAATACATCTTAAAGTAAATAATACCTATTTAGACCCAACGGAATCTTTTAAATGAGGCATTAACCAAAACACCGGAGTGGCACATTCTTTCCGTGGAGCCCAAAATATCAAAACCATGTCTGGGTGATCGGCGAAAAGCATGTCGATTACACCTCTTTATATGGCTACCCATTGAAAACCACGCCGTGGAACAAGTGAACGGCTTGATTTTCAATTTATATGTGGCTGCCGGTCCGAACACGCAGCCGTCGTTGTAACGTACACCGTATCGTTCTCTATTAACAACAATGAAGAAACGGTTTACACCGATAACATTATTTCGTCGGCCAAACTTGCCCATTACAAAACCTATTGGCTGTCCAACCAAGGCAAAGCGGGCGAGTGACACCATGGCATCACGTATCGGCATTCAAGCGGATGAATCGTTCCTTACCAAAAAGGCGGGTATGATTCAGGTCAATATCTCGGACACGGCATTATTGAGCCGTTAAAACAACTTTTGGCGAAAGATAAAGATCAAACCAAACTACTCGTTTTACATTTAATTGGTTGCACCCGACCTTTGCGCCCATTTAAAATGGCGAAGAACCAAAATTCCATTTTAATTAGCTGAGAAATGTCCTGTTATTTAGATTACCTTAAAACAAACGGACAGTTTATTGTCCGAGGTAAATCAAATTTAAAAGACCAAGGCCAAAGCTATTCCGTCATTTATTTCTCGGATCACGGCTATGCATTTAGGCAGGATCTAAGTTCATGCTAAATAATAAGGAATATAAACAGTTATGCGGTGCCTTTTTGTTCGTTTTTCCAGTGACGACACCAAAAGAACCTCGTTAAAAACCCGCAAAGCGCCTTTTAATTTTATTCACGGCTTTTGCCCAATGGTTAGGCATTAAAGAAAGTCATTTAAGCCAGGAAGATTTTCTTCAACCCGAAACCGCAGCCGATCAAAACGTCTTTAACTGGCGAGCCTTGCGGACTATCAGTCGTTAAAAGAGGATCCGGCAAAACAAGAAACCGTAATAACAGGTTCTAACGCTTTAAAAGTGCGGTCATTTTCAAACGAATGACCGTATATTTTTGCCCGAATAGTCATTCAGCAAAAACCCAATTTTTCAGGTAAAATAGTCGCCGTATGAAAGAATTTTTGTTCTTGCGGCGCTGTTGGTTCGTCCAATATCAAAAACCCGTTTTTCTGACCGCACTTTTCACCCTATCCTGACTAAATTGAGGAACATATGAGGTAATTCCTATGGTCGCTGACCAAACTTCCCGCGGCGAACGCGCTTCTGACATTTATTCCCGCTACCGAAAGATCGCGTGATTTTTCCTAAGCGGTGAAGTGGAAGACAACATACCAATCTGGATTGTGGCACAATTGCTTTCCTAGAATCCGAAGATCCCGATAAAGACATCAATTTATACATCACTCACCGGCGGTTCCGTCACTGCCGGTATGGCACCACGATACCATGCAATTCATCAGCCGATGTTCGCACTTTGTGCGTTGGACAAGCCTGTTCCATGGGCGCCTTTTTACTGCCGAGGCGCACCGGGCAAACGCGGTGCCTGCCACATGCTCGCGTGATGATCCACCAACCGTTAGGCGGTTTCGCGGACAAGCATCGGATATTCAAATTCATGCGCAGAGATTTTAAAAATTGAAAAGTGCACGTTAAACGAAACGCCTGGCTTTCCACACCGGACAAACCCATTGAAACCATCGAAAAGACACACACTGACCGCGACAACTTTATGTTCGGCTGAAGAAGCCAAAACTACGGCTGACTGATGAAGGCGTTTACCAAAACGTTAAGAGATAAACATGGCAAAGATAAAGAATCATATCTGTTCCTTTCTTGTGGCAAAGAACAAGACGAAGTCAATAAACTCATCGCCGGCACCTCCGGTTACATTTGTAATGAATGTATCGAATTGCGTCACGATATGTTGCCTTCATCGAAGAGCATGGCGAAGAAGCCGAAAGCGAAGACGCAGAAGCGACAAAAGAGCAGTGAATTACCCATCACCGCATAAAACTCGCGCCGATTTAGACGATTATGTCATCGCCAAGATTACGCGAAAAAGTAAGCCAATGTGGCAGGTGCGATAACCACCGGCAAACGTCTCGCGCACCAAACGTCAAACCAACGATGTGGAATTGGGTGTGCGTAATATTTTCACTTATCGGCCCGACCGGCAGCGGCAAACCCTTTAGCGGAAACCGCTGGCGCGTATAGTCAACGTGCCTTTCGCCATGGCGGATGCCACCACCTCGACGGAAGCGTTACGTGGGCGAAGACGTGGAAAACGCAAAGCCACAAAAATTACCGCAAACCGTGATTACGACATCGAACGTGCGGAACAGAGCATTATTTATATCGACGAAACTGGACAAAATCACCCGCAAACTCGTGAGAACCGTCCATCACCCGCGATGTCTCCGGCGAGGGCGGCGCAACAAGTTTTTGCTAAAACTGGGATTGAGGGCACGGTTGCGTCCATTCCACCGCAAGGCGGACGCGCAAACACCCACAACAGGAAATGTTGCGCATTTCGATACCTCCAAAATTTGTTTATTTGTGGCGGTGCTTTTGCCGCTTTGGATAAAGTCATTGAAAACGCACCAGCGTCGCCACTCGCCACTTTGGTTTCCTGGCGCCGAAATTAAGAGCGAAAAAGACAAAGTCTACGCGGACGGATTTATTCAAACAGGTCGAGCCGGACGACTTTAATGAAATACGGCTTGATCGGAATTTATCGGACGTTTACCGGTGGTTGCACCGTTAAGCTGTAATTAGATGAAGAAGCCCTTGTGCGCATCTCTGACCGAACCGAAAAATGCCCTCCCTTGTAAACAATATCGCCGCTATTTGGTCTGAAGACGTGAAACTGGAATTCCACCAAGTAGGCCTCAATCGCGCGGCGAAAGCCCTCGCCCGCAAAACCGGCGCCCGCGGCTTAGCGCTCTATTATTGACAGCGTTTTACTCGACACCATGTACGACTTGCCTTCGTTAGACGGTTTGCAGCGGTAGTGGTTAACGAGCAAAACCATTAATGACGGCAGTCGGCGCCTGAACCCTATTCCACGCTCACTTTTCCTCGAAAACACGCACGGACACTGTTTCAGCATCAGCGTCCGTTTTATATGACAGATTCCTGCACACCGTGATGCTCTCTCATAGAGAACGGTTATCGTGCCGCACATTTTGCTCTAAGAACAGCCTGTGGTTTAAGTTGAATCCTTTGCGATTATCGTGATTAAACTCGCCATAAGTTTTATGGTTATTAGGATATTAGTCAAGTATGTGTCAACTATTAGGAATGAATTGCACACACACCGACAGATATTGTGTTTTCTCTTTGAAGCGTTTTCGCTACCGTGCCGGTTTAACCGACTGTCACCGGACGGTTTCGATTGCTTTTTGAAGGCAAAGGCGTGCGCGGCAGTTTCAGTGATAATAAACTGACACAGCTCATTGCCGACTGTGTGTGAAACAATATAACATCAAGTCACTTTAACGTGATCGCCCACATTCGAAAAGCGACGCAAGGTCGATGTCAACATCGAAAATACCCACCTTTTATGCGTGAACGATGAAAATTGCATTCGCGCACAATGGCAATTCTGGTGAATTTGCCTGTGACTGGAAACGATATCAACCGATTGGCACCACCGATTCTGGAAACAGCGTTCTGTGTCGCGTTAGAGCAGCTCAAAACACGCTAAACACAAACCCGGTGAAGAGGAAATTTTGAGGCGATCTCAACGATGAGCAGCAAATGAGCTCGGCACGCTACGGCACATTAAACTTTTTATGCTGTCGAACGGCGAATGGATGACGTCGCGCTGCTCAACAAACTTACATTACATCACCCGTCAAGCGCCCTTTCGGTAAGGCGCAACGGGTGGATGCCGATGGCGGTGTCATCGACTTCAACGACTACACCATAGAAGGACAAAGTCACGATTACGACCGTTCCACTGACAAAAGATGAAGTTTGGACAAAATGGACAACGGTGGATTTGGTGTGTTTTTCAAAAATGGCGATAGCAGTGGGAAGTGTCTCGGCACGCCAAACGCCGCTCCCGATTGATGACGTGCACCTTAGGCAGCCGTGCATAGGTTAACCCCTCACATCTGTGGAAGCGCGCCAACATTCACCGCACTTTATTCTCGCCATACGTTCTTATAATGCCGTCGGCACACCGATAACAGCTGCCGCCATTACCGCCGATTTGAATTTTGGTCTCCTTGTTTGACACGTATCGCCTCTGTTCATTGAGACGCAAGACAAAATTGGCTTTACGTCCGCAATAGAAACATGGTCTTTCAGTTCTTCCAACCGATCCGCCCATGCCAGCAACGCGGCTGCCTTCAAAAGCCCGCTGTGTGTGTCTTCGTGCGCGTACATAGCACAACACCGGAATGTCTGCAGTGATCCACCACATCGCTCAGTCGGATACACCTGCGCTGTTAGTTAAAACTGCGCTTCATCCACCACGCAATGCAACGGTGCTTTCGCCAGCAACGCTGCTGAATCTCTGCAGAATAAATCCGTATCCTGGGTGCGAAGGTGTTCGCCTGCTCGCCGATCCCGATGCGGGAAGTCACGACCCTGTGCCGAAACGATCATCAATCGCCGCCGTGGTTAAACCAGCGTGCTCATGTTGCAGGCGGTACGGTAGTTATAGGATGATTGCAGCAAACGCCGTGGATTTTCCCGCACTCATGGTGGAATAATAGTAAAATACAGCTTAGCCATGATTATTTAAGCACCCATTTCCAAAAAGTAATATAGCAGATAAAACCGGTGAGCGGCGGTAACGAGCGCAAGCATGAAAACGCTGATCGTGCGTTCGTCCGCCGGCCATCTGCTCCAACCTCCGTTAAGAAACTCACATAGCGCATTTTGTCGGCGTGGTAATCACGAAAAAGCCGATAATCGCTAACATAACGACACAAACCGATGCCGGCGGCACGCATTGCTCTAAAATTTAATCTCGTCCATAGTCTTCCCTTTAGATAAAAGAAATAAAACAAAATCATTTTTAATACTGGGTTCACGCAAATTTCTCTGAGGCTATTTTGCACAAATTGTCTCGGCAATCGGTCTCCGGCGTTTCATGTCGTAATCGTGACCCACACACCTAAAAACCTGTTGCGCTCTTTCCGGGCGATTTCGGTTGACCTTGAAAAACCGAATACCGGCATGTCGGGCGAATCCGTTTCTAACAGCAAAGGCATCAAGTGGCAATTTGTGGCGGATGGTTTGACGGGTTTTATCGGCGCGTTCATAGGTGATCGTGCCGCCCACATTCAATAGAATAGCCCAACCATTGCAAAAGCGCTTTTGCCCGATCGTACCGCTCAGCAAACCATGCACGACGCCACGTTTCGGCACCTCAATGCGTTTCTGAGAAAAGAGAAACAGTCGATCGTGCGACCTGCGGGAATGCACGTTCACCGGCAAACTCGTACTTCTTCGCAAAAATAGAGTTGCGTCTCAAAAATCACAGTGCTGTCACGCCATAGCTGCATCAGCTAATCATTCCGGCACGGCACGTCTCCAAGCCGATTTCCGCGACGCCGTGCAATTTGGCGAACGCGTTGCTAACGCCTGTTCCAATAAATCCAAATCCTGCGCTTGGTGTTCTTTGGATATACAGCGGACGTAGCAAGCCGCAATACAGGCTGTTGCAGGAGCAAAGTACGTGTCACTATTTTCACTCGTTTTGAAATCCCGCTGTAAACACGGCGACGATCGCGATTCCTTTGCACGCCAGCTGCACTGCGTCATTTTGTACGATGCTGCGCCAACGGTCTCACCGGTGGTCTGCTGCACACCTGAGGTGGGTATGCGTCGAAAAGGAACAAGCATATCAATCTGAAAATCAGGGTAACCCAATGAGTTGCCCATAGTCTTACCCGTCAACGTGCACAGAGTGTAATCAACACATCTTCGTTCGCCTGGCACGTCTTGGTGGAAACCTTTGTTGCTGCTCAGACCTTTGGATTTTTGATCCTCGTATTGTCCATGCCTTCAACGACTTCAGCGAAATACCGCGTAGCCCCACTCTTGCACGCCGACTTCTCTGCCAAACATTTCTCTTGAGCGGTAATCCGCAGTGTTATCCGCCACTGCTAATGAAAGAATCGCGCCGCCGCCGAATGCGATCGTGAAGTACGCGCCACGGCGATGGTGCCGCGCTTGTTGCTTAAACGGTTGTTGGCTTCTGCTTTAATCGGTGCGCGGTCGCGTTAAACGCCGCGCATACCGCTTCCATGCCGCTTTCGCCTTTGAATCATAAAACCGTCAATCACGCGGTGGAAAAATTGTGTTATCATAAAACCCATTTTTACAATAAGTTACGAAGTTTTCTGCCGTTACCGGTGCTTTCTCACGATTTAAGTGCAATTTTAATGTCGCTGAAATTAGTGTGTAGTGTAATCATTGCGCTTTTTCCTATACGAATTAAAGAGCGTCATTATCCATAATCCGGCCCCAACGTCGCCACAAAGTGCGTAGTGCGCTGCCAAAAAGATTTGGATCCCAATATGTTAAAACTTTTCAATACTCTTCATCGCGAAAAGAAATTTTTAAACCGATTCATGCGAGGCAAAATCGGCATGGCGTGTGCGGCGTGACCGTTTACGATCTCTCTCGCGCATATCGGGCACGGTCGTACCTTTGTCTGTTTCGATGTGGTCGCGCGTTACTACGCCATTTAGGCTACGAGCTGACCTATGCATGCGCACACATCACTGACGTGGACGACAAAATCATTAAACGCGCCTCTAGAAAACAAAGAAACCTGCGATCAATTGGTCGATCGCATGGCCGTGGAAATGTATAAAGGATTTTGATGCCTCCGGAACATTTTGCGTCCGGACGTGAACCGCGTGCAACCCATCACATTCCTGAAAGTGTATTCTTGTTGAAAAACTGATTCAGCGCGGACATGCTTATGTGGCAGACAACGGCGATGTGGATGTTTGATGTGGAAAGCTTCCAAAGAATACGGCAAATTATCCCGCCAAGATTTAGAACACTACAAGCGGGCGCACACGTTATCGAAATCAATGAAATCTAGAAAACATCCAATGGATTTCGTAAAGGTGTGAAAATGTCCAAAACCAAACTGAACCAAGTTGATTCGCTGGGGCAAAGCGCCGCTCGCGGGTTACACATTGAATGTTCCGCCACGGAACAGCAAACAACTTGGCGAGCATTTTGACATTCACGGTGGCGGCTCTGACCTGATGTTCCCGCACCACGAAAACGAAATCGTCAATCTTGCTGCGCGCCCACGGTGTCAGTGCACAAACTACGCTGCATTCCGGTGCATGATCATGGTGGATAAAGAGAAATGTCGACCTCGGCAACTTCTTCACGATTCGCGATGTATTGACACTACGATGCGGAAAGCGTGCGCTACTTCCTGCTCAGCGCCCACTACCGCAGCCAATTAAATTACAGCGAAGAGAAACCTCAATCTCGCCCACGGTGCCTTAGAACGCCTCACACCGCATTGCGCGGCACCGATAAAAAGTGCGGTGGCTGTTGGCGGTGAAAATTTTGTGGACGCCTTCCGCGAGGCAATGGACGACGATTTCAATACGCCAAACGCCCTTTTCTGTGCTATTTGAAATGGCGACGCGAATTCGAACAAACTGAAAACCGAAGACACGACTAAAGCCACTGGCTTGCCGCGCGTTTGTCAGCGAACTTTGCCGGCATTCTCGGTTTGCTCCAGCTCGATCCGGAACACTCCTACAAGCCGGTTCCGATGATGACGAAAGTCGCCAAAATCGAGCTTTATCAAACGACGCAACGAAGCCTCGTGCTGGCAAAGATCACTGGCCTGCTGATGCAGCACGCAAACGCCTTAACGCAAATGGCATTGTGTTAGAAGACGCCGAAACGGCACCACTTGGCGTAAACAATAAGAGACAGTTGTTCAAAAGGAAAGTGAATCGCCCACTTTTCCTTTGTTTTATCTATTCTATTTCAAATGTGCCTTTCGACTCACTAATTTGCAGACTCAATCCTCACCTGTTGACGCACTCGAGAAACCTGATGCGCATAATAGCACAGAAAGATAAAGTGCGGTCAACGTTGTGTTTTCTTATGTTGTCTATTTTATATATGCAGAATATTAATGAGAATTATTTGCATACAATAAGTAAATACGTTAAATTTTCTTCGCGATAAATTTCTATCTTTCATTAACCTTTATAGGAATAGGAGTATTTATGCGCAAACATCGTGCTTCCTTGCAATGTTAGTTACCACCACGGTTTATGCGGATAACTTAGACGTGATTAACGTGGTATCTGAAAACACCGGTGCAGTAAACCAATGTGGATACAACGGAATCCATTAATCGCAGCACGGAAACCGAATTAAAAGGTTTGTGAAAAGACGAACCGGCGATTAACTTCGGTGAGCGGTCGCGCACATCACAATGGGTTTCACCACCTGTGGGATGGGGGCAAAGACCGGCGGATGTAAAAGCGGATGATGCCGTAACCGATGCTCAACTCCTTTCGACCATCAAGGCCGTTTCATCTTTTGATCCGGCACTACGAAGAAAGTCAGCGCACAGGCACAGGATCCGCCAGCGCCGGCATCGGTGCAACCAGCAGCGGTGCACCGCGTGAAAACCGTGAGCGCAGACGGGTGGAAAGAAGGTCAAGACGTTGGTTTTAAACTAAATGCCGGCGTGAGCTCAAACAGCGAGCAAAGGCGCAACCGCTTTATTCACGCGCCGGTATGATGGATGCGTTAATTTCGGCACCGGGTCAAAATGAAAGCGAGTATAAAGGCGGTCATCGCCCGTAATTTGAAGCGTACAGGTTCAAAACAGTGCATTAGGTCAACGCTGCTTGGCCAAAAGTTGGGGCTGATATGACTGGAAGATCACCGAATTGAATTAAGTCACCGTCAAGAGCTGTCATTATGGCGTTCGTGCACTTTCGCACAGAAGAATTTGACTTTTCACAGGATCGCTAACGGCAAATGGGCGAAATGGCACTCCACCGGCACTCATGCAAAAGAACAGCGTGCAAACGGCTATGGCCGTTAAAACCGAGAAGGAATACTTGGTACGTTTTAGATCGTATCAATGGCAACAAAATTCCGGAATCACGCTAAATAACGCCTCGCTATCGCATCACCGCGAAAACGTGATACCAGCAAAGATTGAATGGACCGGAAAAACATGGGCCGCTGATTAGCAATGCTAAGGCCAATGTATGGCGCAGTGTAATTAGCCGTGAAGAGCCGAGCGAACGTTCCAGAATCCGGGATTAATTTCGCCAATGGCGCCATCAGTAGTCTCTGACTCACTCATCGGTGAATCTCACTTAATCAAATACGGTGTCAATTACCGCGACAAGCTAGGTAAACGACCCCTTTACCGTACAAACTATGGCATCCAAATGAAGACTCAAAAGAGAAACGTGAGGTCGGTGTTACACGGAGGGCATTCGGCTTAGCGCGTTCACCTTAACCACCGGTTTGCGTTACGACCACTTCAATTTCCGTGCCATGGACGGTTCAAAAATCGAAGAAAGGCAGTGTGAATCCAAGCCGTAGTTTGATTTGGATGAAGTCACCAATGATCTTAGTTTAAAATACCAGCTAAAACCAGTGCTACCTGCAGCCCGCGTTTCCACGAAATCATGGCTGTCTTCAGGCGCTAGCCGAGGAGTGCACGCACGTATTCCATCGCCAACAACATCAAACCGATTCGCAATGCGGAAGTGCGTCTTTAACCATAAATCTCGCTGATAGCCTTTCCTTTAAATGGTAGCTGCCTCGGCAAAACCGTTCAGGACACGCACGCCTTTACGCAAACCCAGACAGGGCTATTGGCGGAAATCCAAAACGCCGGGCAAATTGCTGAAATCACGGTTACGAGTTAGGCACCGCCTATAAAACTATGGAAAGACTTTAACCTGCGTAAAGCCGGCGTGGCTTACAGCAAACCGGAATTGACGGCAGAACCGTGGACAGCACCGTCACCGCCATCTCCGATCGGTCGCACTTTGCGACCACCGGTGCGTGTCTTACCGTTCCTGGAAACAACTCCGACGTAGAAATCGGCTGGAAAGGTCGTCGTGTACAACATACCAGCTAACGATTCCACCACCAACAACCGTGGCGGCGGAGCAACCACCACCAAACGTCCAGTTATGGCGAACGATTTCTATGTAACTTGGAAACCGGTTAAAACGTCAAACGTCGACCTGGCGTTAAACAATGCGTTCAACAAATACCACCGCAGCCACAGCCAACGCGCAGGCGTATCCACCTTCCTTGCCTGAGCCGGGTCGTGACGTTTCAAGCTTTAAGTGCAAACTACACGTTCTAAAACCTGCAAAAGTGCGGTAAGATTTTACCGTCAATTATAATGAAGGATTAAGTTCAGTTGGGCTTAACTCTTTTCATTATAGCTCAAACAAAGTCTTCCTATAAAACCCTACGCGATGCGCATCATAATTTCATGCGTAGCGTGCCACGAATGATTTTCCTCATGAGCGTTTTTATTCGTGCACGTTGCACGCTACGGAGCGCCGCAATTTCATATTGTAACGTGCATCTTGATGCACGGAACGTCATTTAACCCTTTTCGGCATTCACGATTTCGTGCGTAGCGTGCCACGACGAATGGTTTTCCTCACGAGCATTTTTATTCGTGCAACGAGTTGCACGCTACGGGAGCGTGATTCCATGCTGTAGCGCGTGTATCTTGATGCACGATCAAAACCACGCGCGGAAACGATATTTAGCCCTTTTCAGGCATTCACGATTTTCGTGCGTAAAGCGTGCATCTTGATGCGCGAATGATTTTCCCTCACGAGCGTTTTTTATTCGTGCGGTCGTCGCACGCTACGGGGAGCGTGATTTATTGTAGCGTGCATCTTGATGCACGAACCGAACCATACATAGAATATTATTTAATCCTTTCAGGTATTCACGATTTCATGCGTAGCGTGCTACGAATGATTTTCCTCACGAGCTTATTCGCACAAGTTGCACGCTACGGAGAGGTGATTCATATTGTATGCGCATCTGGATGCACGACCAAATCAAGCACGGAACGTCATTTAACCCTTTCTGGCATCTCTTTATACCAGTGTAGCGTGCATCTTGATGCACGAAATCAAACCAGGCACGGAATATTAACCCCTTCAGGCATTCACGATTTATGCGTAGCGTGCTACGAATGATTTTCCTCACGAGCGTTTTTATTCGTGCAACGAGTTGCACGCTACGCTTCTAAAAGTGCGGTGGATTTTTACAGTTTTTCCACTAAATAGGTTGGTGTATGCGTTTATTGCATATCGGCGGAAAATCCTAAAACACACTGAGGCAAATTCTGTATGTTTTCTTCGAAACGTAAAAACATCAAGAATATCGACCGCACTTCACATGACACTTGCGATACATTTTTCCAGTAGTTTAAAAACGAATCACATTAGGAGATCCTCCCCAATGCGCTTTTATTCGTCAGTCACCATCATCACCACGTAACTGGAATGATCTCTTTTCAGGTATTTGGTGTGCTTGGAAGATGACTTCCGAGCAGACACGAATAAAACGCTATCCTTTAAAGACCCTGGTAGTTGACGTTCGAGGGGTTTGTACCGGTAAAATAAATGCCTTAGAAATTAACCTATGATTTTATTAGACAAATTTTTATTTCTAGTAAATTATCAATAACTTAAATCATAAGGACATGCTCACTAACCCAGTTGTTAGTTTCTATCGGCGGTCTTGCTGGTCCCTTGCAGCTTGCTGCGCATTAATGGTCATAGCCTTTTGCCATTTCTTGCCCTCACCGCAGGTTTAATTGGTGACCTAGTCTCACAAACCATTGAAAGACCTTTACCGTGGTAAGCCTCGGTAGGAAAGGCAGCGGCAATGAACTATGCCATGCTCGGTGCCTGCCATTGCCATCTCTAAATCCGGCATCACTGATTTATCGCCTCATAAAGTGATTACCAGCATGAACAAAACGCCTCTGCCAATGGGATCAAGCCATGTTCAAAGTATGCCTCATTAGGGATTTTTGAGTCTGTTCTCGATTTCCCCACAAAACCTGCTACTGGTGCACACGAGCGTTTATTCCTATTTGTGGTTCCACCGCTCACTTTGCGTGCTCAACAAACCGAAAATTGACCGTCGCGCCGTGGCTTGCGTCCTCACTGCTTTAACCGCCACCTATATGTTGCTATTGCCGGTGGTTTCGGTAAAATCTTTGCTCGAAAGCGTTTTGCGAAAAATAGTTAATCATGTTGGTGCGCCCTCATTGGCTATGCAAACAACGGTCAGGTGAAGTTCTCCTCGCCATGATGATTCCTGTAACCGGGATGATTTTAGGCTTATTGGACTCGCCGTATTTATCACTTCATCGCAAACCGCGTGAATACAGCTGTCACCACAGCGAGAGCCGACAACGCAAGACATTGAGCAACACATTGCTAACATTATCATCTAAACAAATCACCGCAAGCCTTGTTGGTGATTGTGCTACCTTCACGACGCAATTAGCGACAAGCTCTACTATCATCGGTGGTTTGGTCGGTTTAGTCATTTTTGCCGTGTTCGGTATCTTTAAGCTCAAAAGCAGCAACGACATTTTTCCAACAAGGCCTACGCGCTTTAATGGCAATGATCGGCTGTAGATGATCGCCGCGTCCGGTTTCCTGCCAACGATTAACACCACCACCGGTGTAACTGACTCAGCGCAAACCTCAGGACACAGGCCAGCAAGTAAAGGGACTTGCGGTCTCTTAATGTTATTCGGTCGGCTCGTTGATCACCATGGGGATCGGTTCCGCCTTCACGGTGCCGCCAATCATCACCTCAATTTACGGTACCGCTTTGTTTGTCTTTCGGCTTCTCCCCACTCTCGCCACCGTGTCTCATCGTGTAGCGCTGCGGCGGCATTAGGTGATGCGGGCCCACCGGCCTGACTCGGCACCTCAGGGCGACATCCGGTTTGAAACATGGACGTAAACACGACCACATTTGGGGATTCTGTTGTACCCACCTTCATTATCTCACTATAACATTCCGTTGTTAGCTCTCGCTGGCTTGCAGCACGACTCTCTAATCCTCAAAAGTGCGGTCGGAAAACACCTCAAATTCTTCCACCGCACTCTTTTGCTTTTTATGTCTGGCGAACAACATTTCCACGCAACGCCCAAACAAAGTCTCCAGGATCCTTCGCGCGTTACGCCAATACGCAAAAGAAGAGATTGTTTATGCCAAATTTTCACCCAATCTGTTTACGGAAAATTGGCAAAAACGGCATTTTATTTCCTTTGCGCAGATCGAACACGACGCTTATGCAGCTTAGAACAGATTGAAAAGCGATAACATTGAAGCTACGGCAGTTTTACACGCAAAACCATCCTGCACAATGCACCGCACTTTTCTGATGCCTTAACGTCGTCAGCAAAATGCCCACCCTTTTTCCCGTTAAAGATAGCGAAAAATAAACTGGCAAAATAAACGCAAACATCCTGTACATGGCCTGCCACCGGGAGCGAACGTCTGGCAAAATATTACAGAATATTTACAGGTCTTTAATGAAAAATACCAGCATGAGCAAGACGTTTAAAGCTAGGCGCAGAGGAGAGGCGTCTGTTTGTACCGACTAAAATCTAGAACAGCTGGAACAACGTCGCGCCCGTTGCTTGGAAGCCATCGAAATGTTAGGAGGAATATTGATTCTTCCTCGAAAAGCAAAATATAGTCGCATAAAACCTCGCCAAACATCGCGAGGTTTTTCATGTTTATCCAGATGCATTAGCCGGTGTAACGGCCTACTCCCAGTTCATCTTCTTTTACGGGTGCGGTTAATTACCATGTGCGGCGATCGCAACACAATGCAAGCCCATTTGATCTCCTCGCGCGCACCACTTCACCACGTAAAGGAGTCGCCGTGAACACGTCCGTGATTTTAATACCTGACAACCTCCTGATCACTTTCCGGCGTGCCTTGAAAAATTCACGAATACGGCTGGTTTCCGTACTGACCGGTTAATTCCATAATACCTTTTCTTGGACGGCTTTCCACTAACACGCGCGTTGCTCGGTGCTAACGATCGCGCGGCTGACCGACTGTGCCGCTTGGTTATTGATACGCGTTGCAACAACAGCAACGTTGTCATC